>Ga0307474_10000607_pt1 | contig 25732 bp, 21 predicted proteins | sample atmos_gasesECM1C_2_FD_203312 | JGI IMG/M metagenome (GOLD analysis project Ga0307474, IMG submission 203312) | Hardwood forest soil microbial communities from Morgan-Monroe State Forest, Indiana, United States - atmos_gasesECM1C_05 | ecosystem: Environmental > Terrestrial > Soil > Temperate... | reverse complement strand
ATTGGAACATATTGCGAACAACGGGCGCTGATAGTGTTGGCAGCAGGCAAGCGTGTCAGCCTTCCCGATCATCGTGTCGACGGCTTGGAGTTCAAGATCGACGACTGCCAGAAAATCTTTGATCTGCCACACGGTTTTTTCGCCGTTACGGCGGCAAGCCCTGATTCTCATCGAGTTGTTATCGAGTTGTCATTACGCTTGTCCAAGCTGTCTGGACGTGAGATTACTTTGGATGTGGTCGAACAGATTGTTGAGGAGTCCAGAATCCGCATTGAGAAGGCTCGAATCATGCCTCGTTTAGAAGTCATATTCGCAGGACGAACAGATTCGCAGCTGCGACTTTGCGTGTTCCGTGAAAGCGAGCCTACCGATTTCAACCTTAGTCCCGGACATGTTGAAATCGGAAGCGGCACAACTGAAGCAGAAAAGTTCATGTGGACTAAGCGACAACAAACAGAGAAAATGTCCCTGCAACGGACCGTATTCCACATGCATAAAACGTTGTTGTATGTTCGTAAAATAGAAAAGTATGTGGGGCCCCCGGCAGACTACCTCGTCATGAATCTGACCTCGGCATTTGAGATACCCAGCGAGTGCGCGTTGCTTGGTGAGTGGCTAACAAAGTTTGAAAAGGACTCCGCTCGACGCGCCCGAATACAGAACTGAATTGATAAAGGTCGTTAGACCTAGGCAGTCGGGCGGGGAGGTCTGATCCGTCATGCGTACAACTTCGCGGCCTGGTTTCACCCAAGCGCCGGCCGCAGCCCGGATACCGGCCTCGGCTGAACGCGACGACTCAACCCGGCCCGCCGAGGCAGCGTTTCTCGAATACGGACTGAAACCCTTGAATCTAGTTCCACGATGCGGTTCAGATCTCAGAGCGCGTGACATTTGGATCAAGTACCACAGCCAAACTGTGGCAATCTGCACCCGTGCGCGCATCTATGACCAGCCCACCCTGTCCGTAGTAGAGCCACCAAGGAAGGTTAAGTATTTTCATAGTCTGATCAAAGCAGGAGATCGCGTCCAGATGCTCTGCATCGTCCGCATCCGGTCCGACGTGTTGCACATTAATGTCGGCATAGTTCGGAAGAGACGGCATGTCACTGTCGAAGCTGAGGTCGACCGAACTCTTCTCTGGCGTTATGAGACTGACGTACTTCGTAAGATCACAAGAGTAGTAAAAACTCAGACCGGTTGCCCAGTTCTTCCGCTCTACCGTCGAATTGTCTTTCATTACGGAGGTGGTGGTGGCGTTGAGACGATAGATTTGTGTCGGTCGAGGTACGGTTAAACGAAAACGGCATTGTGACGTGTCCACAGTTTTGTTGGGCGGAGATGCAAGAATGTTACACTGGCTGCCTCCCGAGCCCGGATACTTAATGTTTCCGAGATTGTTGTGTACGCCTTCAGGATCCAAAGCATATGTGTAGTCACCGCCGTTTCTCTGACGTCCACAAAATGGATACTCGGCGTTAGCGGTCGAAATGCTCGCCCGGTGATTCGCGCATATCGGAGCGTAAACGTCTATTGTCGCGGGCTGAACGTGATATACGAATGGACCGCGGAAAGTCAAAACAAGTGTGCCGATCACTGTGTCCATCAGATTCTCCTTGATTGATATTTCTAATTAACCTCTCCCAAAGACGGTAAATCCGGCCCAGTAGAATGGATGTGCACGCCTATTCTGAGACCTAAGATCTTTGGCCGCTGACGCAAGAGAATCTGCGACCGTGCCGCCTTCGAGAAGGCGGGCGTAAAAATTGTGCATCAGGGCAGCCGTGTCGACCGAATCCACCGTCCAGCGGCTGGCCACGACGTCCGCCGCACCGATTCTGATGAACTCGCGCGTTAGGCTATCCTCATCATCGAACAAACCTTCTCGACCGCGTGCACTGGAACATGCGGAGAGCACAACCAGCTGTGTGCGCTGAAGATGCAACTGGCCCAGGGTTGAGGATTCAACCAGGTTTGCCCCTTGCACAAGAAATCCGGCAGACTCGAGGTCAGCCGTGGCATGTCCAGCGAAGTGGAAAACATCCGAGTCGGGGAGTTCCCGCGCAATATGTTCGTATGTGGCGTCACTTCCGGTAAGCAAACGTGAACGTTCAAACATGCCTGCTACGTCTTGAGCCTCCCGTTCAGCATCTGGCAACGATGGCCAGCCAGGCACAGTTGGATTCCCGACGACCAATGCTCGGCTCTGTGGAACGATACCTATCCGTGATCGGGAATCAACCAGGTATTCGATCCCTGGAGAAATGCTGATGGCGTACTGATCGCTAAGATACTCGCCGTTGCGATCAACTAATGCTGCAAATGGAATCTCGCGCAGAGGTCCATCTGGTTCTAAAACTAGTACATGATGCCCGCGAATAAGGGGCTCGACTGGCAACAAGATCCGTTCGTAAAGCTGGGCCCCCTCACCCCGTACGAGATCAAGAGTGGAATCAGCCTCAGAACAGTGCTCGCTAAAGCGTTGCGTAAGATACTCAAGCTCATTCTTCGCCAGGTCAATCCAGCGTTCGTGCGTAGCGCTCCCGTCCTTGACCCAAACAGCAATTCCGTGCGGTAGGACAAAAAAGGAGACCAATGCGACATCGGGCCCAATTGCCTCGGCAAATTTCTTCGCTCCGTCATGCACGATCTTGAAATCGAGTCCGAGGGGCACACCATGCTCGCGGAGCGAAGCACCCTTGTACCATTCCCAATATGCTAGAGCTTCACCAGGATCCTCGCGCAGGGTAAGTTCTACCATAGCCCGATAGGTGGCCTCATTTCGCCGACTCCACCTAAGTCTGTCCCGGTCACCCCTGACCATACGCAATCCCTTCTCGGCTAATTCAACCGCTGAACTCAGGTTTTGCCGTGCTACTCGCGGCTTGCCGGCGCGGAGTAAGGCGATCCCATAGGTCTGGAAGAAGCCCAAAGTGAGATCGTCATCATGAATTCCCACCACTCGCCTCTGAATTGCACCAAGACGAGCAATTGCTTTCTCAGTGAGGCCTCGCTGAACGTCTATCTTCGCCAAGCCGATCTCGCTTTCCGCAATCAAATTCTCCTTGCGGCCGCCGTCGGGAACAGATTGAAACAACTCGTGAGTCTGGCGAAAACTGGCTTCTGCACTTGAGAAGCTGCCAGTCATCAAGAGCGCCTGTCCAAGGCGTGCTTGTTCAAACGCCCGCATCGCATGATCTGGATGATCGGCGATCATGGGAACGGATTCTTTCAACACGGCCACTTGCAGGAACCACTCCTGGTCGTCTTGAGCAATGTAGTCAATGTTCGTCAGCAGGTTGTACCCAAGAAGCGATGGGAGATTGTCTGCCCAAAATTGGTGGAGTCCATCCGCACTCGTCTTCCAAGCCTCATGCAAATCACCCATTGTCCAGTAGATTGCCGAGAGAACCTGCTCCGATCGAGAGCGAGCAGCTGCGTAGTGATGTTCCGTAGCGAGATTCGATGCGGTCCTCAGCCACTTTAAAGCTCTTTCATCGACCGTACTCGCACAGATCGCGGCCTCCACGGCAAATTGAATACGGAGCCACGGGTATGAGCGCATATCGGGAACATCAGCTACCTGGCGAGCAGCAACTGAACATTCGGCATTGCGATGGCTCAATTGATTGGCATAGGTCATCTGAAATCTTGCGTACAACTCTCCCGCGTGGCTTCCGGAGTGTTTAAACAGCTGTACCGCTCGTTGCGCTTCCTTGACAGCTCTGTCGTTATCTGAAACCTGAATCGCTTGATCGACGTCCGAAATCAGTCGGAATGCTGTTCGGGCGATTGGTGCATTTGGATCGGTCCGTAGAAGGTCCTGCAACCAGCTGTCCTTATGGTTTGCTTCGAGAGTGCAGGCCAAGGCAGTCAAAGCAAGCCACTCAGTTTGGGAAGACGATCTGGAGCTTCCGCTCAAAAAGGCTGCTGGCAGCCACTCTCGCACTGCAATCTTGAGGTAGCTCTCCGAACGGTTATTTAGTTCAGCGAGAGCGCTTTCGCCCCCATTTTCCTGCAAAGCCGTGGCGATTTCTGCAGCATTGTCTAGCCGACGCTGACTTTGTTTTTGTCGAACCGCTTCTTGCAGTCGAGAAAGCCGATCGCGTGCTTCATTGGCCCACGCGGAGGTTGGATAGGACGACAAGAAAGTCTGCCACTCTACTATCGCTTGTTGATAGAGTGAGATGTGTTCCAATGCGATCGCGTAATTGAATCTGGCGGCCTCGTTTTTCGGATCGGAGGCAAGTACCTTCCCAAGTAAATCCACCGCGTGGCCTTCGTCCTCGGGACGGCCGAGCACCTCGCCTCTTTGAAAGTATGCGCTGGCGAGATCTATGGCGATGGACTCGTCATTAGGAGCAAGCCGTCGTGCCCGCTCTAAGGCTGCAACTGCAGCTATTTCTCCCTTACACTCCAGCAAGCTTGCCCGACCACTTGCGTGGACCCACCTGACGTCGTCCGGGGTCGATTTTAGACGTTGAGCAATCTCGGACTCGGCTCCCAGCAGCGCGGGGCGGGTCATGCGGGCCAACTCACACGGCCCACGATCTTGGCCCATCGGTACATATGCACCGCCTTCAAACCTCATCTCTAAGACGCGTTTTTCGGCGTAGGCTTGGGCCAACAACACGTCAACAGAGGGAGCCATCGAGTAATTGAAGATCAACCAGAGAGCAACAGCCGCCGCAGCGCTTGCCAGTCCCCCAGTAAGTACGAGGCGAGGCAACGTCAAGATTGATTTCCACCATGGCACGGCGCGTGATGGTTCAGCAGCCATACTAAGCCGTTGAGCGAATCCTCGCTGCCATTCAGGGCTCGTGGTGCGAAGTTGGTTCATGCGTTTCTCATCTTCAACACTCAGGTCCTCCGCTAGGTCTGCGGCGGCCTCGCGGAGAAGCGGTCCACAATGCTCGCATTCAGCCGCATGATTCAAGTAGGCCTTTGAGTCCTCAGTAGAAATTCCAGCCGCGAGGTCTAACCACACACTTTCAGACGGACAGTCTGACCCAAGCCGTCCGCCGCCGCCGAACTTAAGGCGAGCCAATTCCTCGGCAGCCTCCCGATGGGCTCGGACCGCCAGTGCGCAACTCTCGCACGTCCGCAAATGATCTAGGGCGTCTGCCTTATCGTCAGGTTCGGCGTCCCCGAGGTCGGAGGCAGCTAATAACAGCCGCTCAATCTCGTCGTCGTTGAGGTGTGACCTCAATATTCCTTCTCCTTTCTAAAACGATTCTGCGGGCCGAATCCCTTCAGATCCGCTCAATGTAGAACCTTCGACATTTTGCTTTGAAACTGTCATCCGTTTTCGTAGGTCGCGAGTGATGCGCGAAATTAAGCTTTCCACTCCTTTTGTCGTGAGGTCGACCTCAGGTAGGGTCGCAATCGTGCTTGCGGTAAGTCCGGCTCGGTAGTAGAGCCAAAATATCTTGCAGTTGCGGACCTGCTCGGGACCTGCGGTGCAAATCTCTAGGTGGCGCCGGACGTCGTTGATAAGGATCTCACGCTCAATGGCATCAGCTCCCCCAGGGCTGTTCCCGTCGGCGACTGGAACGAATAGCTCTCGCGCCTCCGCGATCTGGGCGACCCCTCGTTTCTGTGAATGGACCGACTTGAAGTGATCGCGAACGACATTTGCAGTCACTACTTTGACATAGCCGAAAATGGCCTCTGGATGGCGCGGGTCGAACTCGCGGAGTAATCGGAAATCATCAGCGCAGAGCTTGAGGTAAGTCTCCTGGATTAAATCGTCGGCTGTCTCGATCGACGAATCCCCCAGTCGACCGGCAGTACGTAAAACAACCGCCGCTATGAGCCGATGGAATCGACGAACAAACTCTTCCCATGCCTCGGGGTCGCCAGAGGCTGAGCAAGTACGGATGAGTTCCTCTGGAGATGTAGACGAGTAGCGCCCCACCGGGCTCCTCCCATCCTTCGTGTCGGGAATTGTATCGCATCTCTTTAAGGCATGTTGTTCGTATGCTTGCTGAGCTCGACACAAAAAGCAAAACTTCACCTTCAAAAAGGAATTCTCCCTCGCTTTTCGTTCTTGTTAATTGATCGACATGTCGCTGTTAGGTGCCAATGTAACTTGGAGGAAATTGCGCATGTGTGTACTAACTGCAGATCCGAGCGACCCCACTGGAACCACCTTTCTGGTAAGCCCCGCTGGGCTCGTGACCATCAAAATAACGTCCCTTACTGGAACTGTCATATTCAGCCCAAAGGGAACAACCGTAACGGACAGTTCGGGCAAGCAAAGTTCTGGAACGTCGTTTCCAGCGCCCGATACTTACTCGTTTCCTACGAGCGCAGGACAGGCATATACGCTCGAGACTGAATATGTCTGTGTCCCGCCCAATTCGACGGGTAGGTTGAACGAGGCCTGTGCCGGCGGAGTCAAGCTCGCGGACATTCTATCGACCACAAACGGACAAATCTTCACGATTAAGGCATAGACGATGAACAAGACCTTGCTTGGTATCCTTCTGCTGGCGGTTATGACTTGGCCAGTTTGGGCTTCGGCGCAGCAGCCCCGAGCCATAAACTTCCCTAATGGGCAATGCGAGGCGGAGTTCGAGCAGTATCTGAATGACTACCGTAATGCAACGGACGATGATCAGAGAGCGAGTGCGAAGACCTCACTCGCTCAGTTATTTGATGCAAAAACTCAAGCCGGTTGCGTCGTTAGCTTGATTTTAGCCGTGTACCCTAATCAAGTCCGAGCCAATCTATTTCTCGGATTCGCCACCGTGGCCGAAAAACAAACAGGATCCGCTTCAAGCACTTCTGGCACCACAAACCTAGTTTCTAAGAATTTCACTTCGAGAGCACTATCCGTGGCGAACGAGTATGGAGCTCTCACAAGCTCGACAAGCGGCCAGACAACCACGGTGAGTGGTTCTCTAGATCAGCTCTTCACGGCGATCGAACACGCTTCCAAAGGAACTTTTGTGGAATGCGCAATCAAGACCATCCCGGGGGTTTTTTGCGTACGAAGCGGTGCACTGAGTTTCCTTGGTAGGTTGTCTTACAGCGCTTCACTAGATCTAAACCAGCCGTCCACTATTACCGGGACGGCTGCTGGCACAGCCCATGGCAGCACTCAGCAGGTAACTGGTACGCAGGGTGGGAATTCATTCGCGCTGAGCCAGTTTACTTCTAAATTCTTTATCTGGGCTCAGAAACCCAGCGAAAAGGACTTCCTTAACGCATTGAACACACAAACTGAGTCTTCTGACACTCCGGCAGCAAGACGGGATCTAGTAAAAATTCAAAATCTTGCCGACAAGGACGGTGCTTGGCAAGTTTGGCTTACGGAAGCGTTACAGGCCCTTGTGTCCGCGCCTGCGCAGACCGTCAGTACGGAACTTTCGGTTCAAACCAAGAAGCTTACAACGGTTCTGATCGCCGGGGGAACTCCAGAGCAGGACCTGATAAAGGCCGCATTAAAGTACTCGGCTTCCCTTGCGGAAACGGCGCAGGCCGAACGGGCAATCTACGATAAAGCCGCATGGGACAAGCCAATTCTTACTTTTGAATACGATTACAACACTCCTTCCAATCAGCCAACCAACTCGACATTCCGGCTCATCTTGGGAAAATCCACAAAGAGCTGGAAAATTACGGGAAATGTCGCGGGGTCGATCTACAACTCGACACCCTCCAGTTCGATTCCAGGGTCCGGAAGACTGCGCGATATTCAGTTCGGAGTTGAGGGCGACCACAATCCGTACGCACTAACTAACTACTTAACAGCGACTTTCAGTGCTGCATACTACTATCAAAACCAAGAGAGCCCCGCGATTCTCAATGTTACGCCGAGTAGCCCTATATCTGGAATAAGCTTCACGGGACTGTCCAGCAGCGCTACTCAAGTGTTTACGCAAAAAGGAACCATCCACGTAGGACAGCTAAAGCTAACACTCAGCGGCAATTCCAGTTCGGGGTGGAAGTTCCCCATTGCCATTACCGGTTCCAATCGTTCGGAACTGATTACCAAATCAACGATAGGGGCCCAGGTGGGGATTAGCTACGATTTCGATTCGATGTTCTCCGGCAAGAGCAAGCAATGAAGGCGTTGAGCTCATCCTTGATCGCCCCCAATCCGGGGCGAAGAAAAGGATGAAAGGCAAGATGTCAATTATGGAGCACTTAAAATATGCCGAACCCAACTGACCCAGTGCAGCCATCAGCACAGCCTGCCGCCTCGAACGTGGGTGCTCCAGCGCAGCCACCAGCACAGCCTGCCGCTTCGAACGTGGGTGCTCCATCGCAGCCACCAGCACAGGTCGCCGTGCCCGACGTGGTTGGCCTCACGCAATCGGCCGCCCAAGAGAGGCTCAAGAGCGCGAATTTGATGGTAGGCGCCGTGAAAACGCACGACAGCAACACAGTTCCGGCCGGTGGAATAAGCGACACGAATCCGGATGCCGGAACGCTAGTAAGCCCCGGGTCGGAGGTCGAACTGGATATTTCCAATGGCCCAAAATCTAATTGGACTCAATACGTTCCGACGGCACTGTTTATGCTTCTCGGCCTCACCGTCCTTGGTCTAATCGTCTATGCCATTACCCAAAGCGACCAAGCGTTTCTTTCGAGTTTGGCCGACAAAGAACGAGCCAGAGGGCTTATAACGTTTCTAATTGCGATTTCAACCGTCGGCGTCGCGATAATTTTGTCTATTTCAACCCTTATCCTCGCGGCGGGCGACGATGGCGACAAGCGCTTTGACAGAGGAAAGCAAGTACTGTCGGTACTGATCGGTGTGCTGGGAACTATTGTTGGTTTCTACTTCGGCGCTGAGACAAAACCTACCACAGAGCAAACACAAACCTTGTCGTATATCACTACTAGTAAGCTGCCCGACGGTACAGTTAACCAGCCCTACACGCCGACAACCTTAAAGACCACGGGCCTGCTTCCGCCACTGAAATGGTTAGATCCTGGATTGCCTCCCGGCCTCGCGTGGGACAGTGCGACCGGAACGATCAGTGGGACGCCGACGGCGCAAGCAACTAAGAAGCAATACACATTTACTGTCACGGACAGCGCCACACCGCCAGTCACTGACACCAAGAAACTCGATCTCGAAATCAAGTAGCAATAATAAAAATCGAGATAGCAGAATCACGTTCTAGCGGGCGTACCCAGAGCCAGCTCTGGCAAGGCCCTTGTCAGAGAGCGAGACGCGATAATTGCACCGGAAGTTCCACGCCGGTTGACAACTTTTGGCTACGGCATGCCCTGTGGCTTTGACGCCTCCTGTCATGGGGCTGATGCCTCGAACGAAGAAAACGTCACGCATTGGCCGCTCTGGAGATGTGACAGTTCTCAAATGACACCTGGCAAACCAGTTTGCCAGTTCCTCATTCTGCATCGCCTTCGAGAACCTCCCGCCGATGGCCGGATCGATTCGATCGGCCTGCGCCAACGCCCATTCACTCCATTGTTCGATCTCCTCCCACGAATTGGATCCGTCACGGGAGAGCATCAGTTTGATTGCCTCGACGTACTTCCTTATTTCCCCAGCCTGCTGGAACGCTGCGGCATCCCTCAGGAGGGTCCCATGGAGCGATTTCTTTTCCGATGGCTCTCTGGAAGGCGAAGCGGTCTGCTTACTCTCGTTTTCATGAAGTTTCGCGGGGCCGCAGGCCCTGGGATGACAACTTTGAATCCGCAGTTCATGCTTGTTGCTCATGTTCCCGGCTTGGCTATACCGTTACACATCTAGTTCCCATAAAACGTGAACTTCACGTGCTATTATATAGCGGTGAAACGCGAGACCGACCTATTGCCGGCTTCCCGTGCGCGGCTTGCTTCCGTACTCCGCGCCGCCAAGGAAGTCGTGTCTGTCGATATTGTGACAGAGACCCTCGGTATCGAGAGGCGCGAAGCCGCAAAGCTTCTGTCACGCTGGAGAGAGCAGGGTTGGCTCCGCAGGATCGGGCATGGGCTCTATGTTCCCGTGCCCCTGGATTTGGCCGGCAGCGAACAGGTCGTCGCAGACCCGTGGGTGCTTATTCCTACTCTCTTTGGTCAATGCTACATCGGCGGCTGGACCGCCGCTCATCACTGGGAACTCACCGAACAGCTCTTCAATGAGACCTACGTCTTTACCTCGCGCCGTGTCACCCTGAAGCATGTGACCGCGCAGGGCGCCGCATTCCTGTTGCACAACATAAAACCAAAACGCCTGTTCGGCTTGAAGACTCTGTGGCGCGGCTCCGCCAAGATCTCGATCTCGGACCCCGCGCGCACGCTTGTCGATATGATCGCTGCGCCGGATGCGGGGGGCGGCATCGATCACGTGGCGGATTGCCTGAGTAATTATTTCGGGGGCAAGACAGCTGATCGCGAGCTCTTGATCCGTCACGCGGAGCAGTTCGACAATGGCGCTGTGTTCAAGCGCCTCGGATTTCTTGCCGACACGCGACTTCATGACAAGAAACTCGCTGATGAATGCCGTGCGCGGTTGACGCATGGTTATGCCAAACTCGATCCGGCGCTGCGCACCAAGAAGCTTGTCACTTCCTGGCGACTGTGGGTGCCGGAGGCCTGGAAAGCCGCGGCCTCATGATCGACAAACGCGAAATCCTCGAAGCCGCGTCATCGTTTTCGCTCTTGCCCAACGTTGTCGAGAAAGACTACGTCCTGGGCTGGATACTGGCCGGCATTAACGCGCATGAAGAGCTCGCGGAAAACTGGGTCTTCAAGGGCGGCACCTGTCTCAAGAAGTGCTACTTCGAGACGTACCGTTTCTCAGAGGATCTGGATTTTAGCTTGCGCGATGAAAGCCATCTCGACGAAGAATTCCTGAAGCCGGTATTCGAGGACGTCGTTGCGTGGGTGACAGAACAATCAGGGTTGAACACTGTTGCCGACCAGCTTGAATTCGAAATCTATGACAACTCGCGCGGCAAGCCAAACTGCCAGGGCAAGATCGGATATCGCGGACCCGTTTCTCCGAGATCGGGCGGCTGGCCTAAGATCAAGCTCGACCTGACGGCGGATGAGAAACTGGTGCTGCCCTCCGTTCGCCGCGAGGTGTTTCATCCTTACAGCGACAAGCCTGAGGGAGGCATCTGGGCGAACTGCTACGCCTACGAAGAAGCCTTCGGTGAAAAGCTGCGCGCGCTCGGAGAGCGGACGCGGCCACGCGATCTCTACGACGTAGTGAACCTCTATAGGCACACGGACAGTCGGCCTAAGGCCGCGGTGCTGCTCGACGTGCTCCGGCAGAAATGCGATTACAAGTCAATCCCGGTGCCCACCTTCGCATCACTGACGCCGCATCGTCAGGCGCTTGAGGCGATGTGGTCCGACATGCTTTCGCACCAGCTTCCGGTGCTTCCTCCGCTCAATGATTTCTGGGATGCGCTTCCGGAAATATTCACCTGGATGACTAGCGGAGCGCCGGTTCCGCAGCGAGCGATCATCCAGCACGGCGCCGGCGAAGTGGCGATCCGCACGCGCCTGCTACCGATAGGAGTTCCCCTTTCCGCGCGGTCGACTCTGGAAATTATCCGTTTCGCAGCGGCGAACCAGCTATGCGTTGATCTCACCTATGAGGAAAGCGTCCGCCGCATAGAGCCGTATTCGCTGCGGCAGACGGCGGAAGGGTATTTCGTGTTGCATGCCATCCGCATAGATTCAGGCGAGCACCGTTCGTATCGGGTGGACCGGATGCACGGTGCGACCGTCACATCGCAGGTTTTCACACCGCGTTACGCGGTTGAACTGACCTCGACGGGACGGCTCGCTGTCGCACCATCGACGGTAATGCCGCGTATGCCAAGCATGCGGCGGGCAGCTAGAACAACGTACCAAGGGCCGACTTACCTGTACCGATGCACCGCTTGTGGAAAGACTTTTAAGAGGAAAACGATGGACGGCTCGCTGAATCCTCACAAGAATCGTCAGGGCTATCCATGTTACGGACGGTATGGGGTGTACGTTCGCACCAAGTATTAGTGCCGCGAAATAGCGATTTCGCTCAGCCGCATCAGTGCCGGTGCGAGTGTCCTACAGGGGACTGAAGTGGGGCCGCCCCGAGCGGCGATTTGCCGCAGGGGTCACTCTTCGGTTCTACGATTTGCGATACTTAATCCGGTGTCTCAGAAGAAACAAACACTTCTGGCTGACTACAAAGACGCGCGCGGTTCAAACCCCGGCGATGCGTTTCACGAACTCTGGGCCGTGCGGAAATCACGGTTCGCAATTGAGGAAGACAGGTGGGATTTGGGCTTCGTACAGTTCGGGAATACCGCCAGGTTTCGCCAATTTGGCTATAGCGACGGCGGTGATGATCTACCTTCCATTCTTAGGTAACACCACTCGTAATCCTTCTATGGTGCCCTTCCCCGGCACAGCGATGGTGCGTATCCTCGGACCATCATGAAGAGACTTCAGGGACCAATCAGCCACATGCCTAGGCCGCTTCCGTACTATGCCGAGATCGCAGCCGCGAGCCGAGCAATGGGATTGGACGTCCAGGATACCGATTACGAGATCATCGAGGCGCTCCTGGAGGGTTCAGGCTCACCGAAGACCACTCTGGAGAGTCATCAGTTTGCCAATCCCGGAGATGCCTTGGTAGCCGGCTTTCTGCCTCGCGAATTCGAAGAGCCGTTGGCGAACTAGTCGCTTTATTTTGATCAATTCTTCGATCCCCGCTTCCGTCCTGGATCAGGACGAGCCTTCTTTGGACCTCGTGGCTTTCGGTCAATGATTTCAGGGTTTGAGACAGGGACGCGATCCCGTTGTTCCCACAACCACACTTTTGTGATTTGAGACGCGTTGGAGTGGGATGAGGCGAACACCGACGCTGCTCAAGCATACTCTTGGAATCTAGTCCCGTTTTAGGTCCAATATGATGCACCATTTCTGGTGCATATTGTTAATGTAACTTGTTTGGAATTAACTAGATAACAACGGAAGAATCCAGCCCTGAAAAGGCTGGCGTCGGCGGTTCAACTCCGTCCCTGGCCACCATCATTCCAAAGCACTTGCACGTCTCACCGTGGCGACCCTCCAGTCCGCTCTCAGTCCGCGTCTGGAAAGTGGTGCAAGGTGACCAACGCTTATGTCCATCTCCTTGAAGAACTTGTCTCGAACTGTCTTCCGGTTCAGTCCGCTCCCAGTCCGTTTTTGTCTGGCGCATGGCTGAGAATCGCAGTTAGCATTTTCCCTGCTGCGACCATCCGATCGCGGCTGACTGCATGGCTGTAGAACTGAATCGTCAGCTTGACGTCGCTGTGGCGAAGCAGAGTTTGCACAGTCTTTGGATCGGTTCTTGTCCGGATGAGAAATGACGCGAGGCTGAGATTCTTCGTTACGCAATTCTCGACTGCATACCAGTGACAGTTAGCGGTCTGCCGCAATCCGCTCAGTGGCGAGCCGTACTCCAGGGTTGTGAATGCTATCGCGATTTCGCAGCAACGATTGAGGTTGGTCGCTTTCAGATTATTCGGCGATTTGAATGTCCGGCGACAATTCCGTTTTGGCGAAGGAATCCTCAACGGATATAAACTGCGCGACGACAATTGTCAGATTGTCTCGTAGCCCTGTAGTGCCGGAGAACGCGGCTAACGAAGCTAGAAGGACTCGCCGAATGTCGTCCGCGCTTTTCGTGAGTGTAGCGAGCAGCTCTCGCAATCTGACTTCCCCATATTCCTCGCCATGTGGATTTGTGGCTTCGACCAAGCCATCGGAATACATTAAGAGAAGATCCCCGGTGGAAACCTGAACCGTGGCGTGCTCATACCGGGCATTTGGTAAAACACCGAGCACGGGGCCTCCGACGTGCAAGCGGAATATCTCAACCTTGCTCCCGCTCTTCCGCGTCAAAAGCGGTGGGCAGTGTCCCGCATTCACATAGCTAAGGGTGTGAGCAATTGGATCGTGGTAGCACCAGAACATGCTGGCATATCGCTCCCCGGAAGCCCGTTCGCATAAGAGGCGATTCAGTTGCTGCGATTCTGACTCGTGCCGCGAGGGTGATTCTGACCACAGGCTTGAGCGGACGGCCCCGTGGATCACACCCATGAGAAGCGCTGCGTTCACTCCTTTGCCGGAGACATCACCCGTGACCAGCGCAATTTGTTCATCCTTAAGGCGGAAGACATCATAGAAATCGTCGCCAACCTGTTCGGCCGGTGTGTACTCCGTCGCGAGATGAACTCCAACATATTTCTCCGTCAAAGGTGGCAAAAGCTCGGACTGGACCTGACCTGCAATCTCGAGCTGTTCTTCCATGTATTTGCCACGAGCATAGGAGCGGAACCCAAGGCCTGCAACCACCACCGCACCAGCAGAGCTAACGCGCCTGAACAGTTGATCAAAAGATTCCGGCGGATTGGCCAGAAGTTCGACTGATCGACACTGCTTAGCGGCATCGCGATTTCCAACATCATGGGTGCGGGTGGACCGGACTGTACCGAAGGGTTCGCAGGTGTCGGGGCAGCGGGCGCGCGAATTGCAAAGACTTCAACTACGACGTCGCCGGCAGCAGTGGCGACAACACTATAGAGTGGCTCGTGATTTCGCGCATGAGTGTGTTCCTCGTCCTAGGAAAACAATCGTTGTGAGGCTCCGCCCGCATGCTCAAGCAACTTGCCGTCGGGGCCGCGCAATTCGATCCATAGCAGGTTCCTTCCCGCCTCCATCAGCGAGTTCACGGCAGATCCCCGTGTAAGAGGATCCTGCCGCAACTGGCGCTCAAGAGCAGCGGCGTGTTGGCTCATCTGGTGACGAACTTGCTGCGTAGCAATCAGCCGGGAAACGAAGCGATAGTCTCAAATGGAGTTCGCTAGCAAAAGCAGGGCAATTATGGCACTCACGCAAAGCCAGGCTGTGACCCAGCGATAGATCCTTACCGACCGCGTTTTACTAGTCTCAAATGCCTGGCTGATCGAGTTCATCTGAGGACGCCATCCGAGGTTTCCTATAGTCGCACCGTTTCTTGCAAACTCCAAAGGTCGCGGCCATATTGACTGACAAAGACTATGCTACGGTCGGATCGCCCAAGCCAAACCGTCCGGCTCGCCCCCAACGTCGATGTGGCTCGTGACCTCTAATGTCTTCAGGTCCAGTACAGCGACGTAGTTGTCAGGCCCACAGGCGATGAAGGCACGATTACCATCCCGATCCATTAGAATGCCCGCCGCTCCGTGACCAATTTTTACTCGCTTGAACTCCTTGCGCGACGCTGTATCGTAGATCACCAGATCACCATTACCCAGCATTGAAATCAGCACAAGCTTTCCATCCGGAGTGAACTTCAGGCGGTTTGCACCGAACGTCTTCGCGTCCAGCGTAGCCGACACGGTCCGTGTCGTGAGGTCAAGCACCGAGAGCGTACCGTCCTGCGCATCCGCCGTCCATAGCTCGCGTCCATTGGGCGATACATCGAAACCTTCGTCGCCTTTACCGACCGGTATGACGGTCTGGTTCCAATCCATGCGCGGTTGATTCCCGCCAGGCGGTGGAGGCTGGGAACCCTGGGGCGGGCGCATTCCCGGCGGAGGTCCCATCGGTGGAAGAGTGACCCTCTCCAGAATGCTGACCGTTGCGGAGCTAACGTTGGTGGTGTAGATCTGCTTCTCATCCGGGGTGACGTAAAGCATGTGTGTCCGGTTCTGGCCGGTGCCCATGATCCAATCGATCTTGGCAGATACGGGATCATAGGTTGCAATGGCCTTCGCACCTTCAGCTGTGAACCAGACCTTTCCTCCGACAAACGCGAGACCATGAGGGCCATTCAAGGCTCCGGTATCGATATCGGGCAGCGCTTTCTGCCCAACCAGGTCGATCACGGAAAGTGCATGGTATCGGCCCCCACCATAGATCGAGACATAGGCTGTCTTCCCATCAGAAGACGCGATCACCTCGTGGGGATCAGGACCGACAGGAGCGCGTGCGATGACCTGCAGCGTATTCGGGTCCACTATGGCAAGTGTGTGGTTACGCTTGGAAATCGCCAACAATGATCGACTCGGCGTCGACTGAGCAACAACTCCGATCGCGGCGGAAAGGAAAGCCGCCAATGCGGCGCTAAGGACTAGCAATTGGGGATTTTTGGGTCGCATCATTCTTCTCCGTTGAGTTTGGTATCCACTCTTTTAATACAGCTTGCAGATAGTTCTGCGACTCAGGATTGGCGACTGGTCACCCTATCGAAGACGCGCAGGAAGTTCCCGCCGCCGATCTTTCCGATCTCATCCGGAGTGAAGCCGGTTTTTAACATCGCATCGACAACACCGTAGCAAAACCCAACCGTTTGATCCTGCCATGCCTGATTGGTGCGTTCCCCGACGCGAGGATGCTGTTGAGCGGGGCCGGAGCCGTCGGGAGGCGGCCCACCGGTGCCAGGACCATCGGGGCGAGGGATGGGCTGGGTGAGCTTGGTATCAGTGCCGATGCACACATGATCGACTCCGATGACATCAACCAGCGCTCGGATATTTCGCGCATAGTCCAAGGGCGTATTCGCCAGATGCGTCCAGACCCCGATCAGACCCCCAGCATTGGCAACCATTTTGGCTTGCTCTTTGCTGATGAGTCTTGGGCGCATCATCTGCGCCATGGACGGATTGTTCCCCAACTGCGTATCAAGGCCGGTATGGGAGATGATGACCGGACGGGTCGTGACCTTGAGCGCGGCTTCCGTAGTTTGCATATCGGCATGGGCAAGATCGATGACGATGCCCAGCCGATTGCATTCCTTGAGCACGGCTGCCCCAAATGGGGTCAATCCGAAGTAGCGTGGCGCGTTGGTGTAAACGTCGCCAAGCGGCACGGAAGCGTCGCTGTCGTGAAGCAGCCCAAAATGCCGCAACCCCCGTCTGTAGGCTTCTTCCACCCGCTCAAGATGGCCTTGTAGGAAGTGACCACCTTCGATCGCTTGGATGACCGTTAGCTGGCTATTCGTATGGGCAGTGCGGACATCGTCCGGGGTGAGGGAACGCTTCACGCTGTTGCGTTCCAACTGTCGATCCAGAGACGCCAGCCCTTTGAGAAAGCGATCGTAGGCATCTCCGGTTTGGTAGTCAGTCGCAAAGGTCATGCAGATGGATGAGAGGCCCGACCGCTTCAACTCGCCGGCCAGATCTATATTTGGTCCGGGCGTCTCGGCAGCAGTGAGGGGAACGTCGATGTGATTATGAGTGTCGATTCCGATAGTCTTGGCTACGATGTCAGCCACCCGAGGATCGGTCTTATCCGCCGCCCAGCCTAAGCGCGAACGGAGCAGGATCCCAGCACCTGCTGTTATTGCAACGCCGGAAAGAAATTGCCGCCTTGAGCCACTTGCCTGAAATTCCATCAAAGGTCCCTCATCAACGTGATCGGTAAACGCGAAAAGATTGGTTGGTAACGCGGTAGTGGTTCATATTCCTCCAGAACAGCAGGACAGGCTAGGAGTAAAGCCGAAGGTTATTATTCCTTCTTCCGTGAGGCTGAAGGAATGGACCTCAGCCTTTCTTCACCACCTCCTCAAGGCTGGGGCCAAACTCCTTGAGGATAACGGCCGCCGCGTTGCGGCCAGGAACACCCGTGACCGAGCCGCCAGGTGGAGTACACGCGCCGGTCTGAAACAGGCCCGGAATGGGCATGCGGTATTCGCCCCATCCAGGAACCGGTCGCATCGGTCCGTTCTGCGCCGAATTGGATGCGCCTGCATGTGCACCTGCCACGCCACATTGCGGGATTCATTCTTTCAATAACCAGAGGACTCTGAATAAACTTCCCGATGATCTTGTCGGGCGTAAGGTTCGGGGCGAATTTCCTGAAGTGGTTGAGCAGCGAATCCGCGACCTGGTCCTTGATGTCATCCCAATGTTTAGGGCCTTGCTTAAGGTTGTAAGGAAGGTTGGTTTCAATCTTAACGGTGTGGCAGCCGGCCGGTGCGCGCGTCGGATCCACAACGCTGGGTGAGACGATCTGAAGACCCGGTGGATCGTCCAAATCGAGTTCTCCTGTGGAATTCTCGTAATTCAGAAGTAGATACTTTTCCAGCCGCGGACAGATGACCGCCTCGCCAGTTGAAATTGTTGCGCCGTTTGGCAACGGATATAGTGGAGCCTCAGTCGTCGCGTAGTGAAGACTGATCATGGCGTGTTCCGGTTGAAACAATTCAACGCCCTGAAGGAACTCCTCGCCCCAGAGCGCGCTCGGAGCCATGTCGACCAGATGCTTGATATGAATGGTAGACACGACAGCCTTCTGAGCGCGAAAAGTGTCCCCATCAGCGCAGCGAACCCAGCGCAGCGGTTTCCTTCGATGATCAGCTGTGTTACGGGTTTATTCGTAAGAACGACTCCTCCATGCGCTTCGATGTGGCGGCCAAGAGCAACTGTCAGTGTTCCGGAACCTCCTTTAGGAATCACGCGGCCAGCGAGATGAAAAGTCACAAGCGAATAGGCCTGGCCGCCAGTGTCCGACTCGGTCGGCGGAACCGAACCCAGGTGCCCGCACATCAGAGAAGCGCGCCTCATATGGTCGGACTCAAATAGATCGCAGGCAAGTTGGTATCCCGACATGGCATAGCGGCGCTTCCAAAGTCCAACCATTGGGATTTTGGCCACATTTCCAGCCTTAGCTTCGACTGCCTCACGCATGGACGCTGTGTACGCTTTGTATTCGGCGACCATCTTGCGATAGGTATTGGCGTCCTTTCTAGAGATACGCGCGATGGTCTCACAGGTATGGTCGAGGTCCCGCCAGATGGTGATGGTCGCACCATCGATAAACGGGATGTGCATCACCGGATCGGACTCGATATATTCGCCGTAACCGTAATCACGAAGCTTCAGCTCATCATTCTTCATCACCGCGTTCTGTGAAAACCCGACGTGTGCGCTGCAGAAGAGATCGTCTTTAAAACCGGGATGGCAGACTTCCGCGGTTTTGACCCCGCCGCCAATGATCGCTTGACCTTCCAGCACCACGACCTTGTAGCCGGCTTTGGCAAGATACGCGGCGCACAACAGGCTGTTATGCCCAGCGCCCGCCACGACGACGTCAAAGCGTTCAGTCGGCATGACCGATCGTGCAGCGTTAGTAAACGTCGAAAGCGCTAGCGGCACTGGTCCGGGCAAATGAGTGGTAGGGGAGGGAACAAATCGAAGTCGCGCCGCAATTATGCAGCTTTCGCAATTGAACTGGCGCCTTCCACTTCAATCAGCTTTCCGGAATGAACGTCATAGACGAATCCGTAAACTGGAATCGACTTAGGCACCAATGCGTGGTTGCGAATGCGCTCAACATCATCAATAACAGCTTGCCTTTGGTCGCGGATGGTCAACCACTCGATGTATTCGCCGGCCTTAGAACCCGGGCCATGGCCCACATCATGAAAGCCGTTTGCCGTTAGCTCGGCGGTCTCTAGACTTGAAGCCAGCAGCCCGCGCATGACGTCATTTGTGAAAAACTCCATTCCGCAGTCGGTGTGATGGATGACAAAGAACTCGCGCGTGCCGAGCAGTTTATAGCTAATCACAAGGGAGCGGATGGCGTCGTCACTGGCCCGCCCTCCCGCATTGCGGATCACGTGCGCGTCTCCTTCGGCCAAGCCGGCATATTTGGCGGGATCGAGCCGGGCATCCATGCAGGTGAGAATGGCGAAGCGTCGGGACGGAGGCAGAGCCAGTTTGTCCTTGTCTCCGAAGTTGGCAGCGTATGCGCGATTGGACGCAAGTACCTCTGAAAGAACCTGGCTCATTTGGAATCCCCCAGTCGATCAACTTGGCCAACGGCTCACCAGCAGAGATGTGGCATTTCGACTAGATTTTCAAACAATATACCATTTAGTAGATCAGTAGATCGTAGTCGCAAAACGTCGCTCTGGCTTTGAGGCTAATGCCGTCTTTCTAGATGTTTTGTTGGATGACGCTCGCGGCGCCGTATGATCTGATTCGAGCGTTCTAGGTAGCAGGCGTCAGCCCCCACTTGTTCTGCAAATGGCGCTCCATCCCCTTGAACACGAGTCCATCTACAACGTATCCGATAGCTATGATCAGAATCATGACCGCGATGACCGCGCTCATGTCATTCAGGTCACGACCCATCATCAGCACCTGCCCGAGGCCCAGACTCAAGTAAAGCATTTCGGCGGTGATCAATGAGCGCCAGGCGAAAGCCCAGCCCTGCTTGAGGCCAGAGACAATGAAGGGGAGACTGGCCGGCAACAGTACGTACCAGAATAGCTTGAAACCTTTGGCGCCGAGGTTCCGTCCGGCCTGGCCAAAGATCTTGGGCATCTGCTTGCGGCCATCTTCCATGGCCAGAGTCACGGACAACAATGAGCCCATGATTACCACAAAGAGAATGGCATTCTGGTTGAGACCGAACCATAGCAGGGCAAGAGGCCACCAGCAGATGCTGGGCAGGCTCTGCAAACTCACGAGCAATCCGCCCATAGTGTCTTCAAGGAATCTATTGCTGGCGACTCCGAGGCCGAGAATCATGCCGAGGACGACGGAAATGGTGTAGCCGATCAGGACGCGTTGCATGCTGACGCGGATCGCGATCAAGTAGCTGTGATCCTGAAATCCAGCATAGAGGGCCTGGCCGACGCCCCAGGGCGCGGGGAAGAGATAAGGGGGCCAGATTTTCAGCTCAGCGAGCAAAGCCCACAGGCCGATGAGCGCGGCATAGAAGATGATGTAACGGGCAGTGCGTTTCATACTTATGCTCCCCCTTCGACTCTCGGTTCGATACACGGTTTAACGCCTTCGTTGTATTCGGCTTCGAGAGAGCGGTTAATCTCCTCGCGCAACTCGTCCAGGATTTCGCCGGCGGCGCGGGCGACGGTCGGGTCTTCGAGGTGGCGCGGGCGCGGCAACTCCACAGCAAATTCGCTTTTGACGCGGCCGGGACGAAACGTAAGAAGAACCACTCGATCGCCGAGGCGGATCGCTTCCCGGACGTTGTGAGTGACGAAGATGATAGTGCGCCCAGTTTCGCTCCATATGCGCTCCAACTCGTCATGCAGCAGGTCGCGGGTTTGAGCGTCAAGCGCGGCGAAGGGCTCGTCCATCAGGAGGACGTCGGGTTCGGTAGCCAACGCGCGGGCGATAGCGACTCGCTGACGCATGCCGCCGGAAAGCTGGTGGATGTAGCTGTTCTCGAACTTTGCCAGGTGTACGAGGCGAAGGTAATGGCGGGTCTTTTCTTTTCGCTCGGCCGTTAAGACGCCTTTCATCTTCATGCCGAACTCGACATTCTGGCCAACCGTAAGCCACGGGAACAGTCCATGCTCCTGGAAGATCATGATGCGGTCTGTCCCCGGTCCCTGCACCGGCTTGCCGTCGACTAGGATCCGCCCGTAGGTCTGTTGCTGCAGGCCCGCGATCAGATGCAGCAGAGTGGATTTGCCGCAACCCGAGGGTCCGACGATGCAGACGAACTCGCCGGTATGCACTTGAAGATTAATGTGGTCGAGAGCGAGGAGGCGCTCTCCCGTTTGCGTGCGATAACTGAGGCAAATCTCACTGAGGCCGACTTTGGAAATCCCTGTTGCCACCGCGCGTACCGCGCGGCCGACGGGGACTGGCCCATTTTTGCAAGAAGGAGCGCCGGTGCGAGCAGGGAAGTGACTGTCCCTAGGACCCGGAAACTGAGGGGGAGACTTCTGTGCGTTGGCGCTCATGGGATGGCCTTTCGTCCCTTTTCTGCGAGAACCTGATTGAGGAGGGAGAGATCGTAGAGGCGGGAAAGATCCGGCATTTGCCGGCCGAGAAATCCATCTTCAAAGGCTTGCTGTGCGACAGTGGTCAATGCATTATGCAGCGGGTCAAATGTGACCTGCATGCGAGAGAACGCTTCGTCGAGAACGGCAGGAGGGATGGCTTTGCCGGTTTCAGCTTGAATCTGCTGGTTCAGAAGTTTCTTGGCTTCAGGTTGATGGCCGTTGATCCAGTCGGTGAGATCGACATTGGCGCTGATCCAGCTCTTGACCAGGTCGGGATGAGCCTTGAGGAACTTGGTGTTTACGACGAGCAGGCCGATGACGAATTGGCCATTGGGCCACAGAGTGCGCTCGTCGACAAGGAGGCGGCCATTGCCTTCATGAATGAGGCGCGTGGCCCAGGGTTCTGGAGCCCACGCCGCGTCCAGGTCTTTCCTGAGAAAGAGGGTCAACTGATCGGGATTGGCCATGGGGACGATCTGCACGTCGCCGCCTTTGTCGGTGGTCTTCAGGCCGTACCTCTTGAGCCAATTGCGCAGCGCGACGTCTTGCGTATTGCCGAATTGCGGGGAGGCCACGCGCTTGCCGTGAAAGTCCTCGGGTTTGTTAATACCAGAATTGTTACGCACAACCAGCGAAGCGCCACCGCTAGCGGCGCCTGCCACCACGCGAAGGGCTTCGCCATTAGAGCGGACGTAGCCATTGATCGCGGGATTGGGGCCGACGTAGGTCATGTCAATCGCGCCGGCGAATAGGGCCTCGATAGCGGAAGGCCCGGCGTTGAAACTGGTCCACTGAATCTTGACCTGCGAGCCCATGGCTTTATCGAACCAGCCGTTGGCTTTGCCTACCATCGCCTGGGCGTGGGTAATGTTGGGGAATGCGCCGACACGGATGGTGGTGGCACTTCCCTGTGCCCATCCGGAAACTGCTGTTGCCAGCCAGAGCAAAATCGCAACCATAGATGGTTTACGCACCCTTGCGACCTCCAACGACCAAGGGGAGGATGCTGGCGGTGCTGCTCTTCTCCGATTATCGGACGAGAATAGACGGAACCAGCGCAAAAGGAGCACAGTCACGAAGATCCACAACAAGAACCCGCTTTTGTGAATGAAAATGATCGCAGGACCTCTCCGCAGCCGTCGCTGGTCACCACGAAAGTAGCGCTTCAGTCGAACTTTCGCAGTATACTATATTGTCGATGGTAATAGTAGACATTGGTAGAGGAACCCTGCCTTCGTGACAGTCATTGAAGGCAAGGGCAAGATGTTTTCTCCTGAAGGGAAAAAGTTTTCCTCGGGCCGCAGTGCTCTTGAGAACAGGTGGGGTTAAGTGCTTGAATCCCTGAAGCCTTCGATAGGCTCGTAAATTGCCAGTCTAGTAGTCCGGCGGCCTCTCAGTAATACTTGGAGGCGCGGGGCGGAATCGAACCGCCGATGAGGGTTTTGCAGACCCTTGCCTTGCCCCTTGGCCACCGCGCCCTTTTTATTCAGTCCTGGTCGCTGCTCTGCCTTACTCGGCACTCAGAATGATGGCTTGAGCAATCTCTTTCATCGGCCGCATTTTCTGCTGGCTCTGGCGCTGTAAAACCAAGAAGGCTTCGTGTCCGCTGAGTCCCAGTTCCCGTTGCAGAATGCCCTTGGCGCGCTCGACAAGCTTCCGTGTTGCCAATTCCATCAGCAGGTCAGAATTCCGGCTCTCCAAGCTCGAGACAGCCATATCAGCACCCAGCAGAACTGCGACGCTGGAAAGCAGCTTGACTTCTCGGAGGCTGTATCGGCGGGGTCGGCCGTGCTGCAAGTTGATCACGCCGAGCAATTCCTTGCGGGCCAGCAAGGGTACTGATACAAACGTCTCGCCGGGAGCAGTTGACCATTGATCAAAAATCCTCGCTTCAGGCTGCTCCCGTCTGTTGGTCGAAATGGCCAGTGGAGCCCGATGTTCTTCCAGCAACGCCGTGTAACCCTGCCAAAGCGGGAGTTTGGTATATTTCGGTTCCTCTTGATCCAAATGTTTCCAAACCCAGAGCGCCAGTTCTGCGCCGTCCCGGACGTAGATGCAGCAGCGGTCGCAATTGACCAGCGCGATGGCGAAACTCACGGTAGCGGCCAGCACCTCATCCAACGTATCGCCGCGGGCGATGTGCCCGCCAATCTCATGTACCCATTCAACTTCGGTCTTAATGTGCGTATGTTTCGTATCCACGGTGATTATCCTTCCCTAAGATTCTTCTTGTTTGTGGGCTCCGATTCGGCAAATCTGTACTCTCCCGTTTCGCCTACTGTGGCTTGGCACTTTTTGCAATGCCAATCTTCGTGGCGCCCTCCGGCCTTGACGGAGGCCGCGCGGCAGGCCAAGGTAGGGTTGTCGTCGAAGTTCCCGGCCACGATTCAGGAACGCGCCTGGAGCTCACCGATCTGGTATACGCCGGAAGGCCGTTGAGGCAATGGCTGCGCAAGCAAGGCGAGATCGGCCAAAAGAAACAAAGAGAACAAACAATTCGTCTCAGAGGGAAAAGCTTTTGAAAAGCATCAGCGTCGTGCCCAGTCAAGACCCAGTGGGCTTCAGCCAATTGATGATTCACTTCTTCATCTGCCTCCCCATAGACGCAGCCCCGGAAGTCAAGAGGGCAAATGTGGCGCGCCAATTTAAGGGGTTGACTTGTCAACTTTTCAATCACTATTCGGATGCTCTCCGCCAGCAGATTTTCGGCCCTGCCGAGGGTAAGGAGAACCCCCAGATGCCGCCTGGATCAGCCCTGGTTGACGTCGAATACGACTAATCCGCATTCGGGCATAATTGTCCACACGACCATAGACAAAAGGGATCATCCTCCGAAGCCGTTTGACTTGGAGATTGAATTCGTGGCTGCACAACCGAACTGAGTGAGGGCGAATAAGATCGTCGGTCATACTTTTAATACTACTGGGCCAGATACTATAGCCCAACGTTCGGGCGCTTCATCTCGGAAGATCCCATCGGATTTGTTGGCGGGATCAACGTCTACGCCTACGCAGGTGATAGCCTCACCAATTTTACGGATCCGTTCGGCCTGCAGACGACGTCACCGGACCGGTGACATCGCCGTATCCCGGCACTCCTTCCCCGACAGAGGTACAGGAGGCTGTTGAAGCGGCTTCGGCGGGAGGAGGCGCAGCCGCCGCTGCAGCTACCGCTGGTTTGGTTGTGGTAGATGCGGGTCTCGCATACTACGACTACAACCAGTTCAGGAAACTATGCACGGCCTCTGGCTGGTCGTGGTGCAGCAGTGTGCCATCGCCGCAGCCTGGAGGGGGCTCTGGAGCGGCTCCTCAGCCGATGCCCGGGATGGCTGGGAGAAATTGCGGAACAGGGAGGCGCGGTTCGGATTCTCCTGCTTAATGTTTGCTGCTTCTTCACTTCGTCTCAAAATCGGTGGAGACGCTGAGTTTCCTCCAAATTCGTGCTTCCTCTAAGCGCGCAAGGTCATTCTTCTCCGCGGCGGCATACGCATCGCTGCCGAGCAAGAGTCGCAACGGAGGGTTCCGTTCTTGCGTCAACTGGACGATCGCCTGAGCTGCCTTTTTGGGGTCACCAGGCTGCTTGCCGTTGTAGTTGCGCTGAAATCTTGCGGTAGCTCCAACCGTCGAATCGTATTCAGGATGACCTTCGCTGAGTTCGGTGGAACTGCCCGCGAAGTCTGTGCGAAAGCCACCGGGTTCAACGATGGTGACCTTGATGCGGAGCGGTGCCACTTCGCGCGAAAGCACCTCGGAGAAGCCTTCGACACCCCACTTCGCCGCCGAATAAGGCCCGCGTCCCGGAGGGCCAATCCTTCCGCCCACCGATGAAACCTGAATGAACTGGCCAGCTTTCTTTTCGCGAAAATACCTTAGAGCTGCCTTCGTCACAATAATTGTTCCAAAGAGGTTCGTTTCGATCTGTGCCCGGAATTCCGATAGAGGCGTGTCTTCGACGGACGAAAGATTGCCATATCCCGCATTGTTAACGACCACATCCAGCGAGCCAAATACCTCGACCGCCGCCATTACCGCGTTTGCTGCTGCT
>Ga0307474_10000606_pt1 | contig 25761 bp, 23 predicted proteins | sample atmos_gasesECM1C_2_FD_203312 | JGI IMG/M metagenome (GOLD analysis project Ga0307474, IMG submission 203312) | Hardwood forest soil microbial communities from Morgan-Monroe State Forest, Indiana, United States - atmos_gasesECM1C_05 | ecosystem: Environmental > Terrestrial > Soil > Temperate... | reverse complement strand
GCCCGGCGATAAGTTTCCCGGTCAGACGTATTCGAGCGAAGTCCCATCATCATTGCTTCCTCGCTTTCTGGAGAAAATCCGATGGATGATCGACAGGCGCTATTCGAATCGATTCGCACCGGCGATGCCGGGAAAGTACGGGAACTGGTTAGCGCGAATGCCGAGCTGGTGAACGCGCGCAATCCACAGCTGCTATCCGCCGTACTGACCGCGTGTTACCAGGGCCGAAAAGAGATTCGCGACCTGTTGATCGAAAAGGGCGCAACGCTGGAGCTGCACGAAGCCGCGGCTGCGGGAAATCTGAATCGCGTGAAAGAGCTCGTGGAAGCTGACTCCGGTCTCGCGCATGGCTATTCGCCGGACGGATTTCCAGTATTGGCATTGGCTGCGGCCTTCGGACACGAAGACGTCGCGCGCTACTTGCACGGCAAAGGCGCGGAGATCAATGCCATCGCGACAAATGGGACCGGTTACACGGCGCTGACTGGCGCGGTCGCAAGCGGCCATGCCTCCATCGCCAGGTGGCTGGCGGAAAATGGCGCGGACGTGAACTATCGCTATGCGAAAGGGTATTCGCCGCTGCTCACGGCTGCTGCCAATGGCCAAGTGGAAATTGTAAAAATGCTGTTGGCCCACGGCGCGGACTTGCATGCTCGCACCGACGACGGCAAGAAAGCGCTGACATTTGCGCAAGAGCGCGGGCATAACGAAGTCGCCAGCTATTTGCTGGAAGTTGGATTGACCCCGTAGCTTTACATTTCTCTCGGCGCATTAAAACTTCATCCACAATTTGGAGTTTTCACTTATGCGTATTGACTAACCGCCATGCGCCAGGGCCTTCTTTTTGGTCTCTAGGCTTACTTCTTCCGCTACCAGCAGCAGCGGAAGACTCGGAATATGTTGTTTGAATGCGTTGGCCACTTCCAGATCGTTTTCGGCGGCCATTTCCAGTATCCGCGAGAAGATAGTGGAAACTAGGCTTTAGTTCGATACTTCCGAACTACAACAAACAGCGATAAGGGGTTTCCCTGAAAGAGTTTTATGTCTGATGGCCCTGCGGTTCTTGGCCGACCACTGTGTCTCGAACTCCACCGTCCTCGTGATCTCGCAAAGGCGCTTGTCGCCGATGGTCTTGGCTAGCCACTGGAGGCGGTAGCGTTCACTACTCAGCGTTCCCGGAGCCAATCGGGGAATGCGCTATTCAATCCACCATTTTTCTGCCTCCGTCAATTTCCACTCCGCCATCTTGCCCGGCAACACTCCCTTCTCATCGCACACAGCATGACCTGAGATCCTGGCGGTCTCATCGGCAGGCTATCTCGCCGAATCGCTGCCGGTAATTCGGGTTTTCTATTGGAGAACCACAGAGTAGCTCCATCGCCAACTCTGGGCGTGCTCGGAAACTGGGGTCCGGGATTTGCGATCAAGACTCTCTAATCTCAGTGCGAGGCGCAACAATTGGCCTAATTTAGTAATAGTATTATCAGTATATTCTCTCGCTGCGTTGCTCTCAGGCAAAATTAACAGTGACGGCGTAATATATCCAACGGCACCGACACTGGGACAACGGGGAGCGCGCCCGAGCGTTCCTGCGATCCGCGACGGGGTGAAACATGTTTACAAAGGCAGGAGTCACTGAATTGCACAGCGCAACGCACGATAGGCTCGACGTTTTATTGCGCCACATCGCCACGGTTCCAGACAACTTGCTGCGAGAGCCAGTTGCGGGGTTCGGCTTTCCGACCGTTTGGAAACAACTGGTGCACATTCTGACCGTGGAAGAAGGCTGGGTGCACGATTTGCAGTACAAGGCCTTTGCGGGCTGGCAAGAAGAGGATGCCCCGACCATGGCGGCATTGCTGGCAGAGAAGCGCCGCATCCTTGACGCAACGCGCGCATATCTGGAGACTCTCGGCGAGGCGCAACTGAATACGACGCTGGCGAAACGTCCGGAAGGATGGTTTGGAGAACTGCGCAGTCCGGCGTTCATTCTGCTTCACGTGATCACGCACACCTTCCACCACAAAGGCCAAGTGGTCGCGATGCTGCGTACGCTTGGGCATCCTGCCCCCGGCACGGACCTGCAGTAGGAATGACAGCGAATGCAGGGATGTCGCTTTTTCCCGCCGCATAACGTACCCCCGGCGCGCTTACCAGATGAGTGACGCGGGTGCGAGGAAATTATGCGCGGCCGCATCCGTGCGATTTTGAGGTGTGATAAAATCACCGCTCTCAGCCACTTAATCTCTTACCACGTACGTTTCGCCTCGCGGGGACATCGCGCTACTCAAACCGTTGAAGGAGCGCATCGTTCGAGAAGTCGGCTATGGACTCTTGCTGGAAGGTGCCTCGGCAGCGGATTTCTTCAATGCAATGCAAGCCAACACTTGAGCCCCTTGCTCCGGAGGGCGTTCAGACCGGGGACAGCTATTTTCCACGATCTGTCTTAGAAAGGAAAACATATGAATCGGATGGCAGACGTTTCTTCAGCGCAGGCGCCTGGGAAGACCGACCCGGAAGAATATGATCTGGTGATCCTCGGAGGTGGCACAGGATCAACAATCGCTGCATGGACCTTTGCCAAGGAAGGACAGCGCGTCGCAGCGGTCGACCGCAAATATATCGGCGGATCGTGCCCGAACATCGCCTGCCTGCCCAGCAAGAACATCATTCACAGCGCGAAGGTTGCGTCGTATTTTCGCCGAAGTGAGGAGTTCGGCATCGCGAAAGAGGGTTTCACCGTTGGTATGACCGCGGTCCGTGGCCGCAAACGTAGGATGGTATCGGACTTGAATGACATGTATCTCGACAATTACAAGAAAACGGGCGCGGAATTCATTCTCGGCTCGGGACGCTTCATCGGGCCGAAGACTGTGGAGGTCACTCTTCCTGATGGAACAACTCGTCAACTCCGAGGAACTAATGTGATCGTCAGCACAGGCACACGGGCGGCGCTCGACGGAATTCCTGGCCTCATCGACGCGCAGCCGCTGACCCACATCGAGGCGCTGGAACTAGATGAAGTACCCGAACATCTTCTGGTGATCGGCGGCGGCTATGTGGGATTGGAACTGTCCCAGGCGATGCGCCGCTTCGGCAGCAAAGTGACGGTGATCGATCGCAATGACCGCTTGATGCCTCAGGAAGACGATGATGTGATCGAAGCTCTTCTCAGCCTGTTTGAGGACGAAGGCATCGACATCCTTCTGAACGCACGGGCCAAGCGCGTATCGGGCAAGTCAGGCCAGTCCATAAAAATTGTTATCGAGCAAAATGGACAGGAGAAGATGCTCGAGGGCAGTCATCTGCTCGTCGCAGCCGGCCGCATTCCGAACACACTGGGGATCGGACTGGAGCTGGCTGGCGTCAAACTGACCAATGGAGGATTTATCAGGGTGAATGAGCGGCTGGAGACCACGGCGCCGGGCGTATGGGCGATCGGCGAGGTAGCAGGCAGCCCGATGTTTACCCACGTCAGCGTTGACGATTTCCGCGTGGTCCACGCCAGCCTCACTGGCGGCAAATACGTGACGACTGGAAGACAAGTTCCGTTCTGTCTTTTCACGGACCCGGAGTTCGCCCGCGTCGGCTTAAATGAGAAGGAGGCCAAAGCGCAGGGCATTGCCTATCGCTTGTTCAAGATTCCCATGGAAGCGGATCTGCGCGCCCGCACACTGTCTGAAACACGAGGATTCCTAAAGGGGCTGGTTGAAATGAACGGCGATCGCATCCTTGGCTTCACTGCCTTCGCGGTTGACGGCGGGGAGATCATGTCTTCGGTGCAAATTGCAATGATCGCAGGGCTGCCCTACACCGCGTTACGTAACGCCATCCTGGCTCACCCCACACTTGTAGAGGGGCTTGGCGTGTTATTTTCCTCCGAGCCTTCGGCGCACAATCAGCGGATGCACACAGCTAGTCAATGATTGGGCTGTCGGCCCACCAAGCACTTAAAGCCGCGATACAAATCGCTACTGTGACTTCGTGCAAGAATTCTTTTCGTTCGCGAACGCTGCCCGACGGTACATCGACTTGACCCGTCGCGATCAACTCGTGCGCCGAGACGTTGCTGTGAACTACTGTAGTTTCGCGTACTGTCACAAGCCAGGGGGTGGTCCCTTTTTCGCGTCCGTATCCGCTATCCCTGCTCTGCGTTGACGGACGAAGGGAAAGCGGCAATACTGGCGAGCGATGATTGGACAGCTTCGCGGCAGTCTTGCCGATAAACGCCCCAACCAAGTCATGGTGGATGTTGGCGGTGTGGGGTATCTGGTCGCTGTACCGCTTTCCACCTATGCCGCGCTTGGCGAGCTGCATACTGAAGTCACTCTGCTGATTCATACACACGTTCGCGAAGACGCGCTTTCGCTTTACGGATTTCTCTCCTCGCGCGAAAAGCATTTTTTTGAGCTGCTTCTCGGCGCCTCCGGCGTCGGCCCGTCACTGGCGCTGAAAATTCTGTCTGGCATGAGCGTTGAAGAGCTCGTTCCTGCGATTCGAACCGGGGATCTTTCCCGACTGACAAAAATTCCCGGTGTTGGCCGCAAGACTGCCGAGCGCATGGTGGTTGAACTCAGGGACAAGCTCGAAGCCGTCACCATCGCGGAAGAAAAAATCCCCGCTTCGAAAGCCGGAGTGGAAGCCGACGTTGTCTCCGCGCTCACCAATCTCGGCTACGATGGGCGCGCGACGGAAAGTGCCGTCGCGGAAGGCAAGCGCTCAGTAGGAGTTTCGAGCTTTGAAAAATTGTTGAAGGCCGCGCTGCAAGAATTGAGCCGGCCACAAGGGAAGCACATCGCTGCGGGAACCTGAATTTTGATCGCATCAATCACAGGACGCGCGAGTCCGGATCAGAGGATTTGTGGCGGACGGAACTGCAAAACGTATGACCTCATATAAGAATAAGGATGACTTCGGTCGCGCGGACCGCCCCGAACGCATTGTTTCCGCCGCCGCGTACGACGAAGATCTGCGCCTCGACGCAAGCGTTCGTCCGAAAACTCTGAAGGAGTACATCGGCCAAAAGCGGGTGAAGGAGAATATTTCCATCGCGCTCGAAGCTGCACGCAATCGTGGGGATGCCCTGGATCATGTGCTGCTTTATGGCCCGCCGGGCCTGGGCAAAACTACGCTCGCGCAAATCATCGCCAACGAATTGAGCGTGCCAATCAAGACCAGCGCCGGGCCGCTGCTCGAACGCAAAGGCGATCTCACCGCTATTCTCACTTCTCTAGAATCGCGCGAAGTTTTTTTTCTCGACGAAATTCACCGTCTCCAGGCCGCCGTCGAAGAAGTTCTTTATCCCGCGATGGAAGATTTTCGCGTGGATCTGGTCATCGGCCAGGGCCCCGGCGCGCGCATCCATCCCTTCCATCTCAATCACTTCACGCTGATCGGAGCCACTACCCGCGCGGGCCTGATCACCGCGCCGCTCCGTTCGCGCTTCGGCATTGTGCACCGCCTCGATTTTTATGAGCCGGAAGACCTGCTTATCATCATCAATCGCTCCGCAAAAATTCTGAACATCCGGATGGAAGAAGGTGGCGCGGAAGAGATTGCGCGCCGGTGCCGCGGCACGCCACGTATCGCCAATCGGCTGCTTCGCCGCGCACGCGATTTTGCCGAGGTCCGCGCAGCCGGACAAATTACCCGTGGTGTGGCCCAAGAGGCTCTCTCCATGCTCGGCGTGGACGAAAGCGGCCTCGATGAAGTGGACCGCAACTTGATGCTGGCGTTGCTCGATAAATACGCCGGTGGGCCTGTTGGCCTCGGGACCCTCGCGGCCGCCCTTTCCGAAGAAGAAGACGCAATCGAAGAAATCTACGAACCGTACCTGATGCAGATCGGCATGATCGATCGCACGCCGCGCGGCCGCGTCGCGACTCCACGGGCCTATGAATATTTTGACAGGGAGTTGCCGCGCCGCCAGCCGCGGCTTTTTTAGCCGTCATGCCGAGGGGGGTCTGCCTGGCGCAGGCAGGCGAGGCGAACGAATACATCAGATTCCTCGCCCCGCAGACTTCGCTCGGAATTACAGTTAGAGTTGTTTTTCTGAATGACGGGTAGCGTTGTGTTGGTGATGACGGTAGCGTTGTTCTGTGAATGACCGTGGTGTTGTCTCCCGCTAGTTGTTTGACCGTGCTGGATATTCCCGTGACGCCTACAGGCATCTACCTTTCGCTTGGTTCGAATTTGGGTGATCGCGCTGCGAATTTGCGAGCTGCTATTGCCGCACTGCCTTCCGTATATTTTCAGGTGCGAAAAGTCTCGTCCATCTATGAAACCGAACCCGTCGATTATCTCGACCAGCCATGGTTTCTGAATTGTGTCGTCGAAGGCGAAACCGATTCCCAGCCAATCGATCTGTTGCTCGCTCTCCGCGCCATCGAATCTCAACTCGGCAGCAGGAAAGCTTTCGCCAAAGGTCCGCGCCTTCTCGACATCGACATTCTTCTTTTTGGCGATCAGTCAGTCGACACTCGCGAATTGCAGATTCCACATCCCCGAATGCTGGAGCGCAACTTCGTTCTCGCGCCGCTGGCCGAAATCGCGCCTAAACTGCGGCATCCGTCCTGGCCGGCAACCGCAAGCGAATTACTCGCGCAGACCGCCGATCCAAGCGTTGTGCGTCCTCTTAAGTAGTGTATTCGATCTTGCCTGCGCGGTTTTTGTTGTGGTGCGAGAGACTCGGCGCGCAGGCAAGACTGGCCCCGGACCGGGCTGAAACCGATTCTAGGATTACGGAACGAAGCTAGGAGAGATTCCTCGCTCCGCTGGAATGACGACAATACCAAAGGCAAAACAAAACGCTGCACAAAAGCGCCAGCCTCGGAAGGCCGCCTCTACAAGAGTTGCCCGCGCTACGGACGAAGGGGCTTCTAGCTCGTCCGGTGAATCAGCAGCCGGTGAAGCGTCACCAGTTTTGGCTCCAGGGCGTCCAGTTCAATCTGTGACAACCGGCCTTCGTTGATTTCGCGCCAGCGGTAAACGCCCGGCTCGGTTTCTTCCCGCACGCGTCCGTTCAGGCGCCGCAAAAATTCTCCCGCCTGATCGCGCGACGCCACTTGGTGGTAGCCCGGGCGTGCCAGCGCCTCCACCACATAGCTTCTCAAGAGCTTGTGCCAGTAGCGATGAAACAGATCGCTGGACGCGAAAATGTCGCTCCAAGCTACCTCGCCGCCGTATGCCACCACTACGCCTACTACGTGTTCTCCCTTTAATCCGGAAGTCTGCCGCGCGAATTTGCGTTGCAACTCATCCACGTACGTCTCGACGGAGCTACGCACCTCTCGCGACTCATAAATTTTCTGGTAAGACTCGGTTGGCGCTTCTTCCTGAATCGTGCGCGTGATTCTGGGCGCCGCCAAGGCTGCTGGCGGGGCCGGAGCTCCCGCGATAGCTCCCGCTGACACACTCGCTTCAGCCGTGGTTCCGCTTCGCACCGCGTTCCATACGCGAGTCTGATCCTGCTGAAACGTCGCTTGCTCCCGCACGCTCGGGTGCACAATGGTCTTCGCGTCGGTAAAGTTCGCACCAGACGACCACCGCCCATGTTCCACGCAAAAAACGTCCAGCGGCAGCGGCTCTGAACCTGCCGGAACCACCCGGTCCTTCCCGATGATGCGGTCCTGCTTGCCGCCGCTCACCAACTCTCCGGCCAGCAATAACAGCGGACGCTTGTTGCGATTGATCAGGACCAGTTGGTTCACCGACGCGCCGTTCGAGTGCGAGGGACGAATCACACCGTCACGGCTGCGAACCATTTCCTCCGATCCCTGCTCGCGGACCTGCACTTCGCCGCTAGCCAGCCCTTCATCTAGCGTCAGGAACCCGCTGGTGTCGTATGAACTCGAACTCACCACCGGAAAGACACTCAGATTCTCGTAGCTCACCGGTTCCAGCAACCGCCAGTCGCCTTCAGGTTTTCCAGGTACCGGCGCTGGAGCACCGCCAAGCGCAAGCCCGAGTGCCCCTATTGCTCCTAGTGAAGACAGTCCTAGCAATCCGCCAATCAACCTGCCAATTCCTTCGCGTTCCATAAATATCCTCCTGAGCCGTCGCCGTTAAACGCGACATGATCGTTCTGGCGCGACGCACAGTTAGAACGGGGCAGGCAGAAATTCTTGCGATAGTTTTCGGTGAGCGGCAAGGGAAAGCGCGATTTTAACGGTTGGGATCACCTAGGTTGGTCAGTGGTTTGTTACGCTTGTTACGCGAGTGTTCCGCCTCTTGCTTCTCGTACTCCGCCAGCTCTTCTTCCGAATACGAGTATTCTTCACGCGATGCAAACATCGAAGTGGTCCGGCTGGCTTGCCGCTTCTTCTTGCGCAGCCCGCCAAACTCGTAGCGCACCTGCCGCAACGGTGCTGCAATGGCGTTTACTTCCACCAGTAGATCGCTTACTTTTTCCAGAAAATCGTGCAGGTGATATGGCCGCAGCACATAAGGCAGCCGCGCCTTTTCCAGAGTGCCAACGTACTGGCTACCTGCCATCTCTGGCACCAGAAACAATCCGCGAAGCCGGCCGCCCTCATCCGCCGGCACTCCGGCGAGTTCGCGCAATGTCAAATAACCTGGTGAATCCAGCCCCAGGAGCGCGATATTAGCGATGACCAGCGACCACTCGCCTGTTGCCAATTCAGTCAGCAAAACCTTTGTTTCGGCGACTACACGAACGCGCCAGCCTTCGGAGTCCAGTACCTGCCGCAATGCAGTCGCGCTAGCACCTTCCTGGTCCAACACCAGAATATTCACCGGCTTCGGTTCTACTGGGAGAGGGGACGCCATACTACAAGTGTAGTTCTCGCGCCTTGCGGCAAGGGCAACTCACTTTCCGCGGCACCTAAAACGCTACCTGTACCAAAGGGCTGCCACGGGCTACTGCTTTGACCCGTTTGTCTGGCCTTCCACCATCTGCAGGAGAATGTCCGCTCTCACCGGATTGCCCTGAGTAATCACACGATACGCGGTTGTATTCATGAACATGAGTTGGTCAGCGACCGTGATCCGCGCGCTCAGAGCGTAGGTGTGTTTCGGATCGATCGTGGCCGGATCGTAATGCAATTCGAACGGCAGCGGCACCTGGTGCCCCGCGAACGTGAACTTCTGCTCCGCAATCACTTTAGCCGGTGCATCGGCCCCATTCGGCTCGTGGGGTACCGACATATCCTGCAGTTCGATCGTCAACACCGCATTCTCAGGCATCGCGATGCGCTCGCGATAAGCCACCGTACCGCTGACCACTGCCGTAGCCGGCGAGGGCGGATTCTCTAATTTGCAATTCTCCGCCAGCCGCACAGGCTGATCCGGTTGCGTCTCGTCCCGCAAAAATCCTTCTTGGCCCTTGCTCCACCAAACCGTTTTGCCGTCCGAATATTTTGTTCCCGACGCCGCCTCCACCTGTTTCATCGAGTACGACTTGTCGGCAAACACCACTCGCGCGTTTCGTTCGCGCAAATACACCATCACTTTCGCGCCGCCGTCGCAGCTGTAGGAAAATTTGTACATCACCGCCATGCGATGCGATTTGGGTGCCGAAGACGCCGCAGGCGGCATCTCCTGCGCCTTCATCATCGGCGTCGTCCACCACGCTGCGGCGGAAAACAGCAGCGCCATCGTTAACAAAATCCGCATGCGCACGATTTTACTCCCCCACCACCAGATCTCTTCCGGCGCGCACCCGTTTGTATCCCGACCCATCCCAGAAAACCCTGCAAATCACCGGCGCTTTCTCTCGGTTCGTGAAGAAAATCTGAAGGGCATCGCGCGACCACTCCGCACCCTGCGCAAACACGTTCTCCGGCGTCACGTCGACGCGCCGCCTGGATTTCAGCTCGTACAAAAACGCCGCGCCGCCCATCCCCGTTTTGGCGTCAGTCGGCATCCCCGGTTTCGGGTGCGAAACATACGCTGTCACCATCAGCAAATCCGCATTCGCCGGATTCGCGCGAATGGTGTCCGAGCTCATCACTTCGTACCCATCGCCATACACGTCGCGAATCGCCATTGCCGTCGGCGGACTCTCCATCCGCAAAAAATAAAGTTTCGTGTTGTCGGAAGCCAGCACCGTGTGCGCGTCCAGCCATCCATGTAGCGCCCAAACCCCGTCGGTGCCAAGTTGCAGCGCTTTCTCCGGCGATCCCGCCGGCATCGTCCACACAGTCCAGTCTTGGCCGGTCGATCTCATAAACGCGATCCGCGAATCATCCGGCGACCAAAACGCTCGCTGCACCAGTCCCCGCATCAGGTCGCTGCTCTTTCCGCTCACCGCGTCATACATCACAATGGTTTGGTCTTTGCCTTGTTCATCTCTTGTGAATAGCAGCCGCTTGCCATCGTGCGAAAGCGAAAGCTGATATCCTTCGGGAGCCACAATCTTCGTGACACCGCTCCGCAGCAACACCACTTTTCCCGCCGCATCGATAAACGCCATGGCCGCCGGCGTCTTGAAGCCAGTTATCGGCGGAGGTACCACCTTCTTTTTCTCCGGATCATCTTCGTCCAGATTTTTCTGTTTGAACTCCGGAAACTCTTCCGCAGCAATCTTCGCGCATCCGTTCAGCACGCCGATTTGCGCGTGCGTCACCACTGCTCGAAAGGAATATTTGGTTTCCACCGGACCTTCCGTACAAGCTTCACGCGACAATCGCACTGTCAGGTCCGCCCCGGTACTCGTGTCCTTCGCGCGGTATGTCCAGGCCGTCCCTGATTCATCGGCGGAGATTTCTCCGGGCTCCAGCGTGATCGGCGGATATCCCGCACGTTCAAGCCGCTCCGCGCCCTTCATCCCGATCCGCACACCCCAGCTCGGTTCAACTCCCGATGCGATCAGCAAAATCGGAAAATGCTTCGATTGCGGCGCAGCAGGCGCGGGAGCAGCCTGCCCAACAGCCGGCTTCTTCGCCGTCGCGCCAGCGGGCGCTTGCGCAGCAGGCTTCGCCGGAGTCTGCCCCATTGCGGGCGCTGTGATGGTCATCACTAGCGTCCACAACCAGCGAAATCCTCGAATTTTCTTGCGGAACAGGGTTTTCTTGTACAGCGGAATTTTCTCGTCGGGCATTGTCGTCTCAGGCCGGGCTCACGACGAATTACATCAGATGCCACTATCGAACGCAAGGAACCGCGTACCGAGAGGTGAAATTCTCCTTTGTGCCCGTATACATTGGTAAGATTCTTACTTTCCTTCTGGGTCGGCGCACTCTCCTCCGCAAATTTTTCCAGATTCCAGTTTTTTTCTGCAACCTTCCACGCATCAAATCGCATCTTTGTACACGAACGGTGCTTCTGAATTCCGGCACGCTCGCGCCAGTCCTCCAGACCCTGGCTTTTCTCTAGCAGCCTTCTCGGTAAGTAATGACGTCGAAGACCGCGGCCTTGGCGCGCGGAGACTCGCTGTGTCGAAAGGTGCTTGCCTGCAAATTCCACGGACCTCGGTCAAAGACTATTTATTGCTCGCCGGTTTCACTCTGGCAGCCATCGCTGTGCAGGGTTACCATCCCGGCGTCGAAGATGCCGAGATTTACGCCCCCGGCATCCTGAAAGCACTGCGTCCGTCTCTGTTTCCCTACAACTCACAATTTTTTCAGGCGCACGCCAGCATGACCATCTTCCCCAATCTCATTGCGGGTTCGATCCGCCTCACTCATCTACCGCCTTGGCGGGCTTTCTTCGCCTGGCAAATCGTCACTTCGTTTCTTTTGCTTTGGGCTTGCCTGCGCATCGCGCGCTTGTGTTTCGCGGAAAATTTCGCCGCGTGGTGTGGCGTTGCCTTAACCGCGAGCCTATTTGCTCTGCCGGTGGCGGGAACTGCTCTCCTCATTGTGGATCCCTATCTGACCACACGTTCGTTCTCCACACCGTGCGCCCTGCTCGCCGTTGCCACCGTTCTGGAGCGCCGTTATTTCTCCGCGATTTTTTTGATCCTGTTTACCGCGGCAATCCACCCGCTCATGGCCGTTTACGCCGTCACTTTTTTGGCTGTCCTGATCATACTGAAACTGTTTCCGTCCACCATTCGACTTCCTGAATGGATTCCAAACCTTTCGCGCGGCTTGTTTCCCCCGGTCACCTCGCAATACCACGCCATTCTGCAGACGCGTCCCTATTTTTTCCTCAGCAACTGGGCCTGGTATGAATGGCTGGGCTTGCTCGCTCCATTCGCCATCCTGATGGCTTTCGCGCGGTTCGCGCGGCGTTACGGCCTCGGTCCCATGCGGCTGCTTTGCCAGTCCCTCGCCATCTACGGATTATTGTTCACAGCTCTGGCGGCACTCATCGCGCGCCAGGAAAATCTTGCCGAAATCCAGCCGCTGCGCTTTCTTCATCTGCTCTATGTGATGATGTTCCTCTTCGCTGGCGGGCTTATCGGCAAGTTTCTCCTCAAAAAATCTCCCTGGCGCTGGGCTCTTCTTTTCGTTCCGCTCTGCACGGGAATGGCGTATTCGCAGGACTCTCTTACTCCTTCGTCTCCGCACTTCGAGATCCCCGGCCGGCACTCCCAAAACACCTGGGTGCAGGCTTTTAAATGGGTGCGGCACAATACTCCAGAGAACGCTTATTTCGCTCTTGACCCCCGCTACATGGCGCTGCCGGGAGAAGACCAGCACGGTTTCCGCGCCATCGCGCAACGTAGTGCTTTGGCCGACGCCGTGAAGGACAGTGGCGCTGCCACCATGTTCCCGGCGCTGGCCTCGCCTTGGACCGATCAGCTCAATGCGCAAAAAGGCTGGGAAACATTCAACCGCGAGGACTTTCTTCACCTTAAGGAAAGCTATGGCGTGAACTGGATCGTCATACAGGCTCCTGGAGTTCCCGGCTTGCCTTGTCCTTACGCCACCAGAGAGCTCCTGGTTTGCCGCATCGAATAAGCCTTGCCTTGATCCTCGTGATACAGATGGACCGCGCTTAGTCTTCGAAGACGAAGAGGGTTTCTTCACGGTGCGGAGGAGAAGTTCGGTCCGCTTGGTTTCAGAATGACGGTTTGGGCGGTAGGGCGGCAGCCGGGACGTCGCGCACGCGAGCGTGTTCGGTCGAAGTTGAAAGACCGGCCTGGCGAACAAAATACGAAAATCACTTGACAAGGCGAAAGAAAAGCGAAATACTCATCCGGTATCGAGGTGGGCTATGTCTCCAGTTCTTTCCTCATCAAAACCGGCGGGCTTTCCTATCCGTCGCGCTCCATTCTCCTCAGCTTCTCTCTTTCCTGTTTGCCCTGATCATAGCCCCAACACACGGACCAGCGAGCGTGCCCCGCTCCACGATCCGGGCAGCATCGTTCCGGACGGTATTTCAAACAGTGGCGGCTCGGATTGCCCTCCGTCTGCCATTCCTGTCCCTTGCGGCGACCCACTCCGCAATGCGCAGGATTTCCGGAAGGATGCTGTTCTTGTTGCAAAAGACGCTGTACCAGGCGCCGCACCTGACCGTGCAGCGCCGCTGGTCGGCATCGCCCGCCTCGCTTCCATCTCTCCTGCTGCACCGACGCGCCGCACTTCGGACCAGCGCCCCGAATATTTTTTGCTGCCGGTGAAATCCATTCTCAATAAGTGCGAATCCGGCCGTGTGCCCTTCGATTGGACCATCAATCCATATCGCGGCTGTGAATTTGCCTGCAAATACTGCTACGCGCGTTATACACACGAATTTATGGAGCTGGACGGACTGGCCTTCGAAAAGAAAATTTTCGTAAAGAAAGATGCCGCCGTTTTGCTTACCCGCGAAATCGCCACCAAATATTCTTTCGCTGCAGGCCGTGCAAGCGTTCCCGAGCACATCTGCATCGGCACGGCCACCGATCCTTATCAACCTGCCGAGAAAGAGTACGGCGTCACCCGCGCCTGCCTTGAAGAACTCGCCCGTCACAACGGCCTAAGCGTCTCGATTACCACCAAATCGAATCTAGTCACCCGCGATATAGACCTGCTGCAGGAAATTGCCAAGCACTCCCGGCTTTACGTGGATATCACCGTCACCACGCTGCGTCCGCGCCTCGCCCGCCTTCTCGAGCCGCGCGCCCCCCGACCCGATCTGCGCCTGGCCGCCATCCGCAAACTTCGCGATGCAGGCATCTCCGTCGGCGTACTGGCCTCGCCATTAATTCCCGGCATCACCGACCGCGACGGCGAACTCGAATCGCTGGCGGCCGCCGCAAAAGATGCTGGCGCGCTCTGGATCTCGTCAGGCGTCCTGTTCCTTATGCCCAGTTCCGCCAAACAATTCCTTCCATTCCTCCGGGAAAAATTTCCCCGCCTCACGCGCCAATACCAATCCTGGTATTCGCAAAACGCCTATGCCCCTGAACCCTACCGACAAAAGATCGCCGCCCGCCTCGCCCGAATCAAATCGCAACTGGGCTTCTGCTTCCGCCCGTGGGAAGAACTCACCCACCCCGTAGCGCCGGCTCCGCAACTCTCGCTAGCCCTCTAGAGGTCCCGCGCGCAGCGAAACCGATCTGCGGCTATATTGGTTTTACCCGTGGGGCCGTCAAGGAATGATGATTCGCGATTCTTCCCGCTGTGGCTGTTCCGCCTGCGGAAACTGTCCGCGCAAAAATTCGATAAATCGCCCGGACCGCGGCCTTCTATTCGATCGCAACGTCGCCATGCGGTAGAGAAATACGGCCACGTGAAACACGCTCGAATCCTTCACCGCGCTGGAATTGCCCTTTCCCGCTGCTTCCTTCTTGATCTCATCCAGAAATTTCGTCAGCGCCAAATATAAATCTCGCTGCACTGGAATATCCGGAACTTTTTCGTACAGCAAACCGCTCTGCAATGTCCTGTAAGTTCCAGCCAGCGCCGCGATTGCCGCCAGCACATCCGGATCGGTCGTCGTGGGCTGTGCGTTCGCGAATTTCACAATCTGGAACGCCAGTAGGCTTATCAGTTGCTGTTGCGAATGCAAAATATCCTGCGGCAAGCGTTCTTCGATGAACGACGTGTCCGCAGGGACGGCGCGCTGGTGTTCGTCCTCGTAGCGATGCGCCGCAATCAGGTACGGACAATCCGCCGGACAACTGATAGTAACTTCGCGCTCAGTTCCGCAGCACACTGGACAAATCTGCTCGCCCTTCGCCGGGCAATACCGAGTAGCTTTGCGCTTCCCGCAAATCGGACAGGTCACAGTCTCTCCTCTGAATTTTCTCCGCTGAATTGCAGTGACCCGGCAGCATACTCCGCGCTCGAACGAAATACAAAAGCACGCATCGGTTTATGTGCTGCGAACTTTATGTCCGCGTCTTTCGTTTGGATGTTTTCGGAGCGTGCGCTTGCGGGCTCGCGCGCGACGCGCTACGCCATGATGACTTTGTTCTGGAACCGCCGCGCGGCAATCGCCAGCAGAACTGTTCCCATGGTGAAAAGGGCCACGGCATCCGGCCACAAATGCACAATGGTGGCGCCGCGCAGGATCACACCGCGCGTAATATCGATGAAATATCGCGCCGGAACAAAATAACTCAGCGCATAGAAAAACCTAGGCATCGTCTCCAGCGGGAAAATGTAACCAGAAAAAAAGATGCTCGGCAGAATGGTCAAAAATGCCAGTTGCATGGCTTCAGACTGCGAATTGGCTTTACTGGAAATCAGGATTCCCAGCGACAACGAAACAAAAATGTATGGTAGCGAGAGGAACGCCAGCAAGATTACGTTGCCGTGCATCGGTACGCGAAATGCGAAGCGCATGAAGGTCAGAATCATGCACAACTCAAAAAATCCGATCCCCAGATAAGGCAACAGTTTGCCGAGCAGCAATCCCATCGGACGTACTGGTGTGACGAACAATTGTTCGAGCGTGCCGCGCTCTTTTTCCCGCACGATCGAAAATGCCGTCAGGAACGTGGTCACGTTCAGCAGCAGAATCGCGGTGAGTCCGGGCAGGAAGAAATTCGGCGAACGCGAATCCGGATTGAACAGCAGTTTCGGCCGCATATCGACGGCGAATGTTTCGTTGTTCACGAGAGCACGCCGCAGCGATTCATCCAAACCAATCGAGGTGGTCACATTAATGGCCTGGCCGGCCACGGACGAATCCGAACCGTCAATCAGCACCAGAACCTGCGCGCTCATGTGGTGCAGCAACTTATCCGAATAATCCACGGGAATCTTGATGCCCACGTGGGCCTTCCCCGCGATGATCATATTGTTCATTTGCTGATCGCTGTTTACGTAGCGGATTACATGAAACGTGTCGGAGTTCTTCAGACGGTCCAGGAGTTCACGGCTCTCCTGGCGGCCATCGGCATTGAATACCACGGTATTGATTTGCCGGATGTTGGTGTCGATGCCGTATCCGAGCAGCAGCATTTGCAGTAGAGGAATGATCAAAGAGAAAAAAAGCGTCCCGAAATCGCGGCGCACATGCAGCGTTTCCTTATAAAAGACGGCGCGGAATCCGCGGAACATGTCACGCACGGTTGGCCTCCGTTTCTTGCGCGCCATTGGCCTGATTTTTGTAAGTCAGTTCGACGAAAACATCTTCCAGGCTGGGTGCCAGCGGACGAATCTCCGCGACGACGATGCCTTGTTCCTGCAGTTGCGCGCGCAAATCGTCGAGGTCGAGGTGTTCTTCGATCAATGCATGAATCGATTGGCCAAAAATCGTGGCGCTGCGGATGCCGGGAATTTGCCGCGCGATTTTCAATGCACGCGTTACTTCAGGGGTGGTCATTTCAACGCGGATTGTTCCGGCGGGCGTCACGTCGGGAAGTTCGCGCAGGGAATTGGGCGTGCCATCAGCGATCAGTTTCGCAAAGTAGATATAGGCAACGTGGCTGCAGCGTTCCGCTTCATCCATGTAATGCGTGGTTACAAAAAAGGTGATGCCATGTCCGGAAAGGTCAAACAACAAATCCCACAATTGCCGCCGCGCAACAGGGTCGATGCCAGCTGTGGGCTCGTCGAGAAAAAGCAGTTTCGGCTCGTGCAGCATGGCACAACCCAGCGCCAGCCGCTGCTTCCATCCGCCGGAAAGCTGCGCGGCAAGACGATTGAGGTAGGGAGCGAGTCCGTTCATCTGGATGATGTCGTCCATACGTTTTTTCAGCCGCTCCGGACCCAATCCGTAAATGCGGCCGTAGAAGGTTAGGTTTTCTGTGACCGTAAGATCGGGATACAAACTGAAATTCTGTGACATGTAACCGATGCGCTCGCGCACTCGCTCCGCATCGGTGCGAACATTCAGACCTTCCACCATGGCTTCGCCGCCGCTCAGTGGAAGCAGGCCGGTCAACATTTTGATGACGGTGGTTTTGCCGCTGCCGTTCGGTCCGAGAAAACCGAAAATTTCGCCGCGCTTGACCGTAAAGCTCACATGGTTCACCGCGATGAAATCGCCGAATTTTCTCACCAGGCCGCGCGCAGAAATCGCCGGATCCGCCGCGTCCTCTGCGAGGTACGCTTCCGCTTTGCGATTGTTCGCGGGCATGGTTATTTTTCGTCCAAAAGCTTTACGTCCGCGGCCATTCCCGGCAGCACGCGGTGCGACGAGTCGGCGATGCGGATCTTCACGCCAAAAACCTGGTGCACTCGTTCTTCGCGCGTCTGCACGTTGCGCGGCAGAAATTCCGCCTGCTGGTTGATCTGTTCGACCGCGCCGTCGAAGGCTTGTTTGCCCACGGAATCAACGGTGATTTGCGCTTTCTGTCCGGCGTGCACGCGGTATACTTCGGTTTCCGGGATGTAGATGCGCACGTAAATTTCATCGCGCTCGAGCAAGGTCGCGACCGGCGTGTTGGGCGCAATCAAATCGCCGGGACGCACATCGAGAACCTCCACGGACGCAGCACTGGGCGCGAGAACCTGACGTTCGCGAAAACGCGCTTCCTCGTAAGCCATGGCAGCCTTCGCCGCGTCAATATCTTCAGGGCGGTTGCCGCGGACATATTTGTCGAGTGTGGCTTGTGTCTGCAGATAGCGCGCTTCCGCACTGGCGATTTCTTCGGGACGGTAGCCGCGTTGCAGTTGGTCAAGTTTGTGCTCGGTGTTGTCTTTCTGCGCTGCCGCCATTTTCCAGTTCGCTTCAGCGGTATCGCGCTGTTGTTTTGAAACTTCACTTTTTTGCGCGAGCGCGTCGTAGCGCTGAAAATCCAGTCGGGTGCGTATTTCGTCAGCGGCGGCGCGTTCGACATCGGCCTGCGCAGCCGCGATATCTTCCTTGCGATAGCCGTTTTTGCGCATCTGGTAATCCGCTTTTGCCTGCATCGCAGCGGCGCGGGCTTCTTCGATCTCTTCACGGCGATATCCCCGTTTTGCCTTTTCCGCGTTGGCGCGGGATTGCGAGAGCGAAGCGAGAAGCTCCTTGTCATCAAAAGTCATCAAAACTTGTCCGGGAGTGACGATGTCGCCTTCGCGCACCAGAACTTTGTCGATGCGCCCGCCGACTTCGGAACCAACGCGGATGTTGCGCGCTTCGACGGTGCCGGAACCCTGCAAACCGTTGTCATGATGAAACCATCCGCCGGAAGAGATTCCGACCAGGACCGCGATAGCGATCAAGACCAGCAAGATGATGACCGGCTTCAATTTCATTCTCTGTCTCCGGCTATTTTGCGGCGCTTGGCTTCGCTCGCGGATGGACGGGAAGCGATTCCGTTCCACAAGATGTTCAAAGATTGTTCTATGCGCTCGGTGAGAGAAGCATCGCCGGTCAGCGACCAGAAAAGCAGTGTGCCAAAAATCGTTTGCCGCCAGACTTGCGCGATCTCTTCCGCTGGCAGGTCAGTGCGAATCTCGCTGCGTTCCTGGCCATGGCGGATCAGCTGTCCCAGCAAGGCGCGGTTGCGATTGTGAATACGCCGCATGGCCTCGCGAACGGGCACGGCAGTAAGATTGGCCTGCAACAGCGCGCGAACGATGGCAGGGTTGCGAATGGGTTCTTCCGTCATGCGAAGGACGAGAATGCGCAAAACCTCCTGCATGGGCAGGTCAGATTGCTGCGCATCGCTGACTACGGTCTCCAGCTTTCCCAGTTGCATTTCGCTGAATGCCATAAGTATGTGTTCCTTGGTGGGGAAGTAGTTGAAGAAGGTTCCTTTGCCGACATCGGCAGCTTCGGTGATGTCCTCGACGGTGGTTTCGGCAAAGCCCTTTTTGCCGAACAGTATGAGTGCCGCGCGGAAAAGGCGTTCGCGAAGTTCAGCGCTGTGGCGAACGCGGCGGGGAACGACCGCGGTTTTGCTGGCAGAATGGGGTCTGATCATGACTGACACTCATCTGTGACTATAGGTCATCGTGGACAGATTTGCCAGACAAAACTCGCCGGCGTTCCGGTTTTTCGCAAAACTCGCGTGCCTGTTCAGACTTTGTTCGATTATCTTGAGGGTGGCGAATCGCTCTGAGGAATTCCTACTGTTTCCCGCGAAATTGCCATCGCGGCGCTCCGAACAAGCGAGAGCGTTGCTATCGGCAGAGTTTAAATGAGGATTCTGATTGATGAGTATGTTGACACTCGATTGCGAAATTGCTTTCCCACCGACGAGTGCCGTGCCGCGCGATTTGGACCGTGCGGAGTCCAAGCGATACGAAGTTCTAATAACTGTCGATCAGGGCTTGGAATACCAGCAAAATTTGCTGGGCAGGAAGATCGCCGTAAATCGTCCTTGGCGCAAAATCGACTGTTCGCACGAGATCTACTCGTGCATGTGCCAGATTGTTTGGCGCGTCTGGCATCCTTAAAGTCCGGGCAAATCGTGAGAATCCCCAGCTAGAACTTAAAGGCGTCTGGCGGGAGAGGCGGAAGACCGGAAAAAAGCTGGAGCCGGGAGTCGAGGCAAGCCGGGGCGCAGCATGCGGCAACCCTACAGGATTCCAAGGCACATTAAACTGCGGCTACCTGAGGGAAGCTGGGTCGGAAAGATTCTTGGGAGTTTTCTTGTTCAGATAGTCGATGAGCGGGCGAGCGGAGGGCGGAACGCGGACCGCGCCCTTGAAAACGATATCTTGCGCTGAAACCTTCTTGCCGTAGACCCTTTCATTGGCGCTGTTATCCGGACGAACCGTTGAGCCGGCAAGAGAGATGCCCGCAAACAGACCGCGAGCGCGAGAGTAGGAGAGCACTTCAGCGCGCAAGGTGACGTCGGTGGAAGCTTCGGCATTGCGGCCTTTCGGGCCAGCGGCGGCGGATGCGTCAGCGCCGAGTTTAACTTTACTGGAAAGAATGGCGCGGGCGCCGCGCACATTCATCACCAGCAGAATAAAATCAGTGGCCTGGCCGCCGAGTTGCAAGCCAACGCTTGCGCCTTCCAAAGCCATCATGGTGGGAGCGCTCCACGGGCCGGTGAAATGTTCGCCGGTGCGGCAGACCATTGCGCCGCGGCCATAACTGCCACCGACGATGAATGCCGCTTTCAGGACAGATGGATAAACAATAATGCATTCCGCTTTGTCGATAAGGTCCTGCGGAATGTCATCGGGAATGTCCATGATCTCCTTGACGACGGTGCCGCAATTTTCCAGGCGGTCAGCTTCTTTTTTGTCCTCTTGAGCGCTGAGCGGAAGGCCCAGAAGAGCAAAAGCCAGGAAAGTAGCCATGGTCTTTTTCATTTGCTTCTCCTCTATTGAAACTGATGACCCCGCTGTGCGGGCTTTTGACAATATCGTGCGAGCTGCGCACTCACTTACAAATTCGGAACCCCGAATTCAGTGTCGAAGGCGGACGGCTGCTGGCGCCGCGCGCTTCGAGGAAGTGTTCCGTGGCGTATGGAATATACTTGGCTTGGCAGGAATATTCCAGCAGGAGAAGCGGGCGTTATGTTCAGCGCGCGAAGCGTTCGAATCGGGCTGATTTGTGGAGCGATGGCGATTTGTTTCGCGATCAGCGGCCAGGCGCAGGATGCGGGGCAGCCGCAAGAAGCGCGACCGAACGGCAGCAACTCGCAAAGTCAGGATAAATGTTGCGCAAGCGCGGCGCAGCAAACGAAGACCGCGGATGAACAAACAGCGCCGAAGCTTTCATCCCAGGAACTCTTTGCCGCGCGGGCGCGAATTATTCTGGAAAGTGGACAGGCGGCAAAAGGCGAATGGGGTTTACTGATTGCCGATGGCGCGACTGGGCAGGTGCTGTTCGAGGAAAATGCGGACAAATATTTTGTGCCGGCTTCGAACATGAAACTGTTTACGACGGCGCTGGCGCTGGCGAAGCTGAGCCCGGATTTCCGCTTTCGAACCACGATTGAAGCGGCGGCGGAGCCCGACGCCAAAGGAAAGCTGGCTGGACCGCTTTACCTGGTGGGCCGCGGTGATCCCAATCTTTCGAATCGCAAGTTCCCCTATGTATTGAAAGAGGAATTCGACGGGCCATCGGAGAAAGTGATTGCCGATTTGGCGAATGCGATTGCGGCGAAAGGAATCAAGGAAATCGACGGCGACATTGTTGGCGACGAAAGTTATTTCCCGCGGGAGCGCTATCCGAACGGCTGGGAAATCGATGACATGGTGTGGGAATACGGGGCGGCGATTTCGGCCATCGTGGTGGACGACAATACGGTGCAGCTGACTTTGACCGCAGGCGAAAAAGCTGGAGACCTTGTTAACGCCTTAGTCTCACCGGATGCGCCGGAATTTGCGGTGGACAATCAGGTGATTACGTCGGCGGCGGGTGTGAAGGCTGACCTGACGCTGAAACGCGAACCCGGTTCGAACGTCGTGACAGTTCTGGGAACGCTGCCGGCGAAGAGCAATCCGCGAAAATTAATTTTGGCGATTCAGGAGCCCGCGCTGCACGCTGCGGCGATGCTCAAGCGCTTGCTGGAAGATCGCGGTATCAAAGTGGATGGAACCGTGCGGAAGCTTTCCTTGCCGCCGGGACCACCGGAGGGAGAGAAGCGGGTGGTGCTGGCGGAGCATCGATCGATTCCGCTGGGAGATTCGGTAAAGCTGGTGAACAAAATCAGCCAGAACCTGCATACAGAAATGTTGTTGCGGACGGCGACGAGGCAGGACGGAGCATGGACGACGCCGGAGGACCTGGCAAATTTTGCGGCAAGTTTTTACGCCATTGCGGGAATTCCGTCGGGAGACATTGTGCAGACGGATGGATCGGGGCTTTCGCGGCACGATCTGGTGACCCCGCGGGCGTTGGTGGCGCTGTTACTATACGCGCAGAAGCAGCCGTGGTTTGACGTGTATTTCGCGTCGTTGCCGGTGGCGGGAATCGATGGCACGCTGGAAGACCGTATGAAAAACAGCATTGCCGACGGAAGGTTGCACGCAAAGTCCGGATCGGTGGAGCATGTGCGGACGCGTTCCGGTTATGCGGATTTGCCTAACGGCAGGCGGCTGGTGTTTTCGTTTTTGAGCAACAACATGGGCTCCAAGGGCCATGAGGCTACCGACGCGCTGGATGCGTTGAGTATTGCGATGATGGAGGAGTTTGATGCCGCGGGAGCGGCTTGCTGCGTGAAGGCGGGAGTGAGCTTGGACAGGAAGAAATGAATGAGCGGGTTATCACCGTATTCGGCAGCTCGCGTGCGCGAGAGAATGATGCTGATTATCAGGAGGCATTGCAATTGGGCTGCACTCTCGGCAAAGCCGGATTCGATGTTTGCACCGGAGGTTATGGCGGGGTGATGGAAGCGGTCTCGCGCGGAGCAAAAACGGCCGGCGCCATGACTTATGGAGTGACCACGGAATTTTTCACGGCTCGCGCGAACGCCTGGATTGATCGGGAAATCCGCATGGATCACTGGCAACAGCGCCTCTTTGAATTGATTCGAATTGGCGACGGCTTCGTGGCCTGTAAAGGCGGAACGGGAACGCTCGCCGAGATTGCGGTGGTCTGGGAAATGTTGAATAAGTCGGTGATTGCGGGAAAGCCGCTTGTGGTGCTGGGCGAATTTTGGCTGCCGGTCCTGGAACGGGTACGGGAAGTGGAATTGGGACATCCAACGGTATGGGGCGAGTGCACCGGGAAATTGGTGCATTCAGCGGCAACACCCCCGGAGGCGACGGAATTTTTGCAACGGGCGTTGCTGAGCAGGTAGTCGGATGGCGGCCGCTAGGAAAGGCAAGGCGGCGCTGGCAGCACAGCGCACAGCCAAGAGTGGCTGTGCTAGTGAAGAAAGAGGAGATGAGTCGAAAGGCTGAAGAGGTTTTGGAGTTTGACAAGCTGCGGGAGTTGCTGCGGCTGAGGACGACGTGTGCGCCTGGTAGACGAGCCGTGGAGAGGCTGACGTTTTCGCGCGATGCGGAATTCTTGTGCGCACAGTTTGCCTTGATTCGTGAGGCGCGGGAATGGCTGCGCAGCGGGAACGAATTGGGATTTGGCGGATTGGCTGATCCGGAGAGCTGGTTAGAGAAAATTTCAGGAATCGGAGTGGCGCTGGAGCCGGGGGAATTTCTCGATGCGGCTTCGTTGCTAGAGACTTCGGCGTGGTTGCGAGGGCAATTTCGCGAAGAGGCGGCGAAATTTCCGTTGTTGAGCGCGGCTGCTGGGGGGGTGGGAGATTTTCGCGAGGTGCTGGCGGCGATCCGGCGCAGCGTGCTTCCGAGCGGAGACATCAGCGACGATGCGTCGCCGGCTTTGCGGCGGATTCGTTTGAGCATGGTGCAGACGCGCGAGTCCATTCAGAAAACGCTCAGGCAGATTTTGCGTTCGCGGAATGCCGAGGCTGGTGAAGACTATGTCACGCTGCGCAACGACCGGTATGTGATTCCGGTGCGCGCGGAGACCCGGCGAAGTACGCCGGGAGTTGTGCACGGAGCGAGTGGGACCGGACAGACGGTGTTCCTGGAGCCGTTTGAAACGGTCGAGCCGAATAACCAGTTGGTGCAGCTTTCGGAAGACGAATCAGCGGAAATTTTGCGTGTACTGAGGGAATTGACAGAACGGTTGCAGGCGGTCGGTCCGGCAATGGCGGCGGCCGCGGAGACGATAGCGCTATTCGATGGAATCTTCGCGCGCGGGCGGTTTGCCCGGGACTTTGATGCGGCGTTGCCGGAATTTTCTGAAAACGGCGAGCTGCGGCTCGAAGCCGCGCGGCATCCGGTGCTCGAAGATAAATTGGAGCGGGAGAACCGCGCGATTGTGGCCATGAATCTTTCCTTGAATCGCGAAGAAAGATTACTGGTGATCAGCGGGCCAAATACGGGCGGGAAAACGGTGGCGCTGAAAACTGCAGGACTGGCGGCGTTGGCGGCGCAATCGGGAATTCCGGTGGCGGCGCAGCGGGCCGTGGTGCCACTGTTCGATCATGTGCTGGTCGATATCGGCGATGAACAGTCAATCGCCGCGGATTTATCTACATTTTCGGCGCACATGCTGAACTTGAAATCGATTCTGGCAACGGCTACGCGAGATTCGCTGGTGCTTGTGGATGAAATGGGAACGGGGACTGCACCGGAAGAAGGGGCGGCGCTGGCGGTAGCGCTACTGGAAGAATTTCGCGGCAAAGGATGCCTGGTGCTGGCGACGACGCACCACGACCGGCTGAAGGCGTATGCTTCGAGGGCCGAAGGCGTGTTGAATGGCGCGGTGGAATTTGACGACGTGAATTTGCGGCCCACCTACCGGTTGATGCTGGGAGTGCCGGGCGGATCGAGCGGGATTGCGATTGCGCGGCGGCTCGGATTGTCGGAAGAAATTGTCGAGCGAGCGAGAGCGCTGCTATCGCCGGAAGCGCGTGAGGCGGCAGATTTGATCGCGTATTTGCATCGCAGCCGCGAAGAGCTCGATCGCATGCAGAAGCAGATGGTGGAAGAGCGGCGTGCGTTCGAAGAAGAACGTGCGAAATTGCGGACGGAGTGGGCGGGACGTCAGCAGAAGCGCATTCAGGAGCTGGAAGCGCAGTTCGCGGAGATGCAAAAGCGGTTTGAAGAGAATGTGGCGCGGGTGGTAGAAGCGGTGAAAGAGCGCGAGTTGCGTGGGCAAATCGAAAAAACTTCGCGACGGAAAGTGGCAGAGGTTCGCGGCGAAGCGCGAGAAGAGCTGAATGCGGCGGTGGTGCAGACGATTTCTGAATCGCAGGCGGACCTGGGACTGGCCGACCGTGCGATTGGTCCGATGAGTGCGGAATTGCTGCAGCCGGGAGCTAGGATTCGAGTGCGCGGATTTTCGAACCCGGTGATTCTGCGGCGATTGGATGGACGAAACGCGGAGATTGAAGCGGGGCCATTGCGGATGAAGATTGCGACGGACGAAATTGTTGGCGTGGAAACTGCGCCGGGAGGAAAAGCGACGAGTAGCGAAACGGCGGCTGGTTCGGTCACTGCTCCGTCGCGATTCGGAGCCGCGCGCGAAATTAATGTGATTGGACAGACCGTGGAACAGGCGACGGAAAAGGTGGATAAATTTTTGGACGATGCGGCGATGGCGCATTTGCCGAGTGTGCGTGTGATTCACGGCCACGGTACCGGTGCATTGCGCCGTGGGTTGAGTGATTATCTGAGGGCCCATCCACTTGTAGAGAGTTACGGAAGCGAAGCGGAAGAGCGTGGTGGAAAAGCAGTTACTGTGGTGCAACTGAGAGGTTAGCGAGAAAAGCGGCAGCTGCGCTGCCCCGACAGGAGTCGGAGTAACCGCGCTCCAAAAAGGAAAGAAACTTCAGATGGCGGAAGCGGGATCATTCGCGGAGAAGGTGAAGCAGCAGGCGGACATTGTCCGGGTCATCGGGGAATACGTTCCGCTGAAGAAGGCGGGGCAGAATTTTCGCGGGCTGTGTCCATTCCATGCTGAGAAAACGCCGTCGTTCAACGTGCATCCGACGAAGCAGATTTATCACTGTTTTGGGTGCGGGCAGGGAGGCGACGTTTTTAAATTTGTGATGGAGAT
>Ga0307474_10000605_pt1 | contig 25797 bp, 24 predicted proteins | sample atmos_gasesECM1C_2_FD_203312 | JGI IMG/M metagenome (GOLD analysis project Ga0307474, IMG submission 203312) | Hardwood forest soil microbial communities from Morgan-Monroe State Forest, Indiana, United States - atmos_gasesECM1C_05 | ecosystem: Environmental > Terrestrial > Soil > Temperate... | reverse complement strand
ATGGCCGACTATCTGGTTCCCATGTCCGGTGAAATGCCCGATATCGATGTCGGTCACGTGGTCTCGCCGACGGCGGAGAGCGAACTTGGCGCCAAGGGCGCGGGCGAGGCCGGCACCGCCGGCGCGGCGGCAGCGGTTTCGAATGCCGTCAACGATGCGCTCAAACCCTTCGGCGCTGTCATCACCGAAATTCCGCTGACGCCGCAGCTCATCCTGACTTCGCTGAAGCGAATTTGAGGGCGGTATCGGAGGGAAGGGCGTGCCTTTCCCGCAATGCGGGAGTACGAGGGAGAAAACTCCATCAGACCCCATTGCGGAAATAATTTATTCTTTTTTCGCCCTCGCTATTGCCGCAAACGAAAATATGATCCTACCTAATGACGGTTGGTGATCGGTCGCCACCCACGCGAGTCCATTGGGGAACTTTGCAATGTCCGCCGGCCCGCTATGTCGTGATTTCTTGATCGCGACGCGATGCTGAAGACCACTGAATGCCCGTGATCGATCCATTATACGTCGCGTCCGGCTTCAGCGTCGGTTTGCTTGTCGGCATGACCGGCGTCGGCGGCGGATCGTTGATGACGCCGTTGCTGATCCTGCTCTTTGGCGTGCATCCGGCAACCGCGGTCGGCACCGATCTGCTTTACGCCTCTGCAACCAAGGCCGGCGGCGGCGTCGTGCACGGCCTGGCGGGGAGCATTCATTGGCGGGCCGTTTTACGGCTCGCCTGCGGCAGCATACCGGCCAGTATTCTTACGCTGCTCGTGCTGTGGCAGCTCAATCTCGATGCCGCCACGGCGCGCAACCTGGTCAATTCGGTATTGTGCTTTGCGCTGCTGTTGACTGCGCTCTCGCTGATCTTCCGCAAGGCCGTTCTGGAGAAGCTCCGCTGGCGAATGGAACGCTACGACGCATCCACGATCGCCCGCGCGACCGTCCTGACGGGCGCAGGGCTGGGTGTCCTGGTCTCGATTTCGTCCGTTGGTGCTGGCGCGGTCGGCGTCACCGCGCTGTTGCTGCTCTATCCGAATCTGCCGATGTCGCGCATCGTTGGTTCCGACATCGCGCATGCCGTGCCGCTGACACTGATTGCGGGGATCGGCCACTGGGCGATGGGCGCGATAGACTGGCAACTGATGGGCGTGCTTTTGATCGGTTCCCTGCCGGGCATCGTCATCGGCAGTTATTGTGCCTCTCGCGTCCACGAGACTGCGCTGCGGCTGTTGCTGGCGAGCACGCTGATCCTGGTCGCTGGCAAGCTCGCATCCGACGAATGGCACGGGTCGCCCGCCAGCGTTGCCGCCGTAACCCAGAGCGCGCCGCGCTGAAACTCCACACGCCCGCATGAGCGGACGTGGCTCGCTCGCACAACTTCTTCCGTCGGCGTCGACTTCCTCCGCGCAAAAATCCGGAATCGGAACAAATCCGCATCGCCCGCTTTGTCACCAGGACGGGAGAGCCGATGAAACCGCGATTTTTTACCAACCCGGTGGAAGTGTCTGACGCCATTGAAACGGCGTGCCGCACCTACTCGATGATTTACGACAAGCCGGGCGAAGCGGCCAGGCTCGCGGTTGAAAGCTACGTCCACCGGCTCGTCGCCAAGGGCGAGCGGAACCAGGATCAGCTGACCTTGAAGGCCATCATCTATCTGAAGAAGCACGAGGGCAGGGCAGGCTTCGACAGCTGAGGCAAGCCCTGGCTCCTGCTCCTGGCCTCTCTTGCCACAGCGCTAGTGTGGCGGAGTTCCTATCAGTCTTGCCGTGAGTACGTTATAGGACCGTCAAATCCAAAGCCGCACTAGCATCAAGGATTTGCTAGTCATTGGCCTCGGACGGCAAAAAATTCACCTCGTGCTCCGCCGAAAGGCGCACGACTTCGGCAACATCCGACAAATTGTGAAGCCGATCGAACAGCGCCTCGAGCTTCTGCGCCGGCGAAACCCAGAACAGCGCGCGCGCCGGCTTGTCCGATTTGTTGAAATAGCCGTGCGGAATGCCGCGGGGCATGCGCACAAGATCACCTGCCATGGCCTGCACCCAGACGCCGTCGAGCTTGAGGTCGAGCACGCCCTCCTGGACCAGAATGAATTCGTCCTGGGTCGGGTGGATATGAACCGGGACAAACTGGCCCGGATCGCTGTTGGTCTCGAAGGCGAAAGTGGAGTCGGTCACGGCTTTCGGGAAATAGACCTGTCCAAGGATATTCCAGGTCTTGCCGGAATACCCCGACCCCTTGCGGGTGATCCCCTTTTCAAGTGCAGCCATGTACGTCCTCCCTCTGTTTGAGACGACGCTACCCTCGTCGCTTCAGCTGTCAAGCACGGCCGAGGCTGCCTGTCGCGGAAGAAAACTCTTGCGCCGGCGCAGGACGCACTTGGTTGCAAAAATTTGAGGTCTAAAATATACGCAGATGGTGTCGTTCTATTCATTCGAGGAGACCGCACATGCCGGGACTGCCGCATTCCCCGCGTGCGCTTGTCACCGGAGGCGGGCGAGGCATTGGCCGTGAGATTGCCTCGGCCCTGACGCGATCGGGTGCCATCGTTACCGTGCTCGGCCGTCATCGCCCGGCCTTGGATGACGTTGTGGCCGCGGCAGAAGCCGCTTTCGCCGTGGTGGCCGATGTCGCCGATCAGGCCCAAATCGAGGCGGCAATTGCCGAAGCCTCTGTGCGCGGACCGATCGATATCCTGATCGCCAATGCCGGCGCTGCGGAATCCGCCTCGTTCGCCAAGTCGGATGTGGCGTTGTTCAGGCGAATGATCGACGTCAACTTCATGGGCGTGGTTCACGCCGTCCAGGCGGTTCTGCCGGCGATGCGAAAGCGGCCTTATGGCCGCATCGTGGCGGTGGCATCGACCGCTGGCCTCAAGGGATACGCTTACGTCAGCGCCTACTCCGCAGCAAAGCATGCGGTGATCGGGCTCGTGCGTTCGCTCGCGCTTGAGTTAGCCACGACACGCGTGACGGTAAATGCGGTGTGCCCGGGTTTCACGGATACCGATCTCATTGCCGGAAGCATCGACAACATCATGAAAAAGACCGGCCGCAGCCATGCGCAGGCACTGGTCGAATTGGCCAAACACAACCCTCAAGGTCGCCTCATCTGTCCTTCGGAAGTTGCCGACGCGGTATTATGGCTATGCGGGGAGGGCGCCAGTGCGATCACGGGTCAGGCGATCGCAGTTGCCGGCGGAGAGATTTGAAGCGCGACGCCTTGGGCGAAGATAGCAGGGAGACTAGAATGAGCACACCGGCCAATCCCGTCACGCTGCCGCTCGCGCAGTATTCGCCCAGTCATTTCCTGCTTAAGGTCGATGCCGGGGTGGCTATTGTGACGCTGAACCGTCCCGAGCGGAAAAATCCGCTGACCTTCGAGAGCTACCGGGAGCTTACGGATTTTTTCCGTGCCTGTGCGTTCGACGACCAGTTGAAGACAGTCGTGGTCACCGGCGCCGGGGGGAATTTTTCGTCCGGCGGCGACGTGTTCGAGATCATCGGTCCACTGGTGAAGATGGACACCAAGGGGCTCATCGCCTTCACCCGAATGACCGGCGATCTCGTCAAGGCCATGCGCGCTTGCCCGCAGCCGATCATCTCGGCGGTAGATGGCGTATGTGCCGGTGCCGGTGCGATCATCGCGATGGCATCCGACATGCGGCTTGCGGCGAGCGGAGCCAAAGTCGCGTTCCTGTTCAATAAGGTCGGGCTTGCCGGGTGCGACATGGGGGCCTGCGCGATCCTGCCGCGCATCATTGGCCAATCGCGGGCCTCGGAGTTGCTTTACACCGGCCGCTTCATGACCGCTGAGGAGGGCGAGCGCTGGGGCTTCTTCAGCCGGATCGTGCCTTCGGGCGAAGTGCTGCCGCAGGCGCGCGACCTCGCACGGCAGATTGCCGAAGGACCGGCCTTTGCCAACACCATGACCAAGCGGATGCTGGCGATGGAGTGGGCGATGTCGGTCGAAGAAGCCATCGAAGCCGAGGCGGTCGCGCAGGCGCTGTGCATGACGACGGCGGATTTTTCCCGCGCCTTCGAGGCCTTTTCCAAAAAGGAAAAGCCGGTGTTCCAGGGCAATTGAGAAAGGCCGGGCTTGCCGTCCAATTGTTTTAGGTTTAAAACATCTCGATCATTGCGCCGGAGGTTTTCATGAAGGTCGCGATCATCGGCGGTGGACCGGCCGGTCTCTATTCGGCGATCCTTTTGAAGAAGCAGCGCCCCGAGGCCGAGATCACGGTGTATGAACGCAACCGCTCGGACGATACCTTTGGCTTCGGCGTGGTGTTTTCCGACGCTACGCTCGACAATTTCGAGAAATACGATCCTGAAAGCTATCGCCGGATTACTGAGGAATTTGCCTATTGGGACGATATCGCCGTGCACTTCCGCGGCACGGTGCACCGTGTCGGCGGCAACGGATTTTGCGGCTGCTCGCGCCGCAAACTCTTGATGATCCTGCAGGAGCGGGCGCGCGAACTCGGCGTTACCCTGATGTTCGAGAACGAGGTCGGCGATGAGACCCGGTTTGGCGATGCCGATCTGATCGTCGTAGCCGATGGCATCAACAGCCGCTTCCGCGAGAAACATATCAGGCATTTTCAGCCCGAGGTGGATCTGCGCTCCAACATGTTCGCCTGGATGGGATCGACCCGACCACTCGACGCCTTCACCTTCATCTTTCAGGAGACCGAGTGGGGCCCGTTCATCGCGCACGCCTATCAGTACGAGACCGGGCGCTCGACCTGGATCTTCGAGACCGACCCGGAAACGTTTGAACGCGCAGGCCTTGCAGGCCTGGACGAGAGGCAGTCGGCCGATCGGATGGCCGGGATTTTCAGCTGGTTCCTCCAGGGCCATCCGATTTTGACCAACCGCTCGATGTGGCGAAATTTTCCGATGATCCGCAACAGGCGTTGGGTCAAGGACAACATGGTTCTGCTTGGCGACGCCAAAGCGAGCGCGCATTTCTCGATCGGCTCCGGCACCAAGCTTGCGATGGAAGATGCGATTGCATTGGCGGACGCCATGCATCGCGCGCCCACGGTCGCCGCTGCTTTGCAGACCTACGAGCAGGGGCGGCGCGAGGAAGTCGAAAAGACCCAGCACGCCGCCGACGTCTCGCTGGTCTGGTTCGAGCACGTCGATCGGTTCTGGGATTTCGATCCCGTGCAATTTGCTTTTGGCGTCATGACGCGCGCCAAGGCGATCACTTATGACAATCTGACCCTTCGGGCGCCGGATTTCGTCCGCGAGGTCGACAAGGCCTTCGCGAAAGAGGTTCGCGCGAGAGGTTTCGACGTCGACGTCGAGAAGCCTTCGGTGCCGATGTTCCAGCCATTCCGGCTGCGCGAGATGACGCTGGCCAACCGCGCGGTGGTATCGCCGATGTGCATGTACTCGGCAAAGGATGGCATGCCGCAAGATTTCCATCTCGTCCATTACGGGTCGCGTTCGCTCGGCGGCGCCGGCCTGATCTTTACCGAGATGGTTTGCGTGGGGCCTGATGCGCGCATCACGCCCGGCTGCGCAGGGCTCTGGAATGACGAACAGCAGGTCACGTGGCGGCGGATCGTCGATTTCGTCCACGCCAACTCGGCGGCAAAGATCTGCCTCCAACTCGGTCATGCCGGCCGCAAGGGCGCCACCAAACTGATGTGGGACGGCATGGACCGGCCGCTGGAGGAAGGCGGCTGGGACCTCATTTCCGCGTCGCCCATCCCTTACTTCCCGGACAGCCGCCTGCCGCGCGAGATGGACCGCGCCGCCATGGACGCGGTGAAAGCCGAATTCGTCGCCGCCGCCGAGCGAGGCCAGGCGTGCGGCTTTGACATGCTGGAGCTGCACTGCGCCCACGGCTATTTGCTTGCGAGTTTCATCTCGCCACTGACGAACACGCGCACCGACGCCTATGGCGGTTCGCTCGCAAATCGTTTGCGCTATCCTCTGGAGGTTTTCGAAGCGTTGCGGGCGGTGTGGCCTTCGCACAAGCCGATGTCGGTCCGTATCTCCGCAACCGACTGGGCCGATGGCGGCATCAGCGGCGATGATGCGGTTGCGATCGCGTGCGCCTTTGCGGAAGCCGGTGTCGATCTCGTCGATGTCTCTACCGGTCAGACCGTGCACGATTCCAGCCCTGTCTACGGCCGCATGTTCCAGACACCGTTCTCCGATCAGGTGCGCAACGAGGCGCGTGTCGCGACCATGTGTGTCGGCAACATCACGACCGCTGACCAGGTCAACACCATCCTGGCGGCCGGCCGGGCCGACCTTGTGGCGCTCGGGCGTCCGCATTTGATCGATCCCGCCTTCACGCTAAAGGCCGCGGCATGGTACGGCGCCGAAGGGGTGTTCTGCCCGGTGCAATATCTGCCGGGTAAGGACCAGATTTTCCGCAACAGCATCCGCGACCGGCAGGATTTCGAGGAGCTTAAAATTAAGGCTAAGCCGAAGACCCGGGCCGAGCTTAAGGCGGAGGGGGCAAAGCCGCTTGCGGCCGAGTAAGGCGCCATGCGATGTTGGCCGAGATCAAGCGCCGATCAGGTGAACCGGATGGTGCTCTCGCGAGGTGCCTGGTAGCGCGTGGAGTAGAGCGATGAAGGCGATTATCGTCGGCGGCGGCATTGGTGGCCTGACCACGGCGTTGATGCTGCGCTCCGGCGGCATCGGTTGCGAACTCTTCGAGCAGTCGGAAACCATCCGCGAACTTGGCGTCGGCATCAATACGCTGCCGCACGCGATCCGGGAGCTTGCCGGTCTCGGCCTGTTGCAAAAGCTCGACGACGTTTCGATCCGCACCGACATTCTCTATTATCTCAATCGTCACGGCCAGGAAGTCTGGCGCGAAGCGCGCGGCATCGACGCCGGACACGACGTACCGCAATTCTCAATCCATCGCGGCCGGCTGCAAAGCGTTATCCATCGCGCGGTCGAGGAACGGTTGGGCAAGGAAGCCATTCACACCGGTTGCAGGCTTGGTGCCTTCACCCAGGACGAGGGCGGCGTCACCGCCTATTTCTTCGATCGCACGGGCAGCCACGTCAAAACCGTGCGCGGCGACATCCTGATTGGCGCCGACGGCATTCATTCGCGGGTGCGCGAGATGCTTTTTCCGCAGGAGGGACCACCCTGCTGGAACGGGCTGATGCTCTGGCGCGGCGCGCGCGACTGGCCGGCATTTCTGACCGGCCGTTCGATGATCGTCGCCGGCGGCCTCAACGCCAAGGTCGTGGTCTATCCGATCGCCGAAGGCTCAAGTGCGGCGAACCGCCTGACCAACTGGGCGGTGCTGGTGAAGATCGGCGACGGCAACACGCCGCCGCCGCGCCGCGAGGACTGGTCGCGGCCGGGCAGGCGCGAGGAATTGATGCCGCATGTCGCGCGCTTCTCGGTGCCTTACGTCGATGTGCCGAGCCTGATCGCGGCGACGGCTGAATTCTACGAATACCCGACCTGCGACCGCGATCCCTTGCCCTGGTGGTCGAGCGGCCGCGTCACGCTGCTCGGCGATGCTGCGCATCCGATGTATCCGGTTGGATCGAACGGCGCCTCGCAAGCCATTCTCGATGCGCGCTGTCTTGCGGATGCGCTGCTACGCTCCGAGCATCCGCGCCAGGCGCTGGTGGCCTACGAGCAGAAGCGCCTGCCGATGACGGCGGAAATCGTTCGCTCCAACCGCCGTGGCGGTCCCGAAGGCGTGATCGATGCGGTCGAGCAACTCGCCCCCGACGGCTTCACCGATATCGAGAAGGTGCTGAGCTACAAGGAGCGCGAAGCCATCGTGCGCGGCTACGCCCACAAGGCCGGCTTTGCCGCGGTACCCGGGTTAGCAGCTGTGCGGGGGTGACGGGCGTTTGGACGAACGGTCGATTTGATCCTCGTCATGGCCGGGCTTCGTCCCGGCCATCCACGTCTTTCTTGTTCAGTGCAGCAAAGACGTGGATGCCCGGCACAAGGCCGGGCCTGACAGTCTTCAACGACGTTCTCTTCACCTGAGGTGGGCGCTCACGCCCCCGGAGGCGGGGGCAGGAAGTGGATGTTGTGTTCAGCCGCCATCGCCACGACGTCCTCAGGTTTCTGCTCCTTCATGTTGTGAAGGCCCCAGAACAGGTCATAGAGCTTCTGGGTCGGTGTCACCCAGAACAGCACTTTCGCAGTCTGGTCGGATTTGTTGAAGATGCCGTGCGGAATACCCATGCCGAGGCGGATCAAGTCGCCGGGCGTCGCCTGCGCTTCGGAGTTCGCCAGCACGAAATCGAGCTTGCCTTCCAGCATGTAGATATATTCGTCCTGGTCGGGATGGATGTGCGGCGGCACGAAGGTGCCGGGCGGCAGGGTCGCGTGCCACGAAAAGCAGTGGTCGGTGCGATTTTTCGGCACATAGGTCTGGCCGAGAATGTTCCAGGAAATTCCCTGAATGCCCTCGTTGGCTCGCGTGATGCCGGTAATCTCCTTGTTCATCGCTCTCTTCCTTCCCTCGTTATCTGGGCGCGTCTTTCTGCGCACGAAGGGGTGTCCGCTTCGCTCGAAAGCGCGTTGATCTGTTCAGTTGCCCGGCGTGCAATCCTTGGCATAGCGGTCGCCGTAATTCTCGAAAACCTTCTGCACGATTTCGGTCTGGAATTTGCCGTCGGCGCGCTTGGCGACCTTGGTCAGATAGAAATTCTGGATCGGATAGCCGTTGACGTTGAATCTGAAATTGCCGCGCAGCGACGTGAAATCAGCTTTCTTCAACGCCGCCGCCACCGCTTCCTTGTCGGACAGATTGCCTTTCACGGCCTTCACCGCGCTGTCGATCAGGAGTGCCGCATCGTAGCCCTGCATGGCGTAGGTGCCGGGCACGCTGTTATAGGCAGCCTCGTAAGCGGCGACGAATTTCTTGCTTTGCGGGTTGTCGAGATCGGGCGCCCAATCAGCGCCGCCGAACATGCCGACTGCCGCGTCCTGCTGCGCCGGCAATGTCGATTCGTCGACGGTGAACGCCGAAAGCACCGGGATCTGGTCGGCAAGGCCTGACTGTCGATATTGCTTCACGAGGCTGACGCCCATGCCGCCCGGCATGAAGGTGAACACCGCATCGGGCTTGAGCGAAGCGATCTTGGAGAGTTCGACCTGGAAATCCAGCGTGCCGAGCGGCACGTAGCTTTCCTCCACGATTTCCCCCTTGTAATCGAGCTTGAAGCCCGCCGCGGAATCCTTCCCGGCCTGATAATTGGGCACCATGACATAGAGGCGCTTGTAGCCGCGGTCTTGCGCGACCTTGCCGAGGATCTCGTGCACCTGGTCGTTCTGGTAGGAGGTCACGTAGAAAAATGGGCTGCAATTCTTCCCGGCGTAGCTCGACGGACCGGCATTGGGGCTGATCAGGAAGGTCTTGGTATCGGTTACCGGCTTATGGATCGCCTGCAGGATGTTGGAAAAGATCGGGCCGACGATAAAATCGACCTTATCGCGTTCGAGCAGGCCCTTGACTTTGGTGACCGCGGCATCTGGTTTGAGCTCGTCATCGGCCGCCACGATCTCGACCTCGCGGCCCCCCATCTTGCCGCCGAGATCCTTAACCGCGAGATTGAAGCCGTCGCGCACCTGCTGGCCAAGCGCAGCCGCCGGTCCCGACAAGGTCAGGACCAGTCCGATCCTGAGCTTCTCCTGGGCCAGCGCCGCATTGGCGCAAATCGCGAACAGGGTCGCAAGGCCCGCCAACTTCAACTGCTGTTTCATGTCTTTCCCTCAAAAGTCCGCGTTTGGTGGCGGCAGATCTGCTCTCGAACCCCCAATCCCACAACCTATTCTGACGGCCGCGTTCGCGGCAAGCAAGGCGTCGGCACAGACAACGCGCATCGACCTGGTTCTCTATCATTCCAGGGCATCGCGGCAGCTATGGTCCCAAAATCTCGATCAAGAACCTCTGGATCCCGGGTCCCGGCATGCCGACCTAGAATGACAACCATTACATGCAAAGCCCGCGCCAATCGTTTGAACCATAAAGGAACATCCGTTTTGACTTGCGCCGCCGCTTTATTTATTTGAAGGTCAAAATAACAGTAGATATGGCGCGGCAGCGCGAAACCGTGTCGAGCCAGCGCCGGGCCGGTATGAACGCATCATGATCCTTGATTCCGAGACCAAGGCCGTCGAACTCCCGGAAGATCACGGCAACGAGCTGCGGCTGTGGCTACGGCTCCTGACCTGCACCACGCTGATCGAGGGCGAGGTCCGCAGTCGGCTGCGCGAACATTTCGACGTCACCTTGCCGCGCTTCGACCTGATGGCACAGCTCGACAAGGTTTCGGAGGGCATGACCTTGTCCGACGTCTCCAAGCGGATGATGGTCAGCAATGGCAATGTCACGGGTCTGGTCGAGCGCCTCGTCGAATCCGGCCACCTCGACCGGCGAACGTCGGAGACTGACCGGCGAGTCCAGGTTATCCGCCTGACCAAAGCCGGCCGCGCCGAGTTTCGCCGGATGGCGGCCGAGCACGAGACCTGGATTGCGGACATTTTTTCCGATCTCTCGCCGAAGGATGTCCGCGAATTGATGCGGCTGCTCGCCAAGACCAAGGCGTCCGCACAGAAGTCTGCGCAAAAGAGGGCTTGAGATCGCCTTGGGTGGCATCGACTACGAGGCCGAATATAACAACCGGGCGCGGGTTCCCGAACACCCGGCGGTGATGGCCGGCTGGGTGAGGGACGCGGCCGTCTATCGTGAAAAACATCCTCCGCGCGGGATCCGCTACGGGTCGGGCGCGCGTCACGTAATGGATTTCTTTCCGGGCGATGACGCAGGGCCGGTCGTGGTCTTCATTCATGGCGGCTATTGGCAGGCGCTGGACGGCTCATCCTTCAGCCATTTGGCGCGTGGGCTGAATGCGCATGGCATCAGCGTCGCCATCCCGAGCTACGATCTGTGTCCCGATGTCACGATAGAGCAGATCATCGTCGAGGTGCGAATGGCATTGCGCGAACTGGCGCGGCTTTCGGAGCGCCTTGTGATCAGCGGCCACTCGGCCGGCGGGCATTTGGCGGCCTGCATGCTGGCAACCGACTGGAAAGCGTTCGACGCAAGGCTACCTTCCGATCTCGTGATCGCGGCATGCGCGATTTCGGGCCTGTTCGAACTTGCGCCTCTGGTCGCCACCTCCATCAACCGCGCGTTGGGTCTTGATGAAGCTGCCGCCAAGGCTGTGAGCCCGCTGTTCTTTCAACCGCCGGCGCAGGGGAGCCTGGATGCGGTGGTGGGCGAGGCGGAGAGCGCGGAATATTTCCGGCAAAGCAGGACCATTGTCGAGCGGTGGGGACGGGCCGGGATCTCGACGCGGTTCGGGACAGTTGCCGGCGCCAACCATTTCACGGCAATTGCCCCGCTCGCTGACCCCGATTCGCCGATGGTGTCGCGCCTGCGCGAACTGGTAACCCGGTAGAAAACCTCTGGATCGAGCCTAATCGGGCTATTGCGCCCAATTATTTTAAGTATAAAATGTTTTGGTCCGTCGTTTCGGCATGGTGCGCAGCGCCAGACCCGGAATCCCGATATTTCCGGGTTCGATGCTTTCGCATCGCGTTCGGAATGACTGCAGCCCGTCATCCTGAAAAGGAAGGACCGGACATGTCAGGTGGAACAACAAGCCTCATCCCACCGCTTGGCCCATCGGGTCACGTCGATGATTTCACTCGGCGCAACCTGCCGCCGTTCGAGCAATGGCCGGCATTGCTTCTCGACCGGGGCGAGTTCCAATATCCCGAATATCTCAACGCCGCGGTCGAACTCACCGATCGCATTGTCGAGAAGGGGTATGGCGATCGCGTCGCTCTGATCGGCAATGGTCGCCAGCGCACCTACAAGGAGCTGGCCGATTGGTCGAACCGCCTGGCGCATGCCCTGGTGGAGAATTACGGCGTCAAGCCCGGCAACCGTGTCCTGATCCGCTCCGGCAATAATCCGGCGCTGGTCGCGGCATGGCTTGCCGCCACCAAGGCGGGCGCGGTCGTCGTCAACACCATGCCGATGCTGCGCGCCGGCGAACTCGCCAAAATCGTGGACAAGGCCGAGATTGCGTTGGCGCTGACCGACAGCCGCATCGCCGACGAACTGGTGGCGTGCGCCAAGACCAGCCGCTTCCTCAAACAGGTCGTGAATTTCGACGGCACGTCAAACCACGACGCGGAACTCGACCGCGTGGCGCTCAACAAGCCGGTGAAATTCGATGCGGTCAAAACCGGCCGAGATGATGTCGCTTTGCTCGGATTCACGTCCGGAACCACCGGCGAGCCCAAGGCGACCATGCATTTTCATCGTGATCTCCTGATCATCGCCGATGGTTATGCAAGGGAAGTGCTTCAGGTGACGCCCGATGATGTCTTCGTCGGCTCGCCGCCGCTTGCCTTCACGTTCGGCCTCGGTGGGCTTGCGATCTTCCCGTTGCGGTTCGGCGCCACCGCGACGCTCCTGGAAAATGCGGCGCCGAGCGAGATGATCAAGATCATCGAGACCTACAAGGCCACGATCTGCTTTACCTCGCCGACCGCCTATCGCGCGATGATGACTGCGATGGATCAGGGTGCCGATCTGTCGTCGCTGCGGCTTGCGGTTTCGGCGGGTGAAACCTTGCCGGCGCCGGTGTTCGAAAGCTGGACCGGCAAGACGGGCAAAACCATCCTTGACGGCATTGGCAGCACCGAATTACTGCACATCTTCATCACCAACCGTGCCGACGATGCCGCGGCCGGAACCACCGGTCGACCGGTGACGGGCTACGCGGCAAGGATTGTCGATGAGGAGATGAGGGAAGTAGCGCCGGGAACGGTCGGGAAACTCGCGGTTCGCGGGCCTACCGGCTGTCGCTATCTCGCAGACCCAAGGCAGTCGAATTATGTCCGCGATGGCTGGAACCTCACAGGAGATTCCTTTGTTCGCGACGAGAGCGGCCGCTTCTCGTTCGTGGCGCGGTCGGACGACTTGATCATCTCATCCGGTTACAATATCGCCGGCCCCGAGGTCGAGGCAGCGCTTTTGAAACATCCTGCCGTGGCCGATTGCGGCGTGGTCGGCGCGCCGGACGAAGCGCGCGGCATGGTCGTCAAAGCCTATGTGGTGGTGATGCCCGGCGTCACCGTTGACGCCGCGTTCACGACCGAGTTGCAGGACCACGTCAAGCGCGAGATCGCCCCGTATAAATATCCGCGCGCGATCGAATATGTCGCGCAACTGCCCAAGACCCAAACCGGAAAACTGCAGCGATTTGCCTTGCGGCAGATGGCACAGGCCAGCGCCGCATCCTCCGGCATCGCCGCCGAATGAAGTGAAGGAGAAAGTTCCGTGAGTTCGCCGAAAAGTCCGACCCTTGCTGTCCGCCCGAACCCGAAGGAGCAGGCCACACCGCCAGGCCCTGACGTCCTGCAACCGAGCGGCTGGCCGGCGCCGAAAGGATATGCCAACGGCATGGCCGCCGACGGCCGCCTTGTCGTGACCGGCGGGGTGATCGGCTGGAACGAGCAAGGCCACTTGCCTGCCGATTTCGTCAGCCAGGTTCGTCAGACCCTGAGCAACATTTCGGCCATTCTCGCCGAAGGTGGGGCACGGCCCGAGCACCTCGTGCGCCTGACCTGGTATGTCGTCGACATCGAAGAATATCTCTCCAGCCTGAAAACGCTGGGGCAAATCTATCGCGAAATCTTCGGTTCGCATTATCCCGCCATGGCATTGATCCAGGTCGTGCGCCTGGTTGAAAGGGCCGCAAAAGTCGAGATCGAGGCGACGGCCGTGGTGCCGCGCTGACGGCAGCTTTTTTGCCTGGCGGTTTGCGGTGGCGCTCGCCGCCGTTGCAAAATTCATGACCTTCAGAGCTTGATCTGCTAATATTTCAAGCGAGCGACAGCCTGTCTCTAATGAGGCGGAAAGGGGACATGAAGCGACGCGAATTCCTTGCCGCTTTTGGCGGGATGGCGGTGTGGCCGCTTGCCGCAAACGCACAGCAACCGCGCCGGGTGATCGGATTTCTCCATCAGGGCTCGCTGCCACAGCCAGCATGGACGGCAGCCTTTCGAAAGGGCCTGGTCGAAGCAGGCGTCAGCGATGGGCTGACGATTCCAATCGAGGATCGTGCAGCCGATGGCCAGTACGACCGGCTGCCGGCGCTGGCGGCGGACCTGGTTAACCGTCAGGTCAGTGTCATAGCCGCTGAGTTTCTTCCTGCCGCGTTGGCTGCGAAAGCGGCAACCCAGACGATCCCGATCGTTTTTTTGACCGGAAGCGATCCGATCGGGTCTGGTCTCGTGTCGAGCGTCAATCGTCCGACCGGCAACGTCACGGGCGTCGCCTTCATGTTCACTCGACTGGGAGCCAAGAACCTCGAGCTGTTGCGGGAGCTCGTACCCAACGTCTCTTCGATTGCCGCGCTCATCAACCCGAGCAATCCCAATTCGGGGCCCCAATTGAAGGATTTGCAAGCCGCCGCGAGTACGCTTGGAATAACTATCGAGGCGGTCCAGGCCAGCAGCGATCAGGAATTAGAAAGTATATTCACCTCTCTGCCGCAACGCGGGATCAGGGCGCTCCTTGTCACCGCCGACGGTTTTCTGATCAGTCGCCCGGATCGGCTGGTTGCGCTGGCTGCCAGTCAGAGGATCCCCACCATGTACCCTATGCGTCAATATGCCGACGCGGGCGGACTGATGAGCTATGGCGCCAATCTTCCGGCCGGATTTCACGAATGCGGCATTTACGTAGGAAAGCTCCTCAAGGGCGCCAAGCCTGCCGATCTCCCGGTGCTGCAGCCGTCGACCTATGAGTTCGTCATCAACCTCAAGACCGCGAAAACTCTCGGCCTCGAGTTGCCAGCGAAATTGATTGCGCTCGCCGACGAGGTCATCGAATGAGCACACGCAACCGCGATCAACTCGCCTTGGCGTAGCCGTCATCTTCCGGAGAGTTCAGATACATTCCGGACACGGTGTCCACCCAGCAGAGATGATCGTGAACCTTCTTCACGCCCGAGATGTTCTCCGCCGCGACGATTGCGGCCTGGCGCGCGCGTTCTTCGGTGATGACGCCGGAAAGATGCACGATTCCGTCGCGCACGACGACAGAAAGGCCGAACGGGCACCAGTCCTGTTTCGCCAGCGTATCGATCACCCGATTGCGAATGTGATCGTCGTCGGCGGTGGGATCGGGGAAATCCTTGCCAAGGCTCGCCACCGTCTGCAGCAGGTTGGATCGTGAGACGATGCCGACGATCTTGTCGTCGCGCATCACCGGCAGTCGCTTGATATTGTTTCTCTCCATCAACTCCACGATTCCTTCCAGCGCCATATCTTCGCTGATTGTCACGATCGGCTCGGTGGTCATGATATCGGAAACCTTGCGACCGTGCTCCTGCACGAAATCGGAAGCCGCCCGGCCGGGACCAAGAATGAATTTTAAGAGCCGGCCGCGCCTGCGCTGCGTTCCGATCTCGGCGCGGCGAATGAAGTCACCCTCGGAGAGCATGCCGACCAGTCTGCCCGCGGCGTCCGCGACAGGAAGGCCGCTGACGTGCCTTTGCAGCATGAGGTTGGCGGCCTCGACAATCGTGGTGTCAGGTGTGACGGTGATGACCGGACGAGTCATGATTTGGTGGGCGCGCATGGGGGCTCCGAGGGGATGAAGAATCGATTTGATACCGGATGAAAGATTATTCCCATCGCCGCGTGGCGATTTGACACAGGTCAAGTGCGCACTTCTGCATCGGCTTGATGCAGCTCAATGTTGCCCCGCGGATGACGACGTATCCTACAAAAAGTATAGATCGGAGGCTGTCATGGCGGAGCTTTCAACGCTGGATACTCCCGCTGCCGCGATCGATCCGTTGAGCGCGACTGCTGCGGCTGCGCGATTTACCAGCGCAAACAAGAGCGCGCTGGAGTTCATGTTCGGTGCGCAGAAGATGCTGCTCGAAGAGATCGTGTTCGCCGGCAACGAACTGGTCGATCGGACGCGAACCGAGACGCATCTGTTGTCCGAATTCGTTTCAAAAGTGGCGGAATCGCACTCGGTCAAGGACCTCAGGACAATGTTCGAGGAATGCAGCCGGCACCAGATCGACTTTTTACGCCGCGACAGCGAGCGCCTGTTCAGACATGGGCAGCGAATGCTCGAAGCCGTATCGAATTTGTTGGCCAACCGGCCGCGGCCTTGACCGGTCTCCGACTGTCTGAATTTGCCATCGAGTCAGCCCGCGAAAGATTGAATGAGTTCCACGCAGCCGATTTCGACCTTGCCGAAGGTGCAGGCCTCGCCTTTACCTGCCGCGAATGCCGAGGTGCGCGAGGAGGACCACCGCGCCGACCTCAGGGCTTGAGCACCGCGGCGCCGAGGATTTGTCCGCTCCGGAGCTTGTTCAGGACATCGTTGGCTTCAGCGAGCGGAAACGAAATGGTCCGGGTCCGGATTTCGGCCCTTGGTGCGATGTTCAGGAAATCGATACCGTCCTGGCGCGTGAGATTGGCGACCGATACCAGCTGCCGTTCCTCCCAGAGCAGATGGTAGGGAAATCTCGGGATATCGCTCATGTGAATACCCGCGCAGACCACCCTGCCGCCCTTGCGCACCGCGCGCAGCGCCGCCGGCACCAATTCCCCCGCCGGCGCATAGATGATCGCGGCGTCGAGAGGTGCATCGGGAAGTTCATCCGACGCACCAGCCCACACTGCTCCCAACTTCCGTGCAAAATCCTGCGCCGCGCTGTCGCCGCCTCGGGTGAAGGCGTAGACGTCGCGACCTTGCCAGAGTGCGACTTGCGCGACGATGTGTCCGGCCGCCCCGAACCCGTAGATGCCTATTCGCTTCGCATCTTGCGTCGTCACCAGTGAGCGCCAGCCGATCAGCCCGGCGCAAAGCAGCGGCGCGATCGCGACATCGTCGCCTTGCTCGCCAAGTGGAAAGGCATAGCGCGCGTCGGCGATGGCGTGCGTGGCGAAGCCGCCATCCCGCGTATAGCCGGTGAAAAGCGGCTGATCGCAAAGATTCTCCATGCCGTCCTTGCAGAAGCGGCAGACGCCGCAGGTATATCCGAGCCACGGAATTCCGACGCGGTCGCCGACACGGTGGGTAGTGACGTTCCGCCCGAGCACCTCGACGCGGCCGACAATTTCGTGGCCGGGGATCACGGGGTATTTGATATCCGGCAACTCGCCATCGACGACGTGAAGGTCGGTCCGGCAAACGCCGCAAGCGCTCACGCGCACGCGAATCTCTCCGCCATCAGGAAGAGGATCGGCGCGCTCCTGCAATTGCAGGCACGCGCCCGGTGCCGGCAAAACCATCGCGTGCATATCTGCTTCTCCCAGCAACCAACAGCGGCAAAAAGCATTCGGTAGGTATAGCAGGCCTGCCAGCGGATCTTTGACCTCTATCAAGGCAAATCCGCAGGAAAGTGGTCGGCTATGGCGAGCCGGGTCCTCTCGGCCTGAATACTGTTCCATCAGGAGGATCAATCATGAAATCTCTCATTCCCGTTGGAAGCGAACGCGGCCTGGCGCGCTCCTCCTCCAACCCGTTCACGACTCTGCAGCAGGAGATCGATCGGCTGTTTGATGGTTTCTCCAGAGGCTTTGCCGGGTTCCCAAATTTCCCGACGACCCGCGAGCTGATGCCAAGCATGGACGTCAGCGAGACCGACAAGGAGATCGAGATCACGACGGAGTTGCCGGGATTGGAGGAAAAGGACATTCAGCTCAACATGGCCCACAATGTTCTTACCATCCGCGGCGAGAAGAAGAACGAGCGCGAGGAGACCAATAAAGACTATCACCTCGTTGAGCGCAGCTATGGCTCATTCGTGCGGTCGGTTCAGCTGCCAGACGGGGTGAACGCCGACAACATCAAGGCCGTGATGTCCAAGGGCGTATTGAAGGTGACGGTTCCGAAACCGGCCCCGGCTCAGTCCAGGAAAATCGATATCAAACCCGCCGCCTGACATTACTGGACGGCTTGTCAAAATGCGCTGCCGGTGACGGCGGCGCATTTTTAATCGTGACCGTCGTGTGAAGGCCTTTGGGCAAAGAGGGGGGCGCCCGCGTCCCTTTGACCGAGATCAATACCGCTTGCCGGCAAAACCCTACCTTGCAAGCGAAGGAGAACGCCCATGGCGATCAAGGATATCTTCTTGCCACTGGTCGGCGAGCCCAACGCGGCGGCGATTGCCGCGATCGAGAAGTGCACGGCGGTTGCCAGCGATCTCGGGGCACGCATCATCGCGCTTGCGGTGGAAGAGGAGATTCCGATTCGGCCGAAGGTCGTAATCTCGCCCGACATCGAAAATGCGGAAGTCGCCGCGGCGGAACGCAGCGTGTCGGATGCGCGCGGGTTGTTGAAGGCTTTCGAGATTGCGGTAAGCCGCTTTTCCGTTCGCAGCGAACAGCGCATCAGCCGGCTCACGCCGGAGGATGTACTTGCGAATTTTGCTGCGGCCGCGCGGCTGGTGGATATGTCGATGATACCGGTCAAATCGCATGACAGCCGATCCGAGAAGCTTGTCGAGCGGCTCATCTTTGAATCGGGTTTGCCGATCCTGATGTGTCCGGAGGAAATTGCCGGCGACCTGCCGGTCGCTTTCGACCGGGTGGCGATCGCCTGGGATCACACCGCGCCCGCTGCGCGCGCCGTTGCGGATGCGCTGCCATTGCTCGAGGACGCCGCCGACGTGCGCATCATCACGGCGACCGACGAGAAGACAAAGGCCGAGATGGAATCAGGTGCTGCGCTTGTCCGCCATCTCGCGGAACATGAAGTCAACGCGACCTTCGAGGCAATCAAGATCGACGGCAGCTCGGTCGGAAAGGTGTTCGAGGCCTATGTAAAGAAGAATGCGATCGACCTTTTGGTCATGGGAGCCTATCGCCATTCCTGGCTGAACCAAACCGTCTGGGGCGGTGCCACCAAAACCGTCATCGGGCAGCCGCCCTGCTGGGTTATGATGTCGCATTAACGCACGGTCCCAATTCTCAAGAGCGCGTTGATTGCGTGAACATCCCTTGAAATCCGCAGGGTCCCGAAACAACCGATGTCGACCTATCGCCTGAAAAATCTGCTTGCGCCGCGTTCGCTTGCACTGGTCGGGGCCAATCCGCGCCAGGCTTCCGTCGGGCGCTCCGTCTTGCGCAACATACTCGGTGCCAAATTCGAGGGCCAATTTGGTCTTGTGAATACGCATTACGCCGAAGTCGATGGCGTCGCCACGGTCCGCGGCTTAAGCAAATTGCCGTTCGTTCCCGAACTCGTGGTGATCACCGCGCCAGCCGCGGTGGTTCCCGGCCTGATCGAGGAGGCCGGAAGGCTCGGCTCAGCCGGCGCCGTTATCATCCCGGCCGGGCTCGGCCATGGCGCAGGTTCGCTCGCCGAGGCTACCGAGGCGGCGGCGCGCAAATACGGCATGAGGCTGATTGGGCCCAATTGTCTTGGCATCATGATGCCGTATGCCGATCTCAACGCCAGTTTCGCCGCGCATACGCCGGTTGCGGGAAATCTGGCGCTGATCTCGCAGTCCGGCGCGATTGCCACGGGCATGGTCGATTGGGCCGCGCAGCGCGGGGTCGGCTTCTCCGGCATCGTTTCCATCGGAGACCAGCTCGATGTCGATATCGCCGATCTCCTCGACTACTTCGCGCTTGACGGCAGGACGCGCGCGATCCTGCTCTATGTCGAGGCGATCAAGAATGCCCGTAAATTCATGTCGGCGGCGCGCGCTGCGGCGAGGGTCAAGCCAGTCGTCGTCGTCAAGTCTGGCCGCATGGCGCTGGGCGCCAGGGCGGCGGCAACGCACACCGGCGCGCTCGCCGGCTCGGACGCGGTCTACGAAGCCGCCTTTCGCCGAGCCGGCATCTTGCGGGTTCTCGACCTTCGCGAATTGTTCGACTGCGCCGAGACGGTGGGGCGCGTTGGCTCACCTTCGGGAAAGCGGCTTGCCATCCTGACCAATGGCGGGGGCATCGGCGTGCTCGCAATCGATCGGCTTTGCGAACTGGGTGGAATTCCCGCACCGATGACGCCCACGACCCGCGCCAAGCTCGACACAGTCCTGCCGCCGACATGGTCGGGGTCAAATCCGGTAGATATCGTCGGTGATGCGGATCCGGCGCGCTACGCCGCGGCGCTGGAGGTCTTGCTCAACGATCCGGATAACGATGCGATCCTGGTCATGAACGTTCAAACCGCGATCGCCAGCGCCGACGACATCGCCGCGACCGTAACCGACGTGGTCGGGAGATATCGCGAGCGCCACCGCAACGCGGCCAAGCCCGTGCTCGCGGTGTGGATCGGCGCGGAAGAAAAAATCGCCGACAGGCTGAGTGGCGCCCATATCCCGAACTATCCGACGGAGGACGATGCGATCCGCGGCTTCATGCATCTGGTTGGCCACCGCGAGGTGCTGACACTGCTGACGCAGGTGCCGCCTGCCATGCCGACCGATTTTGCGCCAGATATCGAGGCGGCGCGAGCCATCGTCGCCGCGGCGATTGCCGATCGCCGACAGTGGCTCGATCCGGTCGAGATCAGCCGGCTGCTCGAGGCCTATGGCATTGCGATGGTGCCGACCTATGCGGCGGCCGACGCTGAGCAGGCCGTCGCTCACGCCTCACGTCTGTTCGCGCAAGGCGCGACCGTGGTGCTCAAGATCATGTCACGCGATATCGTTCACAAGTCCGATGTCGGCGGCGTGGTACTCAACCTCACGAGCCCGGACGCGGTGCGCATGGCCGCCACCGAAATCATCGCGCGGGCAAAGGCGCTTCGCCCTGAGGCGCGGATTGCCGGGGTCATCGTGCAAGCGATGGTGGTGCGGCCTAAGGCACGCGAATTGATTCTTGGTCTCGCAGACGATCCCACCTTCGGCGCCGTCGTCGTGTTCGGCAGGGGCGGTACCGCGGTTGAAATCATCAACGACAAGGCGCTGGCGCTGCCGCCGCTCGATCTGCAGCTGGCGCGGAGCCTCGTTGGGCGCACCCGCGTTTCGCGGCTGTTGCGCGGCTATCGGGACGTGCCTGCGGTCCAGCAGGACGCGGTGGAGATGGTGCTGGTCAAGATCGCGCAGATGGCCGCGGATATCCCTGAAATTCGCGAGCTGGACATCAATCCGCTGCTCGCCGACGAGAACGGCGTGATGGCGGTCGATGCACGGGTCGCGGTCGGAAAAGTAGAGCGGAAGTTCGCCGGTTCAGGGCCTGCCAATTTCGCGGTCCGGCCATACCCGTCGCAATGGCAGCGGCATATCGAGGTCAAGGACGGCTGGCACGTGTTCGTGCGCCCGATCAGGCCCGAGGACGAACCACTGATCCATGAATTTCTGCGCCACGTCACGCCCGAGGACCTGCGGCTCCGCTTCTTCGCCCCGATGAAGCAGTTTTCCCACGAATTCATCGCGCGGCTAACCCAGCTCGATTATGCCCGCGCCATGGCCTTCGTCGCCTTCGACGAGCCCAGCAAGGAAATGGTCGGCGCGGTGCGAATTCATTCGGACTCGGTCTACGAGAATGGCGAATACGCGATCCTGCTCCGCTCCGACCTCAAGGGGAGGGGGCTCGGCTGGGCGTTGATGCAACTGATCATCGAATATGCGCGCTCCGAAGGCCTCAAAATGATCTCCGGCGAAGTGCTTCAGGAAAACACGATCATGCTCGAAATGTGCCGAAACCTCAGTTTCGAGATCAAGACCAATCCGGTCGATCCCAGCCTTTGCGATGTAAGCCTCAAATTATGAGGACGTTGCCCCGCCCGGGAGGAAATCCTAGCCAGTCGTGTCGCTATCGATGTGCCCTAACCGCGGGACGGCGCTCCCGGGCTTTGAGGCAGGTCAATCTTCAGGCCGCCGCCGGCGCATAGAGATGTCCTTGGGCATCAAGAGGAATACGAATGGTGAGTTCTCCCCCTCTGTTAACGGCCACTCCATCGAGTGAGGGGCTTTTATTGCGGCCAAGCGGAGCCTGGACGGCGGCCAACGCGGCTAGGCTTGAGGTCCTGTCCAATTCGGTTACCGGGCAGATCGAACAGGCAAAGGCGCTGAAGCTCGACATGGCGGGTTTGCGCGAACTTGATACGCTCGGGGCATGGCTGCTCGAGAAGATATCGCGCCGCGCAAGCGTCTCCGGCGGCTCTGCCAGTATCGTCGGTGTCGCCGACAATTTCGCCGGTCTGATCGAGGAGATACATCAGGTCAACCGCCGCAACGCCGCGCCGCCGCCGGCCTCGAATCCGGTGGTGGTGAAACTGAACGACATCGGCCGCGCCACGCTGGGCGCGAGGGAAGACGTCGGCGCGTTCTTAGGGATGCTCGGCTCGCTGTTTCTTGCCCTCCTCGGCGTGCTGCACCGGCCGCGATCGCTGCGGATAACGTCGCTGGCATATCAACTCTACCGGGTTGGTTTCCAGGCGATCCCGATCATGGTGCTGATCACCTTCCTGATCGGCGCGATAATCGCGCAGCAAGGGTTCTTCCACTTCCGCAAGTTCGGTGCCGATTCCTATGTCGTCGACATGGTCGGCATCCTGGTTTTGCGCGAACTCGGCGTCCTGATCGTGGCGATCATGGTGGCGGGGCGTTCGGGAAGCGCCTACACCGCCGAACTCGGTTCGATGAAGATGCGCGAGGAAATCGATGCTCTCTCCACCATGGGGCTTGATCCGGTCGAGGTTTTGATCCTGCCGCGCATCATTGCGCTCGTGATCGCGCTGCCGATCCTCAGCTTCGTCGGCTCGATGGCCGCGCTCTATGGCGGCGGACTGGTAGCACAATTCTACGGCGACATGGCGCCCGCAATCTACATCGCGCGCCTGCACGATGCGGTGTCGGTCACGAGTTTCAAGGTCGGCATCATCAAGGCGCCGTTCATGGCACTCGCAATCGGCATCATCGCCTGCAGCGAGGGATTGCGTGTAAAGGGAAGCGCCGAGTCGCTCGGCAAGCAAACCACGACCTCGGTGGTGAAATCGATATTTCTGGTGATCGTCCTTGACGGTCTGTTTGCCGTGTTCTTTGCATCGATCGGAATGTGACGATGCAGGAGGAAGTGCCGCCATTCGCTATACGGGTGCAGGATCTGGTGGTCGGTTTCGGGCGGCAGATCGTGATCGACCACTTGTCGCTCGACGTGCGCCGCGGCGAGATTCTCGGGTTGGTCGGCGCTTCTGGCGGCGGCAAGACCGTATTGATGCGCACCATCATCGGGCTCATCCCGCCTCGAAGCGGAGAGATCGAGGTCATGGGCGCGGAGATCGGACAGGACGGTGAACGCAGCACCCGGAGTGCCGCCGAAAAATGGGGCATTCTGTTTCAGCAGGGCGCGCTGTTTTCGTCTCTCACCGTGCGCCAGAACATCCAGTTTCCATTGCGCGAAAATCTTGAGCTGTCGCAGGCACTGATGGACGAAATCGCCACTGCCAAGCTCGAAATGGTGGGCTTAAGGCCGGAAGACGGCGACAAGTTTCCTGCCGAATTGTCCGGCGGAATGACCAAGCGCGTGGCGCTGGCGCGGGCGCTCGCGCTCGATCCTGCGATCGTGTTCCTCGACGAACCCACCTCTGGACTGGACCCGATCGCGGCCGGCGATTTCGACGCTCTGATCAAAACCCTGCAAAAAACGCTGGGGCTGACGGTGTTCATGGTGACCCATGACCTCGCCAGTCTCAATACCGTTTGCGATCGCGTCGCAGCGCTGGCGGATGGCAGGATCGTCGCGATCGGGACCATGAATGAAATCCTTCAATCCGCTCATCCTTGGGTGCGGGCCTATTTCCACGGCAAGCGCTCGGAGATGCTGCAACCCAAAGCGAGCTGAAGCAAATGGAAACCCGCGCTCCCTTCGTCATTGTCGGCGCCTTCGTGCTGGCGACCATCGTCGCCGTATTCGGCTTCGTGTACTGGCTCAACAACACTGCTGGACTTGGCCCGCGCGCGAGCTATCACGTTCAGTTCGATGGCTCGGTGCCGGGGCTTCTGGTCGGCGCCGGCGTGCTGTTCAATGGGATCCGGGTCGGGGAGGTGACGGAGATCGCGCTTGCTCCCGATAATCCCCGCCGGGTCAACGCGACGATCTCGGTAGCTTCATCCACGCCGGTACGCGCTGACACCAGGGTCGGTCTCGAATTCCAGGGCCTGACCGGAGTGCCTGTGATCGCGCTCGAAGGCGGCGCGCAGCTTGCGAAGTCGACCGAGGTGCAAACGCTCGCCGCTGAGCCCGGGGCGGGCTTGAGCATGACGCAGGCCGCACGCGATGCGCTGCGCAAGGTCGATTCTGTGCTCAGCGAAAACGCCGAACCGCTGAAGGACACCATCGCCAATTTCAAGGTTTTCTCCGAAGCGCTCGCGCGAAACACCGGCAAGCTCGATAGCATCGTTGCCGGCATCGAAAAGATGACTGGAGGCGGCACCACGCCGCAAAAGCTCACCTATGACCTGCGGGCGGCCCAAGGCTTTGCGGCGCCGGTCAAGGCCATCAAGGGCCAATTGGCGCTTCCCGAACCAAGCGCGGTTGCGATGCTCGAGACGCAGCGGATGCTGTTCTCGCCAGTCAAGGAATATCCCGATTTTGCAGAGTTTGTCTGGGCCGACAGCGTCCCGAAACTGCTCCAGGCGAGATTGATCGAGAGTTTCGAGAATTACGACATCGCTCATGCGCCGTTGCGCGCGATGGATGTCGGTCAGGCGGATTTCCAGCTGTTGATCGACGTCAGGCGTTTTCAGATTGAAACCGATTCGCAGCCGGCGGCCCGGATCGCCCTGTCGGCGAGAATTCTCGACAAGAACGGCAAGGTCATCGCCTCGCGCTTGTTCGAGCAGAGCGAGAAGTTCGACAAGCTCGAGCCCCAGGCAGCGGTTTCAGCCTTCAACGACGCGTTCGACCGCCTGGCGAAGGATTTCATCGCCTGGACCGTCCAGGCACTCTAAAGCGCGATGGCCTTAGATCGAATCGCCATCGCGCGTTAGTTATGTTTTGCGCATGATCTTTTCGGAAAACCGCTGCACAGTTTTCCGGATCATGCGCTAGGAACCGCTCCTATTCGAGAGTTTTCAAATACGACAGCAGATCGTGGATCTGATCGGGGGTGAGCTCGAAAGCCGGCATCTCGGCGTGTCCGGTATAGATCCCCTCGGCAAGTGCCTCGCCCAGCGATTCGATCGGATATCGCAGATGCAGCGTCCGAAACGACGGGGCGATTTGAAGCGGGCTTTCACCGGTGCGATCGATGGCATGGCATCGTGCGCAATGTGATTGCGCATAGAGTTTGCCGCGCTGTTCGGCAGGCGAGGCGGCCGAGGCGCTCGTCGTGGCAATTAGCGCAATGAGAGCTTGGCGCAGGGTAAAATCGAGCATCGCACACCCGCTACTTAAGATTGAAACGAGACGTTGTGAACGGATTTCATTGATATTTGGCCAAAGCTGCAAGTTATTTGATCTGCGTCAACCGGGATGCGGGAAAATAGCTTAGCTATCGAACCATCTGGATTGCCCATTCAGGAGTGACGATCAAGATGGCTCTGGTGACAGGCGAGGCGAGCGGGCGCCCCTGTGACGAATGCTCGATCCGACGGCTCAGCGTCTGCGCGGCGCTCGAGCAAGCCGAGCTGCGCGAACTAGCGCATTTGGGACGTCAGGTCCGTTTCGGGGCAGGCGAGACCGTATTTGCGCAGGAGCAGATGACGACGTCCTTCTACAATCTGGTCGATGGCGTCATGCGGCTCTACAAGCTGCTTCCGGACGGACGCCGTCAGATCATCGGATTTGCGCTGCCAGGCGATTTTCTGGGTCTGGCGGCTTCGAGCCGCCACAA
>Ga0307474_10000604_pt1 | contig 25798 bp, 17 predicted proteins | sample atmos_gasesECM1C_2_FD_203312 | JGI IMG/M metagenome (GOLD analysis project Ga0307474, IMG submission 203312) | Hardwood forest soil microbial communities from Morgan-Monroe State Forest, Indiana, United States - atmos_gasesECM1C_05 | ecosystem: Environmental > Terrestrial > Soil > Temperate... | reverse complement strand
TTCGCGTGAGTAGTTAAGCGATTGTTGCTCAAGGGGTAACCGTGCGCTCGAGGACGTGTATCGGATTGATCGAGCCAGAGGATACTGGGGCGGCTGCACCTAAACTGTGATTTGGGTCGAGGCTTGGGCGAAGTGATCCCAACCGCGCACGCCGGGCACAAAATCCCCGCCGTTTAGCGACCACGTCACGCCGCGGCCGTCACGAAATTCGCCGATGATGGTCAACGTTAAGTTCAATCGGTGCGCGGCGGCCTCGAGTTCGGTGTAGCGCAGCGGCGGTACCGCCAGCAGCAATTCGTAGTCGTCGCCGGCCGCCAACGCGAAATCGCGCGCTTGCGCCAGGGGGACGGCGGCACGCATCGCCTCCGATAACGGCAGGCGCTCGACCGTCACATGGGCGGCAACACCGCCCGCCTGCGCGAGCTTCGGCAAGTCTTCGACCAATCCATCGGACAGATCCATCGCCGCCGCCGCGATGCCGCGTGCGGCAACGCCGAACTGCACGCGGGGTGTCGGGTAGTCGAAGCGGCGAATGAGCTCCAGAGCCGCGACGCGGGTTTCAGGCGGCGGCGGCTGCGTGACGAACTTGAGTCCCGCGCCGCCATCGCCCAATGTGCCGGTCACGGCCAGGAGGTCTCCGGTGCGGGCGCCGCTCCGGCGCAGCGCCGTGCCGCGCGGCACGTGCCCCATGATCTGCACGCTGACCGTCAGGGGACCGCGCGTCGTGTCGCCGCCCACCAACGACACTGCGTGGGCGTCCGCAAGATCCCAAAATCCTGCGCAGAATCGCTCCAGCCAGGCCGTGTCTACGCGCGGCACGGTGAGGGCCAATGTGGCCCACGCCGGGGTGGCGCCCATAGCGGCCAAGTCGCTCAAATTGACGGCCAATGCGCGATGGCCAATCGAGCGCGCATCGGTGCCTTCCGGAAAATGGCGGCCCGCCACGATGGTGTCCACCGCAGCCACCAATTCCGCATCCTGCGGCAACGCGAGCACGGCCGCGTCATCGCCGATTCCGACGATGATGCCGGCTTGCGCGGAGTCCTGCGCCCGGCGGCGCATGAAAAAGCGGCGAATCACGTCGAACTCGCCGAGATCGGAGTCTGCAGCGTTCACTTATGCTGCGCCGTATTCGTGCGGGCGCAATTCCTGTGCGGCTCGATCCAATACGGCATTGACGAATTTATGCCCATCGGTCGCCCCGAATTGCTTGGCCAGCAGCACCGCTTCGGCGAGCGCCACCCGATACGGCAATTCCGGACATGACTCAAGCTCGTGAAGTCCGAGCCACAGCACCGCATGTTCTATGGGATCGAGCTCAGGCGGCGGAATCTCGCACAATCCTGCGAGCCGCGAATCCAACGCCGCGCGGTTCGGCGCGATTGCGGCGATCAAGCCGCGAAAATAATCCATATCCACCCGGTCCGCCTCCGGATCGGCGGCGAGCTCGAGCTGCACGTCCTGCCACGACCGAGGGTTCATCTGTATCTGATAGAGTGCCTGCAGCGCCAAGCGCCTGGCAAGGCTGCGCGCTCGGTGGCTGGAACCCCCCATGGCCGGACCCGCACGGGGTCGCTTGCCCGCCACCCTCAAGTATCCAGGCGGCGCAGGAGATTGGCCATTTCCATCGCCACCAGCGCGGCGTCCGCGCCCTTGTTTCCGGCCTTGCCGCCGGCCCGATCCATGGCTTGCTCCACGGTGTCCGTCGTCAACACGCCGAAGGCGACGGGGACTCCGGTTTCGAGCGCAATGCGTGCGATGCCCGCGGCGCACTCGCCGGCGACGTAGTCGAAATGCGGCGTGCCGCCGCGGATCACGGCGCCGAGCGCGATGAGCGCCTGGTAGCGGCGCGACAGCGCAAGCTTGCGCGCGGCGACGGGAATGTCGAACGCACCCGGCACGCGCACGATGACGATCTGCTCATCGCTCACTCCGTGGCGCTTGAGCGCATCGAGCGCCCCGCGCACCAGAAGCTCCACCACGAAATCGTTGAAGCGCGCGGCGACCAGCGCAAAACGCAGATCGCGGGCCTGCAATTCCCCCTGAATTTCCTTCGGCTGGTCGTCAGGCACGAGTCTTTCCTCGATTGAGTTTTGTGCGAAGTATGGCCATCGGAGGGATCATTCGCCGCCGTCGACGTAGCTGGTCACTTCCAGATCGAAAGCGGCGAGACCCTGCAGCTGTTTCGGCGCGCTCAATACCCGCATCCGCTTCAGACCGAGATCCTTGAGGATTTGCGCGCCTATTCCGTAGGTTCGAATCACGGTGGCGCCGGAGTGCTGGGCATGCGCGGTCTTGGCGTCGAGCAGCCTGACGCTGTCCATGAAATCCCGCGGCGTCTCCTCCGGGCGCAGTATCACGATGACGCCCGACGCTTCGCTCGCCACACGGGCCATGGCGGCACGAAGCGGCCAGCCGAGCCGCTCGTTGCGGACACCGACGTCGTCGCGCAGCGTGTCCTTGATGTGCACGCGCACCAATGGCGGCTGCGCGGAATTCAAGTCGCCCTTGACCAGCGCGATGTGCACCGTCTTGTTGACGTGATCCTCGTAGCAATAGAGCGCGAACCTGCCGTGCTCCGTCTCCACGGTATCTTCGTAGATGCGCTCCACCGAGCGCTCGTTCTTCAAGCGATAGCGGATGAGATCCGCGATGGTGCCGATCTTGAGGTCGTGCGCCTTCGCGAACCGCTCGAGATCCGGCCGTCGCGCCATGGTGCCGTCATCGTTCAGAATCTCGACGATCATGGCGGCGGCGGAAAATCCAGCCAGGCGCGCCAGGTCGCAGCCCGCTTCCGTGTGGCCGGCGCGCGTCAACACACCGCCTGGTTGCGCCATCAGCGGGAATACGTGTCCCGGCTGGCGCAAATCTTCCGCTTTGGCATTCGGGCTCACCGCGGTTTTGATCGTATGCGCACGATCGTGCGCGGATATCCCCGTGGTTACGCCCTCGGCGGCCTCGATGGAGAGCGTGAAATTGGTGCGATGGCTGCTGTCGGTCTCGCTCACCATGAGCGGCAGCCGCAACTGGCCGCAGCGATCGCGCGTCAAGGTAAGGCAAATGAGGCCGCGGCCGTAGCGTGCCATGAAGTTCACGTCCTGCGGGCGCACGCAGTCTGCCGCCATGATGAGATCGCCTTCGTTTTCGCGGTCCTCGTCGTCCATGATCACCGCCATCTTGCCGCGGCGCAGGTCCTCGAGGATTTCGTCGATCGTATTGAGCACGGGCATTTTGATCTCACTCTTCCGTTGTCATCATGAGCCGCTCCGGCGGCGTGCGAACATGAACCAATGGTAACCTATTGATTATTATGAATATCATTCATAACAAAGCGGCCGGATGCCGTCATCAGTGGCGCCATTGTAACGTGCATACTCGTGAGCTTAAGGCCCATTATGAGGACGGGATCGACAGCCGGTCGTGCCCGTGATTGGCTCAATGAAGTGGTGCAATCGCCAGCCAATATGCTGCGGCAATTCAAGGGTGGCTGGAATTTTCGCCCACCACGCAGCACCTCGCGGACCTACGGGTTCTTGAGAATTTCCGCCTCGATCGCCCGTGCAATCTTCACGGCTATCGATGCGACTTCCGTAATTCTGGTTGCTTCCATCCCGCCGAACTTGCCGTACTGAGTGGCTGCCAGAGAGCCGGCGATATTTGAAGCGGCCTGGATGAGTAGTGCTGTTTCCATCGTAATTTTTCCTGCTTTGTAAATCGATTTCGAAAATGGGAGAGTGGGCGAAGCCGATCGTTACAAGGGCCACCATTGTAGCTTGCACGCAAGGGAGTGGTTGCCCGGGCGCGTCTCGCCGTCCGACGCAACCTCTCGAAACTACGCTGGCTATATTTTCTCGACTAACGCGATTTCAGATTGTCTCAGCACCGAATTTTCTGCCCGGCCGCCCAAGTCGTCACCCATCATCTCGCCAGACCCCACCTGCGTCTCTTCGACTGAGCGTTGCTCATCACCCAATAAACGAAATCAGCCATTCCAGTTTGAGACTATTGTCCTGCGCCCGGCGACATTGCTGACAAAGTCCGAGCTTCCGCCTGAGAGCGTCACCCGAGCTCGAATCGCCTCTAAAGGATTGAGCGCAGTTGCCGAAGGGCTCGACTGCTGTGGCGACTGTTGCGGGGATACGTGCGCGTCCACCGCCATATCGATCGATAGCCGCAGCATTTGGCCGCTGCGCTCGAGTACCCAAGCTACGCCGCACGCCGAGGGACTTTGCGCGGCGAAGTCCAGTGTCATCTGAGCAATGCGCAGAATGACGGGCTTCAGGCCTTCCGGAATGTCCCTCTCTTCGATCAGGGCGCGCGGCATGATCACCAAGGTGGGGTTAAGCGCTCTGGAATCGACCCACAACGAGTTCAGCGTGGCGAGCAGGCCGGAATCCTGCATTCTCGGTGGCCGCAACTGCAACGCAACGGCGCGAGCATCTTGGATGACCGCCTGCAGCGAAGGGATGACCGGTTCCGGGATGCGCTCGGATAACAGATGCTGACCGGCAGCTGCGACGCGCTGTGTGCTCGTCAGGAGATACATGATGGCGGCGAGCGACTGGCAAACGCCATCGTGCAGGCGTACAAACGCTTTCACCTTCTTGTCCTCTTCCCACTCCATTATTCGGTTTGACAGCTGCCGTACTGATTGCACGGTTTCGTGCGAGCGGCGTATGGAAGACTGGAAGGTCAGATATAGCAATAACGCTGCCAGGGTCGCGTAGAGCATCAGCAACAAGGCCTGGCCGAGCGGCACATGCCATCGAGAGTCTCTGCTTAAGGAGAGGGCTGCAAGCTCGCTCAGTCCCGCCGCAACCGGACGGTCTTCGCCTTTGACGGCGCTGTCGATCTCCTGAATGGTGGCGTGTCTGCTCTGCATGCTGCGCACTTCGTCGAGGGCTGATCGGTAAGCAGCGAGCGCTGGCCGGAGCGCTTCAAGCACCCTCGTCTCATCCGGCTGCTCGGCGCCCTGTGCGCCATACAGAGACACGGTACGGTCGGCGGCCTGGACGTGTCGATCAAAGTCATCGCAATAAGACGCGTCGCCACGCAGGAGGCAATCCTTGAAATCCTGCACCGCGTGCCCTAGTTCGAGCTCTCCGAGCAGCGCGAGCTGTCGCTTCTGGGCTTCAGCCTGCCGTATGTCGCTGTGGTGATGGAAGTCGCGTGCAACATCGATGCCGGTGCCGATGGCGAGTGCGAGCAAGAGCGAAGCCAGGCCGGCTGTCACTCCCCGAGGCAGCGGCAAACGGGACTTAGCCATTGTTTCCACTGTTGGGCGGTCGGAAAAGTCTTCAAATTTTCGAGGAGGGCTGTTCATGAGAAGGTGATCTGATGCTCGATCGCATAGCGCACCAGCTCAGCCACAGTGCGCATATTGAGCTTTCGAAGCACGTTGAGCTTATGAGCGCTCACTGTCTTGGCGCTGAGCGTCAAGCGCCCTGCAATATCATTAATTGTCTTACCATCGGCGATCAGGCTGAAAACCGCCAGTTCGCGCCTTGACAATCGTTTGTGCAGAGGCGCGATGTCGTCCTGAAGCGCCACGCGCAGCGCGAGGCTCTCTGCGACATTAGGGCTGAGAAAGCGCGCGCCGGTGACGACTCGTCGGATGGCGTTAATCAGGAGTTCAGGGGTGACGTCCTTGGTCAGGTAGCCGTGCGCACCGGCTTTAAGAGCTCGCGCCGCGTATTCACTTTCCGTGTGCATGGTCAACACGACCGTGCGGGCGTGCGGCTGGGCCGTGCGGACGTGCGCGATCAGGTCGAGGCTGTCGCGTCCCGGGGCGGAGACCGGTATCGCGATATCGAAAATCACCACGTCCACGCGATGCACCTGCAGTTGCTCGAGCGCTTCCTCGTAAGTCCCCGCTTCCGCAACCACATTGAGATCCGGCTGGCTCACAAGTAGCGCCCGAACGCCCTTGCGAACGAGGATGTGGTTATCAACGATGATGATGTTGATCAAACTGGCGCTCCCAGGGTGCCCCGAGCCCGATTCTAGGTGCTTCCCGCCCCATATAACGAGACATACACCCGGATTTTAATGGGGGAAACACTTGAGGCCGCAGTGCTGTATCGGCGGATTGAGCTGCCGGTCGCCCGGCTGGCATAAAAAACTTGTGTAAGGAACTCCATTTCTCTCCGCCGGGCAGAACGGCGGACTATATCAGGCATTAAGCTTAATTGATATGGGCGATAATCCCACTAACTGGCCAAGCAAAATGCCCCGACAATAATGCCCTCAGCTTGCTCACTCATAGCATTTCGCTTGGCATCCCGGGAATTATGGTAGCCACCCGTCATCGAGCAAAGGGGCTGGTCTGGGGAGGGGGGTACGACATTCCGACATGAGCGACTACTCGATATCAGTCAAGGTTCGCAACGGACGCATCAGACGCAAGATTGTCGAGTGCGGGTTCAGTAGCGTTAATGAATTGTGCCGTAAATCTGGGCTAATTCCGCATCAGATTGGTGCGCTCCTTAACTTGAAACTCCCACCCCTGACGCAGGCGGGGCAGTGGCGCCGCTCCGCTGTCGCCTTGGCCGAGGTGCTTGGATGTACGTGCGAGGAGCTGTTCAGCGAGACGCAGCGGACGCTCGCGCTGCGCGATAACCGCGGCGACTGCTTTATCACCGAAACCGGATTACTGAAGCTGTCCAGCAGAGCTGAAAGGCCGCTACTGGAGAACCCCGGAGAGCAATTGCTCGAGAACGCTGACGAGCAGACAAAGATCAAGGTGATTCGTCGAGCGCTGGACGGATTGAATCTTGTCGCGCGGGATCGGAGAATCATCGAAAGCCATTTCGGTATCGATTGCGAGGAGAGAACGCTAGCCGATCTCGCGTTGGAGCTCGACGTTTCTTATCAGTTCGTCCAGACCCGCTTGAGCCGGGCTTTGTTGCGGCTGCGTGGCGACAAACTAACAACCCGCCGAGCGCTTCTGCAAGCGTACCAACCTGTCTACGCAATGAGCACAGCGGACGAAGCGCGCATCCGGAGCGCGCAGAAGCGCGCCGCAGTGCTTCCCACTCATGAGGCATCTCGCCGAGCACAGCGCGGCAATTAACCGGCACAGGCTGGGCAAGATCGGCCGAATTCTCGCGCGGCCACTCAAGTCAATCTCTCTATTGATACCAAGGCTATCGCCTGGATGGTAGGTATTCTACCTATATTAATCGAGCATACATCTCGGATATAAAAAGACATCAGCGCGATTCGACCGAGGGGGGATATCACACCATGAACAGTCAAACGAATCGATCAACGCACAGCCTAAAGGCGAGTTGGGTCATCCGGCCGCTCTATGCCATATGTGGGCTGGCGCTTGTGCTGGCACTCTTCACGACGCGGGCCGGCGCTCAGAACTTCCTGGTCCAATGCCCGAGCAGCACGTTGTGGCACGCGACGGCACCGACGAGCACGCAAGGTGAGCCCGCGTACACGGGACCGTCGGTGTACCAACCCCCAACCACCTTGACGAACGGCGTACCGCTCAAATACGTCACCAACGGCGGCGCGATCAAATGCCAGCAAATTTCCGGGGGCGACGGCTACATGAGCGAGGCCGACGGCAACCAGACCTTCATGTTCGCGTTCGGGCCGCTGAGCGGTTTGGACAAAATCAAGAATGGTCAGGCCGGAACCGACTTCCCGGACGAGTTCAATCAGCCCTACTGCGACCCGAGCGGCGCCATCACCGCCTACAATAACGGCCAGCCGATACCCTATGCACCCGGACAGCCGAATCCGCTGGCTCCCAGCACTAAGCTGTCGAAGTGCGGCCTGAACGGGGCCGTAGGCTATCTCCCGCCTGCCGGATACCGATCCGCCGTCGGCCAGGTGATCCTCATCGGCAATGGGCTGACTTCGCCGACGCCGACTGGGGTCGAGGCGGTCATCATCAACGACCCGGCCGACTTTCCGACTGCGACGCCCGGTGCAGGTTATGCCTCGCCTCCGCTGGTGACGTTCGGGCCCCCGGATTGCACTCCGGTCGGCGCCGTGATCGGTGGCGTCGTCTGCACCCATGTTCAGGCGACCGGGACCGCGGCCATCGGCAGCGGCTCCGTGATCGAGGTAGGCATCAGCAACCCGGGTAACGGATACCTGAACGCGCCGACCGTGACGTTCACGCCCACCTCCCCGGTCAGCTCGATTGCGGGCACCGACCCGGCGGCGATCATGAACACCGGCGTGATGAACGGCAACATCCCGGCACCGGAAATGGCCTTCGACGAGGATGACGAATTCTTTCTGACCCTGACCAATGTCGGCATGATCATGCGGCCCGACTTGTTCGAGCAGCACACCGTTCACTTCCACGGCTACCCGAACGCCTCTTCATTCTATGACGGCGTGCCCGATGCCTCGCTGGCGATCAATATTGGCGCGAGTTTTACGTACTACTACCTTGCGCCCGATGCCGGAACCTACTTCTGGCACTGCCACATCACACCGCCCGAGCACCTGCAGATGGGCATGGTCGGGCAGCTCTACGTGCGGCCGCGGCAGAACCGCGTACCGGCCGGAACGAATTTGTACTACGCGATGACCGGTACGAACACCGGGGGCACGTTCGGAACGGCGACCGGACCGAGCCAGCAGAGCGATCTGCGCACTGCGTGTAATTCAAACGGCCAAAGCGAGCTGTTCAACGGATCGACGACACCGAGTGCCGACATCCTGTGCTCGATTCCCTCGCCGGCGGCGAACAACGGCACCACGCATGCGACCGGATACAAGTACGTCTACAACGACGGCGACGGCTCTACTCGCTACGAGGTCGACGTGCCGATGCAGATGCACGGCTTCGATCCGAACTTCCACTTCGTCGGCATGACTTTCAATCCCGAAGGCTTCGCCGACATGAAGGATAAGTACTTCCTATTGAACGGCCGCAGCTATCCGGACACGGTGGGCATGCCGGCCGGTTCCGTTGCCGGCTGGAGCGGTGGAGTGCCGAGCGGATCGGCGAATCCAGACCCCGTCACCCATGCGATCTTTACCCAAGGCTCCGATGGCCAGAGCCGCCCGGAGCAGCCGATATCGACGCTCGTCACGCTGAGCCAGACCGCTGCGCCCGACGGCGGTCCGCAGATCGCCGCGTTGCGCCTGGTGAATCTGTCGGTGTCGGAGTACCACACGCTCGCTTCTCTCAGCATCCCGCTGCATGTGATTGGCTGGAACGCGAAGATGTTGCGTGATCAGGCCGGCAACAACATGGACTACTACGCCAATTCGATCACGATTGGCGGCGGAGAATCGATGGATGCGCTGCTCGACGCCTGCGCGGTCCGAGGGCCCGCGCCGGCCTACAAGTGCACGAAACCCGTGCCCGTAGGGACGTATTTTCTCTACACACCCAACCTTGACCACCTTTCGAACGACGCTGAGAACTTCGGTGGCCTGATGACCGAAGTAGTCGTCACGCCTTAGGAGACCGCAACGATGAGCTACTCCATCTACAAGAACAGCGGCACGGCACCGCGTGCATGGGTCCGGACAATAGTGCTGGCGGGGCTCGCCTGTGCGGCAGCCACGGTCCATGCGGCGGTGCCCGGCATCACCGGCACGTCGTTCGCCTTGCAGGCGAGCCAGGGCTATGGCTCGCAACCGGACGGCATGCAGATCTACTCGTGGGGCTACGGCTGCGCGAGCGGAGTCACGCCGACGTTTGCGCCGGCTGTGTTCAACCCACCGGTCGGCCTTGGCTTTTGTCCTGCCATGCAGCTGCCGGGTCCGACGTTGATCGTAACCGAAGGCCAAATCGTCACGGTAACGCTGACCAACAACTTGCCGCCGGCCGCCGGGAGCACCTCGATCATCTTCACGGGGTTCACGAAAAGCACGAGCAGCGCCACGCCGGGATCGGTGACCGCCGCCGGCGGCACTCAGGGGGTTCTGGCAATGGAAGCGGCCCATGGCGCGACGGTGACGTACACGCTGAATACCACCGGTAAGGCCGGTACCCACGCTTACTACAGCGGCACCCAACCCGATCTTCAGGTCGAGATGGGCATGTACGGTGCGATCGTGGTGTTGCCGAAGACTCCCGGAGTCGCGCCCGGCAGCACCGCCGCCTCGCCCTGCGTCCCCCTAGGCAGCCGACTCCAGGGTGGACTGGAGTACCGGCTGGCGCCCGCTGCCTACGATCATCCGGCCACGTGCTACGACATCGAATACCTGTGGCAATGGGGGGAGATCGACCCGGTCATCCACTCACAGGCCGAAGCGCAAGTGAAGGCGAATCCGACCTGCACCGCTGCGAGAGGGTGCCTGTCGGTCGTGACGGAGCCGTACCATCCGCGCTATTTCGTGATCAACGGACGCTCAATGCCGGACGATATGGATGCGGACTATGCGCCCAACTACCCGGCGCAACCGTACAACGGCAACCCGCACATGCATCCGCTCGACCAAGTACTGATTCGCACAATTGGACAGGGGCGCTGGGAACATCCGTTCCATGAGCACGCCAACCACGTCCGCATCCTCGCCCGCGACGGCAACTTGATGCTGAGCCAGACCGATCAGACCAAGCTCGCGGGCCTCATGATGTTCAACACCGACACCTGGCCCGGCCAGGCGTTCGACGGCATTTTCTATTGGTCGGGCAAGGGATTGAGCTGGGACATTTACGGCCATACGCCGAAGCTGAACGATGGCACCACTCGCCCCGCCTGCACTGGGGCGTCGCAGATGCTGGGCACCTCGTCAGCCTGCGAACCAGAGTGCCTGCCCGACGCAAACGGCTACTTCACACACGCCAGCGGTGCCGTTGCGCCGGTGTTCAGCAAGGTTCCGCCATATGCGCTCATGAATGGCACTGCGGCATCCATGAACTACGGCGAATGGTGCGCGGATCACGAGCACCCGCTCGAGGCCAATCCAGCGGGGCAGGTGGGGGTCGGAGGAGCGGCGACCCTGCCCGATCCGCTCGTGGCCACCAATGGTCTGTGGTTCAACGGCACGCCGTACCTCGGCCCTGACGCGGTGAATCGCAGCCGCGGACCGACACCCTTGCCGCCCGGGGGGGCGCTGCAGAACTCACCGCTCGAGTCCGGCATCGCCTTCATGTGGCATTCGCATAACGAGCGTGAGATTACGACCAACGATGTGTTTCCGGGCGGCATGCTGATGATGATGCTGGTTGATCCGCCGGTCTGGTACATCGACGAAACTCTGTGAGTTGGAGCTGAACATGGGTATAACCAAAAAATCACTGAGCACCGCGATCCTGATCGGATCGGCTCTTCTTCTGACTTCCGGGATCGCGGCCGCGAAGCCGGTGGTCAATCTGACGGCGGTACGGCAAGCGGCCGTGGCGCCCGACGGCAACATCATCCCAATGTGGGGCTGGTTCTGCGGCAACGGTACCGGCGGTACCGGATTGCCCGCGAGCGGCGGGGCCACCTGCACGCAAACCAACGGTGCCGCGCAAACGGCGGGCACGAGCGGCGCGGGCGGCGTCTGGCAGCCGCCCCTCATCACCGTGCCGTACACGGCCACAGCGGGGATTAGCACCACCGGGCTCACGATCGTCCTCGCCAACAGACTGGCAGTGCCGACTTCGCTAACCCTCGTCGGACAGCTGCCAAACGCCGCTGATCCGAACGGCACCGGCCACCCGACGCGCGAGAGTGGACGGCCCCAGCACTCCGCGCAGACTGCGACCACGTGGACTACGGTCGTCACCGGACAAGCACCGTTCACACCGCCGACCCAAGGTGCACGTGCACAGTCGTTCGTGCAGGAAGCCCAACCGAACGGAAGAATCATCTACAACTGGAGTTCCCTGACGCCGGGTACGTATCTGATCGAGTCCGGGTCCTACCCGTCGATTCAAGGCCCGATGGGCCTGTACGGCGTCTTGGTGGTGACCGCGGAACCTACCGGCGCCGGCACTACGTTCGTGCCCGGCACGGCTTATCCGAGTCCGGCCGGAGCGGCGAATGCCACGGGAGTCCCCTATGACGCCGATGCGGTGATGTTGCTGAGCGAAATCGACGCGGTGCAAAATTCCGCGGCCGATGCGGCGGTGCTCACCACCGGATTCAGCCCGTATACTACATGGACTCCGGCCTGCTCACCCACCGGACCGGCCGCGACCCGCAACACCTGCTATCCGCCGGCAGTTGACTTCACACCGACCTATTACATGATCAATGGTCACTCGTTCGACCGAACCAACCCGGCGCTGTCGGCCGTTAATGTCGGCTCGAGTTATTCCACGGGCAACGTGCTGCTGCGATTCGTGAACGCGGGCCTGCACCTGCACATGCCTTCGGTGGTCGGCCTGCAGATGGATCTGATCGCAGAGGACGGTCACCTGCAACCCGACGTGACGCTGGCGCTGGCGAAGGGGACCGCACTCACCACATGCCCGAGCGGCAACACGCCGATCGTGGGCGGCTGTCCCAAGGTGCAGAACGACTGGTTCATGCCCGCCGGTAAAGTGCTGGATATCGTCGTAAGGCCGGCCGGTACCGCCGCCGGTTACGCATCCACTTACTACCCAACGTTCGACCGCCAGTTGAGCTTGTCGACCAACAACCAGCGCGACGGCGGCATGCAGGCTTTCCTCGTGACCAACGGCGGGGCGCTCTCGGTCAATGCAACCACAGGATTGTCGAGTTTCGCCAACGTGTCGCTCGCCGCCGCAACCGTGGCGGTGCAGGCCAATCCGGACAACTACATTTTGCCGGCCAAGGCCACGACATTCTCCGGCAACGTGCTGGCCAACGACAGCGGCATCATCGGAGCGACTCTAGTAGGGGCGCCTTCGGGCGTCGTGTTGAGCCGGAACGGCCTCTTTACCTACACCGGCAGCACGGCGAAGACGTTCCAGTACTGCGGCAACGGGGCGACCAACCCTGTGGCGACCCCTAATTTGTGTGCTACGGTCACCATCACCCCGGCGGCAGTGGGCGCAGTGCCGACCGCAAACGCCGACAGCTTCGCCAGCAAGGTGGCCACGCTGTTGAATGTTTCGCAGCCGGGCGTCCTTGCCAACGACAGCGATCCCACCGGCTACCCTCTCGCCGCCAGTACCAGCAATACCGCCTTGGTCGCCGGCAGCCCGTTCACCTCTGCGACGGGTGGTTGCACCATCACGCTGGAAGCCAACGGATCATTTACGGCGCAATCTCCCTCGGGCCCGAATACCTGTACGTTCTCGTATTACGCGCTCAATTCACAAGGTACTGCCAGTGCCGCGCCGGCGACCGTCACTCTGACATTCCCGACGCCGAGCAATCTCTCGGTGACGGTGGCGGACGCGACGAGCGGCGTGGTCATGACTGATTACAAATGGATCATCGAGCAGGATCTGACATTCAAGATCGATCCGGCCTGCCAGCAGAATGGCCCGGGCGGCACCAAACCGTCGACCTGCCCGGCAGGGAATCCGCCGAGCCTCGCGACTACCTTCTTCAGTAGCTACAGTCCGGTGGTCGCGAGCGGTTGCACGGGCGCGCAAAGCTGCGAGCGGGGTCAAAGCGTATTCAACCCCGCGACCGGCGGACACGTTCCGGCGACCTGCAACCACGGCATATGCACCGCGAGCACGACCGGGAGTCTGCCATTTTCTCAGCCGCGGGACGTCCAGTTGAATGCGCTCGATCCGGACGGCGTCACCCCGGCTCGGTACTACATCTCGATCCTGCCCGGCGATGCCGCCAATCCCGCGAACGCAGGGGCCAATGGATACGCCGGTACCTTTACCCAGCCCGCCTGCGAGCAGACGACGACCTCGTCGCCGAAGACTGCGACCGGACAGCAAGTTCCGGCGTGCGGCCACACGATGAGCGGCGCGCCGATCCCGGCTCCCGTTGCGGGCGTATTCGCTCCAGTGGTCATCCAGGTAGAACCCACGCCGCTCGAGACCGCAACCCTCACGATTTTCGTATTCGAGGATGACTATCCGCTGAACGGCGAGCCCGACACCGGCGGCAACAACAACGAGCAGGGCTTGGGATCATTCCAGGTCGAGTTGTGGGACGAGATGGCGCAGGCTGGCGACTTCACCGGCCAGATGACCTATGACATCTTCAACATGCCGCTGTCCAACTCCCTGAATGGGACGATGGATCCGTTGACCGGCCACAACGCTTGCCCGGTTGCGGCGACCGCGCCCGACAATGCCGGCAACCCAAATCAAGTAGCCTCCGGCATGATCATCGTCTGCCCGCAGTACGAGGATGACGGGGTCACCCCGTCGCCATTGGCCGGAAACGCCGTCGTCAAGAATCTGATGCCGGGCCGATTCGGCGTGGTCGTGCATCCTTCCGCCGCGCGCGAGGCCGCCGGTGAGACGTGGTATCAGACAAACACGCTGGACGGCACCCATTATCTGGACACGTTCGTAAAGGTTGGAGAACCGGCCTACTTCCAGGAATACGGTCCGGGCGGCTGGCACGCGTTCATCGGCATGGCCAATCCGGCCGTCATCAATGCCCGCATGGCATCGTACTGCAAGGGACCCGCGGCCCTGTCCTGCAAAAATACCATCAAAGGCCAGGTGAGCAACCTGCATGAATCGCGCGCGCCGGATGAGACCCTGTACGACAGCGGCGTCTTTCCGCAGGGCGATCCGCGCAATTACCAGGCGCTCGCGCATACCACGTGCTGGGCCGCGCTCGGTGATACCGACGGCGCGACCTTTGCCTTCACCAATTGCGATGCCAACGGCAACTATCAATTCAACAATGTTCCCGACGGCAATTGGTCCATCGTGATCGGCGACCTGTGGGACGACATCATCATCGACGGCTCCTCGAGGCCAGTGAACGTCTGCACGGGACCGACCTGCGGAGCCAACACGACACCGAACCCATTCGTGATGGATTACCCGGTGTTTTTGTGGCAAACGAAAATCTTGACCAACACGTTCATGGACCTGAACGGCAACGGCATTCAGGAGCCCGGCGAGCCTGGCCTGATCCAGGTGCCGAACCGGATTCGGTTCCGGAACGGGCGCTTCAACAACAGCCTGTTGACGGACGTCAGCGGCCACGCCAACTTCAACGAGACCTTCCCGTTGTTCAGCTGGTATGTCGCCGAGTCGGACAACACGCGTTTCAAGAACACGGGCGTACACGTCGTATATGACTTCGGCGGGCAGATCGACGGGCCCTCGGGAACCAATTGCCTGGGCGCTGAGTCAGGGGGAAGTACCAACCAGAGCAACTCCGCGGCGAATCCGTGCGGCAACGGCACCGGTGGTTCCTACCAAGGGTTGCTGAATTCGAGCGAGCCAGCCGCGGTAGCGCTGCCATCCAATTTGCGGTACCCGGGATCGTATTACTGTCAGTTCGGCGATTGCTCGGAGCTGATCGGTACGTCGGGCCTACACGCGGGCGGCCCCGGCGGCTCGACGGGCCGCATCGACCCGGGCTCTGTCGTGATGGAGGGCCTGCAGGGGTTCCTTAGCCAGACCGAGATCCTCGAGTGGGGCAAGTTGCCGTACCTCCCGGGCGAGAACGGCGGCATCCGCGGCCACGTCGTTTACTCATCGACGCGACCGTTCGACGATCCGTCGATTCTGTTTCAGAACTTGTGGGAACCCTTGGTCCCCAACGTCACCATGAATTTGTATCAGGAGACCGCACAGCCGGACGGAACGGTCGGTCTGAAACTGATCGACACCACCCAAACCAGCAGCTGGGACGCCTATGCGCAGGGCTTCCGGTCCGCTGGCATCCCGAACATGAACTGCCCGGGCCAACCGCTTTCCGATCCGTTCTTCCCGTACACTTTGGCGGGCACGCCGAACTATCTGACCCCGGGGCCATTGCCGTACAACAGCCAGTACAAGTGCTACGACGGCATGCACAACTTCAACCAAGTGCAGCCGGCTCCGTACGATGGCCTGTATCAGTTCCCGACTGCTCACTGCACCGCGTGTGTTGCCAACCCCAATGCCGGTCAAATGGCATCGCCTGCGACCATCCTGCCGCCGGGCAAGTACGTGGTCGAAGTGATCGTGCCGCCGGGCTACGAGTTGGTGAAGGAAGAGGACAAAAACATTTTGATCGGCGATTCGTTCATCGCCTCGGCCACGATATCGCCTCAGTTCGTGGGACTTGGCGACATTTTCATCGTGCCCGATCAGGCGTCGATCAACCAGAACAACATTAACGGAGTGTACAACCCCGCGATCAACAGCAACGCCAACAACCCGGCCTACACGGGTCCGAATACTGGAACGAATCCTTACAACGCCAATGGCACGCCGTCGGGCAACAACAGCAATCCGACCACGGCGATGGGTCGCCAAGAGGTCGGCGGCTTCGGACCGGGCGGACTGACCACCCAGAATTCGCCTTGTGTGGGCGAAGTGCGGATCGTTCCGGACTTCATGAGCATCTCCCCCGAATCGGGCCAGGTCGCGCCGTTCGCCGGTGCCTCTCGCCCGCTGTGCGACCGCAAGGAGCTGACCCTCGAGGATCAGATGCAGGCCCAGGCCGAATTCTTCGTCTGGACCAAGACGCCGGCCGCCACGCACTACAGCGGGTTCATCCTCGACGACTTCTCGTCCGAATATAATCAGGCCGCGCCCACGTTCGGCGAGAAGTTCGCGCCACCGAACCTGCCGGTCTCCATCAAGGATTTCAACGGTGTGGAGATTTCACGCACCTACTCGGACCAATGGGGTCTGTTCAACGGGCTGGCGTACTCGACGTGGGAAGTCAACCCGCCCAATCCGACCGGCTATTCACCGAACATGTTCATCACTGAGATGAACAGCCCGGGCCCGATCATCGCACCGATCTGCACGACGGCGGCCACGTCCACGATCCCGGCGGCGCCGCTGGGATGCGTGACCGCACAAACGAACCCGCCCACCATGATCACTGATCCGTACTTCAATCCGGGTTTGAGCACGTTCGACTATGAGAATCCGTTCATGCCGGGCGACACGGTATACCTTGATACGCCGGTCGTTCCCGTAATGGCGTTCGCCGAGGGCTATAACCCACCGGATTGCGCGTATCCGGATGCGACGCCGGGAATCAAGAGCGTCGTGGCGAGCGCCACGGCCGACCAGCTGCCGGCTAATAGTGCGTCCGGTACCACGCCCGGTTTCGGCCCTTGGGTCAGTGCGGCCGGTCACACGCTGACGATCAATGCGCTCGGCGACCAGGTCGTGCCGAACTATGCGTATTCGGGACCCGGCGCCGGCACGCCGCCGTTCAATGCGAAGTTCATCACGCGCCATTACGGCTTTGGGACGACTGCCGGGACCGTCACCATCGGCGGAGTCACTGCGCCGCTAGCTGGCTCCGGATGGACCGACGAGTCGATCACCGTCACCGTGCCCGCGCCGACGGTTGCGAATCCGATGACCTGTACGATCCAGCAACATGGCGTGACGGCGGCGACGCATTGCGGCCAGTTGGTAATCACCACGGCGGCCGGCCAGCGTTCGGTCGACACTGTGACGGTGACCATCGGCGGCAAGAAGCCCACCTACGTGGCGAAAGAGAATGCAGCCGGGAATGCCCTGCAGAAGGCGGTTGACGCCGCCAGCCCGGGCGACGAGATCGTCGTTGGTCCCGGCACCTACACCGAAATGCTGATCGTGTGGAAGCCGCTGCGTCTGCAGGGCGTGGCAGCGGCCACCACCATCATCAATGCGAATACGCAGCCTGCCGGCAAGCTCGATCCGTGGCGCCGTGAGATGGACTGCCTGTTTGGTCTGGGTTTGAACGGTCAGGAAATCGGCGTGCCGGACCCGATCACGGGTGTGCCGAACCCCTACGACCCGACGCACACCTACACCTGCAGCTTCGGCACGTTCGACTCGAACGGCGCCCTGGTACAGGCAGCGGTGGACCCGATCGAACTCGAGCCGCTCATCGGTTGGGACGCGAATTTGAACGGCAATCTGGCGGAGCTGTTGCAGGAACCAACGCTGTTGGGGGCCTACGAGGGCGCGGCCATTACCGTGGTTGCCAAGGGATTGGAGAATTACGCGTTCAACAGCACCAACACAACTTGCGGCGCGGAAGGCAACGGCGGCTGCATCATTCTGAATACGACCACGGACTGTGCGGCCACGAGCCCATTCTACTCGGGCAACTTCAAGTGCAATCCGTCGCGTATCGATGGCTTTACGCTCACCAACAGCTCGCAGGGCGGCGGCGGCTTGCTAATACACGGGTGGAATCATCACCTGGAGGTGTCCAATAACCGTATCACCGGGAATGCGGGCACGCTCACCGGCGGCATCGAGGTGGGACTGTCGGAAGTTCCCGATCCGAACCTGATTGGGACCGACGCACAACCGTTGGCGATCAATACATTCGTCAACATGCATAACAACTCGGTTACGATGAACATGTCCTTCGGCGACGAATTGAACTCCAACACGCCGGCGGCCGGCGGCGGCGTGAGCATCACGCCGGGATCGGACAACTACAAGTTCTCGTACAACTGGGTGTGCGGTAATTTGAGCTCCGGCGACGGTGGCGGCGTCACTCACTTTGGCTTGAGCTTCAACGGGACCATTTCGCATAACGCCATCCTGTTCAATCAGAGCCAGAATCCGACGCTCACGACCAACGGCGGCGGACTGATCATCGAAGGCAGCGCACCGGACGGGACGTTGGCCGAGAACAGCCAGATCGACCTTGATGGCAGCCCGTCGTTGTCGGACGGAGTCGGTTCGGGCAACGTTGTTGACGCCAACCTGATCATGGGCAACACGGCTGAGAGCGGGGAAGGCGGCGGCCTGCGGCTACAGAGCATCAACGGCAACGACATTTTCAACAACCCGAACAATCCTTCCCATTGGTACTCGTTGTCGGTGACCAACAACATCATCGTCAACAACGTCTCCGGCTGGAACGGCGCCGGCGTGTCGATCCAGGACGCGGTACGTGTCGATTTCAGGAACAACACAGTGGCTTCCAATGATGCGACGGCCTCGGCCGGCGTGCTGTTCGACACCACCAATGCTCCGAACGCCAACACTCCGCCGCCGGGGTGCGACCCAACGACGGGGGTTGGCTGCACCAACACTGCGGTCACAACCTCGGCTCCCGAACCTTCAGGGCTGGTGACTCACCCGCACAGCTTGCTGCTGAGTCCGGCGTTCACCAACCCGGCAGTGGTCTGCCCCACCGGGCACCCGAATTGCACCCAAGTGTCGATCCCGGTGTTGGCCAACGACATCTTTTTCCAGAACCGGACCTTTTATATGAGCGCGGCCGGCAGTCCGGCGGTTGTCGTATTGACTCCGAATTTGAGCCAGACGACCACAGGCGCCTGCCCGACCATTGGTGTGAACGGCAGCGGAGGTCCGCTTTATTGGGACATCGGTATCTACGGAGACAGCAGCGTGCTGGGCGGCAATCCGGGTGGATACGCTCTGAGTCCCACCTACTCGATCCTGACCAGCCTGAACGGGCCAGGAGGCGGCTATGGTGGTGCCGCGGCACACAACCAGGCGCCCGTCAGTGCGGGCTTCGTAAGCCAGTATTGCAATGGCTCACGAGTGCCCCCGGAGATTGCGCCGACCCTGTGCGCACCCCCGGTGAATGGCAGCAATCCGACTCCGGGTTGCACATATCCTGGCGCGGTTGGTATCACGACGCCTCCTAACGTTCCGGACATTAATCCGTTCTACGCCAGCTTCACGCTGACCCCGGCGGCGACCGTAGACGAAGGCAACAACGCCATCAGCATGTACTACGGCCCGCTGACCACGGTTAATGCAACGATTCTGAAGGGCGCTGCCGGCTATGGGCCCCCCCTGGGCAACTATTCGCCGGCCACGGGTTCTCCGGCGATCGACGCCATCCCGACGTCGGTGCCGCACCCGGCCTTCGACTTCTTCGGTAACCCGCGGCCGGATGGCGCCACGACCAAATTCGATATCGGAGCGGTAGAGGTCCCGGGGCCGACCGGCAGGATCCTCCCGGCAGCGGTGCTACCGCCGGGCTTGGTCATCGGTAAGCCGATTATCGGCGCCCCGGCAGTCCCGCTTCCGGGCGCTGCGGTACCGAAGCCGTAACGATGGGAGCTGTTAACACTATGAAGCGAGATGCAACGATGTCGAAATTTTCGCTGGCGTGTGGTCTGACCCTGGGTCTCGCGGTCCTTCTTGGGAATGCCCCCCCTGCATTCGCGATGAAGGTGGTGCGCGATCCCACGGTTTCACGTTTCCCCACACCGCCCAAGGCGGCGCCCCCTGCACCGGCGGTGCCGCCTCCGGTGCTGCCCAAGCTGACGGCAGCACAAATTGCGGACAAAAACGCAGCCGCGCGCGGTGGTTTGGCAAAATGGCATGCGCTGCAATCGATGACGCTGTCGGGAAAGGTGGAAGCGGGCGGCAAAATGGACACGATGCTGCCCTATACCTTGCAGTTGAAGCGTCCGAACAAGCAGCGGCTTGCGATCGAATTCGCGGGCCAGACGGCATTGCAGGTGTTCGACGGTGAGCACGGTTGGAACCTGCGCCCCTATCTCAACCGCACCGATGCCCAGCCGTTTTCACGTGAGGAGCTTCAAAAAACCCTGGACGGCCAGGGCATGGATGGGCCGCTGATCGACTACGCCGCCAAAGGCAGCAAGATCGAACTCGAAGGCACGGAGATGGTTGAAGGTAAGGCGACTTACCGGCTCAAGTTGACCAACAAGCTGGGTCACGCGAACCACATCTGGGTTGACGGGACGACGTTCCTGGAAGCCAAGATGGAAGGCCACCCACACCGCTTTGACGGCAAGATGCGGCCGGTGGAAACCTACTTGAGCGACTATCGAGAGATCGACGGTGTGATGATTCCCTACCTCGCCGAGACCCGTGTACTGGGCTGGAAGGCTGCGCACAAGATGACCATCGAGAAGGTGGCGCTCAACGTCAAGTTCGACGATGGGCTGTTTGCCAAACCGGCATCCTTGCCCGCCGCCAGCCATCCACGCGTCTTTGCGGTCGGCGCGACCGCCAGCACGATCAATGCGGACGCTTCCGGCGGAGCCGCGGCGGAGACGCAGAAATCAAATTGAGGTTCGGTGGGCCCGCGGGCCGCATTTTGGGTGAAAGGTAAACGCATGGTTGGCAAATCTGCCTCAGTTCTAAGCGCGGCAGTAGTTTGCTTGTTCGCGCTCAATGTTGCGGCGGCTGCGGAGCAGACTCAACCGGCTGCCGCTGCGTCAGCGGCAGGCGCGGCGGCCGCCACTCCGGCGCGGCCAGCGCCCATCATCGTCCAGCGCAGCCAATACGGGGAGAAGAACATTCGATTGAGGTGGGGCATCGATTCGATATCGGTGCGCTCCGTCTCGTCGGGTTCCGCCGTGGAATTTCGCTACAGAGTCGTAGACCCCTTCAAAGCGGCCGTGATGAACGATATCAAGTCGACTCCCGTGCTATCCGACCAAGAGACTGGGCTCAAGCTCAGCGTGCCGCAGCTGGAGAATGTGGGTAGCCTGCGCCAGGTCGCCGCGCCGGTGGCCGGTAAAGAATACTGGATGGTATTTCAGGATCCGCACCGACAAGTGAAGCTCGGGCATCATGTGAATATTGCTGTCGGCGTAGTGCACTTGACGGGACTCACCGTCGAGTAGCGGTACTTGAGCGGGATGCCAGTCATTGCCCCGCCTTGCCGAAGCTTGCAAGGCGTTCCAGATATCGTGCAATCACGTCGATTTCGACATTGACGCCGTCGCCCACCTCGAGCTCGCCGAGCGTGGTGACCGTGAGCGTATGAGGAATGATGTTGACGTCGAAGCGGTTGCCCGCGACCTTGTTGACGGTCAGGCTCACGCCGTTCAGGCATATCGAACCCTTCGGCGCCACAAAGCGCATCAGTGAATCCGCCAATTCGAACTCCATGCGCCATGAGCGCGCATCTTGAGCGAGGACGCGCAGTGTGCCTACGGCGTCGACGTGCCCGCTGACCCAATGCCCTCCCAGCGCATCGCCCGCGCGCAGGCTCGGCTCCAAGTTGACCTTCGATCCCGAGCTCAAGTCGCCGAGCGTCGTTTTGGCCATTGTCTCGCGCGAAACATCCGCGAAGATGCGTGTCCCCTCCTTGCGAGTCACCGTCAGGCAGGCGCCTTGCACGCTGACGCTGTCGCCTATCGCAATGCGCGCCGGATCGAGTGCCGCGGCGTCGATGCCCAATTCCAGGTCGCCTCCCTTGTCAGCCAAGGAGGTCACGCGCCCGGTCGCGACGATAATTCCGGTAAACATGATCACGTTTTCCTGGGAGTGAGAATGAGGCGTAGGTCGTCGCCGATACGCTGCACGTCTTGATAATCGAAGGCCGGCAGAGCACCGGGCCCTCCCAAGCCGCTCACGTGCAGGAGCGGCGCCGCATCGGCGCCAAGCAGGGTGGGCGCCACGTACAGCAGAAGTTCGTCCACGAGCTTCAACTGCACGAATGCTCCGGCCAATCGCGGCCCACACTCCAGCAAAAGTTCGTTCACCTCGAGGTCGGTCAGACGCTGGATGACGGCACGCAGATCCAAACCGCCCGCCGCCCGCGGCAAACGCTCGACGCGGGCGGCATGGTGCGCGCGCACCGGGGCATCGGGCGCGGCAAACACCAATGTTCCCTCGCCATGAAACAGCTTCGCCCGAGCGGAGCACGAGAGCATGGGATCGAGCAGCACTCGCAGCGGCTGGCGGATCCAAGGCCCGTAACCTAAGCGTACGTTGAGCCGCGGATCGTCGGCGCGCACCGTGCCGGCACCGGTGAGTATCGCGCTGCTGCGCGCCCGCCATTTTTGCACATCGGCGCGCGCCGCCTCGCCGCTGATCCACACCGGGCCCCCCGTCGCAGGCGCGGTGCGCGCATCCAAGCTCATCGCCATCTTCAAGCGGACAAAGGGACGGCCGCGCTCGAAGCGCGAGAAAAACCCGACATTGAGCTCACGCGCCGCCGCTGCGAGGACGCCGACGGATACATCGATTCCGGCGGATCGCAGCCGCTCGATTCCGCCGCCGGCGACCCGTGGGTTCGGATCGACACTGCTGCACACCACCCGCGCCACGCGGGCGGCGATCAGGGCATCGGCACACGGGGGAGTTCTTCCGGTGTGACTGCACGGCTCGAGCGTGACATACACCGTAGCGCCCCGCGCCTGCGAACCCGCCGCGCGCAGTGCCACCACCTCGGCGTGCGCCTCACCCGCCCGCACATGCCAGCCCTCACCGACGATGCGGCCGTCATGCACCACCACACAGCCGACGCGAGGATTGGGATCGGTGGTATACAGGCCGTGAGCGGCGAGAGCCAGCGCCCGCGCCATGTGCACCTCATCGTGCGGTGCGTGGGCCTCCGTCATTGGCCGTCGTCGCCATTCTCGTCGCCCGGCAGCAGGGGCAATTGATCCTTGCTGGGGGGTTCGCGGCGTCGGCGATGACGGCGCAGCTGATCGATTTCCGTGCGGAAGGCCTCTATGTCCTGGAAGCTGCGGTACACCGAAGCGAACCGCACGTAGCCCACCTCGTCCAGATGCCGCAGCTCCTCCATGACCATCTCGCCGACGCTGCGCGAAGCGATCTCCCGCTCACCCAAGCTGCGCAGCTTGTGGCAGATTCTGGCCACGGCGGCCTCGATGGCATCGCGGCCGACCGGGCGCTTTTCGAGTGCTTTCTGCATTCCATGCAGCAGTTTGCTTTCGTCGAAGGGCTCCCGGCTGCGATCGCCCTTGACGACCGTGGGCAGCAACAGCTCTGCCGCCTCGAACGTCGTGAAGCGCTCAGTGCAGCTCAAGCATTCGCGGCGCCGGCGGATCTGCCGCCCTTCGCCCGCGAGGCGCGAGTCGATGACCTTGGTCTCCGTGTGACCGCAAAAAGGACAGTGCATGGCAGTACCTAAGGGGGTCGCGCAGCCCGCATCGCGGGACTAGGACATGCTGCTAGCCATAGACGGGGAATCGCCGGCATATTTTCACCACTTCGCCGCGCACGCGTTGCACGGCGGATTCGTCGCCTTTTGTGTCGAGCACGTCGGCCATCCAGTTGGCCAGTTGCCGGACCTCGGCCTCCTTGAAGCCGCGCGTGGTGACCGCCGGCGTGCCGATGCGCAGTCCGCTGCTGATCGAAGGCGGCCGCGGATCGTTCGGCACGGCGTTCTTGTTGACCGTGATATGCGCCCGGCCGAGCGCGGCGTCCGCATCCTTGCCGGTGATGTTCTTGTCGATGAGGTCCAGGAGGAACAAATGATTGTCCGTGCCGCCGGATACGATCTTGTAGCCGCGCTCCTGCAGGACCTCCGTCATGGCGCGCGCGTTGGCGATCACCTGGGCGGAATAGACTTTGAATTCCGGCTGGAGGGCCTCGAGGAAGGCCACCGCCTTGGCCGCGATCACATGCATCAGCGGACCGCCCTGGGTCCCTGGAAACACCATTGAGTTGAACTTCTTGTGCAGTTCGGCGTGCGGCCGCGCGAGAATCAGTCCGCCGCGCGGACCGCGCAGAGTCTTGTGAGTCGTGGTCGTCACCACATCGGCGATCGGCACCGGGTTGGGATACAGGCCCGCGGCTACGAGGCCGGCCACGTGCGCCATGTCCACGAAAAAATACGCGCCCACCGAGTCCGCGATGGCGCGAAAACGCGCCCAGTCGATGACGCGCGAGTACGCCGAGAATCCGGCAACGACCACTTTGGGGCGGTGTTCCTTTGCAAGGCCCGCCACTTGATCGTAGTCGATCTCGCCGCTGTCGGATTTGATGCCGTATTGCACCGCCTTGAACAACTTGCCCGAGAAGTTAACCTTGGCGCCATGGGTCAGGTGACCGCCATGATCGAGGCTCATGCCGAGAATCGTATCGCCCGGATTGAGCATCGCCAGATACACGGCGGCATTCGCCTGGCTGCCCGAATGCGGCTGCACATTGGCATAGTCGGCGCCGAACAACTGCTTGGCCCGGTCGATCGCCAGCTGCTCGGCGACATCGACGAATTCGCAGCCGCCGTAATAGCGCTTGCCGGGATAGCCTTCGGCGTACTTGTTCGTGAGCACCGAGCCTTGCGCTTCCAGCACGCGCGGACTCGTATAGTTTTCCGAGGCGATCAGCTCGATATGATCCTCCTGCCGGTTGCGCTCGTCCGCAATCGCCTTGGCAAGCTCAGGATCGAAGCCGGCAATCGTCATTTCGCTGGTGAACATAAGGCGATCTCCCGACGGATAGCCGATAATTGTAGCCGATTCGATTAGGGTTCTATAGCGAGAACGTCCCTCCGTGACAAGTTTCTGCTACTCGCGGATAATTCCTTTTCTCATCCCTCCGCATCCGAGCGAAACCGAAGTTAGGTAGCAATGGCTCAGTTCATTTACACCATGAACCGGGTTGGCAAGGTCGTGCCGCCCAAGCGCATCATATTGCGCGATATTTCGTTGAGTTTTTTTCCGGGTGCCAAGATCGGCGTGCTGGGCTTGAACGGCTCGGGCAAATCCACATTGCTGAAAATCATGTCCGGGGTCGATAAGGATATCGAGGGCGAGGCGCGCGCGCAGGCGGGCATCAAGGTGGGCTACCTGCCGCAAGAACCCGTGCTCGATGAATCAAAAACCGTACGCCAGGTCGTCGGCGAAGGGGTTGGCGACGTGCAGGGCTTGATCGACCGTTTCAACGCCATCAGCGACCGGTTCGCCGAGCCGATGTCGGATGACGAAATGAACAAACTTATGGAAGAGCAGGCCAAGATGCAGGACAAGATCGATGCAGTCGGCGGCTGGGAGCTGGAACGCAAGCTGGAAATTGCGGCCGATTCGTTGCGTCTGCCGCCCTGGGACGCGGTGGTGAGCAAGCTGTCCGGCGGCGAGAAGCGCCGCGTTG
>Ga0307474_10000603_pt1 | contig 25818 bp, 27 predicted proteins | sample atmos_gasesECM1C_2_FD_203312 | JGI IMG/M metagenome (GOLD analysis project Ga0307474, IMG submission 203312) | Hardwood forest soil microbial communities from Morgan-Monroe State Forest, Indiana, United States - atmos_gasesECM1C_05 | ecosystem: Environmental > Terrestrial > Soil > Temperate... | reverse complement strand
AAGCTGTAGTCCAGTTGCGTGGCCACGGTGATTGGACGTCGGCTGTGAGCACCCTCCCCCCTTGTGGGAGTGGGTTGGGGTGTGGGGTTCGGGTCCCTCGATAGGCCGCAACCCCTCACCCGGATCGCATCTGCGGTGCGATCCGACCTCTCCCACAGGGGGAGAGGTGAAAACACACCTGCGCAAAACATCCGCTTGAGCCAACCTTCAAACTAACTCGAAAATGCCCGCTTGCGCTTCTTTTTCGCAGTCGGCGGAACAGGCGCTGAAGTTCGCGCCTCCTCTGCTTCCCTCGCTTCCCTCAAGGCCCGAAGACGTTCCATATTCTTGCGAACGGCAATCGCCTGTTGCGCGACGTCAACCATCGCTCGCGCACCTTCTTCCACGGCGAGACGTTGCCGTTCGGCGCGGGCGATGCTCTCGGGGGAAAGTTCGGCGGTTTTCTTCTGGGTCATTTTCTCATCCAATCAGCAACGAGAAAAGCCCCGCTCAATCGCGGGATTGAGCGGGGCGCACCACCATTTCAGTACATCCATGAATGGCGCGCGATACTCAGGCGAGCGACAGGTTTTCCGCGCTAGTTTTGCCCCGCACCTTGTCGGCCTTGATTTCAAAGTTGACCTTCTGGCCTTCGGCGAGGCCGGAAAGACCGGCCCGCTCGACCGCGCTGATGTGAACGAACACATCGTTCCCGCCATCATGAGGCTGGATAAAGCCGAAGCCCTTTTGGCCATTGAACCACTTGACAGTACCTGTCGGCATTTTCTTCTCCAAAGCATATTCCGCGTGACCATCACGCGATTCCATTCAACTGGTCGATGTCTTTGGGAAGAGCCCGCGGGCGCATTCAAAAAGGCACAGCGGCTAATCGAATATCGTCATAACTATAGGTTCCGACAGGGAAATACAAGGCTTTCCGTTCCCGTTTGCGGAACAAAGCCGACGGCCGGTTGGCTTGGAAATGGTTGGCGACGTCCGACTATGGATCTTAAACCGAACCGTCGAGCGACAGCTTCCGCCAACCCGACTACGAAAACGTGACTTAACCCGCCGCCATCTCCGGTTGATGCGGCAAGGACACCGTGCGATTGACCGCCCCGGTGAGCCGGCTAGAATGGTCGCTAGCGATGTCTGACGAGAATTGGCTCGGCCTTAATGCGCTGGTTTCGTGACCATATCAGGCGTGGTTCGTGGTTCGCGCTCCTTGCGCTCGCCATCAATCTCGGCCTGTCCTTTGGCCACATTCATGCCATCGACGGCAAGGGCCTCGGACATCGCCTTGCCTCGCAGATAGCCGCCATCGCCTCGTCTGACGACGGGCAAACCCCGGGCACTCACGACAGTGATCAGGTCGATCTGCTTTGTCCGATCTGCGTGGCGGCGAGCGCCATTGCTCATGCCTTCAGTTCCGCGCCGCCGGCCTTGCCGCTGGCGCTGGCCGAGGCGCCGATCGATCTGACGATCGAGCATGAGCTTGGCCTGCCGCAACGACCGCGGGCGGCCTTCCACTCGCGCGGACCACCGATTTCCTGACACCGCCGCTTCGGCTCTTCTGGCGCTTGCGGATCGAGTCCGCTGGCCAGCGGGTGCGAAGCCTCTCCCGCTTTCGCGCACGCCGCACTTTGTTTCGCTGGCTGCGGGAAAACCCCAGGTCAGGAATCGTTCATGCATCGCCGTCTGTCTCAGTGGCATCGCCACAACACCTTGCTATCAGTCTCATCGCTATCTGTTTCATCGCTCGTCTGGATGGCCGTCTCAACCGCGCCGGTCTTGGCGCAAGGCGAAAACGAAACTCGAGCGCCGCCTGCCGCGGCGACACCGCAACCCTCCGCCGCTCCGGCCGTCGAACCTGCGCCACCGCAAGGCGGCGCCGGTGCAGTTCCCGAGCAAAAGCAAGAGGCGACACCCACGACGCAGCCGGGCGGCGGCAACGTCTTGCCGGAGACGCGGGTGGTGGCGCCGGTGCAGCGGCAGAAGCCGCGCACCCCGCCGCCGCAGGTCGTATCAAGGCAGCCGCCTGCTCCGACCCAGGCGCAGGTGGTCGCCACCCAGAACGAAAAGCTGGACGCCGCGCGGAACACGATATTGGCGCCACTTGGGGCCGGAACCTATCAGCTCAGTCATCAGGCGATTGAATCCCTGCCGCAGGGCGTCAATACCGGGCTAGACAAGGTGCTGTTGCAGGCTCCCGGCGTATCGCAGGACTCCGCCGCCAGCGGCGACCTGCATGTGCGCAACGAGCACGGCAACGTTCAGTATCGCATTAACGGCATTCAACTCCCCGACGGCGTTGGGGCGTTCGGCCAGATCCTCGACACCGGCTTCATCGGCAGCCTGAGCCTGATCACAGGCGCCCTGCCCGCGCAATACGGCTTGCGCACCGCGGGGCTTGTCGACATTCAGACCAAAACCGATGCGTTCAACAACTCAGGCAGCGTCAGCCTCTATGGCGGCAGCCATCAGACGATCTCGCCTTATTTCGAATATGGCGGCACCGCCGGCCAGACCCAGTATTACCTGACCGGCCGTTACTTGCAGAACAATCTCGGTATTGAGAATCCGACGCCAGCTTCCAACGCCATCCACGACCACACGACACAGGAAAAAGGCTTTGCTTACGTTTCGACCGTGATCGATCCGACCAGCCGCCTGACCTATATCGGCGGCACATACAATGCGGCGTTTCAGATTCCCGACAATCCCGGTCAGCCAGCCAATTTCACCGCGTTCGGGCTCAATTCGTTCAATTCGGCACTGCTCAACGAGCGGCAGTTCGAATTCACCAACTTCAACGTCGTTGCCTACCAGAAGTCGATGGGCGATCTCGATTACCAGATCTCCTATTTCAACCGTTACAACCAGTTGCATTACCGGCCCGATCCGGTGGGCGACATCCTCATCAATGGCATCGCCTCCGACGTTTACCGTCAAAGTGTCACCAACGGCGTTCAGGAGGATACCGCCTACCGCATCGGCTTTGCCCACACGCTGCGCTTCGGATTTTCGGCAAGTGGCGAGCGTTCACTGGTCAACAATGTATCCACGGTCTTGCCGGTCGATCCCGTCACCGGCAATCAGACCGACCCGATAACTGGCGCTCCCTTCGGTCCGCCCTTCACGGTCTTCGATTCCAATTCGAAGCTCGGCTGGTTGATCGGCACCTACGTTCAGGACGAGTGGAAAATCACCAACCAGCTGACACTGAACACCGGCCTGCGCTTCGACCAGATGTTTCAATATGTGGATGCCAATCAGCTCAGCCCGCGCGTCAGCCTGACCTGGAAACCGACCGACGACACCACGTTCCACGTCGGCTACGCGCGATACTTTACGCCGCCCGTGCAGGTGATCGCGGCCCCCGTCAATCTGGCGCTGGTCACGCCGCCCACCGCGCCTGCCAATACGCAGACGCCGCAGGTGCCGATCAACGATCCGGTGCTGCCGGAACGTTCGAATGTCTTCGACATCGGCGTCGTGCAGAAGATCGGCTGGATACCCGGCCTCGAAGTCGGTGTCGACGCCTACTACAAGCTTGCGCGCGACCTGCTCGACGACGGCCAGTTCGGACAGGCCTATGTGTTGACCGGATTCAACTACGCAAGCGGAATCAACGAGGGTCTTGAACTCAAGGCCAACTATGTCAACGGCAATTTCCGCGCTTACGGCAATCTGGCGTGGGCGACGCAGATCGGCAAAGACATCGTATCGAACCAGTTTCTTTTTTCTCCCGACGACCTGGCCTTCATCGCAACGCATTACATCTTCACCGATCATGCCCAGCAACTGACGGCATCCGCCGGCGCCTCCTACCTCTGGGAGGGAACGAAATTCAGCGCCTCGATGATTTACGGCAGCGGACTGCGGTCCGGCTTTGCCAATACCGATCACGTGCCATCTTACACCCAGTTCAACGTCGGTATTTCGCACGACTTCGCCATCGTCTCCAAAGACAAGCCCACCACGTTCCGCTTCGACATCGTGAATCTCTTCGACACGATCTACGAAATCAGGGACGGCTCGGGCATCGGCGTGTTCGCGCCACAGTTCGGGCCCCGGCGCGGATTCTTTTTCGGCATTACACAGAAGATTTGAGCGGCAGAGAATCAACATGACGCAAAACGTGACCAGGATTTTGGATCGAAGCGCAAAGCCGCAGGGCGGCAGAACGCTGCGATGCGTGAAGATCGCGAGCCTTGCTTCGGTGGTCGCGATGATTTCGCAAGCCGCACTGGCGCAAGCGCCGGCTCCGCTGTTGCCACGCAACCTGTCGCCATGGGGCATGTTCCTCAACGCCGACATCGTGGTGAAGGCGGTGATGGTCGGGCTCGCCTTTGCTTCGCTCGTGACCTGGACGGTTTGGCTTGCCAAGACCATCGAGCTTCGATCTGCCAAAACCCTCGCACTGCGGCGCATCAAAATGCTGGAGGCAGGCGGCAGCCTCGGCGAAGCATTGCGGGCCTGTGGCGAGAAGCGCGACGCGGTTGCGCAGCTCATCACCTCCACGGCGCGCGAGGCGGAGCTCTCGGGAGGCATCATCGACGACGGCTTCAAGGAGCGCGTTGCCTTGCGGCTGGAGCGCGTAGAAACCGCGATGACGCGACAGGTCACGCGTGGCGCGGGCATTCTTGCGACCATCGGCGCCACCGCACCCTTCGTCGGCCTGTTCGGCACGGTGTGGGGCATCATGAACGCGTTCATCGGCATTTCCGAATCCCAGACCACCAATCTGGCGGTGGTGGCGCCCGGCATCGCGGAAGCCTTGCTTGCCACCGCACTCGGCCTTGTCGCGGCCATTCCGGCGGTCGTGATCTACAACCACCTTGCCCGTGTCATTGCCGGCTATCGCACCTTGCTTGGCGATGCTTCGGCGCAACTCCTGTTGATGGTCAGCCGCGGACAACGCCGCCGCGCCGCTTCCGTGCAGCACGCGGCGGAGTAGCTGACATGGCCCTGCGTCTTAGTTCGAAATCGGGCGGCGACGATCTCGAAATCCAGCACGAGATCAATGTCACGCCGTTCATCGACGTCATCCTGGTGCTCTTGATCATCTTCATGGTGGCCGCTCCGCTTGCGACCGTCGACATCGGCGTCAACCTGCCGGCCTCAACCGCACCCGAGCAGCCACGGCCAGACAAGCCGGTTTTTCTCACCATCCAGCCTGACCTTGCGATCGCAGTCGGAGATGCCGCGGTTGCGCGCGAGGCCCTGCCGGCAGCGCTCGATGCGGCTACCAATGCCCGCAAGGATCAGACGATTTTCGTCCGCGCCGACAAATCGGTGAGCTATGGCGAACTGATGGGGGTGATGAATGTCCTGCGCGACGCCGGATATCTCAAGCTCGCCCTTGTCGGTCTCGAAACGCCGGCCGAAAAGAAATGACGACGCTCGCGCTCCATATGCCTCAACGGCGAGAATTGTCGCGCTGGGCCTTTGCAGCGTCGACCATCGCGCTCGCCCACGCCTTGCTCGTGGCTTGCATTGTCTTGTGGTATGCGCGCCAGCCGGCCGAGGCGCCTGTCGTCCTGCCTGCCATCGCGGTATCGCTGTTGCCGGTCGAGGCGAGTTCGCCCGAGATCCAGAATCAGGACATCGCGGTCGGACCTGCCATGCAGGAGGCCGAGGAGGCGCCGAAGCCGAAGGACGAGGAGAGGCCGACCGAGAAGCTGGAGCAACAAGTGCTGCCGCCGCAGCAGGACGAGATCGCGCTGCCGCAAGTCGAGCAGAAGGAAATCGAAACCGAGAGGCCGGTCCAGCCGCCTGCGCCGGAAACGCGCGCGCCACCGAAGACCGAGCGCCTCGGCCAGTTCACAGAGGCCAGCGCCAGGGCCTACAACGCGCTGCTTTTCGGGCACATCCAGCGCTTCAAGCGCTACCCGGCGTCGGCGCGCGGCGCATCGGGCACCGTGATGGTGCGATTTGAATTGAACCGCGCGGGCGGTGTCATCGGCAGCGCAGTGACGAAATCGTCGGGCAATGCGGCGCTCGATCAGGAGGCGCTCGATCTCTTGAGGCGTGCGAGCCCCTTCCCGCCGTTTCCCGCGGCGAAGTCCGGCGAGAAAGACAGCTACATCGCGCCGGTGAACTTCGCGCACTAGTGCGGCGAATTTGAAGTTCCTATCAGTTTTGCCGCGAGTCCGTTGTAGGAACTTCAAATTCGAAGCCGCACAAGGATTAATAAGTTGCTAGAGCTCCTTTGATTCCGAAGTTCGCATCAGAGGTGCCGCGATAGCTTGCGAACTTCGGAATCGGAGCTCTAGTCCGGTCGACATTGGAGGGCGCGCCATGAGCACCTCTATAGCTTCTCGACTCCTCTTCGCATTCATTGTCTCATTGTTGTGTTGCAGCCAATCGTCCGCGAAGGGCGGTAACATGGCGAACCAAGATCCCTACAAAACGCAGAACGTTGAAAGCCTCCCTCCCGAGGTTCGCGCGGCACTCACCCAGCAGTGCCGTAGTACGGCTAAAGCTCTACATGACTTCGCCGGCTATACTGAAAACACCAAGAGGATCGTGCTGCGCTTTGAGCATTTTTACTGCAATTCGGGGGGCACTTTTTGCGGCCCTTCCGGATGCCTGCACCAAATCTACGTTTCCTCACACGGCCACTACAAGCTCTTGCGAAGTTATTACTCTCCATCAGAGGATTGAATTGCCGCTGGCCAACAACTGATATCACCAACCATGTTCCGCTCGGGCCGTCCGCAGACATCTCAACGCAAGTTGCGCTTATTCGCGGGGTCCGGATCGATCTTCTTCTGGCGATCGTAAAGACCATCCCGATCATTGTCCGGGTGCAGCCGGAGGGTCGATTCTCCGCGTCAGCCATCTTCTTCGGCTTGAGCCAGGATCAAATCGGTACGAAGCTACCAAACTGCGGTATCTTGATATCGCGAAAGGTAAGGAGGTCCTGACTCCTTGGCGCGCGTTGAAAAAAGGCCGCCATTTTTCCGACACACATAAAAAAACCGGTGTGACACTTGCAGCACATTTTTTCATCGCCTGATCGCTTAGAGTTGCAACCGGAATCAATTTGGCGATCGTCGTCGCAACCGGAGAATTACAATGAAGAGATTTTTTTGGGGAGCTCTCTCTCTTGTCGCAATGGCTGCTCCGGCGCTTGCGGCCGACCTTCCAGTCAAGGCACCGCCGCCGCCGGTGATCCCGATGTATAATTGGTCGGGCTTCTACATCGGTGGTAATGGCGGCTGGGGACAAGCCGATGATTGCTGGAACATCTTTGTACCAGTAGCCGGTCCCATATTCGCCACGCTCCCTGAGGGTTGCCACAATAAGTCCGGAGGCGTCGCCGGTGGCCAGATCGGCTACCGCTTGCAACTACCCGGCAATCATTTTGTTTGGGGTATTGAAGCTCAGGGCGACTGGGCGAATCTCAACGCCTCGCGCGTCAGCGCCTTGGATCGATTTTTCACGCTCAACACCAAGGTTGATGGCATCGGCCTTTTCACCACCCAGCTCGGATTCGCCTGGGATACGTGGCTGGTGTACGTGAAGGGCGGCGCGGCGGTGACGAGCAATCAGTTTGACGTCGTCAGCACGATTGGAGGAATTGATCTCGCCACAGACCACTCGACCCGCTGGGGCGGTGCGTTGGGTGTCGGATTCGAGTACGGCTTCACGCCGAACTGGTCGGTCGGTCTCGAATACGACCACCTGTTCATGGGTAGCCAAGATTTTGCGTGTATTACGGCGGTGTGCGCCGGTGTGCTCAGTCGAGTCACCCAGGACTTGGATATGGTCACCGTACGCTTCAACTACCGCTTTGGTGGCTATGGCGCTCCGCTCGTCGCCAGATACTAATCGATTTTCTCCTGCACAACTCAAAAGCCCCGGCATTGTCCGGGGCTTTTTTGCACTGAGTCGATCGGAACCGATGCGCGCCAGTCCCACACTCATGGCCTACGCATCGAGCAGCGCCCTGGCCTCCTTCAAGTCAAGCGTGTCGAACCCCTCGGTGAACCAGCCGTAAAGTGGAGCGAGCAGCTCTCGAGCTTGCCGCATCTTGCCCTGATCGCGCCAGAGCCGCGCCATACTGGTCGCGGCACGCAGCTCCAGCCACTTCGCTTGTTGCTCGCGTGCAACTGCCAGTGCGTCGCCGAAAGCTGTTTCGGCCGCATCGGTGTCACTGGTCGAACGGATGAGCAGGAGCTTGCCCCTGATGCGGTGGATTTCCGGCAGGCTGAAATGTTCGCCACCTGTGCGCATCATCGCCAGTGCTTCCTCGACCGTGGCCAAACCCTGATCGACCCTTCCGCAATTGGCACAGGCGTCCGCGAGTCCGGCAAAGAAGCTTATCAGCGAAAACAATGTGCCGATTGTGCGTAGTTCGTCGATGCCCTCACGCATCTGCGCGATACCTTCGGCAAACTCGCCGTGTTGGGCCATGGCGTTGCCCTGGAAGAACTTGCCGAATGGCGCGACCATTCGGAGGCCCTTCTCGGTACCATAGTGAATCATTCGCCGGCCGATCGGCCGCATGGCGTCCGGCTCGCGGCGCAGCTGATGCAGCATTGCCACCGCCCACAATGAAATACCGATTGTGAAGGGGTGCCCGAGCGCTTCCGCCAGCGCGACCCCGTCGAGACATCCCGCCAAAGCCCGGTCGACGTAGCCGAGCTGGGCCAGCGATAGTGACCCGAAAGCGCGGGCGCACATGCCGGGATCATGGCCGGAATAGGTGTAAGTCAGGTGATGGTCGCGCTCCCGATCGTACCGGGAGATCCCCTCGTCGGCGTGCCGTTGTGCAGCTTCAAATTCTCCGGCGAAGCAGAGCGTGCTCCACCCGAGATGGTGTGCCTCGATAAGAAAATCGCGGTTGCCCACCTGTTCGGCCAGTTCGAGCACTCGATGCGTATCGCTGCGGGCCGTCTTCAGGTCGCCGGAGATCATGTGGTACTGGCCCTTGCCGCGCAGCGCAATGAACAGCCCCCGGTCATCGTCGACGCGTGTAGAGATTTCAGCGGCGCGGTTGAAGGCCGCCGCTATCTCCCGGTTGCCGAAGCCCCGCGTTGGCATGAGACATACGCCGAGCGTGTTTTGCAAAGCGATCTCACGATGATGGCGCGCTGCTGTTTCGGGCAGACCGGCGAGCAACTCGAGGCCAACGCGCAGATGACGCTCAGCCTCGACATGAGCCGAGCGTTGCATCGCGCGCTGACCGGCTTTCAGCCAGCAGTCGATCGCCTGCCCGGTGCGGCCCGCCTCCGTAAAGTGGTAGGCAATCAGCTCCGGCTCGACCGCGCCGCAAAACTGCACCTCAAGCACATCGCCGATGCGACCGTGATGCAGCTGTCGACGGTTTTTCAGCAGGGACTGATAGGCGGCATCCTGAACAAGTGCGTGGTTGAAAAGATATGTTGCGTGCGGCGGCAGGCCTTGCCGGAACAGCAAGCCCGCCGCCACGAGGCGGTCGAGCGACACCGACAATGTTGCCTCCGGTTCGTCTACGACTTCTCTCAATAACTCGTGAGAGAACTCTCGCCCGATCACCGCCCCGATTTGCGCGACTGTTTTGGCCTGACCGAGCCGGTCAAGTCTCGCAAGCAGAGAGGCGTGCAAACTCGCAGGAACCGTGACAGAAGACGGGGGAACGGCGGCAATCGCGCGTTCCGCAGCTTCTCCACCATCGGCCTCGAGCACCGCTTTTGTGATCTCCTCGACGAACAAGGGGATGCCATCGGTGCGCTCGACAATTTCCCGCCTGACACTGGCCGGTAGCGCCTTGGTGCCAATGACATGGTCGATCATGTCGCCGATTTCACGTGGTCCGAGCCGGTTCAGCGTCAGCGCCGTGACATGAGGTCTTCCTATCCATGGCGTCTCGAACTCCGGTCGATGGGTGACAATGAGCAGAACCCTCAGCGTCTTGAGCCGATCCACAATACGGCCAAGCGCCTCGATGCTCGTCGGGTCGATCCAATGAATATCCTCGAAAATCATCAACACCGGATTGGATCTGGAGAACGCATCCAGTTGCGCTGTGGTGGCTTCCAGTGTTTTGTGCCGCCGTTCCTGTGGCGTCAGATCAGCCTTCGGATAACGGCCGTCATTCGGCAAGGACAGCAACTCCGCAAATAGCGCCCGGTCCTGAGGCGGCGTGCAGCTTTGAGCGAGCAGAGCATCGAGCTTGTCAAGCTTTGCTCGAGCCGTATCGTTGTAGGCAAAGGCGGCGGCCCGCTCCAACTGGCTGATGATCGGGTGCAATGCGCTGTCGGTATATTGGGGAGAACAGAAATAGCGCAGGCGCGCATGCGGTTCACAAGAGATGCGTTCCAGAAATGCTGCGGTCAGCCGGGATTTGCCGATGCCGGGCTCGCCGGAGAGCAATGCGACTTGTCCTTCACCGACCTTCGCCTTTAACCAGCGTCGCAACAGAAGTTCGAGTTCTTCTTCCCGTCCGACAAGCTCGGTCAGTCCGGTAACGTGGAGAGCGTCGAAGCGACTCTCGACGGAAGCCGGTCGAAGCGCAGCCCATGCGCCGGTGGGGTTTGAGATACCCTTGAGCTCCATCGCCCCGAGATAGTCGAGCTCGAACAGGTTGCCGAGCAGCTGGTGGGTGCTTTCGGCAATGACGACGCTGTTTGGTGCCGCGATACTCTGCAAACGTGCCGCAACATTCGGCGTTTCGCCGACGATTGATTGCTCCTGAAAAGCGCCCGAACCGATCAGGTCTCCGACAACCACCAGGCCGGTTGCAATGCCGACACGGCTCTGAAGGCGCGCGTGGGTCTTCAGGTCGGCTACTGCGGCGACCGATGCCAATCCGGCGCGCACGGCTCGCTCCGGATCGTCTTCGTGAGCGTGCGGATACCCGAAGTAGACGAGGATGCCATCGCCCATGTATTTCGCGACGAAGCCACCAAAGCGAGCTACCGTCTCCGCAACGCAGTGCTGATAGGCTGAAATGACTTCGCGAAGATCCTCAAGGTCCATCCGGGCAGACAAAGCGGTCGAGCCGACAAGGTCCGAAAACATCACGGTGACTTGTCGCCGCTCGGCGGCGTCGTGCGGTGCAGCGGGAGATGCCGTCGCAGTGCCCGACTCCACGGCTCCCCTCAATTCGGCGATCGCGCGCAAGAGTTGACGCCGGTGACCGAGCGACACTACCCCGATCTTTTCGAGGTCTTGATCGGTCAGATCAGGCAAAATTACAAAGGTAATATCATTTTCGGCGAAGCGTTCAGCGTATTGGCCAAGACCAAGCCTCTGAAGCCAGCCCGCAATCTCTTGCATCACGGTCCCCTTGCGGATTTTCAACTTCCGTTCCGGACCTTAAGGATGCGAACTCTAGCACAGGGGTCTGGCGCAGGAGCCGCTTTTTTGTCGCGCCTTCGCAATCAGATTTCGAGCTTTAGTCTCGCCAAGCGGCGCGTTCGGCGTTTACCATCCAATGCGCTTTGATCGGCAAGAACGGGCCTTGGGGACTGCCATGAGAATCAAAAACAAATGTGCTGTGGCAGCTGTTGCGCTCGGCCTATTTTTCATGCCGCCGCTTTCGGCCGACATCGATGCGACCGTCAAGGCCGTCGCGCCGCGCGTCGCAAGCGCCATAGCCAATGCCGGCTTCATGTCCGGCGCAAGGGCTCAGGGCGGCGCGCTTTCAAAAAAACAATCGGACGCTCTCGAGACCTACAACGACGCGGTGAAGAATTTCGAGCTGATCCTCACCCAGCGACGCACGCAGATCAATTCGAAGCGAAGCCTGCCGAACCTGCCGGGACAGGCACTCTATCTTGCACGCATCAACATGATGAGCGCATACAAGGACCTCACCGACGCTGTTCCGTCGAAAATCGGAAGACCGAACAAATTCGAAATCCCCGCCGCCTACTTCAATGCCGACAATGAGCCGCTGATCGATGAGTACAGGAGACTCTTCGACCTCATGGAGGCGCCGCCCGAGAACGCGCAAAAATCGGATACGCCGTTCAAGGACGTCGTCGATCTGGCAACAGCCATTGCGCGAGGTAAGGGACTGGATGCGGCCAATGCCCAGGCTGCAGCTCGCGTCAGCCTGGGGATCTTCTTCGCCGAGACAAACGGCAATCAGAACATCGGCAATGCGCGCTCGAACAAATACAAGGGAAGCATGCAAACCGACCCGAGCGAAGATCGAAGAGGCCAAAGGAAATGGGCGGCGCTGAAACCGTCGATCGCAGCCTTCGATCCCGCTCTGAGCCTTCGCGACGACAAGGAAGAGGCACGGGCCGGCACTCTCGACCATCGCTACAACCACTGGACCGCCGTGCGGGACGGGCTGATGAGCGCACACGCCGATATTTTCCCGCATTTGCCGGCGATCGTGAAAATGCTGCCGGACCCGATCGACCAGATGAAGTTCTTTGAACTCATCCAGATCATCCCTACTCCGACCATCTCCGCCTTAAGATCAGGCACTCTCGTCGACTACAGAATTTCGGGTGCGACCAACATGGGATATCTGCGCAACAACAGCATCTTCGCTTTTGGACAGGCCGACCGGGCAAGAACATCGGCAACCGTGCGCGAGATCCTCGATGCGATGTGGCTCTTCAACGCCAAATTCGAAAAAGCGCTGGCCAGATTCGACGAGATCAGGACGCGATAGAGACCGAAATCGGCGATTGGCTGTCGGAACGCCGTTGCAACCGGATTTGTTTAAAATCCCGTCACTGCGCCATCCGGACGGATCGGGATTCGCAGAATTGCTTCACGGCCTCGGTCACGCCGCCAGCGATCATGTCCTGGCGTTCAGGCGAGTCCATCTTGAGTTCTTCGTCCCGGTTGATGATCGAACCCGCCTCCAGGAGGACGGCAGGCATCCGTGTCGATTTCAGCACGATGAGCTTGTCATAGCTATAGACGCCGGTTTCCTCGTTCAAAAGCGGGTGCCGCCATCGACCCATGATGGGCTGGGTATATTGTTGGGCATACTGCAGGCCGAGTTCCTTCATTTCCTTGGCCACGAGATTGGCAAACAGGAGGCTCGTCTTGAAGTCCGCATTGTTGCGGGAAACGAAGACGGAATAGCCGCTGAAGCGGTCGCTGAAATGGCTTTTCTTGCCCTCGAATTCCCAATTCTCCAGAAACGAATCGGGCACGGAGTCGTGGTGGATCGACAGCAAGAGATCCGCCTGCAGACGATTGGCGGCGGCGACACGCCTGAACAGGCTGGGTCGCGCCCTGCCCTCGGTCACGAGCAGCCTGGTCTCGGCAAATCCTTCGGCCTTCAATTTCTCCTCGATCCGCCGAGCGAGGCGCAGATTGAAGACGAACTCCGCGACATTGCGGGCGCTGATGGCGCCTTCCGATTCGGCGGTGTGCCCGACATCCAGGACGATCTTGAATTTCGCAGGATCGCACGGATTTGCGACCGCTTTCAGCGCAGAAGGGTCGAAGCCGTTCGGTCCGAGAGCGGCAACCTTGACATGGTGGGACTTTGACGAGGCGACGTGCTTTGGCGACTTGCCATGTCTTGACGAGCTTTTGGAGACGTGTGACCGCGAGCTGGCATCGCTGACCCCGATCGGCAAAAGCACCAATGCGGACATCGCGGCAATCACGGTGCGGCGGCGGGACCAAAATCCCGCAAGGACACCGCCGGGCACACCCATAGAGTCGTAGTGTTTCATGCTCGCCCTCCCGAACGCCACCATAGCGGCTGAGATGGTGATTCCGGAAGAGGCCAGCTTCCTCACAGAAGCGGCGATTTGGAGACTTTTGGATGTCCGCTTCGCGCCCAATGAGGGAGGCTCCGCCTCATTCGATCACCTCGTCGGCGGTGGCGATGAGCGCGGGCGGAATTTCGAGGCCCAGCGTTTTGGCCGTCTTGAGATTGATCACTAGTTCGTACTTGTTGGGCGCCTGTACGGGAAGTTCGCTCGGCTTCGCGCCCTTGAGGACGCGATCTACATACGTCGCCGCACGCCCAAAAATATTGACTGTATTCGGCCCGTAGGCGGCAAGGCCACCGCTTAATACCTCGTAGCGGAAGGGATAGATCCCGGGCAGACGATGCTCGATAGCAAGCGAATTGATCAACTCGTGATGGACCGCCGCAGATGCTGATCCGGTCACGATCAAGCCGCCGTTCGGCTCGCGCGCGAATGTAGCGATTGCGCGCTTCAAATCGCCAGCGTCGCGTGGGTCGATCACACTCAACTCGATCGCGGATGTAGCCGCGGTTTGGATTGCAGCAAATTGGCCGATCCCGGCGGGATAGGCCGGATCGCGAAGGACCGCTATCCGCGTCACGCGGGGCGCAATCTGTTTGAGGAGTTCGAGCCATTTCCCACCAATGCTGTATTCGTACGAAGTAAATCCGGTCGTGTTACCGCCCGGCCGTGCCAGGCTAGCGACGTAACCCGCCCCGACCGGGTCGATCACATTCGCAAATACAATTGGCACGCTTCGAGTGATCCGTTGCAGCGCCGCCACGCTCTGGCCCGCGGACGCGACGATGACATCCGGGTTCAGCCCGACCAACTCTTCGGAGTATTTGCGAAAGCGCTCTTCGTCGTCTCCGGGCCAGCGGACGTCGGTGCGGATGTTGTCACCTTCGTTCCAGCCGAGCTTTTGCAAGGCTTGCATCAACGCGGCGACGCGGGCCTGCCCTTCAGGCGCGTCCGAACCAAAATTCATCAGCACGCCGATCCGCCGCGTCGCGGTTGGCTGTTGCGCGCGCGCCGCAAGCGACCACGCCGCCGCGCTGCCGATAACCGTGATGAACTGCCGCCGTCGCATGCGTCACCCCGAAAGGACCACGCCGGTTGGCAATCAAGCCGTGGTGAACATAGCACGGCAAACGCAGCCGCGTCGCGGCCCACGGGGCCCGAATCTCTTGGCGGTCCCGTCTCGAAGGTTTAGCTTAAAGTGCGGCGCCGCTGGGCGCCTTTGCCCTGCCGTTCATTTACGACGAGCGGAGGAGTTGACGATGAAGACGATTTTGGTACCCACCCAAGATATCCCGGCCATGAAATCCGTGCTCGAGACCGCCGTGCTGCTCGCCAGGCGCACCGGCGCCTATGTCGAGGGCGTTCCACTGTGGTTCGGCGTTCCCGAGTTTGTCGTGGCCGAGCTCGCCAGCGCCTTTTCGATTGAAATCTATCGAGCGCGGCGCCAGGAGGGAACGGCGGGAGCGCGCAAGCTGTTCGAGAGCTTCATGCTGGAGCACGGCGTTGCCGCCAGATCGACCGCGGAGGGACCGAGCTATGGCTGGTTCGCCGAGGTGCCGCCGGGTGAAGGCCTGGTCGGGAGCCACGGCCGCGCGTTCGACGTCATCGTCATGAGTCGGCCTGACGCCGATACGGTTGCCCCATATAACCGGGCGATCGAGTCGGGACTGTTCGAAAGCGGCCGGCCGGTCCTGTTGTCGCCGCCGACCGCTCCGAAAGGAATCGCAACCAACATTATGATTCATTGGAATGGCAGCACGGAGCAGGCCCGTGCCAATGCCTTTGCGATGCCATTGCTGCAGATCGCCGAACGCGTGACGGTGCTGACCGTCATCGATGGACAGGACGTGCCGGGCCCATCGGCCGACCAGGTGCGCAATCAATTGCGTTACAACGGCATTGCCGCCCAGCTCATGAGCATCGAACGCGAGGGCCGCAGCACCGGCGAGGCGGTCCTCGCCGCCGCTGGCGCTCAGGGGTGCGACCTGTTGATCAAGGGCGCCTTCACAAGGAACAGGCTGCGGCAGACGATTTTCGGCGGCGCGACCAGCCACATCATGCATCACGCCGAGTTGCCATTATTCATGGCGCATTAGAGCATGATCCGGACCCGAAGGGCGGCGCTAGCGCGAGGTGAGAACCGGTATTTCCTCCCGACAAACGCGGAACGCTTTTGCGCGCAGATCATGCTGAAACAAGAGATGGGATCATGATCCGATTTTACTTAATCGCATCATGATCCAGAAAGCAGGCGTCACGCGGGCCGGGGCTTAAGCCTCTACTGCTTGGTCTTGCTCGACGAAGCGAAGGCGTTTTTCACGGCGGTGGTGATCTTCGACCAGCTGCAAGACAGCGAATCATCGGCGCAGTGCTGTGGCGGTTTTGGCTTGTCGCGCTTGGCGGTGACCGAGGGTGAAACGACCGGCGTCAACACCATCGGCGGCCCCACCGGCTGGCGCGCGCGCTCCATCTCGGCCCAGAGCCGTTCGTTCTGACGTCTTGCCAGTTCAGCCGAGACGGCTTCCTGTCGCTGGACATCGAGATAGACGATATAGGCGTGATCGATCGCCTTTCGCTCTTCAGACGTCGGGTTGGGGCCCGAGATGTCGAAATTCCGGTCCATCATGAAGTCGTAATAGGTGTAGCCGCCGCCGGCCTTCCGCCGTCCCGCAAAGCGCGCGTTGCAGCTCGTCATCAAGGGCTTGGTTTCTTCGTCCGTCATTCGGGCTTGAACGAGTTCGACGCATTCTTCGAAATCGCGGGCGAACTCAGGCGAGGAATCGCGAAGGGCCAGCCAAAGCAGAGGCGACAGCACAAGCAAGGCTCCTGCGAGCCCTACCCAAAGGCGACTGCCGACGCCCATTTCCCACCAATAACCCATGCCCAGAAGTCCCCAACCGATTCGCTACTAGTGGTCCGATTCTAACATTCGCTTCCCATTGCGGCAGGTACATTTGTGAATGTTAGAATCAAAAACCACCAGCAAATAAAGGATTCTAGTGTCCTTTCGATTCCGACGTTCGCAAACGAGCTCGCCCCGAAATGATGCGAACTTCGGAATCGGAAGCACTAGTGCCGCCGATTTGAAGTTCCTGCGTCACCCGCGGCAAACTCCAACAGGAACTTCAAATCGAAAAGCGGCACTAGCATCATAGGCTTGCTAGTACCCTTTGCTTTCCGAAGTTCGTTTGCGAAGATGCGGAGCCGGATCGCGAACTTCGGAAAGCGGGTACTAGGGGCAGCGATTGCGGGTTTTTCCGGGCAACAATTCTGTTGCCGCGCGGCCACAGCCGTCGCGTTTTTTCGTCGCGGCGAATTCCCGCCATCTTTGAGCAAAGTTCGTTGGACAGAGTTCCTTTCATCGCACTACTTGAGGATTTCTCGTCATGTCTTCAGCAAAGGCGCTTGTTACCCTGACGCCGGTCAAAGCGCTTGCAACCCTGGCGTCAGTGGCAGCGGTCGTATGTTGCCTGTTTGCATTCAGCTGGGTGGGCCTCGCCCTCCTCGGCTTTTGATTGCGGTATCGGATTGGCCCTGGAAAAACCGGGGCTTTGCCTGTCACGGGAGGAGAGAGAAAGCGCCGGACAGGGTGGACACGTTCAGAAGGCGCTCTACCAAGGCGCACGGTCATGTCCGCTTCAGAACTTCGCTGGGCGCATTTAGAAACGGTTAAACCCTTATCAACATATTGGAATTCGAAGACGCCAAGAGTTGGCACGGCGGTAGCCAGACGTCTTCTGGATGAACCATCCAACAGCTCTCGAACAGAGCAAATACGCCGAAAAGACCAGCGCGACGATCGAGGCCATAAGGCCTGGCCCTGTTGAGGCGAGGACGCGCAATCAATGAGACGAGACGTACGAAAATCCCTGATCCTGGTGGAATGGGACCGTTGGCTTAAAGATCAGCACATTGATCCGTCAGAGCCGACTGCCAGAGACACGTTGAAGTTCTTCTACGACCTTGAAGACCAGCGGTCTCCGCTGCTGGACTTCCGGCCGAGCCGGGGCGACAAGTGGCAGGTAATCCACACTTGGCTCCTCAACGAAGGCCGCGTCCTGGATTGACGCCTTGGCTGTGCCACAAAAAAGCCCCGGAAAAACCGGGGCCTTCGTTTCCACGGCCGGCGCATCCGCCGGCCATTTCTTTTCAGCGCGATATCAACTGATCTGACGCCTGAACTGCGTGACCATGGTAGCGAACCCGACCGGCCTGAAGATCTGCCGGGCGAGCTCGCCATAGAGTTCGCAAATCTTCTGCGATTCCGCGACGAAATTCGCGTAAGCCGCCCTTGCAAACTCGGTCTGAATCTCGATGGCCTGTTCGAACGACCGCACCCCCGTGAGCCTCTCGACAAAAGACCTGTTCTCCTGAAACGATCGCCTCGCATATTCGCCGTAAGCCATCGCGATCGCCGCAACCGCGACCGGAAAACCCTCCGTTGGCCGCCCCGGGCCGGTCGATGGCGCATCGGGCGGGATGACCTCGCCGATCAAAGGTATTTCCGACAGTCTCGCCGCGCCGCTTTCGACAACTTCTGCCGATTCTGCCGCGCTGTTTGCAAGAACCTCCACAGGCTCGACCGCGGGGCTTGCGAGAATCTCCGCTCGTTCCGCCGGATCATTCACCAACGTCTCCGCCGGCTCTATCAAATCGTTTGCGGCAACCTCCGTCAATGCAGCGATGGGGGGCGTCTGATCCTCTTGTTGATGATCCTGGCGGGAAACGGACGCCGCGGTCTGCGGTTGGTCGCCTTTCGCCGCGCGCCGATCGGATTTCCGGCTGCGCTGGCGGCGTTTGCCGCCCGGTTGGTCGTCGTTTTTGGTCGCCATTGAATTCAACTCCGTTGAAATTTCGTCATTTGCCAGAATCAAAGCAGGTGTTGAGGAACTCCACCCTGTTAGCGTCACAATCGCGGCACTGAATTGTTCCTTGCGCGGCGATGATGTGACGGGCAGGGAATTTGATGACCGAAAAAAGACAGGCTCGCTCAGGAGCCAAAAAAAATCGGCCTCCCGAAACGGAGTACGGGAGGCCCGCCAAGATTGCAATGTTTTCGACGGCTCGTCAGCGATCAACGCCCAGGTTAAAGGCCCTCTCCTTCCCCGAGGCTAGCCTTCCGCCTCGGCCCGCTCCAGCGAAGCGCGGATTTCGGCGACGACCTGCTGGTAATACTCGTTCAGCCGCTCCGAGATCTGCATCTGCTCGCGAAATCTGTCCTCGCGTGTGATCGTCTCTTCGGGATCGGCGACATCCTCCTCGTGCAAAAGCTCGTCCACAGGCATCGATTGGAGATCATGACGTACCATTTTACTAACTCGCATGATTTGCCGTAAGCGCTGGGACTCGCATTGGTGGTGGCGTTTTGAGGACTTATTTGGGCGGTTCCGCGCCACTTCGATGATTGAAGAAGGCCAACTTTGGGCCATCAGCTGCCGGCCGCGAGCGCGGCGCTGGTTCGCTCACCCTGCAAGCTGAAAAAAGAAAGCCGCCCAAAGGCGGCTCTCATTTCAGACGCGCCAGAGTCGGGACTTTCGACTGGACGTTGACGCGTGAGCGCGGATCTCAGGCGCCGCCCTTCTCGCACTTCTTCATGAAGCTCGTCTTCGCAGCGCCGGAAAGCGGCTTGCCTTCCGCGCTCACCGCCTTGGCGGCACAGGAGTCGGCCATGCATTTCTTCATGAACGAGGTTTTGGCCGCGCCTGCGAGCGGCTTGCCGTCCTTGCCCATTGCCTTGGTCTCGCAGCTCTCCTGGGCGAACGCGGCTCCGCCGGCAAACGTTGCAACGAATGCGGCTAACAGCAATTTCCTGAGCATTTTCTTCTCCCTTTAAAATTGAATAGTTGGCTCGCAGTAATCCAATTTGATCCCAGACCTCCGGTCTGGGCAAGGGGGATCACGCCTCTACTAGTGCCCGCTTTCCAAAGTTCGTGCTCCATCGCAGCACCCACCTTCACGAACTTCGGAAAGTCATGGGCTACTCACAAACTTATTGATTCTAGTACCGCTTATCGATCTGAAGTCCCTGAAAGTAATTCGCCGCTTGTGATGCAGGGACTTCAGATCGGCGGTACTGGTGGTCCGATTCTAGCATTCGCATCCCGTTTGGGAACTACGTTTGCGAATGCTAGAATCAAAGGACCCCTAGTCAAACTATTGCTCCTAGTGGAGCTTTGGATTTGACGTTCGCATCGCGGAATCGTGGCAAATGGTGGCGAACGTCAAATCCGCTCCACTAGGCGGCCTGCGCTTTCCATCGGCCGCATTTTGTCTCGCCACAGTGCGGTTGCGATCATTCCGATCAGCATGGCCGCGACAAAGACCAGCACCTTGGGTTCAAGCGTGACGAGATCGGTGAGCGCCGGCCCCGGGCAAATGCCTGCAAGCCCCCATCCGACGCCGAACAATGCCGAACCGCCGACCAGGGGCAGGTCGATCTGGCGCTGCGTCGGCAACTGGAAGCTTTCGCCGGTCAGGGCGGAGCCGCGGCGGAAAATCACTCGGTAGCCGATCGCGGTGACGGCAAGGCCGCCGGCCATGACGAACATCAGGGTCGGATCCCAATGCCCTGCGAAATCCAGGAAATTGAGCACCCGCGCCGGGTTGACCATGTCGGAAATCGTGAGCCCGGCTCCGAAAACCACTCCAGCCAAAAGCGAATAGATCAGGGTCATGGCTTGCCTAGATCAGGTGACGGACGATGAAAACAGTCGCGGCACCGCTTGCCATGAAAGTCGCGGTGGCGACGATGGAGCGGTTGGACAATCGCGACAGGCCGCAAATGCCGTGACCGCTGGTGCAACCCGATCCGAGCGTCGTTCCGACGCCCACGAATAGTCCAGCGATAGCGGTCATCGTCATGGTCGCCGGGAAGGTGACGTTGCTCCAGTCCTTGAGGCCAAGGGCCGTGACCAGGATCGCCCCGAGCGGCAAGCCGAGGATGAAGGCCAGACGCCACGGCCTGTCGGTCGCATCGGAGCCGACCATCGCGTTCGCGACGATGCCGCTGATGCCGGCCACGCGCCCGATGCCGAGCATGAGGATGACCGCGGAAAGGCCGATGAGAACGCCGCCGATCAGGCCCGGGATTGGAGCGAAACTCGTCATGACCCGCCTCGCGATGTGCAGCGCAGGCAGGATATCGCGGATCGCGACGTCAGAACATCAGGAACCCTAAACTCACACTTCGTTTTTGGGCACGTATTTGCCCATGACGCACTTGTAACTCTGCAATTTCCACTCGTGGTAGGGTCCCTTGGCGAGCCAGTCCGCAATACCGATCTGCGCATTTACCGCGCAGGCACCCATGGTAATGCCCGACATCTCGCTGTTGGTGACGACCTTCTCGAGGCAAAGCTGCGCGTTGCAGAGCACGGCGACGAGAGTAACAAGCATGGCGACCCTTCTGGTTTAAGGAATACCCGGTTGGCTTCTGCCATGCAGGGTTCATGCCACATTGATTCGTGTATTTCGTTCAGATCGCGGGAAAAACGAGATTGATGGCTAACAGCGGCTTAACGGACCGGCTTGACGAAACGACTGAAAGCCCGGTCAAGCGAATCAGGGCGCGAACCTAGCCCTTTTTGGCGCGGGCCTTGCGCTTGCGCCCGGCCTTGCCTTCGTGCTCCAGCGCCTTGCGCACCCCTCTGAATTCGCGCAGCGAGGCCTTGTCGGCGCGCGGAAAGTGCAGGTCGAGCGATTCGAGCGCGCAGACGATTGCAGAGCCGACCACCAGGCGCGCAAACCATTTGTGGTCGGCCGGCACCACGTGCCACGGCGCGAATGGCGTCGAGGTATGCCGGACGATTTCCTGATATACGGCCATGTACCGCGGCCACAGCGCGCGTTCGCTGATATCGTTCATCGAGAACTTCCAGTTCTTCGATGGCTGCTCCAGCCGATCGAGAAACCGCTCGCGCTGCTCTTGTTTCGAGAGGTTGAGGAAGAATTTCAAGATCATGATGCCGTTGCGCGTCAAATAGCGCTCGATCGCGCAAATATCGGCGAACCGCTCCCGCCAGATATTCTTGGTCACGAGCTTAGGCGGCAGCTTCTCCCGGGCAAGGATTTCCGGGTGAACGCGGGTGACCAGGCATTCCTCATAGTAGGAACGGTTGAAGACGCCGATGCGGCCGCGTCCAGGCAACGCGATCATCGCGCGCCACATGAAATCGTGGTCGAGCTCGTGGCTCGTCGGCTGCTTGAACGAGGTCACCTCGCAGCCCTGCGGATTGACGCCTTCGAAAATGCTCTTGATGGCGCTGTCCTTACCCGACGCATCCATCCCTTGCAGGACCACGAGCAGCGACCAGCGGTCCTGCGCGTAGAGCTTTTCCTGAAAATCGCTCAAATGTTTGCGGTTGGCCTCGAGGATCTTCTCGGCCTTGTCTTTGTCCAGTCCGCCCTTGTCGTCGGTCTTGCAGGATTTCAGATGAAACCTGCCCGATCCGTCGTGGCGAAAGGGCGCCACAAACGGCCTCAACTGTTCGGCGAGCGTTTGCGAAGGCTTCTTGCTCATGACTTCACGGACAGCATGCGTTGCCTCTCGACGACGCTACCAAGGATGCCCTTGGGAAGGAAGATGATGAACAGCACCAGCAACATGCCATAGACGAGGTTGTCCCAGCCGACCGCGTTGGCGCCAAAGGAGATGCGCAATGTCTCCGCCAGCAGGATGGTGATGACGGCGCCGACGGTCGGACCGAGCGAGACGTAGAGGCCGCCGACGATCGCCGCAAAAACCATCTGCAGCGACACCGAAATGCCACTGACGGTGTCGGGAGAAATGAACATCTGGTACTGGCAGTAGAGCGCACCCGCGAACGCCGTCATCAACGCGCTGATCAGGGTGATCTTGAGTTTCTCGGCGGTGACGTTGACGCCGACCGCGGCGGCGGCGTCTTCATCCTCGGAGATCGCCTCCATCGCGTAGCGGCCCATGCTGCGATCGATGGCGCGCCAGACCAGCAGGCCGACCAGCCAGACCAACAGAGCGATCAGATACCAGGCGGTCTTGTCGTCAAACTGCAGCGCGAGCCAATGGCTGCCGGCAGCGCGGTTCGGCGTATAGCCGAGCGAGCCGCCGGTATAGTCGCGCGTGGCGGTGATGACCTGCAGCACGATGCCGGACAGCGCCAACGTCACCAGCACGAAATAATGACCGGTGATGCGGAAGCGGAAGCAGGGATAGCCGACGATCAGCGCGAGCACGCCCGCCGCCGCCATGCTCAAGGGAATGCCGATCCATGGCGAAACGCCGAGATGATTCCACAACAACGCGGTCACATAGGCGCCCACCCCCATGAAGCCGCCGTGGCCGAGCGACACCAGTCCGAACCGGCCCATGACCGACCATGAGGTGTAGGCAAAGGACCAGATCAATATCAGCGTCAGGATATGCAGGTGATAGGGATCGCGATAGACGAAGGGCAGCGCGATCGCCGCCGCGACGCCCACAATCGGCATGGCATAGCGCGGCGTCATCGCCGCCTCGCGAGCAGGCCCGCGGGCCGTATGAACATCATGACAATGAAGAAGGCGAAGGCGAGCACATAACCCCATTCGAGGTCCGAGAACAGGCCGCCGAGCGAGATGATCTGGGCGAAAACAAACGCGGCGATGAAGCCGCCGACGAAATTGCCCAAGCCTCCGAGCACGCAGATCAGGAAGGTGATCGGGCCGAACGACAGGCCGACGAAAGGATGCACGTCGTATTGCAGCACCAGGAGGCAGGCGGCGAGACCTGCGAGCCCGCCGCCGAGCGCCGAGGTGATGAGATAGAGGCGCTTGGCGTCGACGCCCATCAGCGGCATGATCTGGCGGTCCTGCGAGATCGCGCGGATCGCGGTGCCGGTGAAGGTACGCGTCATGAACAGGTAGACGCCGATCATGCCGACCAGCGCGGCGGCAAAGGAAAGCAGCCGCGCATAGCTGAAGTGCATCTCGCCGAATGCCAGCACCGGCAAGCGGATGCCGACGTTGCGGAAATCGATGCCGAAGGCGACGGTGGCAAAGCTCTGCAGGATGAAGAGCACGCCGCCGGTCGCCAGGAGCTGGTTGATCGGCGGCGCGCCCAACAGCGGCGCGATCACCAGATAATGCAGCGCCGCCCCGAGCAAGGCGACCAGGAGAATCACGAGCGGCGCCGCGGCGAAGTAAGGCAGATGATAGTACTGGATGAGGTAATACATGCCGTACATGCCGATCATGACGAGTTCGGCATAGCAGATCCAGGTGACGTCGATGACGCCAAAGATGAGGTTGAGCCCGAGCGCCAATAGCGCGAGCAGCCCGCCGAGCAGGATGCCGTTGATCACGGCCTCCAGCAGATAGATGTCGAAGATGTCGAGGAATGCCTGCATCGCGGTGCCCGCTGTTGCTTCGCTTTACCTCTCCCGCTTGCGGGGGAGGTCATATCGCATCGAAAGATGCGATATGGGTGGGGGCCTTCTCCGCAACAGGTCGACGCGCAGCGACACCCCCACCCCAACCCTCCCCCGCAAGCGGGAGAGGGAGCGCACTTGCTTCGCGGTGACTATTCGACCAATCCCAATCATGCTCAGACCCCCAGATAGGCTTGCTTGATGGTATCGGTGCCCATCACCTCGGCTGACGTTCCGGAGGCGCGGATCAAGCCCGCTTCGAGCAGATAGGCGCGATCGACGATGCGAAGCACCTGCTGCACGTTCTGCTCGACGATCAGAACCGTGAGCCCGCTGGCGCGAATGCGTTTGACGAGTTCGAACACCTGCTGCACCACGACCGGCGCCAACCCCGCCGACGGCTCGTCGAGCAACAACAATTTCGGGCTCGACATCAGCGCGCGCCCGATCGCGCACATCTGCTGTTCGCCCCCGGACATCGTTCCCGCCATCTGGTGGCGCCGTTCCTTCATGCGCGGAAAGAGATCGAACACGAATTCCAGCCGCTCGGCGAATTTGCCGCGCGCGGTAGGCATATAGGCGCCCATCTTCAGATTGTCCTCGACCGAAAGCTTTGGAAACAGCCGCCGGTGCTCCGGCACATGGGCGATGCCAAGGCTGACGATTCGATGCGGCGGCGTCGCGAGCACGTCGGCGCCTTCCATGACGATCGATCCGCTTCTTGGTCGAATCAGCCCCGAGATCACGCGCATCAGCGTGGTCTTGCCGGCGCCGTTCGGGCCGATGACGCCGACCGCCTCGCCCGCCTTGACCTGAAGGCTGACAGCGAACAGTGCCTGAAAGCTGCCATACCCCGCATCGACCGATCGCAGCTCAAGCATGTGATTTACGCCTCCGCCCGGCGGCGCGCTTGCGCGGCTGCGATCTGGCTCGAAGCGGCGTCAGTGCCGAGATAGACCTCGATCACCCGCGGGTCGGCCGCCACCAGCGCCGGCAGGCCTTCGGAAATCTTCTCGCCGTGATCGAGCACCATCACGCGATCGACCACGCGCATCAGGACGCCCATGATGTGCTCGACCCAGATGATGGTAATGCCGAGTTCGTCGCGGATCCTGCGCAGCATGTCGGCGGCCTGATCCATCTCGCTCTCATCGAGCCCGCCGAGACTTTCGTCGGCGAGCAAAAGTTTTGGCGCGGTGGCAAGCGCCTTGGCCAGTTCGAGCTTCTTCAACCCGGCGGCACCCAGGCCTTCGACGCTCATATGACGATCGGTCGGCAGGCCGACGGTAGCCAGCGCGCGCTCTGCGGCGGCTTCCGCCTTCGCGCGGCTGTGGCGGCCCTGACCGTAGAACCCAGCCAGCACCACATTGTCGAAAATGCTCAGGCGGTGAAACGGCCGCGGGATCTGGAAGGTGCGCCCGACGCCCCGATTGATGATGCGGTGCGGCGCAAGGCCCGCGATCTCCAGCCCATCGAAAATGATCGATCCCGCCGACGGCACCAGCGTGCCCGAAAGCATGTTGAAGATCGTGCTCTTGCCCGAGCCGTTGGGGCCGATCAGGCCAACAATCTCGCCGCGCTCGACCTTGAACGAGACGTTGTCGACCGCGGTGAAGCCGCCAAAACGCTTCGAAAGCCTGCTCACCGTCAGCACTTCAAATCCTCCCCCGGCCGAGAGGCCGATTCACTGATTACTGAAAGTGGTTCCCTTCGGCAGCGGCAGCACGGTCTCGCGCTGCATCTGGCTCTTCGGCCACACCACATAG
>Ga0307474_10000602_pt1 | contig 25871 bp, 24 predicted proteins | sample atmos_gasesECM1C_2_FD_203312 | JGI IMG/M metagenome (GOLD analysis project Ga0307474, IMG submission 203312) | Hardwood forest soil microbial communities from Morgan-Monroe State Forest, Indiana, United States - atmos_gasesECM1C_05 | ecosystem: Environmental > Terrestrial > Soil > Temperate... | reverse complement strand
ACGTGTTCGAGCGTCGGATGCGAGATCAGGAACGGATTGTACTTCTCATAGTCGTACATCTCCGCATCCGGCTTGAAGGTCGTGACCGCCATCCAGTAGAACGGGAACAACAGGAAGAACACGATCAGCCCGAGCGGCAGATAGATGCGCACGAGACGACGCGGCAGGCTGTCCAGATAGGACATGCCGACGCTTTGATCTTCGGCAGTGGTCACGGTCAGTCCCTCCCGCCCTGTTGCCAGCGCGTGCGCTGCAGCCCGAAGAAGCTCAACAGGATCGCTGCGACCAGGAATGGAATCATGGCGTTGGAAATGGCGGCGCCCTCGCCGAGATGGCCGCCGGTGATCGCGCGCTGGAACGACAGCGTCGCCATCAGATGCGTCGCGTTGATCGGGCCGCCGCGGGTGATGGTGTAGATGAGCTGGAAGTCGGTGAAGGTCATCAGGACCGAGAAGGTCATCACCACCGCGATGATCGGCGACAGCATCGGCAGCGTGATATAGCGGAAGCGCTGCCAGTTGGTGGCGCCATCGAGATTGGCGGCCTCGTAGAGCGAGGGCGAGATGGTCTGCAGACCTGCGAGCAGCGTGATCGCAACGAACGGCACGCCGCGCCAGATATTGGCTGCAACCACCGACCAGCGCGCATTCCAGGGATCGCCGAGGAATTCGATATAGTTGTGGATCAGCCCGGCCTTGATCAGCACCCAGGAGATGATCGAGAACTGGCTGTCATAGATCCACCAGAAGGCAATTGCGGAGAGCACCGTCGGCACTACGAAAGGCAACAGCACGATGGCGCGCAGCATGGATTTGAACGGCAGCCGCTCGTTGAGCAGCACCGCGAGATAAAGGCCGATCGCAAATTTCACGACGCTCGCGGTCACCGTGTAGAAGATGGTGTTGAACACCGACAGCCAGAACACCGAATCGTGCCCGAGCGAAACGAAGTTCGCCACTCCCACGTAGCGTCCTGTGCCGCCGATATTGGTGTCGGTCAGGCCGAGCCAGAAGCCGAGCGCCAGCGGATAGGCCAGAAACAGAACGAGGATGAGTAGCGCCGGCACCATGAACAGCGCGCCCAACGCGTTCCGACTCTCGAGCGCCCGCGACAGCAGGCTTGCGCGGGGCGCCTGCGCGGCGGCGGTTTCGGCCAGAACTGCCATTCAGGTGACTCCGAAAGGGACGAAGCGGCGCCCGGAACACTCCGGACGCCGCAGGGATCAAATGATCAAGCCTGGTAGTAGCGCTTGGCGCGCTCGGCGGCCCGCGCGGCCGCTTCCTTCGGGGTGGCAGAGCCGGACGCGGCTTCCGCGAACATGTCCACCACGACAAAGTCGCCCATCACGCCGGCCGAGGCGTTGCCGAGGTCGCCGGCATAGCCATTGTCGAGGCAGCGCTTCAGGCAGTCGCGGAACGGGGTGATCTTCGGGTCCGAGGTCCACACCGGATTGTCGTTGTAGGCCGGCAGCGGCGGCGCCACATAGCCGTTGGAGGCGACCTCCCAGGCGTCGTAGTTCTCCTTCTCCCACATGAAGCGAATATATTCCTTCACCGCCTTGGGATATTTGGAATATTTGTAGCCATAGGCGACCAGCACGTTCTGCTGCTCGGTCGGCTTGCCGACCGGGCCGATCGGTGCCGGCGCGTGATCCATGTCCTTGGCGATCTCCTGCTGCTTCGGATCGGGCGAGTTCTTGCCGACCGTCCAGATCGAGATGCCGTTCAAGGTCAGGCTGATTTCGCCGGCCAAGAACGCCTTGTTGTTGTTGGAGTCGTTCCAGGACAAGACGCCCGGGATGAAGCTCGGATAAAGCTCCTTGACATATTCGAGCGCTGCGATCGTCTCCGGGGAGTCGATCACCACCTCGTTCTTCTCATTGACCACCTTGCCGCCATGCGCCCAGAGCAGCCACTGGCACCAGCCATTGGCGTCACCGGTGGCGTGGCCGAGCGCAAAGCCCGCCGGCGTGTTGTTCTTCTTCAGGTTCTGGCACAGCTTCAGGAAGCCAGGCAGATCCTTGGGAAACTCTTCGAAGCCCGCAGCCTTCATGTGGCTGATGCGATAGTTCATGCACCCGCCTGTGGCACCTTGCGGAATGGCGATCCAGCCGTTGCCCTTCTTGCCGTATCTTTCGGCCACCGGATACCAGCCGCCGTTCTTCTCGCCAAGGTAGGTGGCGATATCGGTGACGTCGATCAGCTTGTCCGGGAATTTGAAGGGATCATCCAGCGTGCCGATGATCAGGTCCGGACCTGCACCCACATTAGCGGCGACAGCCGCTTTGGGGCGGATATCCTCCCAGCTCTCGGCCTCGAGCTTCACCTTCACGCCGGTGGTATCGGAAAATTTCTTCGTCAGCTCCGCGAACTTGTCGTACTCGGCCTGAATGAACTGCTTCCAGCGCAACACCCTGATCGATGCATTGGGCTCCGGCGTGTTGCTCCACGTGGCTGCGCGAGCCGGTACGATCCGCGAACCGGCGAGTGCCGCGGTGGCGCCGACGCCGACCTTGAGGACGTCGCGCCTGTTGAAGTCTCCCATTATCTCCACTCCCTTTTCTTCTGCTTTGTTATCGCGTTGTTGTGCCGCGCGATTGTGATTGTTCGGCTGAGCGCGCGCGAGCTTTCGCGCTATAGCCGCTTTCCTGTCGTCTCGTCGAACAAATGGACCAGCGACGGGTCGGGCTTCAGCTTGACCTTGTCGCCGGGATTGAACTGGTGCCGCTCGCGGAACACGGCGACAACCTGCTCGCCGCCGAGCTTTGCGAAGACTTGCGTCTCCGAACCGGTCGGCTCGACCACGACGATCTCAGCATCCGCGCCGTCGTCGGCGATGGTGAAATGCTCGGGCCGCACGCCATAAACCACGGGCTTGCCGTCGGCGTTGGCAGGCGCGGATTTCAGCGGCAGCTTGACGCCGTTCGGCCCCTCGAACGAGGCGCTGCCGTTTACGCTCACCTTGCCTTTGAGGAAATTCATCGCCGGCGAGCCGATGAAGCCCGCGACGAATTGGTTGTCCGGCGTGTCATAGAGCTGGAGCGGCGAGCCGATCTGTTCGACAATGCCGTCATGCATGACGACGATCTTATCGGCCATGGTCATGGCTTCGATCTGGTCGTGGGTGACGTAGACGGTGGTCGTCTTCAGCCGCTGGTGCAGTTCCTTGATCTCGGTGCGCATGGCCACCCGCAGCTTGGCATCGAGGTTGGACAAGGGCTCGTCGAACAAGAACACCTGAGGATCGCGCACGATGGCCCGGCCCATCGCGACGCGCTGTCGCTGCCCACCCGAAAGCTGGCGCGGATAGCGATCGAGCAAGGGCTTCAGCGCCAGGATCTCGGCGGCGCGCTGCACCCGCTTGCTGATCTCGTTGGACGAGGCGCGTCGCAACTTTAGCGAGAATCCCATATTTTCCGCAACCGTCATATGCGGGTAGAGCGCGTAATTCTGGAACACCATGGCAATGTCCCGCTCCTTGGGCTGGACATTGTTGACGACGCGGTCGCCGATCGAAATCGTGCCCGAGGTGATGTTTTCCAGGCCCGCGAGCATGCGCAGCAAGGTCGATTTGCCGCATCCGGAGGGGCCGACCAGGACGACGAACTCGCCATCTTCGATCGGGATCGTCACGCCGTGCAGGACCTCAAACCCGCCAAACGATTTCCTGACGTCGCGAATATGCACTGTGGACATACAGTCCCTCCCCGATGCCTTAAGTCCCCCGCGGACGCCATCCGCGGCGTGTTTGTGATTGGTCCGGGTCTTACCAGACTTTTTTGGCGATGTCGTTGGATCAAAGTCGTAAATCATCCCCCTTGCTAACTGTTTGGAAGGAGAGATTTGCGATCCGACCGCCATGATGTAAACATCGGGCGAAACGTCAATGCCGCACAAACGCCGCACAAAAATGAGGCGCGTGTGCGCTGCGGGAGAAAACATGAACAAGCCGCTAACCGGCGTCGCGAGGCGCAAGCTCCGTTCCCTCGAATGGTTCAACAACCCGCACAATCCGGGTATGACCGCGCTCTATCTGGAGCGCTATCTCAATTTCGGGCTGACCCGAAAGGAACTGCAGTCGGGCAAGCCGATCATCGGCATTGCGCAGACCGGCAACGACCTTTCGCCCTGCAACCGGCATCATCTCGAATTGGCACACCGTATCAGGGAAGGCATTCGCGAGGCCGGCGGTATCGCCATGGAGTTTCCGACTCACCCGATCCAGGAGACGGGGAAGCGCCCGACTGCGGCGCTCGACCGTAACCTCGCCTATCTCGGCCTGGTCGAGGTCCTGTTCGGCTATCCGCTCGATGGCGTGGTGCTGACCACCGGCTGCGACAAGACGACGCCCGCCTGCATGATGGCGGCCGCCACTGTCAATCTTCCCGCGATCGTGCTCTCGGGCGGACCGATGCTCAATGGCTGGCACGGCGGTGAGCGCACCGGGTCCGGCACGATCGTCTGGAAATCCCGCGAACGCTTGGCTGCAGGCGAAATCAATTACGAAGAGTTCATGGAGATCGTCGCCTCCTCGGCGCCCTCGGTCGGCCATTGCAACACCATGGGCACGGCCTCGACCATGAACTCGCTGGCCGAAGCGCTCGGCATGTCGCTGCCCGGCTGCGCGGCGATCCCCGCGCCCTACCGCGAGCGCGGCCAGATTGCCTATGAGACGGGAAAGCGCATTGTCGAGATGGTCTGGGAGGATCTGAAGCCTTCGGACATTCTGACGCGCAAGGCCTTCGAGAACTGTATCGTGGTCAATTCCGCCATCGGCGGCTCGACCAATGCGCCGATCCATATCAATGCGCTGGCGCGTCATGTCGGCGTGGAGCTTTCGATCGACGACTGGCAGAAGTTCGGCCATGACGTGCCGCTCCTGGTCAACATGCAGCCGGCCGGCTTCTATCTCGGCGAGGAATATCACCGCGCCGGCGGCGTGCCGGCCGTGATACGCGAACTGATGGCACACAAGCGCATCCACGAAGATGCCATCACCGCTAACGGCCGTACCATGGGCGAGAATTGCCGCGAAGCCCCCAAGCCCGACGGCGACGTGATCTGGAGCTATGACAAGCCCTTGGTGAAAGACGCGGGCTTCCTGGTGCTGCGCGGCAATCTCTTTGATTCCGCGATCATGAAAACCAGCGTCGTGTCGAAGGAATTCCGCGACCGCTATTTGAGCAACCCGAAGGATCCCAACGCCATCGAGGGTCGCGCCATCGTGTTCGATGGCCCTGAGGATTATCACGCACGGATCGACGATCCCGCGCTCGACATCGATGAGCACTGCCTGTTGTTCATCCGCGGCGCCGGCCCGATCGGCTATCCCGGCGGCGCCGAGGTCGTGAACATGCAGCCGCCGGCGGCGCTGATCAAACGCGGCATCCTGTCGCTACCCTGCATCGGCGACGGCCGGCAGTCGGGCACCTCGGGCTCTCCGTCAATTCTTAACGCCTCGCCCGAAGCCGCGGCTGACGGCGGCCTTGCAATCCTGAAGACCGGCGACAAGGTGCGCATCGATCTCGACAAGGGCAGCGCCAACATCCTGATCTCGGATGAGGAGGTCAGAAAGCGCCACGCCGAGCTGAAGGCCAGGGGCGGGTTCCCCCACCCGGCCAACCAAACGCCCTGGCAGGAGCTCTATCGTTCCACCGTCGGCCAGCATGCGACCGGCGCCTGCATGGAGCTCGCCACCCGTTATCAGGACATAGCCAACACGGCCGGTGTGGCGCGGGATAATCACTGACCCTCTGCCGTCATTGCGAGGAGCCACCGGGGCCGTGCTCCGCACGGACCCGGTGGCTCGCAATGACCGAGCAACAAACGAACGATCGAAATCGAGGAGACCACCATGTCTGACCGCCTGAAGGGCAAACGCGCATTCATCACCGCGGCCTCCGCCGGCATCGGCCGTGCCTGCGCGGTCGCCTTTGCGCGCGAAGGTGCCACTGTGTTCGCAACCGATATCGACGAGAAGGGCCTCGCCACCCTGAAGAGCGAAGGCATCGCCGACGTGGAGCGGCTGGACGTACGCGACAGTGCCGCTGTCGCAGCCACTGCGAAGCGCGTCGGCAAGATGGATGTCCTGCTGAACGCTGCGGGCTTCGTGCATCACGGCACGGTGCTGGACTGCTCGGACGAGGATTTCGACTTCTCCTTCGACCTCAACGTGAAGTCGATGCATCGCACGATCAGGTCGTTCCTGCCCGCGATGATTGAGGGCGGCGGCGGCGCTATCGTCAACATTTCCTCCGCCGCCGGCGTGTTCAAGGCGGCGCCCAACCGCTACATCTACGGCGCGACCAAGGCTGCGGTCGCCGCACTGACCCGCTCGGTCGCCGCCGATTTCATCGCCAAGGGCATCCGCTGCAACTGCATCTGCCCGGGCACCATCGAGACGCCCTCGATGCTGCAGCGGGCCGTGGCCGCCGGCCCCAGCGGACGGGAGATGTTCGTGTCGCGGCAACCGATGGGCCGGCTCGGCACGGCTGAGGAGATCGCTTCGCTCGCGCTCTATCTCGCCAGCGACGAGAGCGCCTTCACCACCGGCGTCGCCCATGTCATCGACGGCGGCTGGACGCTGTAAGCTCGGGTAGGCCCATGAACAGGATCGATCTCAACGGCCGCATCGCCATCGTCACCGGCGGGGCCCAGGGTTTTGGTCGCGCCATCGCCGAACGCTTTGTGGCTTCAGGTGCCAAGGTCGCGATCTGGGACCATGACCTGCCGCTTGCGGAAAAGACCGCGAAGGAAATCGGCGATGCCGTCGTGGCGTTCAAGGTCGACGTCACCGAGCCGGCCGCGGTGGAACGCGCCCGCGACGACGTCGAAAAAGCCTTCGGCAAGATCGACATCCTCGTCAATAATGCCGGTATTGCCGGCATCAACAAGACGGTGTGGGAGACGGATCTCGAGGAATGGCGCAAGGTGCTGCACATCAATCTCGATGGCCCCTTCATCTGCTGCAAGGCGATAGTGCCGGCGATGCTCAAGCAGGGTTATGGCCGTATCGTCAACATCGCCTCGATTGCCGGCAAGGAAGGCAATCCGAATGCAGCGCATTATTCGGCCTCCAAGGCCGGCCTGATCGCGCTGACCAAGTCGCTCGGCAAGGAGCTCGCGCAGCACAACATCCTGGTCAATGCGGTGACGCCCGCCGCCGCGAAGACAGCGATCTTCGACCAGATGACGCAAGAGCATATCGGCTTCATGCTGTCGAAGATTCCGAAGGGCCGCTTCGTGCTGGTGGAGGAGCTGGCCGCGATGGTCGCCTGGCTCGCCTCGGAGGACTGCGCCTTCTCCACCGGTGCGGTGTTCGACATTTCCGGGGGACGCGCGACTTATTGAGGATGCCATGATCCGGGAAGGCGGATGCCTCTGCGGAGCGGTTCGCTTCAAATGCGAGGGCGAGCCGGTCAACGTCCGCATCTGCCATTGCCGCAACTGCCAGAAGGCGATGGGCTCGCCCTTCTTTGCACGCGCCCTGTTCGAGCAGAGCGCGATCACGGTTCAGGGCGAGACCGCGTGCTATCCGTCCTCCGACCAGCTCGACCGTGTGTTCTGCCCAAGATGCGGCACGCGGCTGTTCGCCTGGCGCAAGCTCGGCACGCGCGCCGGCGTTGCCCTCGCCGCCTTCGACGACCGCAACGCCTTTGCGCCGACCGCGCATATGTGGGTCTCGGAAAAGATGGACTGGGTCAGGCTCGACGACGGGCTGCCGCAATATCCGGAGACCGGACCCTAGCCGCAACGGCCCATCAAGCTTAACTCTCTGGTGGCCCGCCCCATGGAACCTGTCCCTTGAACGTCACCCCCTACGACCTCTCGATCTGGATCCTGCCGCTCGTGATCGCCATTACTTTCCACGAGGCGGCGCACGGCTTTGTGGCGCACCAGCTAGGCGACGACACCGCCTACAAGCTCGGGCGCGTCAGCTTCAACCCGCTGCGCCATATCGACCCCTTCGGCACGGTGATGCTGCCGGCGCTGTTGTTCCTGTCGCACTCGCCCTTCCTGTTCGGCTACGCCAAACCGGTTCCGGTCAATTTCCGCAGGCTCCGCGAGCCCAGGTCCGGCATGGTCCTCGTGGCACTGGCCGGTCCCGCCACCAACATCCTGCTCGCCCTTGCTGCAGCGCTATCGTTCCACCTGGTCGACCTTATACCTGCGAACGCCTCGCAATGGGTTGTCGACAACCTCAAGAACATGATTCTGATCAATGTCGTGCTCGCGGTCTTCAACATGATGCCGATCCCGCCACTCGACGGCGGGCGGGTGGCGGTCGGGCTCTTGCCGCGGGCGCTGGCGGTACCGCTTTCACGGCTGGAGCCATTCGGCATGCTGATTCTGATCGGGATTTTGATCCTGCTGCCGCTTGTGGGTTCGCAGTTCGGTCTAAATCTTGATGTTATTTCGGCTGTGCTGAGGACGGTGACAGGCTTTATGATCCGTCTCATTCTTACTTTAACCGGTAATGCGTGACCCAGCCGTCATGCGTATTTGTGACAGCGCAGTCCGTCAGTAACGCGTAGCCATCAGTCGATAACTGGCCCATCATCAGGACCGGCGAGAGAAAACCGAGGGCGCCTTGGTCAAAGCTGCAGATATGATGATCGCGCGACGTGCCGATACCAGGGCCCGCGCCGATTTTGCGACCTGGAAGATGATCGCGAAACTCAATGGTGCCTCGTCGCTGCCTGCCAACGCCCAGAAGTTCCTCGCAAGCTACAAGGACCTGCTCAAGCAGATGAGCGAGGCGGATGCGAGCGAGGGAACCATCCGCCTGATGTATGCGACCTACTATAAGGAGATGGGCGGGGTCGGCACGCCGCCCGAGATCCGCTCCGCACCGACCGAACCCGTGACCGACAATGTCACCGCCTTCCGCCGGCCCACAGCCCGGCCCAAGTCCGCCTTGCGGCGGAATTTCAATTTCGGACCCGGCCAGAAGCCGCAGCTACCGGTGGCGCTGATCTTCACCTGCCTGGTCATTGTCTATGTCGGCATCCGGTATTTCTGGCGCTGACGCGCGATGAAATAAGGTCGAGCTGAAGCGGCAGCAGGGGCGCTTCACCTCTCCCATCGCGAGAGGTGAAAAAGGTGGTCTCGCGGCGATCCGCCCTTGCCCTTGACGCGGAAGATTACCGGCAGCGTGAAGCTCAGCCCCTCGTCGGCCACCGCGGGCGGCGGCTGCGGAACCGGATGCGAGCGGCGGACCATGGCAAGCGCGGCCTCGTCAAAGGCGGGATCGCCTGATCCCTTGACGATGTTCACGGACAGCACGTGGCCGATCCTGTCGAGCACGAAGCTGACCAGGATTTCCGGACTCTTCTGCGCGTGGTCGGCCCGGCAACGCTTGTGCCGGTCGAAACGCGCGACCAGTTCCTTCTGCCATTTCACCTTCACCCGCGTGAGGCTTTCGCCGATCCCCCGCGCCGGTGCGACCGAGCGTTCGCCTTGCGGAATGTTTTCGGAGCCTGGAGCCGCGCGCCGCAAGGACGTAGCGTATTTGAGAGCGAATCTAAACTTCGGCCCAGTAGCGGATCAGGTTGTGATAGATCCCGGTGAGCTTCACCGTCTCCGGATCGTCGCGCCCGAGCCGCTGGCTAAGCGCCTGGATCGTGGTGTCGAGATCGAAGATCATGCTGCGGGCATGGGCGTCGCGGATCATGCTTTGCAGCCAGAAGAACGAGGCGACCCGCTGTCCCCGCGTCACCGGCGTCACCATGTGCAGGCTGGATGCGGGATAGAGCACGGCATCGCCGGCCGGCAATTTGACCTCATGCGAGCCGTAGAGATCCTCGACCACGAGCTCGCCGCCGTCATAGCCCTCCGGCTCAGACAGAAACAACGTAACCGACAGGTCCGTGCGGATGCGCAGGCCCGTGAGGCGGTCGCCGCGCACGGCATTGTCGACATGGATGCCGAAATGATGGCCGTCCGCCGCGGCATAGCGGTTGAACAGCGGTGGGAAGATCTGCATCGGCACGGCGGCGGCGAGAAAGCGCGGGTTTGCCGTGAGCGCGGAAATGATCCGGTTGCCGAGCTTGCGCGCGATTTCGCTGTCCGGCGGCAATTGCTCGTTGCACTTCACCAGCGCCGATTGCGCCCCGGCGGTGGAGCGGCCATCCTCCCACTCGCAAGCGTCCATGATGTGGCGAAACTCCGCCACGTCCTGCTTGCTCAGCACATTGGGGATACAGATGAGCATTGGCGGCCAATCAGTACCTTGCTGAAATCATCAACGCCGCCGTACGGCCAGGCGCCTCCAGGACGAACGGCGTCGCACTTTGATACAGCGCGGTGTAATAGAGCTTGTTGAAGATGTTGTTGACGAACAGCTTCACGGTCCAGTTCTTGTCGATCTTCGCCTCCGCGAAGGTATCGAAGCGCCAGAAGCTCGGCAGCGAAGTGCCCTGGTTTGCGGCAAGCAGGGTGCCACCATATATCTTCGAGCGATAGACCGCCTGCCCGCCGACCTCCCATCTGTCGTCGATCTGGTACTTGGAGAGCAGGCTGAACGACTGATGCGCGACGTTGGCAAGCGGCAGGCCGACATTGGTCGAGTAAAGAGCGGTGTTGGCCGGAGGAACCAGCGACTTCGTCACCTCCGACTGCATCAGCACAAGGCCGCCGAACACGCTCCACTTGTCCGTGATCTTGCCGGTGACCTCGAGATCGACGCCGCGGATTTGGTAGGCCGCACCCGCACTGATGCAAGGCTGTGTGCCCCCGACCGTGGTATTATAGGGGCAAGCCGCTGTCTGGTTTGCCGCTGACGTTATGTTCACCGATTCACGCGCATTGGTGACGTCGGTCTGGAACAGCGCGCCGCTCACGAGCAAATGGCGGTCAAACAATTCCCATTTATTGCCGACCTCGATCGCCGAGTTCTTCATCGGCCCAAATATCTGGTTCGAGCCGCCGTTGATGATCGGCGCAAGTCCGCCATACGCTGCGCTGGTGCCGTCGAGTTCGGAGCCCACCGGATCAGACGATGTAGCGTAGGCAACATAGACGCTGGTGATCGGCAGCGGCTTTAATGTGAGGCCCAGGTTGAAGTTCGGCATTCCGAATTCTGCGGCTTGCGAACCAAAGACGCCCGCGACCGAGCCCGACGTACCGAAACCACTCGTCTTGATGCCGTAGTCGTCGTACCGGATACCGCCATTGAGCATGACCAAATCGCGGTAGTTCGCAGTATCAAGCAAATATCCGCTCGAGGTGTCGATGGCGATCTGCGTCGGTTTTCCAGTGAGGGTTGGCGTACCAAACGGCAGGAATGTGAGCTGCGGATTGGCAATACTAACATTGTTGAACGAACCTGGTGAGGTGCTGGTGTTACCAACGATTTCCGAGGTCAAGCCTGTGTATGAGTCGATGCTAGAGGTTTCCCTGGATATCTCCACACCCGCCACCGCGGTGTGATGCCAAGCGTCGGTGTCGAACTTGTAGGTCGCCTCGCTCTGGTTCGCGACCACGTCGGTTGGCTGATAGCGACTCTGCGGATTGGCAGTCAGCGTCCCCGAAGTATAGTTCGGCGACTCCGGAATCGTGCCGATGTAATTCAGCAGCGACTTCGAGCCCCGCACCTTCTCGCTGAGGGTCAAGTCAGGGGTAACCTGTATTTCAGTGTCGATCGTGCCGATATCCTGGTGGACCTCGAAGAAATCGCGGTTAACGAAGCCGTAGAAATTGTTGCGATTGAAGCCGAAATCCGGAGCTGGGCCGCCGGCGGTGCTCGCAAACACTTGGCCGCTGGCCCCGGTGGATCCCGGCCGATAGTACGGCACGCCGAAATCCGGCAATCCATGCAAGTCGGTGTGAATGTAATCGGCGGTGACCTTCACTGCGTCGACCGGCGTCCACTTCAAGGCAACAAAGCCGCCACCGCGATCGTCGTTCGTATAACTGCGCCCCTCGACCTTGGAATCCTGGAACACGCCGCCGGCACGGATGGCCAGCGTCGGGTTTATCACCTGGTTGACGTCGAGCGTGATGCGCTCGCCCGGATCGGTCGAGACCGTCTCGTCCATGTTGTAGAAGCTTTTTTCGGTGGTAGCCTGCTTGGTCACGATGTTGATCGCGCCGCCAGTGGTGCCGCGGCCGGCAAAGGACGAACCCGGTCCGCGCAGGATCTCGATCTGCTCCGTGAAGAAATTCTCGCGGACGCTGACGCCGGAGTCGCGGACACCATCGATGAACACGTCGTTGCGCGTGTCGAAGCCGCGCACGAAAAACCGGTCACCGAAGGCGTTGCCGCCTTCGCCGGTCCCGAGCGTCACGCCGGCAGTGTTCAGCAGCGCCTGCTTCAACGACGTGGCATTCTCGTCAGCCAGCACTTCCTTGCTCAGCACGGTGATCGTCTTCGGCGTGTTCAGGATCGGTTCCGGGAACTTGCCCGATGCCTGCACATGATCGACCTTGTAGGGCGCCGCCGCATCGGCATAAGGGTCGCGGTCGGCTGACAGCCCGCCGGCATTAGGAAATGGCACCGCTGCGGCTTGCTGCTGTTTTTCGCGCGCGGCACGGCGCAGCGCATTACGCGCGCGAACCTGCTCGGGCGACGGCTTGGCGGCGGCAGGCTTCGGACGCGCAACCGGTGCATCAACCGTTACCGGCGGGAGATTGGATTGTTGCGCTTCGGCCCCGGTAACCGACGCCACCGCGATCAGTCCCGCGACCGCAGTGACCTTCCTGCCCGAATTGTTGTCGCACCCCTCAGCACTCAAATTGACCGCAGCAAACGAACGCAACGATCGCGGTGTGATCACCTGCCCCATATTCCACGTCCCAAGCCTCGAGGAAGTTTTTACTTCCAAAGTTTCAGTTCATGCGCACGAGACGTGCGCGATGAGGCCGTGGTATCGAGTGGCAATTTCGCGGTCAACGCGATCCGGACGATCAAACGCTTGAATACGTCCAGATCAAAACGATTCTAATTTTCGCATTGAAACGTTCTAAGAAAAAGCTTTGTAAGCATTCTAAAGATAGCGCTGGAATGGTGCGCTCGTCGCGCTCTTCGCGCAGCATCATTCGCTCAATCGCTGCTCGGCGGCTTCATCAATGAGAACAATTCGTCGACGGTCTGCTCTGCAATCAGCCGCACGCGATCGGCGTTGTGCGTGCCTGCGATGTTGATGCCCTTCACCACGGCTCTGATCTCGTCGCGAAAGTCGGTGAGGAAGCGCAAGGGATCGTGAGAGTCGTTGGCGACGCGTGCGATCAGGCCCGTGACCAGGATCTGACACGCGATCATCTTTCCGTTCAACTCGTCCATTTCAACGCTCCGCGGCACAAATCGCCGCGGTGATATGACCGACGTGCCGACTCGTGACAATGGGAGGAAGACGAAGACGCGTTTGAATTCGTTCTAAACTAACGCGATGAAAGCGAGACGCGCGCTTGAAATAAGCCGAACGCTTTGCGCGCTATTTCGCCGCGACGTGGCCGGGCGGATCAGACAGTGCCTTGATCCGCTCCTTGATGTCGCGCAGCGCAGTCAGACTGATCTCGATCGCTTCGTCGGGAACATCCGCCAACACATCGGAAGCGATGGCATCGCGCAGGCTGTCGAGACTATCGACGAGCTCTCGGCCGCGCGCGGTCAGAAACAGCCGGTTGGCGCGGCGGTCCTTGGGATCGTGGCGCCGCTCGAGCAGCCCGTGCTCGACGAGCCGGTCCAAGAGCCGCACCAGCGAGATCGGCTGCAGCTCGAGCACGTCGGCGAGATCGACCTGGGAGAGCCCCTCCTGCTGCCGCAGCCGAAACAGCACGATCCATTGCGCGCGGGTGGTGCCCTTCTCTTTGGCGCGATGATCAATATAGTTGCGCAAGAGCCGTGAGCTCTCGACAAGTTGAGCGACGAGCTGACGTTTCGGGTCCAGCGACATAGCTCTCGAGTGTCCCAATATTGCCGATTGTTTAGGATTATCAAGCCATAGTGTGTTTACACATAAAGTGCACGCATACTATATGTGAGGCAGCTGGGAACGCTTTTAAAGACCCATTATTCTTATTCTTTCAGCGTATGAGCGGACATGAGGAAATCCCGGACGATCTGGTGGCTTGTAGTGCTCGTAGCGCTTGGCGGCGGGGGCTACTACGGCTGGCAAAAGTATCAGGCCTCTGAAGCGGCGAAGGCCGCCCAGCAGGCGGCCGCCTCCCGTCCGCGCCCCGTCCCCGTGACTGCAACGCCGGTCGAAAAGGCTGATTTCCCGGTCTATCTGATCGGACTTGGCACCGTTCAGGGCTTCAATACAGTTCAGGTCCGCACCCGTGTCGACGGCCAGATCGACAAGATCGCGTTCACCGAAGGCCAGATGGTCAAGGAGGGCGACCTCCTCGCCGAAATCGATCCGCGGCCCTATCAGGCGACGTACGACCAGGCGGTTGCAAAGAAGGCGCAGGACGAGGCCAATATCGCCAATGCCAATCTGGACCTGCAGCGCTACACCAAGCTCGGCGAATTCGCGACGCGCCAGCAGCTTGACACCCAGCGTTCGACAGTTGCCCAGCTGACCGCCCAGATCACGGCCGACGAAGCCGCCATCTTCAACGCGAAGACCCAGCTCGACTACACGCAAGTGAAGGCGCCGATTTCCGGCGTCGTCGGGCTGCGCCAGGTTGATATCGGCAATATCGTCAATGCCGCGACCCAGACCGGCATCGTCAGCATCGCGCAGGTCGAGCCGATTGCCGTTATTTTCACCGCGCCCGAGGACCAGCTACCTTATATAACGGAGGCCCAGGCGGTCAGCCCGCTGAAGGTTATCGCCATCACCACCGACGGCAAGAAAGTGCTCGCTGAAGGCAAGCTCTCGGTTATCAACAATCAGGTCGATACGACCAGCGGGACTATTCGGCTGAAGGCGGTGTTCGACAACAAGAATCATGCGTTGTGGCCGGGCCAATCGGTTTCGACGCGCCTTCTGGTGAAGACGTTGAAGGATGCTACCGTGGTCCCCGATGACGCGATCCAGCACTCAACCGACGGCCTTTATGCCTATACAATCGGCAAGGACAACAAGGCCGAGCTGCGCAAGGTCAAGGTCAGTTACTCCATCGACGGGCGCTCTGTCGTGGATGAAGGGCTGAGGCCGGGAGAGCAGGCCATCACCGGCGGCCAGTTCAAGGTTCAGCCGGGGACGATCGTCAGCACCGCGATGGCGAGCAGCGACGCGGCACAAGGCAAGGTCCGGCAGGAATGAGCGGCGGAAGCGGCACCGGGATTTCAGCACCTTTCATCCGCTACCCTATCGGCACCTCGCTGTTGATGGCGGGTATCCTGTTCGTTGGCCTTGTCGCCTATCCGCTATTGCCGGTTGCGCCTCTGCCGCAGGTCGACTTCCCGACCATCCAGATCACCGCGACCTTGCCGGGTGCGAGCCCCGAGACGATGGCGACTTCGGTGGCACAACCGCTGGAGCGCCAGTTCGCGCAGATTCCCGGCATCGCCCAGATGACCTCGACCAGCTATCTGGGAACGGCGGCGGTCACTATTCAGTTTGATCTGAACCGCAACATCGATGGCGCCGCCAACGACGTTCAGGGCGCCATCAATGCGGCGAGCGGGCAGCTGCCGAAAACGCTGCCCTCGCCGCCGACCTATCGTAAGGTCAACCCGGCGGACTCGCCGATTCTCTTGCTCTCCGCGACCTCGGACACGCTGCCGCTGACGACCGTCAGCGACGCCGTCGACGCCCAGCTTGCGCAACAGATCAGCCAGATATCGGGCGTGGCGCAGGTCATCATCGGCGGCCAGCAGAAGCCTTCGATCCGGGTCCAGGTCGATCCCGCGAAGCTCGTGGCCAAGGGCCTGTCGCTGGAGGACGTCCGCAACCAGATCACGCTCACTACCGTCGACAGCCCCAAGGGCAATATCGACGGCGACAAGCGCGCCTACACCATTTACGCCAACGACCAGCTGCTGGATTCCAAGGACTGGAACGACGTCATCATCGCCTACCGCAATGGCGGGCCGCTGCGCATCCGCGACATCGGGCAGGCGATCACCGGGCCGGAGGACGCCAAGCAGGCGGCGTGGGCCAACGGAAAGCGCGGCGTGTTCCTGGTCGTTTTCAAGCAGCCGGGCGCCAACGTCATCGACACCGTCGACAAGATCAAGGCGACGTTGCCGCGGCTGGTCGCCGCGATCCCGCCCACGATCAAGATCGAGGTGATCAGCGACCGCACCCAGACCATCCGCGCCGCGGTGGAGGACGTGCAATTCACGCTGCTGCTCACCGTCGCACTGGTCGTGATGGTGATCTTCGTCTTCCTGCGCAGCTTTTGGGCGACTGTGATTCCGGCAGTCACCGTGCCGCTGGCACTGCTAGGTGCCTGCTCGCTGATGTGGATATTCGGCTATACGCTGGATAACCTGTCCTTGATGGCTTTGACCATCGCCGTCGGCTTCGTGGTGGACGACGCCATCGTGATGCTGGAAAATATTTCCCGCTACATCGAGGAGGGCGAAAGCCCAATGGCCGCGGCCTTCAGGGGCTCCGGCGAAATCGGTTTCACCATCGTGTCGATCAGCGTCTCGCTGGTCGCGGTGCTGATCCCCCTGCTCCTGATGGGCGGGATCATCGGCCGCCTGTTCCGCGAATTCGCGGTCGTGCTGGCTATGACCATCTTCGTCTCCATGGTGGTTTCGCTGACGCTGACGCCGATGATGGCATCGCGCTTCCTGCGCGCCCATGGCGAAGTCCAGCACGGTCGCTTCTATCAGTGGAGCGAGGCCGCCTTTGACGCCATGCTCCGCGCCTATGAGCGTGGCCTTGACCTCGCGCTGGGCTGGCGGCGGACCACGCTGCTGATTTTTTTCGCCACGCTCGGGCTGTCGGTCTATCTGTTCGTGATCATTCCCAAGGGCTTCTTCCCGCAGCAGGACAACGGCCTGATCACCGCGACGTCCGAAGCCTCGCAGGACATCTCCTTTGCCGACATGGTCAAGCAGCAGGAGGTCCTGGGCAAAATCGTGCAGCAGGATCCGGCGGTCGCCAGTGTCGCCATGGCAATCGGCGGCAGCGGCCGCGCCGGCAACAACGGTAACCTGTTCATCACGCTGAAGCCGCGCGACGAGCGCGACGTCAGCGCCCAGCAGGTGATCGCGCGGCTGCGGCCCAAGCTCGCAAAGGTGGAAGGCGCTCGTCTTTATATGCAGGCGGCGCAGGACGTGCGCCTCGGCGGTCGGCCGACCCGCACCCAATTCGAGTTCACGCTGCAGGACGCCAATCTCGACGAGCTCAACGAGTGGGCCCCGAAGATCCTCGCGAGGATGCAGACGTTGCCGGAGCTGCGCGACGTCGCCACCGACCAGCAGACCGACGGTACGACGCTGCAGCTCAAGATCAACCGCGATACCGCCTCGCGTTACGGCATCTATCCACAGCTGATCGACGACACGCTGTATGACGCCTTCGGCCAGCGTCAGGTCACGCAGTATTTCACCCAGCTCAACAGCTATCACGTGATCCTGGAGATCCTTCCCGAGCTGCAGGGCAAGATCGACTCGCTGGACAAGATCTACGTCAAGTCGCCGCTGACGGGCGACGAGGTGCCGATGTCGACCTTCGCCACCTGGACCAGCGCTCCGGTGCGGCCGCTCTCGATCAGCCACCAGGGCCAGTTCCCGGCCATCACCATCAGCTTCAACCTCGCCCAGGGCATGGCGCTGGGACAGGCGACCGACGCCGTGCAGAAGGCGATGACCGATCTCGGCGCACCGGCCACGCTCAATTCGAGCTTCCAGGGCACCGCGCAGGCGTTCCAGCAATCGCTCGGCACCGTGCCGCTGCTCATCCTTGCGGCGCTGGTCGTGGTCTATCTGATCCTTGGCATTCTCTACGAGAGCTACATCCATCCGATCACGATCCTGTCCACCCTGCCCTCGGCGGGCGTCGGCGCGCTCGCGATCCTGATGGCGTTCGGCTACGACTTCAGCCTGATCGCTCTGATCGGTATCATCCTCTTGATTGGCATCGTGAAGAAGAACGGCATCATGATGGTCGACTTCGCTATCGCCGCCGAGCGCGACCAGCACCTGACGCCCGATCAGTCGATCCGTCAGGCGGCGCTGCTGCGCTTCCGCCCGATCATGATGACCACCATGGCGGCGCTGCTCGGCGGCGTGCCCTTGATGCTCGGTACCGGCACCGGCTCGGAGATCCGCCAGCCGCTCGGCTATGCGATGGTGGGCGGCCTCATTGTCAGCCAGGCGCTGACGCTGTTCACCACACCGGTGATCTATCTCTATCTCGACAAGCTCACCAACGCCTTCGCCAATTGGGGCCGCTCCGACGTCGATGGCGAGGGCGAAGAGCATGGCGCGATCAAGGAAGCCGCCGAGTGACTTGACTTTGACCCGGACCCGGCACATCGGATGGCGACGTGCCGGGAGGGGACAGTGAAAACCACAACCAGATTTGCCATTCTCGCAGGCCTCGCCGTGCTGATGTTGCCCGGTATGAGCCGGGCGCAGCCGGCGCCGAAGGCCAAGAGCGCGGCGCCGGCCGCGGCACAGCCCGAGCCCGCACCGGCCGAAGGCAATGCTCCCCCGCAGCCCGGCTGGGTCGCGCGCTGTGCAAGTCCGAGCCGCGACGCGCCGCTCGAATGCGCGATGGAGGAGTCTGCTGTATTGAGCAAGACCGGCCAGCTGGTCGTGCTTGTCAACATCCGCGTCGCCAGCGACACCCATATGCCGACAGCGATGGTGCAACTGCCGCTCGGCATCAACCTGCCCGCCGGCGCCAAACTCCAGGTCGACGACGGCAAGCCGGCCGACCTGCAGATCCAGACCTGCGAGAACCGCGGCTGCTATGCCGCCACCCCGATCGCGCCTGACATGCTCACCGCGCTGCGGACCGGCAAGCACCTGAAAATTTCCTTCCAGAATCTCGGCAAGGAAACCATCAGCATTCCGATGCCGCTGACTGATTTCGCCGCCGCCTATGACAAGATCAAATAGCTCACTGGCGCTCCATCCGCGCGTTCCATTCGTTTTCGTCGTCTCACCCCTTCACGCCGTGCCGAGATAGGCGCGCTGCACCTCTGGATCCTGCGCCAGCGCAGCCGCTGTGCCCGAAAGCACGCTCTTTCCCACCTGCAGCACGGTCGCAAAGTCCGAGACTTCGAGTGCGAGTTCGATCGACTGCTCGGCGAGCAGGATGGTCAGCCCCTCCCGGTGCAGCCGGCCGAAGGTCTCGTACATCGATTCCACCACCGCAGGCGCAAGTCCCAGCGACGGCTCATCCAGCATCAGGAGCTTCGGATCGCTCATCAAGGCGCGGCCGACCGCGAGCATCTGCCGCTCGCCGCCGGACATGGTGCCGGCGCGCTGGCTGCGCCGCTCCTTCAGCCGCGGGAAGATTTCGTAGACGCGCTCGAGTAGCAGCACTTTCCGCGCCTTGTCGGCGAGCGGCGTGGCGCCAAGCAAGAGGTTGTTCTCGACGCTCTGCTGCACGAACAGCCGCCAGCCTTCCGGCGACAGCGCTAGCCCCTTGCGCACAATCGCAAAGGCGCTTTGGCCACCGATCTCCTCGCCTTTGAACGTGATCGAGCCCGCATGCAGCGGAATCAGCCCAGCGATCGCATTCAAGGTCGTGGTCTTGCCGCCGCCATTGGAGCCGAGCAGCGCGACCACAGAGCCCTCGGGCACTTCGAGCGAGACGTCCGACACGCCGATCAGATCGCCATAGCGAACCTCCAGGTGCTCGATTTTGAGCAGCGCCCCCCTCATTCGACCGGCCCGCCCATCAGCTCGATCGGCGTATGGCCAGCGGCCGCCTTCGCAGCACGGGTGCCGAGATAGGCCGCGATCACGTCGGGGTTGCTGGTGACCTCGCGAGGCGAGCCGCGCGCGATCTCGCGGCCCTGGTGGAAAACCATGACGCGGCTTGCCAGCGACATGATCACCTCCATGATGTGCTCGACGATGACAAGCGTGACGCCGGAGGCATGGATGTCGCGCACGAGCCCAATCGCCAGCTGCACCTCGCGCTGCGTCAGCCCGGCCATGGCCTCGTCGAGCAGCAGGATCTTGGGCTCGGTCGCGAGCGCCCGCGCGATCTCCAGCCGCTTGCGGCCGGGCGTGCCGAGCGAGCGCGCCGGCGCATCGGCCAAGCGGCTCATGCCGACGCGATCGAGCACGGCACGCGCTTTCTTTTCGGCCTCCGCGCGATGCGCCGTGCGCAGAAATGCACCGATCATCACGTTCTCCAGCACCGTCATGCCCTCGAACGTCTGCGGCACCTGGAAGGTGCGCGCGAGCCCCAGCTGGGCGCGCGCCTCCGGCGCAAGACCCGTAATGTCATGGCCGTCGAACAGCACCCTCCCCGACGTGACCTTGAGATCACCGGTCAGGCAGTTGAAGAAGGTGGATTTGCCGGCGCCGTTGGGCCCGATCAGGCCGAGGATATCGCCCTGCTCCAAGGTCATGCTCGCCGCATCGACCGCGCGGAAGGTGCCGAATGCCCTGGTGACGTCGTGCGCCTCAAGGAGCATGGCTTGCTCCTGCGGCGAGTGTCTTTTCCTTGTCCTGAGGCTTGGCGCGCCGCGTCAGCTCGCGGTTGATGAGAGTGAGAATCCCACCCGGCTGGAAGCGCGCAATCAGCACGATGATCGCGCCATAGACCACAAAGGTGAGCCCTGCGCCCTTGCCGCCGAGCAGGCTGTTGGAGATCTCCTCCAGCGGGACCAGAATCACGGCGCCCACCAGCGGGCCGAACAGCAAGCCCGCCCCACCGAGCGCCGCAATGATCAATATCTTCACCGAGATCAGGAGGCCCAAGCCCGAGTCCGGATCGACGAAGCCGAACATCAGGGCATAGAGCGCCCCCGCAACGCTGGTCAGGCCGGCGCTAAGCATGAAGGCGTAGAGCTTGATGCGGCTGGCGGGCGCCCCCAGCGAGCGCGCGGCCCGCTCGGAATCCCTGATCGCGCGCAAATAGAAGCCCATCCTGCTGTTCGCCATCCACCACGTGATGAGAAGCGTGAGCACAAGCACGGCTAGGAACAGATAGTAATAGGGCAACGCCGAGATGAAGGAGAGATCGAATATGTTGCGCGGCACGGTCGGGCCGCTCAAGCCCACGGCGGCGCCGAGATAGTCGATATTGGTGACCACGAGCCTGATCAGCTCGGCGACTGCGATCGTTGCCATGCTGAAATAGTGGCCGGACAGGCGCAGCGTCGGCACGCCGACGATAGCCGCGATCGCCACCGCCAGCACGATACCGCCGGGAATGCCAACCACCGGCGGCAGGCCGAAATGCGCATAGGCGCCCATCGCGGCATAGGCACCGCAACCGAAAAAAACGACATGGCCGACCGAGACCTGGCCGGCATAGCCGCCGACGATGTTCCAGCTCGAGGCCATGATGGCATAGAGCAGCACTAGCGCGCCCAGCCGCTGTTCGAACGGCGACGAGAACACCAGCGGATAGGCGAGCACAATCGCCACCAACAGAACGGGCCAGATGACGCGGCGCATCATGTCATGCCTGTCATATCTTGCCCATCAGTCCCTGCGGCCTGAACCAAAGGAAGGACAGGAACAGCGCGTAGACGACAACGTCCTTGTAGACGGCGCCGATCAGATAGGCGGAAAGAGATTCAATCACCCCGATCAACAGCCCTGCGACCAGAGCGCCCGGCACGCTGCCGAAGCCACCGAGCGAGACCGTGACAAAGGCCACGATGCCGAGCGTCTCGCCGACTGTTGGCACGATATAGAAAAAGGTCGCGATCAGTGCTCCCGCGAGGCCCGTGGCGCCCGCTGCGATCGCCCAGGCGATCGCCTGCATGGTATCGGGACGAATACCCATGAGCTGCGCGGCCGTGGCATCCTCCGCCACCGCCAGCATCTTCGAGCCCAGTGTCGTGCGGGTCAGAAGCAGATGCAGCCCGAGCGTGACCACGAGCGCCACAACGCCGGCGAGCAGCCGCGCGGCCTCTATTCGCAGGCCAAGGAATGCAAAGGTGCCGCCGACTATATTCTGGGGCAGCGATAGAAAGTCGGCCCCGAACCACCAGAACACGGAATAGCGCAAAAGCAGCGCCAGCCCGAAAGTGCCGAGGACCTGGGCCAGCATCGGCCCCTTCATGATGTCGCGGATCAGCGTGAAATAGACGACGACCCCGAGCACCGCGAGCAGCAGCGCTGCGAACGGCACGCCGCCCAGCGGACCGACGCCGAACAGCGTGAACACCACAAAAGCCGCATACATGCCGAGCATGACGAAATCGCCATGGGCGAAATTGACGATGTTCATCATGCCCCAGACCAGCGTGAGCCCAGAGGAGAACAACGCATAGACCGCGCCCAACAGGAGGCCGCCGACAATCACCTGAACAAGGATAGAGGACATGAAGCCCCGCGCCGTTGCGTGGATGCGATCAACACTCCCGGATAGCGAAGGCTGGATTGCGCATCCCGCCCTCGATCAAAGCGCGATGGACCGCCATCGCGCATCTGCTTTTTGATTTGAGCATGATCGTCTCGAAAAACCGCTGCACTCTTTGTGGCTCAACGCCGCCCTCGGGGTCCGGATCATGCTCCTATCACCAGCCCTTGTAGGGTAGGATCGGCGCCTTCGTGGCGTTCTCCTTCGGCCACACCGTCACGTAGTTCTCGCCGTCCTGCAATTGGATGACGACGGCGGAAGCCAGAATGTTCTGGCCCTTGTCGTCGAACTTCACGCCTTTGTAGCCCATCATCAGCTGGTTCGGCTTGAGATCAGTCGCCTTCAGCGCCGCCTGGATCTTGGCGGGATCGGTCGAGCCGGCGCGATCGATCGCGTCCACCAGCACGAAGAAGGCCTGCATCTCCCGGCCCGCGGTGTCGTCCATCTCGTCGCCGCTCTTCTTCTTGTACATGTCGGCGATGATGGCGCTCGGCGAGCCCGGCGGTCCAACGCTCCAGGCCGAGCGATTGAAGACGCCCAGCGAAGACTTGCCGACGGCCTTGATGAAGGCCGGATCAGAATAGCCGGAATCGTCGGCGAGCAGCAGCGGCGGCTTGTAGTCCTGTGCCTGCATGGTCTTGGCGAACAGGATCGCATCCGATGTGTAGCTGATCATCAGCACCACGTCGGGGTTCTTCTCCTTGAGCTGCAGCACCTGGCTCTGCACGTCGGTCGCGTTGGAGACGTAGCTGATGTCGGTGATGTTCAGGCCCTTTTCCTTGAAGCCGGCGGCAATGGTATTGGCAACCGAGGTGCCGTATTCGGTATTGTCGTGGACCAGCGCGACATTGTCGACCTTAGCGCCCTGCGCCTTCATGTCAGTCAGGAAGTCATAGTAGACCCTGACAAAGTCGGTCGCGATCGGCGTGGTGCGGAAGAACCATTTGAACCCGCGCTCCGTGAGGTTCGAGGCGACCGACTCGCCGTTGACGAAGGGGATACCGTATTTTTCGGCAATCGCGCTTGCGGTCAGGGTGATGCCGGACTGATAGGCCCCGGTCAGCGCGACCACCTTCTCTTCACTGATCAGCCGCAGAGCCTGGTTCTGCCCTGTCGCAGGGCTTCCTTGGTTGTCGGCAAAGACAACCTCGACCTTGGCGCCGCCGAGGCCGGCAAGCCCCGCATTTTTCCCCAGCGGCAGATCGGCAAGCTCGGGATGTGCGTTGTTGATGATATCGAGCGCAACCTCGATGGCATATTTGGCGTGAATGCCCGCGCTCGCGGCATTGCCCGTCATCGGAAAGATCGCGCCGATCTTGACAACCTTGTCCTCCGCCGAAGCCGTGCTCGCCAGCACGCTGGCCATGGCTGCCGCGCAGACGAGCCCGAGGAGGTGCCCGAATTTCATCTGATAGCCTCCAAATCCTATGTCCTGATGATAGTCTTTTGACTCTTATCGGCTTCTTCTCGGCCTGTTGTCGGCTTCATCTCGATCGACGCGCACATTGCGTGACGCGAAAGGCCGCTTTTATCGAGCGCAACATTACATGGTGGATCGGCCTCGGCAAGTTGACCCACCGCGCAACACGCGCCGCAAGCGCTAGACCATTAGTCGATGACAAAGTGCCGCGCGAACGGATCGAGACGCGAGCGCACCCGGCCCGGCATCTCGCATCATGAGAGGCACGCGCTGCTGTCCACGCAAGCCGAGCGTCGAAAGGCGGCGGAGGCCTCCCTGCCCGCCTTGCACAGAGCGGATCGGCGCGAAGTCCGCGCGGGTGACGCCGACGAACGGCAGCAAGCGCTGCCGACAAAATGCCCCGGGAGAAGCGCATTTCGCATTCTTGCAAGGAGGGTAGCTTGCGGGTACAAGGTCGCCACGCAGGCCCCCGGTGATTTGCCGACCCGAGGCCGGCGGCTTGCCCAAAAACCAATGCCAATTCTATAAAGCATTGATTTTGCTAGGCAATTCCATTGGCGAATGGTGTAACGGTAGCCTTTCGGTTTTTGAGCCAAGCCGTTGATATTCCTCAGAGGGTTTTCCAATCACCCCTCGTTTGCATCCGGCTATTTCCGGGCACTTCCGGACGGTTTGGAAAACTCTCGCGTCCGACGAGCGCTACGCTCGTCTTATCGGCGTCGGCAATGGCGTTGTGGTCGCCAAGCTCAATGGAGATGGTCTTCCTAAATAGGATCAGTGGACGCGGCGCTCCCAGCAAAGCAGCCACTCCGGTATCACGTCGAGCGCATGGCACACCTTTATCAGTTCGGTCGGGTAGAGCGGCGCTCGCCCGCGCTCCCAGAGCGCGATCTGTGCCTCACAGTAGCCCGTCAGTTCGGCAAGCTCCCTGCGATCCATATGAGCCTTGGCCATAGCGCGCGTCAGGCGCTGGCCGATCCGCTGTTGCTTGGCGACGTAGTTCTCCCTAAGCATTGCTGCGCCTCCCTACTTCTCGGCCTAAGCCTACACCTAAACGTCGCCCGCGAGGCACGGACGCGTGGAAAACAATTCGGGCGAATACCGAGCTGAAGGTGCCGTAGGAACTTTTTGGCCCGTGGCGAGTCCTGGAGCCCAATATTGATCCTGTTCGCTCTTGGATCGGCCAATGCAGAGGACGCTCGCCTATATGATTTCGGCCGGAATTGTCGCTTTCGGTGCCTGGATCCTTATTGCCGGCCTAAGCTCCGGCGCGCCAGCTTTATGGACTTGTTTGGCCCTGTTCCCCATCGCGATTGGGCTCCTGAGCGCTTTCGCGCCAAAGTAAGACAATCCATCCACAGCCTGGGGAAATCCAGTTGCATGCCGTTCGCCAGCTTGTTGAGATCGGACTGACGGTGAAGAAATAGGGCGATTCGACTGGGATGCCCGGGGATCACCAGACCTGGAGAGGATGGCAATGGCCGCTATTTCAGTTCTGATCGGTGTGCTGATTATCGTGGTCGTCGGGGCGATCTGTTTTTGGGTGATCGATAGGTTTGCCCCGGATGGTCAACTGGCAAAGCTGTTGAAGCTCCTGGTGGTACTTGTCTGCCTGGGCGCGATTGTGCAGCGGCTGCTGGCGCTGACGTATTAGGCTTTCCGATGGGCTTTCGCTCGCGAGAGAGGAACGGCACGAACCCAGCGGCCTTTTATCTCACAGGCACTGCCGGACTGGGCCATTCGCGGCCTTCTCGGGGTTAAGTTTGCGTCATGACCGTTGACCCTCCAACGCGAAATTCTGGCTTAAGGCACCATGCTAAAGTTCACTCGTTCCGTGTCGGAACGGTGATATTGGCGTGGTTGCTAATCGCGCTTGCCTTTTACGAAAGTCCGGAATTGCTCACGGGCATTCAGCGCGCGATACAGCGCGGCATGGGAATAGTGGGAGACACAATTCCGTCTCCTTGGGGTCCGCGAATTGAATTCTTATTCAGGGAAATCGGTGGCTTCATTTGGCTCCAAATAACTTTGATAGTTATTTTT
>Ga0307474_10000600_pt1 | contig 25883 bp, 20 predicted proteins | sample atmos_gasesECM1C_2_FD_203312 | JGI IMG/M metagenome (GOLD analysis project Ga0307474, IMG submission 203312) | Hardwood forest soil microbial communities from Morgan-Monroe State Forest, Indiana, United States - atmos_gasesECM1C_05 | ecosystem: Environmental > Terrestrial > Soil > Temperate... | reverse complement strand
GTGGACAAACTGCGGCCGGAGCAGAGGTTCGCCGCCCATCAGCGCCAGGACTCGACACCCGTGGTCATAAAGCCAGTCAATCGAGCGCCGGGCCACGTCTTCCGTCATGCCCTTCACTTTGTTGTTGTAAGCCCAGCAATACCAACAATCCAGGTTGCACTTGTACTCGACGAACAGGTAGGCCGTGATCGGGTGAAAATCCCCCGGTAACACCCGCGACCGGATGTAGGGAAACAGCCAGCCACGCATCGCACGATACGTCAAAGGCAGGCTCCAATCGCGTTTTTCGGGATGCGTCTCTGGTCCGGGATCAGCCAGCTTTTTCGGATACTGGGGGAAAACGGGCTCCGGCAACGTCAAGCCCTTGACGGCTGCGGGCTTGGCCGGTTCCGGCGCAGAATGCATTAGCAAGTTGTGAATATCTACGTCGATGCGGAATTTCGGGGCAGTTGCCATACTTGACCTTCCACCTCTCCACAGTGTGACCTGTCTCTTTAAGATCTTCCGATAACTCAGCGGGGGTGAAGGTTGCGGAAAAAAAGCCAGGCGGGTGCAATTTTCTGTGGAAAACTCGATGTGCCGATATGAGGCACCAGCAAACAAGAAGTTAGCGCGGTTTCCTGGGAGGGGCAGTCGGAAGTGGACGCCAAAATCTTAGCGGTGTATCTTTATGAAAAAATTGACTATTTCGTGCATTTTGCGGCGCTTGCCCCCTTTTTGCCCTCACCGGCAGGATCGCCGAAGCGATCAATAATTGCGGCAAAGCGCACTCTGTGTGACCGTCAAGAGCTGGAGGAAACCGATGGAGATGTCCGCTGGGTCCGGACTCAGTCCGCTGCCGCTGCGATTGAGTTAACCCTTTACCAGGATGACGCTGGCGTCATCGCGCAGGCACGAACCGTCGGCAAACGAGCGCACATCTTCGAGGAGGCTCTCGGCGGAGGCGTCTGTTCGCGAAAAATGCTCTTGAAGACGGACCAATCCATACTCTTCGTCCGTTTGATTTAGCGCCTCGGTAATGCCGTCGCTGTAAAACACCAGGCGAGAACCCATGGGAAGATTCACTTCCACCTCCGAGAAATCACCCGGCCCCAGTCCTAAGGGGATTCCTCGCTCCACGTCGAGGAACTGCGCTGACTCACCGGTGAGCAGAAGTGGCCGGGGGTGACCGGCATTGGCGAAGGTCAGAGTGCGCTTAGCCGGATCAAGCACCCCATACACCATGGTCACAAAACGGCCGGCAGGGAAGTCCTCGATCAAAAGGCGATTCAGCTTCGCCAGCACTTCACCAGGAGTGCACGCGGCCTCAACCAGGGATCGCAACATGCCACGAGTGGCGGACATGAGGAGCGCGGCCGCGGTTCCCTTGCCTGAAACGTCAGCCAGAACCAGCCCCCAACGGCCTTTCTCCATGGGAATGAAGTCATACCAATCGCCGCCCACGGCGCCCACGGGAATGGAAAGCCCGGAAACGGTAAAGCCAGGAATGCACGGAGAGGTCTTGGGGAGAAGTGCTTGTTGAATGACGCGGGCCTCCCGAGCCTCGCGCGTCATTTGTTCCCTTTGCTTTCGTTCCTGTTGAAATCGGCGAGCGTTGTGAATTGCCACGGCCACATCGCTGCATAGGGCTTGGAGTAGCCGCAATTGGCAGGCGGTGAAAGCGTCCAGGTCGGTATGGGAGGCGGTGAATACGCCCACCAATTGCCCTTCTACGTGCAGCGGGATAGCAACTTCCGAGAGGGTGGATTCTTCACAGCCAATGTAATACGGGTCCTGGCGCACATCGGGCGCGTAGTGCATCTGACCGGTCGATGCAACATATCCAACCATGCCTTTCCCGATCTTGAGGCTGTGGCCTGGGCCACAAAGATCGCACCCGGCACAGCCGTGGGCGCACACTAGCGACAGTTCACCTCGCTCTTCGTCGTGCAGGTAAATGTCAGAATCCACACATCCGAAAGAACGGGCGATCTCGTTCACGACCTTATCAATGAGTTGTTCGAGATCAAGGATGGAGCTGATTTTCTGAGCGGCCTTTTGGACCTTGAGAAGATCCTCAACCTGATCCAGGTTAAGCAGGCTCGGATTCGAGGGAATCGGTACTCTGAGGTTTGGACTGGTTGCCATGGGTCTGCTCCAAACACCATGCTTATAACGACAGATGATTGATTCGATCGTTAGGACTCTTTTCTTGCGAGTCTACGGCCTCTCTTGCCACTGATTGCGCCGGCGATCTCTTAACTCCCACGCCCACTCGTAAGTTGCCATCCCCAACCGGCACAGTATTATCGTAAAAGGCGTAGCCGAAGATTGCGTCACGCCTATCGACCAACAACTCATCTATGTCAGAAATTCGCTGTATTGGCATCTGCACCGGAGGCGGGGACGCTCCCGGCCTCAACGCGGTCATCCGGGCCGCCACCAAAGCCGCCATCATTAAATACGGATGGAAGGTCATCGGCATCCCCGACGGGTTTGACGGTCTGATCTGGCCGGAGAAAGCCTTCGAACTCACGCTCAAGCACGTCAGCGGAATTCTTCCGCGCGGCGGCACCATTCTCGGCACCACCAATCGCGGAGACCCGTTTCATTACCGAACCATCGAAGATGGCAAAGAAGTGTCTCGCGACATTTCCGGCACGGTCATTGAGAACGCCGCCAAACTCGGCATCGACGCCATCATCACGATTGGCGGCGACGGGTCGCAGACGATCGGCTACGAACTTTTTCAGAAAGGACTGAAGATCGTTGGGGTTCCCAAGACCATCGATAACGATCTCTCGGCCACCCAGGTCACTTTTGGATTCGATACCGCGCTACACACTGTCACCGATGCCATCGATAAGATTCACACCACGGCCGCGTCGCATCATCGCGTGATGGTGGTGGAGGTCATGGGCCGCAACTGCGGCTGGATTGCGATCGAGGCTGGCATCGCCGGCGGCGCCCACGTCATTCTCATTCCGGAAATTCCGTTCACCATCGATCAGGTTTGCTCGCACATCGCTGATCGCGAAAAATCAGGCAAGCACTTCACCATCGTCGTCGTCGCTGAAGGAGTGAAGCATCCGGTGGAGTTCAAAGAGAACCGCCGCGCCAGTTCCATCGGGAATCTAGTAGGTAACGCCATCGCGCTCGCTTCAAAAAAAGAAGTGAGAGTCAGCGTACTGGGGCACATTCAGCGCGGAGGCTCGCCTTCACCGTTTGACCGCATCCTGGCCACGCGCTTCGGCGTCGCTGCCGTTGATTTGATTGCCGCCGGAGGCTTCGGCATGATGGTCGCGCTACACGGAGATTCCATCGTCTCGGTCGACGTGGCCCACGCGATCGGCCATCTGAAATCAGTCGATCCGCAAGGTGAACTGGTGCGCGCCGCAAGGGCAATCGGGATTTGTTTCGGCGATTGAGAAAGAGTCCTGCTATTGAACCGTTTGGTGTGTCACGCATAACCGCCAAAATTTTCTTGCCCGGATCGCGCACTCCAAAGTACCTTCGTAATCTCCCCTTAAAAACTGCTTCAAGTTAAAAAAGCAAAGCGACTCTTGGATTCATAGCCATGGACATTTTGGGATTGTGCCTTCTCGTGCAGGGCTGCCTGGCCTTCGGGGTAGCCGGCCTGTTCTGGCCGGAGAAGATGCTCCCGCTCTTCGATGTGCTGATGTTTCCGTGGTCGGCCAGCTATCTCACGGTGCGCGCCAATAGCATCGCCGCTCTTGGGCTGTCGATCCTGCTTCTCGTCAAGCTCGTTGCGGTTATGCGCTGACGTTTACGAACAACCATCGATCAGGACATGATGGCGAACGCTACTCCTTCATCATGGCATCGATCAGAGCGTAAAGCTGGCTGGAATCCTTCATCTCCACGTAAGGCTTATTTGGATTGCGCGTGCTCACCACGAACACCGTTGGAGTGTGTTCAAGCTTGATCGCTCTGCCGGTATCGCGGTCGGCGTTGACTTCAGCGGCGAACTTGCCCTGCGGATCGACCACGAATGGAAACCCTACTTTGTGCTGGCTGGCGAATTTCTCCGCGTAACTGCGCAGATTCTGGGGATTGATCTCAAGCTGGTTCGAGAAAATGTAATCGCGAAATTCATTGCCCAATTCTTTGGACGTCGAGTCAAAGTAGCGCGCCATCACCGCCGCGTCATAAGACCAGTTGTGCATGGGCAGCGGAAAATCGTGCCGTACCAGGGGAATCTTGTAGGTCTTAGAGGCCTGCTCCAGAACTGGGGCCACGCGCCTGCATTGCGGGCATTGCAAATCCTCGAAGACCACCAGCGCCACCTGCGAGCCTTTGGGCGGACGCAACACCGGATTCACCGGCTCACTCGCCGCGAAGCACAAACGGGCGGCGCAAATCAATCCGAAAAGTGACAGGGAAGTGAATCGATTCTTAACCATGTTTTTCATAACAGGTATCTTGTAATGGTAACCGAATCGTGGCCGTCATGTCGCTTGCAACGCGCTATAGTGGAAATGACCGCATCAACGTGAGCCTCGCTGACCTATACCTGGCAAAGATTGTGAAATCGTCCCAACTATTGAGTCTCTGGCGGTTCGTCCTGATCTCGGTCCTATGTCTCCTTGTTACAGGGCTCGCCGCCTGCAATCGCAAAGGCCGCCATGTGCTCGAGGTGAATTATGTTTCAGCGCCGCAGGCTTCGCTGCGCGATCAGGTGGCCACCATCTACAACCGCGTCGGCACTGTGAAAAACGGAGAGCGCGTAGAAGTGCTGGAGCACGAGAAGCGTTTTTCCCGAGTGCGAACGGCCACCGGCATCGAAGGCTGGATCGAGCAACGGTACCTCGTCGACCAGCAAACCTACGATGCTCTGCAGAAACTCACGCAAGAGAACTTGAACGATCCCGTCCAGGCGCCCGGTGTGCTGCGCAACGATACGAACCTGCATGTCACACCCGGCCGCGAAACCGACCATCTCTACCTGCTGACCGCTGGAGTAAAAGTTTCCGTGCTCAAGCGGGCTACGGCCGAAAAGCAACCGGGAGCTGCACCCCCCAAGTCTGTCGTCAAAAGTTCGGGAGGAAAGCCGTCCGGCCCGGCGCTGGAGGATTGGTGGCTGGTACGCGACGCGAAAAGTCGGGTCGGCTGGGTGCTGGCGCGCATGGTCGATCTCGACGTACCGCTCGAAGTCGCGCAATACGCCGAAGGCCAGCGCTTTAGCGCATTTTTTGCGCTAAACCAGGTGCAGGATCCAGGGAAAGAGGGCGCCGACAAAAATGTTTCACAGTATCTGTGTGCGATCACCGAGCCACACGATGGGCTGCCCTACGATTACGATCAGATCCGGGTGTTCACGTGGAACGTCCGCAAACACCGCTACGAAACCGCCTACCGCGAGCACGGTCTTTCTGGCGTACTGCCAATCACGGTCACTACTGAGAATTTCGACAAGGAGGGAACGCTACCCGTGTTTATCCTGCGGATAAAAGATGACGACGGAAACGTCAGCGAACGAAAGTACAAATTGAACACGCCGATTGTGCGCCGCGTGCTCGCGCCTGGAGAGCAAAAAACAGCATCAAGGCCGTCCGGAAAGCGTCGACGCAAATAGAGATTAGATGCGCCAAACGTTCTGATCAGGCCTTCGCCTTGACGGAAGCGGCGCCTAGAATTTCGCGGCCTTTCTTTTTCTGCACAAAGACTGTCACGTGAAGATTTTCAACATTCCATCGCGGGCCAAACTTCACGACCGAATTGCCTGTGAAGGATTCCGATGCGTCATTCGCCTTGGCCACTCCAACCTTCTGCAATGATCGCAGCGTGGCAACGTGCTGCAGAACCCGTCCCGCATTCTCTCCCTTGCTCACCGTGGAGTGCAGCCCATCTTCGGTTACTGCCAGCCAGACCTCAACGATATCGCCGCTGGTATTTCCTTCAAGCTTTCCCACAGATACATTGAAGCGCTGAGACCCCTTCGCAGCCGAATCTGCAGCCGTAATTGTGACTATTGTTTTCAACGCGTGGGCGGCTTTTTCAATTTCGACTTCCGCATCCTGTGCATTGTTGCCCACAAACTGACTCTGGCCATCGATCACCGCTTCAGGCGTATACGGACCATTCTTTTTCAGCGAGGCGTACGTTTGCTGCCGTTCTGTCCATGCTGCTGAAGAATAAGGATCGACCCAGCCGTCATGATTCCAGTAATCGACGTGCTCCTCCAGCGCAATAATTTCCGCTCCGGCGATGGGCTGTTCCGCCGCCAGCTTCCGCAGCAGTGCGTCCGCCGGAGGACATGACGAGCAGCCTTCCGACGTGAAGAGTTCGACCACGACAGGTGTTCGCGTCGCCTCCACCGCGAAAAGCGCACTGGCAGACAGGGCAACGAAAGGCAGGCTCAACACAAAGATGGAAGCAGGTTTCATTCGCATATCCTTCGGATGAATCCGACGCGGAATATGATGCCTCAACCTGAAGCGAAGTTACGGGACCCGGCCGAAGGTCAATCAGCAATAGAACGCCGAGATACTTTCTACCACCCGGCGCTGCTCATCTTCAGTAAGTTCGGGAAACATGGGCAGCGCCAATACTTCTTTTGCGGCGCGTTCCGCTTCTGGGAAGTCGCCTTCGCGGTAACCGAGATAAACAAAACAAGGCTGCAGGTGTAGGGGGATCGGATAATAAACCTCTGTGCCGATCTGGCGTGCGGTAAGAAACTCGCGTAGCTCGTCGCGACGATAGGCGCGGACCACATACTGATGGAAAACATGATGAGCTCGCGCCGAAGTGTGGGGAAGTCGAATCGGCGAGGCATTCTCGGGCTGTCCGTTTGAAGTCAAGCCGGCTTCGGAGAATAGTTGATCGTATCGGGCCGCACGCTCCCGTCGTCCGGCATTCCATCCTTCCACATATTTCAATTTCACTCGGAGAATCGCGGCCTGGATCGCATCCAGCCGGCAGTTCCAGCCAAACTCTTCGTGTATGTAACGCTGCGGGCTTCCGTGATTCCGCAGACGCCGCATGTGCGCCGCTATTTTAGGCTCATTCGTTGTTACCAACCCGGCGTCGCCGTAGGCGCTAAGGTTTTTCGTGGGATAAAAGCTGAACGCCGCCGCGGTGCTCATCGATCCCGCAGGCCGGTCCTTGCCCGACCCATCCCGCCAGCGTGCTCCAATGGCTTGCGCGGCATCTTCGATCAGACCCAAATGAAATTCGTCCGCCAATTCTTGGAGGGCGTTCATGTCAGCACATTGACCATAAAGATGCACCGGCAGCACAACTCGTAGTTTGTCTCGCCGTCCTTGTTGCAGGAGCGATTTCACGCTGGCGGCGTCGAGATTGAACGTCAACGCATCGATATCGGCAAAAACCGGACGCGCTCCCGCCCGCACGATCGCGCTAGCCGACGCGAAAAAACTAAACGGCGTGGTAAGGACCTGGTCTCCGGGCTGCACTCCGGCAGCTGCCAGTGCCAGCCACAAAGCGTCAGTTCCAGAGGCGCAACCGACGCCCTCGCGAGTCCCGCAGAAGTCCGCAACCTCACGCTCCAGAGCCTCAACCTCCGGCCCGAGAATGTAATGCTGGGAGGCACAGACGCGCTCTAAGGCCTCGAGCACCTCGGAGCGTAGTTGTCGGTACTGTCTACGTAAATCGAGCATCGGCACGGAATCTACACCTGCAACCACCGCCGCGGTCCTCAGAACCGCGTTCTTCGGCTTCCGGCTTTTGGAGGAAGGGGGCACGGAAGGTGAGATTGTAGCAGGCGAACGAGGGCTCCCCATCCTTGGCAAGTTCTTGCTCGTTTCGCTCTTCGACGGCGCGCCCGAGACGCCCTTTCACGACTGCTTTCTTGGGTTTTTGAATATGTAAAACCGTATTAAAGATGCGAGATGGATATTGTTTACGGGATGACCTGCAAAACAGGCTTTACACTTTGTTACAAACAAATACAGTTGTGGCTAGACGTTTTGGTACATCAGTTGCTCTACTGTTATGTTGTGTAATTCCAAGACCAACTATCGGCGACGCCAAAAACGGGACATCCCAGGTTCGACCGTCCCTAAAGAAAGTAAGAAAAACTAAACAGATTTTGGTTTCCTTACCGGAGAAAAACAAAACATGAATCGTACATCGAAGCTTGGGGTAGTGGGCGTGTGTTTGTTTTCCATGCTGCTTGTGGTCGGCAATGTGTTTGGCCAAGAAACCACTGGCGGATTGCAAGGAACCGTAAAAGACCCTAGCGGGGCTTTGGTCGGCAAGGCAAAAGTCGAACTGACGGGCACGTCGCTTGTGGGCACGAAGAGCTTGGAAACCGACAGCAGTGGCTATTATCGCTTCGCTAACCTGCCGCCTGGCAGCTACACGATCACGGTGAAAGCCGCAGGATTCTCTGAGCTGAAGCGCGAAGGTATTGTGATCGAAGTGGGTCACCTCCCCAGTATCGATTTGCAGTTGTCGGTGGGCGCCGCTGGCACGGTAGTGGAGGTGAGTGGCGCGGCTCCAGTCATCGATGTCACAACTGAGACGACTCAAACAAACATCACGCAAGACGTTGTCCAAGATGTTCCCCACGGGCGGTCCTTCCAATCGGTGATTCAATTTGCTCCCTCCGCGCGCAACGAGCCGTTAGAGGGGAGTACCACTACAAATGGGACGGGCGGTAATGCGCCGGGCAGCACCACGAACGGGAGCGACCACGGGTTCTCTATTGCTGGTGGTTCCGACGCTGAGAACTCGTACTTGGTCGAAGGCCAGGAGACCGCCAATCTAATCGGTGGCTACTCGCACACTAACGTTCCTTTCGACTTTATTCAAGAAGTGCAGGTCAAGAGCTCTGGTATCGAGGCCGAACACGGCGGTGCGCTGGGTGGGGTCGTCAATGTAATTATGAAGAAAGGCAGCAACGGCTTTCACGGCTCCGTTTTCGCGCAGTTCGAGAATGACGCCCTCGACGGCTCCCCAAATGCCTACACGCGCTACAATCCAAACTCCAGTTTGTTGAGTCCCGGAGATCCTGCCAATCCGTTTGGCGCAAACGCATATTTTGACGCCCTCTCGCAAAACTACCAGCCTATCCGTCCACATAGCAGCGACGTGTTCCCCGGGTTTACTATTGGCGGCCCTATTCTCAAAGATAAGATCTGGTTTTATGTCGGGTTTAACCCGGAATGGCACAATGTCGAGCGCACGGTGGTTTATCCCGCCGGTAGCGGATTCGTCGACGTCCCCGCTGGCGGCGCAAAGATTCCGTTCAGTCAAAATCAACAGACCTATTACACGACGGCTCGGATTGATGCTGCAGTCACGCAGAAAATTCGCGTCTTTGGGTCGTGGCTCTACCAGTACCAACGTGAAAACGGCGTAAACCTGCCGTTTTCAGATTCGACTACCGGGTTAGTCAACATCAGTGCATCGACCGATCCCGCTAACTACTCTCACAGTGTCGGCTACGTCGCTCCGAACGTTACCGCTAACTTTGGAGCGGACTTCACCATTACGCCAAGCTTGGTCGCAACCACTCGCTTCGGTTACTACTTTGAGAATTATGGAGACCGTGGCTACCCCCGAGGCGGTACTCTCTTTGGCTGGCAAACCGATGGTATCTTTGGTGATGCTAGTGCCTCAATTAACACTCCTGCGTGCCTCGGAAACACAACGAACCCCGCTTGCGCCTTGCCTGCTTCGCTCCAGCAGGGGAACGGCTTCTTCAACGCCGCCAACAGTTCGACATTTACGACCAGAAATGCAAACAAGGCCATCCAATATGACGCCGATCTGGCTTGGTTCAAGAGCGGCTGGAAGGGAACCCACAATTTTAAGTTCGGCTACCAGTTAAACCGACTTCAGAACGACATCTTGCAGAGCTTTAATGAGCCTTATGTTCAACTGTTTCCGGGCAACAGTGGCACCTACACTGCTCTCAGCACCAGCGGAACCGCAATCTGCGCTGCCGCCCCCTATGTAGCTCCGGACGGAACTTGCGCCGGTACATACGGAACGGCCATCGTTTACGACTTCGGAACCGGTGGCAATGTGACGAGTTTCAATCACGGCTTGTTTGTGCAGGACGCTTGGACGATTGGCCGCGGTATTACGATTAACGCTGGTGTCCGCTTTGACAAGGAGTACTTGCCCGCCAGCACCGAAGCCGGCCTCAAGAGCAACCCCATCAACTTCGGTTGGGGCGATAAGATTGCCCCACGCATCGGCGCTGCCTGGGACGTTTTCAAAGACGGACGGATGAAGATCTTCGGCAGCTATGGTAAGTTCTTCGACATCATGAAGCTGAACGTCGCCATCAGTTCGTTCGGTGGCCAATATTGGAACAATTGCGCCTACCTATTGAACACGCCGGATTTGAGCGTTCTTGCCCCCGCGCCAAACAGCGCAAACCGTTATTGCCAAGGCCTTGACCCGACCGCCCCCGCCTCGCTCGCAGCAGGCGGAACACCTGCGGGTTTAACCTTCATCGAAAATATCAACAACCGCACCTTCCCCACCACGTGCTCGACTTGCAGCCTGACTTCTACCGGCGTTACCCCAGGACTGAAACCCTTTAGCCAGCACGAAAGCACCTTCGGGCTTGATTACCAGATCAAGAGGAATTTGGCCCTAGAAGTTCGCTGGGATCGTCGCCGGTTAGACAATGCCATAGAAGACTCCTCGCTTCTCAACAACGGAAACGAGACTTTCGTTGTCGGAAACCCTGGGAAAGGGATTGAGAGCTCGTTCACGAAGTTCTATAACTTCCTTTATCCGGGTGTCACGCCGAACTGCGGACCGGGATCTACAGCCGGTGGCGTCTGTCCGCCGGAACATCTCTTTGCCGCTGAGCGTAGCTATGATGGTCTGGAATTCCGTCTCACCAAGAGCACAAGCCAGCACTGGTTTGGCATGTTCTCTTACACCTACAGCCACTTCCGCGGCAACTACACCGGCCTGACCAGCTCCGATATTTCCGACGGCCAATCTGGTGGACGTAGCTCGCCGAACAACAGCCGCGCGTTCGATGAGCCGTATTTCTCGTATAACTCGTTCGGCGGTTCCTCGAGTGGCTTGCTGCCGACTGATCGTCCGAACACGTTCAAAGGCTATGCCTACTACGAGTTAGGCGAAGGCAAGCATGCCACGAGCGATTTTGGTATCTTCCAGTACCTTTACAGCGGCTCGCCCATCACCAGCTATTTAGATGTGGGTGCCGGTGGGGGAGCCTGGGCCGTGCAGGCTTGGGATCGCGGAAATTGGGTCAACGTCACGCAGGACCCAGCCTCTGGAGCGTTTACGGTAGGTAGCCCGGGAACCCGCCGCACTCCGTGGTACATGCAGACTGACTTTAACCTCGAACAAAAGTATAAGGTTGGCGAAACTAAGGTGCTCAGCTTCTCTGCGACGTTCGCAAACCTGCTCAATCAACGCAGCGTCACCGCCTACTACGCGGATATCACTTCGTTGGCCGTGCCCAATGCTTATATTGCTTTGGACGCGCCCGGCGCCGTTTGCTCCCCATTCATTACGCAATGCCGAGTCCACGACAACTTACCGTTCTACGGTGTCGCCGAGGCTCCGTATAATGTTCAGACACAGCTCAACAACTTCAAGGCCAGTGGTGTTGCTGCGGCTCTCAGCAGCCAATACGGTCAGCCGGCTTATTACCAGCTTGCCCGCAACATCCGCTTGGGGGTGAAGTTTACTTTCTAGCGAAAGCCGAGCGTTCCGAATGCTCCAAACTTAAGGAGGCCCTAAGGCGGGCCTCCTTAGTCGTTTTACCCCGGTTAGCTTCCTTGCGTTCTACCAAAATTCATACCATTCCCCTCGTCAATCTTCCAATTCAAAGAAGATCATGACAAACGCAATTCACAACGTACTGATAACAAATACTCTTAATAACATTGTGTTTTGGAGTGTGATTTGCAAATAAGTTGTCAGCTCGAACTGTGGGTAGCAACACTGGCCGAGCTCTCTCTGCAAAGCAATTTCGAAAGGAAGGTTTACATGTTGAGCCTGAACTCCTCCCGCCCCGGCGCACGATTTACGGTGCTGGCTTTGATTGCCTTATCCGCGTTTCCGCTGTCCTCAGTGGCAGGTTTCGCGCAGACGACAGTCGCCCAAGGCAGTATTCAGGGATCGGTCACCGATCCCAGCGGTGCCGTGGTAAGCGGAGCCAAGATCACGATCTCCAACAAGGCCACGGGTCAGGTCAACACCACGACTAGTACGTCCTCCGGCACCTACAACTCCGGCGGTCTCATTCCCGGAGATTATGTGGTGCGCGTGGAGGCGACGGGCTTCAAGACAACCCAGCTTCCGGTCGTCGTTCAGGTTGCCGTAACGTCATCCGGCAACATTCACCTGGAAGTAGGCCAGGGCAGCACCGTCGTTGAAGTGCAGGGCGCGGCCATAACCGTGAATACCGAGCAGTCCACCGTACAGGGTGTGTTGACTGCGGATCAGATCGACAAGCTGCCGGTTGATGGCCGCAACTTCCTCGACTTGGCTCAGCTCGAACCCGGCGTGCAGATTCAAGACGGCCAGACCTTCGACCCCACCAAAGCCGGTTACTCTTCCATTTCGATTAACGGCGTGTTCGGGCGCACTCCTCGCATTGAGCTTGATGGGCTGGATATCAGCGACGAGACGGTCGGCACCACGACGCAGAACATCGGTATGGGCTCCATCCAGGAATTCAACATCAGCCGCTCCAATCTCGACCTCTCGACCGAGCTTACTTCTGCCGGTTCAGTCAATGTGACCACGCGGTCTGGTACCAATGCCATCCACGGGCAGGGGTTCTATAATGTTCGTGATCGCGGTGCCCTGACCGATCCGTTTCCGGGTGACCAGACGGGATATTATCAGCGAAACAATTATGGCGGTCGAGTCGGTGGTCCGGTGATCAAAGATAAGGTCTTTTTCTTCTTCAACGCGGAACGCATGAAGCAGGATGGGGAAATACCTGTCGTCGTGCCAGCCCCATATAGCAATCTTAGCGGAGGATTTCTGTCTCCCTTCCGTGACAATTCCCTTACTGGTAAATTCGATTGGAACGCGACCAAGGATATTCACGTGTTCTACCGCTATACCAATAACTGGAACAAGTCTTCGGCCAATTTCGGCTACGATTATGAGGTGTATCAGAACCGCGACTATTCCCAGTCGCACGCTGTGGGTGTAGATTGGAATAAAGGATCGTGGTCCAACAGTTTTCGTGGTGGTTACTTGAAGTTCCACAATCTGATCGGCGATGGCACTACAGGGGCAAGCTTCTACAATCCATTGCCTAACGCCGAGATCGAGTTCATTGACCTGGGCATCCAGCTTGCTGGGCCGAATCTCCTGGCACCTCAACAGACGTTCCAAAGTAACAGGCAGATCAAGTACGACGGCAGCAAGGTGTACAAGTCCCACATCTTCCGCTTCGGTGCAGGCTTCAACGACATCAACGGCGGCGGTTTCGCGAGTTTCTTCGGAATTGCACCTCTTCTGTTGGCGCAGTCGACTGTTAATGCAGGAAATGCCACCGATCCAACCAATGCTTTACTTCTGACGGCGATCCTTGGCAATGGCCAGGGCTTCTTCACTGAGAAACCCAATTTCGGTTTCCCGGCAGGTGGTCAGCGTGACCACCGCTTCCAAGCGTACGGTGGTGATTCCTGGAAGCTTAGACCGAACCTTACATTTACGTACGGCCTGCGTTACAACCGCGATACTGGACGCAGTGACAGCGATTTGGCACCTATCCCATGCTCAGCATCGGTACTCAACTGCAGCGGGAATCTTTTGGATCAGTTTGGCCCTGGACTAGGAAACCGAATCAACCAGCCAAATACGCAGTTTGGGCCGCAGGTTGGTTTTGCCTGGGATCCGTCCAGCAATGGAAAGACGGCGATCCGTGGCGGCTTTGGTATCTACTACGAGAACTCCATCTTCAATAACACTCTTTTCGATCGTCCGGCCAAACTACCAACTGGCCTGTTCTTCCAGACCGGAGTGCTGGGCTGCGGCAATGACCAGAAAGGCGATACGTCCTTCAATATCCCCGGATTGCCCGCTCCCGTTACCTCCATCAACGGTCAAGACCTCGGAACACAAGTGTGTTACCAACCGCTGTCCACGGCCGCTCCACTCGTGGCCGCGCTCCAGCAGGAATTTCAGGCTGCAGTGAAAGCCCAGGGACCAGTGGCCAACCCCAGTTTTGTAGGCAACACTCTGGAAATCAGCGCGCCCGTCTCGGGATTGTCGGCTTTCTCGCCTAATTTCCGGAACGCGCGTTCCTATCAGTTCAACCTTGGAGTCCAGAGGCAGATCGGTAAGGGCGTCTTTACTGCCGATTACATCCGCAACGTGAGCACTCACTTCATGTTAACGATCGACGCCAACCACGTTGGCGACGCAAGATTCCTGGATCCAACTGCGGCGAATGCCGCGATTGCGGCTACTTTGACTGACTGCGGGGTGACGAGTATTAGTGCTGGGATTGCTGCATGTCCCGGCGGCCCCAACGCGGCCACTGCTATCACGACACCGCTCACCATGAGGGACTTTGCCCTTCGTGGACTGGATTCTGGAAACGCCTTCGGCGGCGGACCTGCTAACTCCACTGGCGCTGCATTTGGCGGAATCAATCGAAACGTCGGTCAGGGTGATTTCGAGTTCCCCGAGGGGCGCTCGGTTTACAATGCTCTTCAGACGTCCTACAAAGAGCAAATCGGCAATCCGATGCGCGGTATCAGTTCCATGGATTTGACGATTTCATACACCCTGTCACGTTACGTCGGCAATGGCGGAAACGATCAGAACTTCAGTGCCACGGCATTCGACAACAATAATCCTGGCTATTTCACGGGCCCCACTTCGCTTGATCGAACGCACCAATTCAAGTTCGGCGCGACCTTCGACGTAGCTCACCGTGGGCCGCGGTTTAGCGTAATCGGGAATTTCGCGTCGGCAGAACCCACCACCCTGCTCTTGCTCTCTCCTGCCTCTCCTGCCCAGTCTGCGCCAGGTGAAATCTACCAGACCGACCTTACAGGAGACGGAACAGTACAAGATCCGTTCCCAGTCAGCACTGGCCAAGCTGTTGGCAAACCCGGGCAATTCATGCGCTCGGTCAACCAGAATAATCTGGCTCAGGCTGTCAATAATTGGAACAGCACTCAAGCCGGAACCCTGACCCCTGCTGGTCAGGCATTGGTCGCGGGCGGATACTTCACCACCTCACAACTTCAATCCCTTGGCGCCGTCAAACCGTTCGTAGCACCACCGCCCCCGGGGCAGATCGGCAACGGAATCTTCCGCGAGGTAAGCGCCGTCCTTGCTTGGCCGATCAAGATAACTGAACGCTTCAGCGTTGAGCCGTCAATCAGCGCCTTCAATGTCCTCGGCTTCGCCAACATAGGTCGATTGAGTGGATTCTTGCCTAACTCAGTTACATCCTATGCTCCCGGAGATACGAGCGGGAACGCAAACGGCAGCGTCCTCGGAACCGTCGGAACACATGACGGAAACAGTGCGTTTAACAACAATTCTGTGAGGATTGGTACCGGCTCGGGTGTCTTCTCCAATGGGGCGCCAAGGCAGGTTGAGTTTGGATTCAAATTCAACTTTTAACCGAGACTAAGCCCTAAGTGAACAGGCCACCCAGTATGGGTGGCCTGTTCACTTCTCACTTCCCCTTGGGTTCTAGGGTGTCAGCTCTCCGCGCAGGTTCTTCGAGATTTTCTCAATGCGCTTGAGCCTGTCAAGAGCATCCTTGGGCATTTTGCCCTGCACAATCTCGCCCACATCTCCCCGGACGTCCTGTGCCAGCTTTGCCAATTCATCGGCCTCTTCGCGCAATTTTACTGGATCAAGCTTTTGAATTTGCGGAGGTGCTGGGGCGTCCAACACCAGAGGATGTTTCGCAATCTCCTGCTTGCCCGGCGGCTCCCGTTGCTGACTTACCGAGGAAGCTAAACATATGACGCCGACCAAGCTTACATAGAGCGCATGGATTTTCATGGCCTGCCTCTGTCGTCGAATAGAAGCAATCATTTGTACTTGAAGTCGATCTGCTTCACTTATTGATTTGGCTCCTAAGATTCTTTGTCAGCTTCTCGATCCGCTTGAGCTTGTCGACCAGATCTTTTGGGAGCAGCCCTCTGCTGACCTGTTCGAAGTCCGCCTGTACAGATTGGGAAAGTTCCAGGAATTGTCTGGCTTCACTTCGCAGTTGGCCCGGATTCACTCGTTCACGGGGTGCCGTAGTCTCTGTTGTCCCGCGCGGCAGCATGATCGTTGGAGGCGCGTCCATGCGCGGAAGTGGCGCCATAGGCGGTACGGATTGACCGCACATCGTTTGCACGAACACTGAAATCCAGATTCCCAAAAGGATGGCGAGACGATGCAGGAAGGAATCTCTCACGGCAACCTCCTGTGAGAAAATATCAGAGCGATTGTACGCCCGACTCGGCATCTACTCCGAAAGTTTTCTGCGAACATGTCTTTACGCAAAGGATTGCTGCACACTACGCTTCTCGCTATCTATATCTATTCGCTCCCGGTCCTCGCTGCCGCGCAATACGCGACTTTGCCGAATATCGTCCTGATCACAATCGATACCGCCCGCGCCGACGCTATGGGATTTCTAGGATCGAAAGATGGGCTTACTCCGAATCTGGACCAACTGGCCCGCCAAAGCGTCGTTTTTACCCGCACTTTCGCCCAAGTTCCACTCACTACTCCCTCTCACGCCACGATCCTTACCGGAACCTACCCTCAGTTCAATCATCTCAATGACCTTGGAACTGCGCTGGCAAAGGACATTCCGTACCTTCCCGACATCCTCCATCAGCGTGGCTATCGAACCGCAGCGATTGTCGGTTCGCAGGTGCTCGATCCCAACAGCGCCGCTGTGCCCGGCTTTGGCAGAGGATTCGACTTCTACGATGCGGATTTTCACAGCCGCCGCCCGGGGGAAGACCGATATCACAGCGTCGAACGAAGGGCTTCCGTAGTTGTCGACCGCGCCATTTCTTGGCTCAACCATCCTGGGGGGCAGCCATTCTTTCTGTGGGTGCATCTCTACGATCCGCACGATCCTTACGATCCGCCTCCGCCGTTTCATGACCGTTACGCGTCTAACCTCTATCACGGCGAAATCGCTTACTCGGATTTCGCTATCGGCAAGCTCCTGAATAAGCTGCGCGAGCAAAGCCTTTTTGACGGCGCAATCATCGCGGTTACTGCCGATCATGGCGAGGCGTTCGGAGAGCACGGCGAACGCAGCCACGGATTTTTCCTCTATGACGAAACCGTCCATGTCCCGCTTTTGATCAAACTGCCCCAGCAGCATTCCCCGGCCACGCGAGTTAAATCCCGCGTCCGGTTAGTGGATATCGCACCCACGCTGTTGTGGGCCGCCGGAATTGATCCTCCACCTGCCATACAGGGGGAATCGTTGCTGATTCGGACCAAGCAGGGAGTAATAACGGAGAACACTGACGCTGATGCGCCAGGCGGTCGCGCTGCGTACTCGGAAACGGATTACCCGCATCGCGCCTTCGGTTGGAGCGCGCTGTACGCATGGCGCGCCGGAAAATATCTCTATGTGGACGCTCCTGAGCCTGAATTGTACGACCAATCGGTTGACCCGGCTGCACAACACAACATCGTATCCGCGTCAAAAGCTGTTGCCGAAACGATGGCTTCGCAACTCCAGGAGTTTCGCCGCAAGACAAGCGAGTCCGGTTCGGCCCGGCCTGAACTGAATTCTCGGCAACTCGAGCAACTTCAGGCTCTAGGATATGTGACCTCCGGCTATGGTCACGCCGCCGGCACAGACCACGAAAGAGGACCCGATCCTAAAGGAAAGATACAGGTCGCTAACGCTTTGCACGAAGCTTTGCTGGACATGGAGGATGATCACTTCAACGATGCCATTCCCAAACTCGAGCAAGTATTAAAGGAGGAACCTACCATGCCCCTAGCGAATCTGGAGTTGGGCCTGGCTTGGAGCAGCCAGGAAAACTACGGGAAGGCATTGCCTTGGCTTCGGCATGCGGCTGAACTGAACCCCGAGTCCGGTCGGGCGCACTTCGAATTGGGTATGGTGCTGGCTGAGACAGGAGACTGGAACCGCGCAGTATCAGAGTTGGAGGCAGCTGTAAAGCGCATCCCCGACTCTGACGAGTTGCACTTCGACTTGGCCACGGCGTACGAGCATGAAGAACGCATTGAGGATGCGCATCAGGAGTTCCTGTCTGCGCTGCGTATCAATCCCGACCAATATAGGGCCAATCTCATGTTTGGGCGCTTGCTGGGAATGCATGGGGATCCCCTCGGCGCGTTGCCCTATCTTCAGAAAGCCGTCAAGGTGCAGCCAGACTCGCCCGATGGACACAAGTTTCTAGCCAATATTTATACCGAGCTCGGACAGGTCGAGAATGCCCGCCGCGAGCAGGCCGAAGCCGAGCAGTTGGCAGCTCCTGATAAAACGCACTGACGATCGCCACTACTTCCCAAACATCGGATAGTGGCTGGCCGCGCCCATAAAGAAAAGCAGCACTATCGATAGAAACGCATTGGCGCGCGACGCCAGAAACGCCTGCCTTGCCATCGTCTTGGCTTTATCTGGCATCGGAGCGCCATTCGTCGCGTTGTCGCGTGTCCACTGAATCAGCCGCTTCTGGATACGCCAGATCACGCCCCAGACATTCAGCAGCATCACCCAGCCGATCCCGCCACCGATTCCGATTGCCAGCAGACGATTACTCTCCCAGCCATGGTTATTCAAGCTCAGGAAGAACCAGGCCGCCCCTGCGACTACTACGGCGTACACCACTCCTATGAAAGCTCCGTTGTCGAAAATTCCTTTGCCAGGAATCAGGCACGCGTATAACAATCCCCAGACAATTGTCCAGATGAGGAAGAAGCTGCCGAAAACAGCTCCTTGTGAGGCATTCAACCCTGCAATCTGGCCATTGTTTACGTCGGCAGCCACAATACTGCCCCAGTATGTCAACCCTGCCAGAACCGTCAGCGCCGCCGACATCCGAAACCACCAGAGTGCCCGCGTCATCAGCGGCGGCATCACCTTGCCTTTGGTCGTGGGGTCCAGCTCCTTCATTAGCGGGACATTCACCAAATTGAAAAAATACAAAAGACCAATCCAGGTAATCCCAGCCAGAAAGTGAATCCACCGGACCGCCATGAGAAAGTTAGTGTTGAAGTCCGTTGGAAGGTTGATTTGTGGACCAAAGAACGAAACCAGAGCGGAGCCTGCCATCAGTCCTCCCGGAGCATTGTGCGGTGTCGTACCTGCGGGAAAAATGCTCACGCGAGGGATTGTACACAACCGCCGACAATAACCATAGGAATGCACTAACGTGCATCACGAAAGCGAATTTGCACAAACTTCCCGGTTGAAAAGCTCCGGGTTACACCGTATTCTCCTCGCAGCTACCTGCCGGGCGGCGCAGCCCAAACCGGGCTGCGAAGAGGCAGGGTTTCCCCCCATGTCCCTTGTGCGGAAGGCTGCAGGGAATATGTTGTTGCTTTGATAGGTGACGTGTCGCAGGTCAAAAGAACTAGAGGAGATCGGCTATGGATAGCAGCAAGCCGGCACAAAACATACAGGATACCTTCCTGAACACGGCCCGCAAAGAGCGTCTAAGCATCACCATTTATCTACTCAGCGGAGTGAAGTTAACCGGCCGTATTCGCTCCTTCGACAAATATTCCGTTGTGCTGGAGGCCAACGGACAAGAACAGTTGATCTTCAAGCATGCCATATCGACCGTAGTGATGGGGCGTACCGTGTCGCATACCGTCCATCCCGCGCATCCAGATGCCAAAGCGGGAGTTGCGGCCTCGAGTTCGTCGTCACCGGCCGTGGCGTCGGCGGCGAGCGCATCGGGTACCGAAGGGTAAGGCGTCTTCGGTTGCCCACTTCTCATCCCAAGAAGACTCGCGCTCGTACGGTCCCGGCCGGACGTGCGTCCCTCGACGGGTTGCTCGAAACGCATCGGCCTGAAGACGATCAAGAGCGCGCTTTTCTCGTGGGTCTCGATGTCCGCACTCGCGGGCGTGGCGCTAAGGGCCGTGTCACGCAACAAGCCCAGGCCGCGCGGAATGCCGCATCGGCCAGCAAGAAATCTGAGCCGCAGAATTCCGAGGAAGATCTAGTCCCGGGAGCGGCTCCGGGGTCGACAAGCTCGAGCTCCAATAAGCCATCCATTCCCGAATTCGATGCCGAAGAATCGCTAGCCGAGTTGCGCACTCTGGCTGGCAGCGCAGGCGCTAGAATCGTCGGAGAGGTCCTGCAGCGCCGTGACCGACCCGATCCGGCGACCTTGATCGGCGCCGGCAAACTTGAGGAAATCTCTGGCGCAGCAGCCTCAGTGAACGCCGACCTTCTGCTCTTCGATCACGACCTCACCGCGTCGCAGCAGCGCAACATTGAAAAGATCGTCAAGCGCCGCGTGATTGACCGCACCCAGCTCATTCTCGATATCTTTGCGCGCCATGCCCGCACGCGAGAAGGCCAGTTGCAAGTGGAATTGGCGCAGTTGCATTACATGTTGCCGAGGCTTGCCGGACGCGGCATCGAAATGTCCCAGTTAGGCGGCGGAATCGGCACGCGCGGTCCCGGCGAAACTCAACTCGAAACCGACCGCCGCAAAATCTACCGCCGCGTTCGCCACGTCGAGCAGCAATTGCAGAATGTCCGGCGAATCCGCGCCCAGCAGCGGCAGCGGCGCGAGTCCGCCCCGGTCGCTACTGTCGCGCTGGTCGGCTATACCAATGCAGGGAAGTCGACTCTGTTCAATGCGCTCACCAAAGCTGCAGTGTTAGCCTCGCCCCGCATGTTCGCCACACTCGACCCGACAATCCGCGCTGTGGTGCTTCCATCCAAGCGCAAAGTTCTTCTTTCCGACACCGTCGGATTTATTCGAAATTTGCCTCACACCCTGGTCTCGGCCTTCCGCGCTACGCTTGAAGAAGTGCAGCGCGCTTCGCTGATTCTCCATGTGTCCGACGCCAGCAATCGGCTCTCTGCCGAACAGGATGCACAAGTCGAAATTGTCCTGAAAGAGCTGGAAGCAGAGAAAAAGCCGCGCCTGCGCGTCATGAACAAAGTCGACCTGCTGGATGTGGAAGTCGCCGAAACTCTGATCCACGATGCCACTCGCGATGGCGGCAACACTCTTTATGTCTCCGCCGCCGAAGCCACCGGCCTCGACAAGCTCCTTGCCCGCATCGACGCCATGATCGCAGAAGATCCGGTCAGCCGCGTTCACCTACGCATTCCGCAGACAGAAGGGAAGATGCTGGCGCTGCTCGAAGCCAAGGCGCGGATCTATTCACGGAAGTACAAGGATGGCGCGGTGGTGTTGGAAGTGGGGGCACCGGAGTCGGTGATACGGCGCGTGAGGGAGTGGGTGGTCAAAGAGTCTGTACAGCCTGATTCGGAATGGTCTTGATGCGTACGCGCTTAGAGTACGACTTGGCGCAATTCCCCGGTTATCTCTCTCTTCTACTTCGGCTACGTCGACAACAACCGGTACATGATCGCTAGTAGCCCGCCAGTCCTCATACCTGCCTATTGTGACGTCCTTTAGTTGGGAAGCCCAGCTATCAGGTACGAATATATAGTCGATGTGAAAACATCGATCTTTCGTGTGCCAGAAATAATATGTGGATTTCGTTTCCTTCCCATGCTCTTCCGAGAAAAAAGCGTGGTACTCGCTGAATAACTTCCTTTCGCGAAGTAGCTTCACTACGGCCGAGTGATTTCGTATTTTTCGTCGGTGATCCCAGATTGCGTTGCTGTTAAAGTCGCCGCACATAACCACGGGTTGAGCGTCAGCAAACCATCCACGGTGTCTGGTTACTGATTCGAAGGTCTGTCCTACGTAGTTCTTCTCTCTACTCCCGCCGACCGGGCAGGCCCAAACGGCAAGGAGCAGAAAGCTCATGGGACCGTGAACCCGTACCGGCGCGATCCACTTCTGCGTCGGACGCCTTCCTGCCTCCAGCGTCCACCCAGGTGCGGCCACCACGCCCAGCCCCTTGTTCTTGTTGTCGCCCCACTAGCAGGCCGCAAATCCCTCATCCCTGCGAGCCAGAATCGAGTCGCGCGAGCACTCTGGAATCACGGCAATGTCGGGCCGAAGACTGTCCAGGAAGCCCCACTTCTTCGCGAATGCCATCCTTGCAGTTCCACACGACAATTCTCACCGTGTTCCTCCGGATCTGAACTCGTAGCAAGGACCTTCGCCATCATAATCAACGCCTTTTTGCGGTGGGAGAATTTATACGGGGACAAATTTAAATGGGCCGGCAACCAAGAAGCGGTGACATTCCTTGGCTATCGGCCCATTCGATCCTGAATCGGATCGGAGGTGATACTTCAATGCTAGTCCTCTTTACCGGGAAGTCAAGGATTAGTTGCAGATTTCTGCATGCTGCACGACGGCCCGTTAACATTAAGTACACGCTATTCCTGACCGCAGGTTCGGCGACGGCGGTCCACGAAAATTAGATCACTCCACATTGACATAACCTCCCTTGGACGTTAGACTTAACAGTTTTCACAGCCCTCATTTTCCGTACAGCAATGCGACAATGGACGAAACGCTAAGACAATTAGGCGAATTACTGCTCGGAGCCATACCTACCGTAATTCTCGTGGCGCTGCTTTACGTCCTCTACACGACGATCGTTCACCAGCCTTTGCGCAGAGTCCTCGACGAGCGGCGCGGCAAGACCGAAGGTGCTGTCGAGAAATCACGGGCGGATATCGCGGCCGCTGAGGCCCGCACCTCCGAATACGAGCAGCGCCTGCGCGAGGCTCGCGCCACATTATTTCGCGCCCAGGAGCAGCGCCGAAAGGCTGCACTCGATGCCCGGGCGGCTGCGCTGAACGAGGCGCGCGGCAAAGCGCAAGCCCAGGTACAGGCAGTCAAAGCTGATATTCAGAAGGATCGGGAGACCGCGCAGGCCGCTTTGCAGGGTCAAGCGCAAACACTTGCCACTGAGATTATTCGTCGAGTGCTGCAGCCCGCCGGAGCGGGACGTTAATGCTCATTCATGCGAGGTCGCAGCCCTCGGATTCTACGAACTCGTATTCGAGAACGAAAATGAATTTCACGAGCCAAGTCGTTCGCGCATGCCTGCTGGGTTTGCTCGCAATCAGTTTCGCGGGCGCCCTGTTACCGCTGCGAGCGCAGGAACAACCGGCTGCTCAGCCGAAGCCACAGCAACAAGCGGCAAAGCCATCCAAGCAGCCCGGGTTCGGGCGGCAACTCACTCATAAGACTCGTGAGGCTGCCGGAGAAGAAGAAAAAGACGATAACGCGCAGTTCAAAGAGTCGCCTTCCATCCAATTTATTGCGCAGCATACCGGCTTGAGCACATCGAGCGCATACTTCGCGAGCATTATTCTGAATTTTGCAGTGATCGCAGGAGTCATTTTTTGGGCGAGCCGGAAATACTTGCCCGGCGCTTTCAGAGCGCGTACTGCGGCAATTCAAAAGGCGATGCAGGAGGCGCAAAAGGCCAGCGACGAGGCTCGCCGCCGGCTCGCTGAAATCGAGAATCGTTTGATGAAGCTTGACGGCGAAATCGGCATGATGCGCGATCAAGCCGAGAAGGAAGCCGCCGCTGAAGAAGCGCGCATCCAGGCCGCCGCCGAGGCCGACGCGCGGAAGATCGTAGAAAACGCGCAGCAGGAAATCGCCTCCGCTGCCAAAACCGCGCGCCGCGAACTCACCGCCTACGCCGCCGATCTCGCGGTCGGCCTTGCGCAAAAGCAGATTCACGTTGATGCGGTCACCGATCAATCGCTGGTCCGGAATTTCTCCGGGGAGTTAGGCGGCGAAGGTTCTCCGCAGCGCTCGGGAAAGGACGGCCGCAAAAACTAAATGGCTTCCGTCGCCAGCACCTACGCGCGTGCTTTCGCCGATGTTGTTCTTGGCGCCCATCTTGACGCCGATACTTCGATTGCGGAATTGCGCACTATAGCAAGCCTGCTGGCCGAGAGTGCGATGCTGCGCCGCGTATGGGAGAATCCGGCGATTCCTGCCGACCAGAAGCGCGGTGTGCTCGACCTAATCGTAGATCGCGACAAGATTTCAAAGCCGGTGCGCAATCTGATCGCAGTGCTGATCGATCACCGCCGGATGCATTTCTTCGTGCCCGTTATCGATCAACTGGAAAAGGAACTCGACGCGCGCTTGGGATTCGCGGAAGCGCAAATCACCAGCGCCCGAGCCCTGGACGACGACGAAAAACGGGAGTTCGAATCACAAGTGCGAAAGTTGACCGGGAAAAAAGTTCGCGCGCAATACGGCCAGGACGTTTCTTTGTTAGGCGGTGCCGTGCTCCGCATCGGCAGCACAATTTACGATGGCTCGGTGAAGGGCCAGTTGGAAAGAATAAAGGAAGCTATTACTTCCTAGGTCTTGGCTTGAACCTAATTTAGACAGGCTTTGGCCACGCAGTCATAAACGTGGTGGGCTAAGAGTTGAGAGCCAAAGGCTAAGAGCAGATTCTATGGCACAGATCAAAGCAGACGAAATTACAAAACTTATCCGCGAGCAGATCGAGAATTACGAATCGAAGATCTCCGTGGATGAAACCGGCACGGTCATCACGCTGGGCGATGGCATCGCGCGCGTCTACGGACTCGACAAAGTCATGGCCGGCGAACTTCTCACTTTCCCGCACGATGTGGCCGGCATCGCCATGAACCTGGAAGAAGACCAGGTCGGCGTCGTGCTGCTTGGCGAATACACAGAGATCAAAGAAGGCGACGAGGTGAAGCGCACCGGCCGCATCATGAGCGTGCCCGTCGGCGACTCCTTGATCGGCCGCGTGGTCGATTCGCTCGGTCGTCCTATCGACGACAAGGGGCCCATCGCTTCCGATCAATTTATCGCTCTCGAACGCCTCGCCCCCGGTGTCATCGACCGCCAGCCCGTCCGCGAGCCCATGGCCACCGGACTCAAGGCCATCGACAGCATGATCCCTGTCGGGCGTGGCCAGCGCGAACTCATCATCGGTGACCGGCAAACCGGAAAGACCGCCGTCGCCCTCGATACCATCATCAACAGCAAGGGCAACGACCTCATCTGCATCTACAACGCAATCGGACAGAAGCGTTCTTCCATCGCGCAGGTAGTAAAAATTCTTGAAGACGCCGGAGCGATGGAATACACCATCGTCGTAGCCGCGTCCGCCTCCGAACCCGCGCCCATGCAGTACATTTCGCCGTATGCGGCCACCGCAATCGGCGAATATTTCCGCGACAGCAAGCGCCACGCGCTGGTCATCTACGATGATTTATCGAAGCACGCGGCGTCCTATCGCGAAATTTCGCTGCTGCTGCGGCGTCCACCCGGACGCGAGGCCTATCCCGGAGACGTTTTCTATCTCCATTCCCGCTTGTTGGAGCGCTCCGCCAAGTTGAGCGACAAGAACGGCGGAGGATCGCTGACCGCTCTGCCCATCATCGAGACCCAGGCGGGCGACGTTTCCGCCTACATTCCGACCAACGTCATCTCGATTACCGACGGCCAGATTTATCTGGAAACCGATTTGTTCAACCAGGGAGTCCGCCCCGCTGTAAACGTGGGCTTGTCGGTGAGCCGCGTCGGCGGCAGCGCGCAGATCAAGGCCATGCGTCAGGTTGCCGGAACCCTGAAACTCGAATTGGCCCAATACCGCGAGCTGGCCGCCTTCGCACAGTTCGGCAGCGACCTCGATAAAGCCACGCAGAATCAGTTGAATCGCGGGCAAAGGCTGGTCGAACTCCTGAAGCAAGCCCAGTTTTCTCCGTTGCCGTTCTCCAAACAGATTCTGATCATCTTCGCGGGCACGGGAGGCTTCCTCGACGATCTTCCGGTGAATCAAGTCCGTGACTTCGAACAAGAACTGTATAAATA
>Ga0307474_10000598_pt1 | contig 25897 bp, 19 predicted proteins | sample atmos_gasesECM1C_2_FD_203312 | JGI IMG/M metagenome (GOLD analysis project Ga0307474, IMG submission 203312) | Hardwood forest soil microbial communities from Morgan-Monroe State Forest, Indiana, United States - atmos_gasesECM1C_05 | ecosystem: Environmental > Terrestrial > Soil > Temperate... | reverse complement strand
CCTCGTCGAAAATATTGACCGCTCACCTGAAGGATTTCTCCTTCGCCTCGAAGGTGGAGAATCGGTTGAAGCCCGCCGCGTAATTCTCGCCGTCGGAATTTCACACTTCGAAAACATCCCCGAAAATTTGGCGCACCTGCCCCAGGAATTTCTGACCCACAGCTATCGCCACGCAGACCTCGAATCCTTTCACGGTAAGAGTGTCGCCGTCATCGGCGCCGGCGCTTCCGCCATCGATCTCGCCGGATTGCTGAAAGACGCCGGCGCTGATGTCCAGCTCGTCGGCCGCCGCACCGAACTGAAATTTCACACCGCGCCCAAGGACGCGAAACCCTCCACCTGGTGGACTCGGCTCCGTCATCCCTCTTCCGGCCTTGGCCCCGGGCTGCGTTCCCGTTTCTTTTCCGACGCCCCGAATTGGTTTTATTTCTTGCCGGAATCTTTGCGCTTGAAAATCGTAAAGCGCGCCCTCGGCCCATCCGCCGGATGGTTCGCCCGCGATAAAGTCATTGGCCGCGTCGCCCTCGTTTTAGGGTTCACTCCAGAAACCGCGGAGATCCGCGATGGGAAAGTTCATTTGCATCTCCGCGGCAGGGACGGCTCGCCCAAGGAAATCACGGCCGATCACGTCATCGCCGCCACGGGCTACAAAGTCACCGTGGATCGCCTGAAATTCCTCGCGCCGGACCTGCGTACCCAACTCAAAACCGTCCAGGGCACGCCGGCTTTGAAATCGAACTTCGAATCGTCGATCCCCGGTTTGTATTTTGTCGGCCTCGCGGCCAAAACCAATTTCGGCCCGGTGATGCGCTTCGCCTTCGGCGCAGGTTTCGCCGCCGAAACTCTGACCCAAACCATGTTGAAATCGCTCAAGCGCAATCCTGCGTCCGTACCCATGCAGAAAGTCGCCAGCATCGCCGACTGATGGTTCGCATCCAACTCACTCTCGCTCGCGCAGCGCGGACCATCCAATGAAACGGGAAACACTTGCGATTCACGCCGGTTACAATGGCGACCCAACCACCAAAGCCGTCGCGGTCCCCATTTACCAGACCATCGCGTTTGAATTTGATTCCGCCGCGCATGGCGCAGCCCTCTTCAATCTCGACGTTCAGGGCAACATCTACACTCGCATCGGCAATCCCACCAACACCGTCCTCGAAAAACGTGTCGCCGCTCTCGAAGGCGGCGTCGAAGCGCTCAGCGTCAGCTCCGGCATGGCCGCGATTCACTATTCCCTCGTCAACATCGCGGAGATGGGCAACAACATCGTTTCCCTTCCGCAGCTCTACGGAGCAACCTACACCCTGCTCGCACATATTTTGCCCAAACAGGGCATCGCCGGGCGCTTCGCCGTCAGCGATAGCCCGGCCGACGTCGAAAAATTGATCGACGAAAATACTCGTGCGGTTTTTTGTGAAAGTGTCGGCAATCCCGCCGGCAACGTCGCGGATATCGAGGGCCTGGCCAAGGTCGCGCACAAGCACGGTGTGCCGCTGATCGTCGACAACACCGTCGCCACTCCGATTCTTCTCCGCCCCTTCGAATATGGCGCCGACGTAATTGTTCATTCCATGACCAAATTTATGGGCGGCCACGGCACCACCCTCGGCGGCATGATTGTCGATAGCGGAAAGTTTCCCTGGAAGGATCACGCCGACCGCTACTACATGCTTACCAAGCCCGAGCCGGCCTATCACGACGTCGTCTACACCGAGCAATACGGAGCCGCCGCCTACGTGGCGCGCTGCCGCACCGTGTGCCAGCGCAACACCGGGTCCACCCTCGCGCCTCTGAACGGTTTCCTGTTGCTGCAAGGAATCGAGACCATGGCTCTGCGCGTCGAACGTCACGTGGAAAATGCGCGCAAGGTTGCCGAATTTCTTCGCGGCCACAAGCAAGTCGCTTGGGTCAATTACGCCGGCTTCTCCGATAGCCCGTTGTATCCCATGGCCCAGAAATACATGGGCGATGCTCGCCCGTCCTTGCTCACTTTCGGCGTCAAAGGCGGTTTCGAGCCCGGCGTAAAATGTTTCGACGCCATGAAACTCTTCAAGCGCATGGTCAACATGGGCGATGCCAAATCGCTGTCCTGTCATCCGGCATCCACCACGCACCGCCAGTTGACGCCCGAAGAGCAACTCAAGGCCGGGGTCACGCCGGAAATGATCCGCCTCAGCGTTGGCATCGAGCACATCGACGACATCCTCGCCGATCTCGACCAGGCACTCCAGGCGTCCATCGCTTAAGATGATTTAGTCAGTCAGCACCGCTGGGAGGTTTGAAATGCCAATCGCGATCGAGGGCGGCCGGGTTCCGGCGCTTCTCAAACTCGCGAAGGGTTTCGCCCCGGCGCAGCCTGCTCCTTCCGAAGCCGCCCCGATTCGCATCGCGCTGGTCAATAACATGCCGGACGCCGCACTCGAAGACACCGAATTCCAGTTCTTTGAACTGCTCAGCCAAGCGGCCGGCGACATTCCGGTCAGTTTGAAATTGTTTTCGCTGCCGAAGCTTCCTCGCAACGAATTAGGCCAGAAGCATCTGGATAATTTCTATTCCAGTAGCACCGAACTTCTGCGCGACAGTTTCGACGGCGCCATCATCACCGGCACCGAGCCGCGCAGTCCCAACCTTCGCGACGAACCCTATTGGGCCTCGCTGGTCGAAGTTTTGAATTGGGCTGAGCACAAAACGTCCTCGACGGTTTTGTCCTGCCTCGCCGCGCACGCCGGCGTTCTGGCCAGTGACCAAATCCCGCGTTCGCCTCTCAGTGACAAACAGTTCGGCGTTTTCGAATACAAAAAGATGACTGCGCATCCGCTCACCGAAGGCATTGGCGACACCATGTGCGTAGCGCATTCCCGCTGGAACGAGGTGAAGCCCGACGCCCTCGCATCCCACGGATATGAAATTCTCACCAAGTCCTCTGCCGCTGGCGTTGACTTGTTTGTGAAGCAGCGCAACCAAAGCCTCTTTGTCCACTTTCAGGGCCATCCCGAATACAGCACCAGAACACTGCTCAAGGAATACCGCCGCGACATCAAACGCTACTTGCGCCAGGAACGCGAAACCTACCCGACCCAGCCGCATGGCTACTTTGACGCTGCGGCCGCCAAGCTCCTCGAACAATTTCGCGCCAAAGCCATCGCCAATCGTCGCGAAGATTTACTTGCTGATTTTCCGGAATTCGCCGTAGGCGCCACCGTCCAGAACACCTGGCAATCCACCTCTGCCGCCGTCTACCGCAACTGGCTCCAATTCCTCCGCGACAAAAAACAATCCGCTCACTCTCCCGTCCTCTCCCAAGCCACGCGTCACTAGGAAAAGGAAGCCCCGCCGCGAAAGCACGCCGCCCGCCCCAATGCTGTTTCGCGAGGCGTCTTCAGCCGCAAACGCGTCTAGCCCATTTTGGAGTGCGGTGGCTCTGCCACCACTTTTCCGAAGCACCCGCAAAAAAATCAACCAAGCGCGAAGCGCCGCCACGATCCATCACCTACCGGCCAACCAGCCCCGGAGGGGCGGCATAATTTAGCCCGGCCCGTAAGGGCCGGGAAAGAAAAACGCCTTTCGACGCCCTTCCTCTCGCGCGGTTTTTTCGCGCGAGCCTTCGTAAAGTCCAAGCACAATCGCTCGCGCGCAGCGCCGGGGCTTTCTTCGATGCAAGCCCGCCCCAACCAACGATCCTCGTCGCGCTGTTTTCCCCATCCGCCGCCCTGTGCTAGCCTTCAAACTGCCCTGACAAATGATCGACATCAACGTCCCCGAAATAATTAACTCTCTCCCGCCGCGGCTCTGCGACGTCATCATCCCCTGGGTTGAACGCACTCCCGAGCATCCCGCGTTGGTCGAAGCCTCCGGTTCCTGGACGTACAAACAACTCGATGCCGTCGTGAAAGAAACCCAAACCTGGCTGCGCGATCTTGGCGTGCGCCCCGGCGACCGGGTCATGATCGTCATCGAAAATTGCCGCGCCTTCGTCGCCATCCTGTTCGCGCTCACCGCCATGGACGCCTGGCCCGTGCTGGTGAATTCCAAACTCAGTGCCCGCGAAATTGACGAAATTCGCGTCCACTGTGGCGCTCGCCGCGTCCTTTATATGACGGCGGTTTCGCCGCAAGCCGTGCAGCATGCCAAGCGGCACGGCGCAGCCATCGCGCCAGTTGGAAATCTAGGCCCAATCGGCGTTGGACCGCTCGACGAAAATGTTCAACCCGAGCCCATCGACCCGAACGAGCCTCCCGAAAATCATGTAGGCGCCCTGATCTACACTTCCGGCACGACCGGCCTCCCCAAAGGCGTGGTCCTCACCAATCGGAACATGCTTTTCATGGCCGGCATTTCCGCCAGGATTCGCTCGCTCTCACCGCGCGATCGCCTCTACGGAATTTTGCCGATGTCGCACGCCGTCGGCCTCTCGGTCGTTCTCCTGGGGACCCTGATCAGCGGGGCTACGCTCTACATCGCGCCGCGCTTCGATCCCGTCTCCACCCAAGCGACGATCGAAAAAGAGCGCCTCACCGTCGTGCTCGGCGTCCCGGCCATGTTTCACCAGCTGCTCGAGTACGCGAAGTTCAAAGGCCTCGCCGCATTCAGCACGCCCGAGCTGCGCATCATTTCTTCCTCCGGCGCGCCGCTCGATCCCTCCGTGAAGACCGCCGTCGAAAAATTCTTCGGCATGCCGCTCTACAACGGTTACGGCGTCACCGAGTGTTCGCCAAATATCGCCCAGGCGCATCCCGATGAGCCGCGCACCGATACTTCCGTCGGCCGCATCTTTCCCGGTATCGAAGTGAAATTCGTCGACGGCAACGGCAATCCCGTAGCGGAAGGAGAAGTCGGAGAATTGTGGGTCCGTGGGCCGAACGTCATGCGGGGTTATTACCACGCGCCGGAAGAAACCGCCGCAGCCGTGAACCGCGAAGGCTGGTTCAATACCCGCGACCTCGCGCAGTTGCGTGACGGTCATCTCTTCATCATCGGCCGCACCAAGGACTTAATCGTCCGCTTCGGCTTCAATGTCTATCCCGCCGAAGTGGAAGCCGTGCTCAATTCCCATCCGGCCATCTTGCGCTCCGCCGTCATCGGCCGCTCCGTCGAAGGCGACGAAGAAGTGATCGCCTTCCTCCAACTCCGCCCCGGCGCCAACCTAACCGCCGCCGAAGCGGCCGATCACGCCGCGAAAAACCTCGCCCCCTACAAACGCCCCAGCCAAATCCTCTTCGTCCCCGAACTCCCCGTAAACCTCAACGGCAAAGTCATAAAATCCGAACTACCAAAATTAATCCCCAACGTCACTTAACTTCCGCTCAATTTGGCGGTGACGAAACGCTTATATCATCGCCAAAATCGCCTTTGGCCGTCATCCAGAGGAGCGCTTTTTGCGACGAAGGATTTATCTTCGATGCGGCCCGCACCGCTGCCTCTGCCGTGTGTACTTTGCCCTATACCTAACCAACGTGTTATCATGCATCGCTTGCGTGTAAAAAGTCGCCGTCATGGGCGCCAGGAGGGACACACCAATGCGCCTCACCCCATGCAAATCCCTCCCATCTCCACTCGATACAATTCCCGCACTTCGAGTCGCCAGCCTGCAATTGGAAATCATCGGAAACCACCCAATCCAAATGCCGGCCGGCGTTCTAATCGTCATTTTCTAATGCGATTAGAAATCGCCGTAACCTCTTCAAAACAAAGCATCGATTACCGTCCTAATCGCAACATTTGGGACCCTCCAACCGATTCCAAATGCCCCGGCGGCGATGCTAAACTCGCATCAGCATTTTGGATTTACCTCCCGTCTCAGGAGCGGATTTTTGGCTAAGCCACCCCTCGCATCAGAACGCAAGATCGTCTTCAGCGACCAGGTGCTGCAGGACCCTTACCCCACCTACGCTCGCATGTTGGAAGAGGGACCGCTGCATTTCATCGATATGGGCGGCCAGTGGGCCGTCTGGGCCGTCTTCGGCCACGCCGAGTGTTCTTCCGTCGCCAAGGATCCCCGCCTCTCCGCGAAGCGCGCGCAGCAGATGATCATCACTCTTCCGCCCAGCAGCCAGGGCGAATTCACCGAACTCGCCCGCATGCTCGGCCTCTGGCTGATTTTCATGGACCCGCCGGAACACACCCGCCTGCGGAAGCTTCTGAACAAAGGATTTTCCCCGGTCGCGGTTGAGGGCCTGCATCCGCAGGTCGAAGCCATCGTCGACCGCATGCTCGAGCCGCTAAAGCATGGCTCCGAAGTCGAACTGATGAATCAGTTCGCCAATCCCATGCCGGTCCGCATCATTTGCGAAATGCTCGGCATCCCCGAGTCGCTGAACGAGAAGTTTGTGAATTGGTCCCGCGCCATTGCCCTGTTTCGCGGCAACCCCAATCGCACCGTCGAACAGGCGCGCGCCGCGCAGGATGCGCTGCGGAACCTTACGGATTATTTCCGCGCCACCGTCGCCGAACGAAGAAAAAACAAGGGAACCGACCTGATCAGCCTACTGATCGATATCGAGGAAGAAGGAGAAGTACTAACCGAAGAAGAGCTCTACGCCCAGTGCATAGCCATGCTTTTCGCCGGGCATGAAACCACCCGCAACCTGATTGGCAGTGGCATGTACACGCTTCTGAAACATCCCGAAGAAACCGCCGAGTTGCGCGACAAACCGGAAATGATCCGTCCCGCTGTTGAGGAGATTTTGCGCTGGGAGAGTCCCGTGCAATTTACGGCGCGGGTTCTAAAAGAAGATATCGAAGTCTGCGGCCAGCGAATTCCGAAACGCTGGTCGATCCTCTGCATGCTCGGTGCCGCGAATCGCGATCCCAAGCAATTCAAAGATCCGAATCAGCTCAACCTGAAACGCCTGAACAATCAACATCTGGCTTTCAGCGCCGGCCCGCACTTCTGCATCGGCAGCCAACTGGCTCGCCTCGAAGGCCAGGTCGCCATTCTCAAACTCGTCCAGCGCTACCCGGAAATGAAACTGGTCGGCCCCAAACCGGAATGGGCGCCCACGTTCGGCTTCCGCGGCCTGAAAAGCCTGCAAGTAAAATTGTAGAAAATGTTTTTAGCTTTTCGATTGCAGCCGTGTCGCGCATGCAAAATGGCGCCGCGTTTCTGCTCGCAGGATTACAGCGAGATCTCGATCAGCGCCGGACCCGGCGTTGCGAAACTTCGTCGCAGCAAAACTCCGAACATTTCAAGTGACGTCGCTCGCGTCGCCGGCACTCCCATGCTTTTTGACATCAGCACCCAATCGATGTCTGGCCGCCCGATCGCGAAGAGGTTCGCCGCCCTCGGCCCCGGAGCGCCAACACCCAATCCCGAATATTCCCATTGCAGCACGCCGTACGCGCGATTGGCGAAGACGACCGACGTAATGTTCAGTCCTTCGCGCGCCATGGTCCACAGCGCTTGCAGCGTATACATGCTGCTGCCATCGGCGGTCAGGCACAGCACGCGCCGTTCGGGAGCCGCGATGGCAGCGCCCACGGCCAGCGGCAGTGCGATCCCGATCGACCCACCGGTATTCGCCAACCAGTCGTGTGGCGCAGCGCCGCGCGACGCCGCCATCATGCCCCGCCCGGACGTCATCGCCTCATCCACTACAATCGCGTTCTCCGGCAACGTCGCCGCCACCGCGGTCGCGAGGCCGGGCAAAGTGATCTCGCCCGTCGGCGCCGCCGGCCGCTCCGCTTCTTGTGTTAAGACCGGCGATTTGTCGTTTAACGAAAGCGCGTCCACGAGCGCTTCGAGTGCTCCGGCGGAATTCTCTTTGGGACTTGCCAACGTGTGGATTACGCAATCCGGCGGAGCCAGCACGCTGCTTTTTCCCGGATACGCAAAATACGATACGGGCACCGGCGCGCCGACCAGAATCATCTGGCGAAAATCTTTCAGCGTTTCCACCGCTTGTTCTTGAACGTACGGCAAGCGCTGTACTGGAACGCGGCCCGCGCCGCGCTCCATCCTTGCGAAAGGATACGGCGCGAGCAGCTTCGCGCCGGTCGCGGAGGCGATGCGTCCGGCCGCTTTCAATCCTGCGCCGTGCAAACCGCTTCCGATAATCATCAACGCGGTGCGCGCGCCATTGCGCAGCAAAGCCGCGGCGTGTTCCACGTTCGCAGCGGGTGGCAGCAGTGCGTGCGGCACCAAGGGTTTCGGAGCGACTACGCCGCCTTCGCTCCACGCAACATCTGTAGGTACGATCAGGGTGGCGATGCGTCCCGGATCATTGCCCGCGGCGGCAATTGCCTCGGATGCGTCACAGCCGAGCCCTGCGGTCGTGCGCGATGTGCGCAGCCAGGCCGAATACGGCCGGGCGATTCCTTCCAGATCCGAAGTGAGCGCCGCGTCGTATCGCAGGTGCGTGGCCGGATGCTGACCGATTATGTTGACCATTGGCGTGCGCGCTTTGCTCGCGTTGTGCAGATTCGCCATGCCGTTGGCGAAACCTGGACCCAGATGTAGTAGCGTACACGCCGGTTTTCCCGCGATCCGCGCGTATCCATCCGCAGCGCCGGTGACGACGCCTTCGAACAAACCCAGCACACAACGCATTTCGGGCGCGCGGTCGAGCGCCGCGACGATGTGCATCTCCGACGTGCCGGGGTTGGTGAAGCAATCGTTCACCCCACCAGCCAGCAGCGTGCGAATCAGGCTTTCGGCGCCATTCATGAATTTGGTCTCAAGGAATTATCTGGGAATGGAAAGCTTCATCGAGATGCCGCGAAATCACGGCGCCGAGCTGGTCCGGATGTTTCGCGATCATTCCAAGATGGTCGCCCGAAACAGTTTCGCAGTCGAATTTCTTGACCAAGCCGGACCAGACTGCAATGGCGTTTGCCGGAAAATCCGTGAGCACGGCCGCCCTCACGAACCTTACTTTTCCGGGATAGTAACGCGGGCGGTAACTCCGGATCGCTTCGCGGGCCATTTCCGCGGCGTGGCGCATTGCAGGCGTCATCGCTGCGGCCGCCGCGGCAGCTTGCGACGTTTTCGTGGCGCGGCGTCCCGCAGACATCTGCGCGCGCAATTGCTCCGGCGTGGCCGATTCCTCGCCTTGCGCGGACATACCGATCGCAGAACCCACTTTTTGCAATGCCAGCCGGCCGTAAAGCAAGAAAAGCTGCCAGGGAGAAAGCAGGCTGCGATTCGGATAAGCATCCAGCACAGTCAACAACGCGACGCGCTCGCCTGCGGCCGTAAGGCGCTGCGCGATTTCCATGCAGACCAGCCCGCCAAGAGAATAGCCGACAAAAAAATAAGGGCCATGAGGCTGCACGGCGCGAATCGCATCGAGATGGTACTGCGCCATTTCTTCAATGGTGGCGAAGGGCTCGTCGATTCCGTCGATGCCGCGTGCCTGCATTCCGTAGACGTTGCGGTCGCAGCGGATGTGCGTCAGCAAACGGTAAAAATCGATCACGCTGCCGCCCAAACCGTGCGCGATGAAAACCGGCGGCTCGGCCGAACCTTTACGCAGCAGGACGAGCGGAGGAAGCCGAGGAATACTAGGCTGTTCCAATTCGGCGGCAAGCGCAGCAATGGTCGGCGTGTTGTAGATCATCACCGGCGGCAATTGGCGTCCGCAGAGTTTTTCGACTTCCAAAAACAGGGTGACCGCCGAAAGCGAATCGCCCCCGAGATCGAAGAAATTATCGTCCAGCCCGATCGGAGATCGCTGCAGCACGCGCTCCCAGATCGGAATCAGAGCTTCAGTCATCGCCGAGGTGGGCTTGGTGGTCATTCGAATTGGATTCTACTGCACACGGGCGCGTTCCTCGCCACCCAGGCGGAAATGAAACTCCAGTATCGAAGTGGACGAGGCACGGCGGCAGAATTAGAGCATCAGGCGTGCGCAAAAGCCCAATACAATTCGCGAGCCTTGCTGTACAGGGGGCCGATGGGAAGAACACGTTGGTCGATGCGAGTTACCGGCGCGACTTTGGAATAATTTCCGGTGGAGAAGATTTCGTCGGCAGACTGAAAATCCGAATATTTCAAAGTAGTTTCTATGACTTTGACGCCGTTTTCCCGGAGCAGGCCGATCACCCGCTGGCGGGTGATGCCGGCTAGGAAAGTTCCGTTGGCCGCGGGAGTGAAGGCGACGCCGTCTTTGGCCATGAAGATATTGGAGGTTGCCAGCTCGGCGACATTTCCAAGCATGTCCAACACAATGGCGTTGTCAAAACCTCGCGCGTGCACGTCGAACAACGCGCGAGCGTTGTTGGGGTAAAGGCATCCGGCTTTGGCATCCACCGGCATGGTTTCAATAGTGGGCCGGCGGAAGAGTGACAAGGTCACTGAAAAACCACCGGGCTTGCGCATCGGCGCTTCATAAATGGAGAGGCACCAGCGCGTCGATTCGGGATCGTGGGCTTGCACCCAAGGTCCTTCTTTCTCGGCCCAATACATCGGCCGGATGTACAGCGCGGTTTCCTTGGCGAATTTAGCGATGCCTTCGTGCGCGAGCTTGATCCAGGTTTCGGTAGACACTACCGGTTTTAGATACAGCTTGATCGCCGAATCATTGACGCGAGCGCAATGGAGGTCGAGGTCCGGAGTTACGCCCTCGAAATATCGCGCTCCGTCGAACACCATTGAGCAAAGCCAGGACGCGTGCGTGCGAGGGCCCATGATGGGCACATTGCCTTCGTGCCATCGATCCTCAAAATACGTCCAGGTTTTGGAGAAACTATCTGCGGGAGACAAGCCATTCCTCCGTGGCAAGAATAAGCTGGTGAAAAAAAACGAGACGCGCCTCTAAGGCTGGACCGCGGCGTCGATGGATTTCCGTAGTGCGGTAGCCAGGTGCCTGACGAACGGCTCATTGAGCATACCCGCAGGAAAAACGGGCAGCACGATGACATCGTGACCACCCTGCGAGAGCGAATCCCATTTTGCTCCGGGCTGATCGAATAACGAATACTGTTTCATTGGCCGGAAATTCGTCAATTTTGCGCAGTAGGGTTGGGGAGTGTAGGCAAAACAAGCTCGGTCATTGGCTTTCCAGATCCGGCCCAGGATAACCGTTTCGGAAGGAGCGCCGTTTGGCGAAGTCTGGAACCTGGCCTGCAAAATTCCCTTCCAGACCGGAATCCGGTTGCGAAGAGCCTGCATTTTTTCGGAGAGAAATTCGGAGCGGCCTCGGGAATCTACTCGAAAGAAATTGGCCACGTGAAAAAGAAATCTCTCCAAGGCCATGTATCCCTCGTTCCAGACGTTCACTGCGGGGATTTTCGACCAATCGGTGGTGTCGAGCAGTGCCAGCAGCGCAACTTCTTGTCCTTGCGCGCGCAACTGCTGAGCTACTTCATACGCAATGGTTCCGCCGAGGCAGTAACCGCCGAGGAAGTACGGCCCGCGGGGCTGCACCCGCCGGATCTCTTTCACATAAAGAGCCGCCATATCTTCTATTTTGGTCAGCGGCGGCGCGTTGCCATCCAATCCTTGCGCCTGCAAACCGTAGAAGGGCTGGTCGTCGCCAAGGAGTTTGGAAAGCTCGCGGTAGATCAAGACGTTGCCCCCGGCTCCATGCATACAAAAGAACGGTGGCCGCGAGCCGATGGGCTGAATAGCCACCAGTGGAGACCAGCCGTCGGGGGCGGCATCTTGACGAAGAACCGCCGCAAGTTCCGCGATGGTAGGAGCTTCAAAAAGCGTGAAAATCGGAAGTTTGACGTTGAATGTTTTTTCAATCTGAACGAACAGATGCACCGCAAGCGAAGAATCGCCGCCCAAGTCGAAATAGTTCTGATCGCGCCCAATCTGCTCGATTCCGAGCAGGTCCTCCCAGATGTGCGTTAAATGTCCTTCGATGTCGTCTTGTGCGCCGGCTGGGGGCGGCGAAATCGGGCCTAATTGCTCCGCTTTAGGGTTCGTTGCGAACATAACTCCTTAACAACCAAATCGCGATCATGAGGTGGCATGCGCGAGGACTCCCGACCTGTCGTATATACCACTTTAGCGAACAGCGTACTAAGGCAATCGTTGTACCAGTCTAGGTCTACCGCCAGTCGTTGTGAACAGGTACTTTAGTAAAGAATTAAGCGCTTCGTTCGCATCGCGTACGTACCCAGTTAGCCGGACCGGAAATAGTTTTCCTTACGTTTGGCTCGTTATATGCCCGCGTCTCTCGTTATAAACAGCCGAATTAATGCAAGATACGGTAGGCCGTCGATACCAGCAAACGCAGCGCTTGCCGCCCGGTGACCACGAACCAAGGCAGCTTTCCCAGCGCAGCTTCGTCTGTAGCCCGCCACATCGACGACATAATGGCCCAGCGGTCCTGATTTGTCATCTGAATGGCAACGCCCCGGGCCTCGATGATGTCAAAAGCTCGTCGTTCTAAGTATGCCGAGCGGACGTCCTTGCGCAAGCACCCTGCGAGGGACAGGGTAATGTGATGTTGAACAATAGCGTCCGGAACAAAAATAGGGAGCTCCCCAAGCCGTACGAGGGTGGCGAGAAGGAGCGTGTCCTCGGCGCGTACCGCGATCGGGTTGAAAAGATTTCCGTCCTCCGACACTTTCGATCGCCGGATGGCGAAACCTGCGGTGTTGAGATAACGGATTCGCCCGTTGGGCTGAAGCAAATGGCGCTGCAGAGCAATGAGACGCAACTGCTCAGCTCTTCCGACCAAATCTGCAGGATTACCGATCAAGCGCAGTTGAAAACAATTTTCAGCGGGCGCGCCGGCAATCTTCTGCTCGAGCGCGGCGAGACATCCCGGCTGAATTCTGCAATCCGCATCAACGAATACCAGCACCGACCCTTTTGACGCTTGAATTCCTCTATTTCTGGCGATCGAAATCCCAGAGTGTTCCTGGCGGACTACAGTGACCGGGAAAATCCGGTTCCACTCCGCCACGGTTTCGGGAGCCTGCTCTCTGCTGCCGTCATCGACCACAACCATCTCAAAACTTGGCCCGTCTGTCTGCTGGGCCAACGACTGCAGGCATCCATCAAGAGCAAGCCAGTCGTTGTACACCGCGACGATAACGCTGAAGAACGGGATCGTGTGTGGAATGTTCTGGTCTTTCACTATGGGCGCTGCGGGCACGCTGGGATTCTTGGAAAGCTAGCATAAGCCTTCGTCGCGATAAAGGGTTCGAGCACCGTTTGAAAGGAGCAGCAGGATGCACTCGATAAGGCTATATTGTGCAGACGGCGTGGTTCTGTCGTTGAAGGATCCCGGGCGTCCTGAATGCAATCGACTTTCGACTGGTTGTCTCCGCTAGCTCATCCAGAGTTGTCGCGACAGGCCGTGCACGTTTGGCGCGCTTCGCTGGAATGCGATTCCGCACGACTAAAAATGTTCACCCAAACGCTGGGCGATGACGAGCGGTCCCGCGCGCAAAGGTTTGTCTTTGATCGTGACCGAAATTCATTCATAGCAGCCCGTGGCATTCTTCGGGATCTACTTGGCCGTTATTCTGGCTGCAATCCTAGTGAGATCGAATTTGTTTACGGACCAAACGGTAAGCCCGCGTTGTCTCACCGCACAACAGCAAGTCTGGTGAGTTTTAATCTTTCTCATTCACACGGGATCGCGGTAGTAGCGGTGACCCAAAAAAATGAAATCGGGATCGACGTGGAAAGAATCCAGCCCGAGCGAGCCAGCGAGGGGGTTGCCAAACGATATTTTGCACCTGAAGAAGTCGAAGAACTTCTGTCGCTTCCCGTCGACCAGAGGACTGAAGGATTTTTTCTGTGTTGGACGCGAAAGGAAGCTTATGTAAAAGCGCTGGGGGAAGGCCTGCGATTTCCGCTCGATCGTTTTCGGGTTTCACTTTCCCCGGGCAAACCCGCTCAACTTTACGGTAATGCCGATGCCCATTGGAGCATCGAAGCCTTCGATCCATCGTTCAATTCGGAAGCCCGGTATGTCGGTGCGGTCGTAGCGAAGGGCAAAGATTTGTGCGTCGAATACTACCAATGGAGCTAAAGCAGATTGAGGTTCTCAAGTAGTTCAGTACCAGCGGATCAAGATTCGCTGACAAGAGTCGCCTTTACTTTTCCAGCCTCAGGGTTCTGGCCGCTAGGTTCCGATTTCTGCAACAACAGCAGGATGGGGTACAAGATCGCAAGGGCAATGAGGAAGAAAACAAATCCACCCCTTTGGTGAAGCTTTCCGGTCAAGAAGCCGGGATCCACGTGGATACTGAGCAGGGTTAAAGTCGCGATTCGAATTCCGTTCTTAACCACGGACACAACCATCGCCAGCGCTACAAACAGTATAATTTTCCAGGTAGTGCGCAGGTATAGATGGGCGGCCAAAAGACAAGTGATCAAGAGTGCGATGCTCGACCGGATGCTGCTGCATTCTTTGGCGATTTCGATCGTCACGCCCGGCAGCGAGAGTAAAAATCCCTCGCGCACTACCGGAGTGCCCACGGCCTGAAAAATAAAATAGCTGATTGCGGTCGAGCCCGCCTGTAAGGCGTAGATGATGCGATTCAAGATTTCATCCGGAAACGGAATCGTAAGCAGAAGAAATAGAAAGGGAAAAGCAGCGGCCCGTAGGGCCTGGAAGCCGTAACACCACAGAAAGCCGCCCAACCAAACAACCAGGATTGACAAAATCTCGAGCGAGAATGACCAGCTTCCTGGTTGTTGCGGGGACAGCCGGGTCGCCTGCCAGAACATAAGGAGGCCTACACCGATCAACCCGATCCCGGGACCTGGACTCGACCTAGTGATTGAAAATATTCTGCTTCTTTCGAGACCCATTAAGAAAAAAGCGATGACGGGGATTAGTATGACGTGCGAGGCGGAATCGTCGTGCAGCGAATAGCGAACCAGTTCGGATGTGGTTTTGTAAAAAACGAGGCAAGATGCCGCGACGAAGACAATAAAAATCAAATGTCTTTTCGTGATTTCGGGGCCAACGCTGGTTAGCTTACTGACCATCAAATTTAGGAAGTAACTTCGTACCTCAGGTGGTCGCCGTCGAGCACGGCGAACGCCACTTTCGCTTTATCGCTTTGAGGACCTTCGACCACCCACTGACCATTGGTCTGAACCAGCCGCATTTGGTGGCGAGCTCTCCACCATTGATCCACTTCCCCGGGCAGGGCCATCCAGATCTTCTCGCGTTCGACCATTTGCTGGAGATACTGCAGCAGCGATTCGTAGACCCTGCGCGCGTTGGCGTCGATCAGGTAATCCGGATGGGCGATGAAACTCATCAGGCCATATCGCTTGCGCAACAGGGCGAGCTGCTGTTTCCAGAGGTCAATCGAATAGTCATTCAGAATCTGGAAAAGCGAGTAGTCCTGGCAAGTGGTCAGCGGTATTTCTAATATTTTGCCGACGAAATAGGGGAAAACCGTGCAGCATCCTCCACGCTGGGGCTCGAGGTGGGCCACATTGGGCATGGACATGTCGTAGGACATCTCGTAAGCGTCGTACCAGTCCAGGTTGCGATACATCACTCCGGCGCGAAAACCACTGGTGGCGAACTTTTTTACGTAGCTGTTAATTTTCTTAGACCGTTGCAGGAATAACTGGCGCTCCTGGTACAGCTGCCCGTCGTGATTGAGATCGTGAATGTTGAATTCGAATCCGCGGTTCCGGATGAGGGCGACGTATTCGTCAGTAACTTCATAGCGCTTTTCCGGAATGACCTGGAACGATGCGCGAATTCCATGCGCTTCGTCGAGATCAATGAGCGCGGAAGTAAAATCCCGACCCACGGCGGTTTCCACGTCATGCGTGACGATCAGCGCGTTCGGAGCGCCATTGGGCCAAAACCAAATGAAAGGCATGCGCTGAATGCCATTAGCTTGCATGGACAGCCTGAGGATTCTTTCGTGCAAGGTGTCCACGGTGAAATCTACCGGCCATCGCGGGAATAGCAACCTGCTCCAATCTCCCAGATAGAATTTCTGAAGATGCTTGCGAATCGAAACTGGTAGCAGCTCCCGAACGGCATAGTAGGTGGAGCGAACGATGGGCAGGTCGACCATTCGGCCGTTTCTCGCGGGACGCTGCTTCACATAGCGTTCACGCAGAAGATTTTCGACGACCTGGACGGGATCGAATGACAACTGAACTTCAGAATTCTTTAGACTGGCATTCTGATATGCATCAAAGCGGCCGGCATTCTCGATTTCCGGCGAGACACCCGTGGAAGACTTTCCGTAACAAATCACATCCGGTCCAAAATTGAAAAAACCATTCTCGCCCGATAGCTGCGGCGCGCAGACGCGGGCCAAGCCTTCGTCCGGAACACGATAGTAATCAGAGAGAATCGGACTCACCATTTAGTAAGGATCCAGACTCCTGTCACAAACGACGTCGCCGTGGTCATGACAGTAACTGATTCAGTAATCGCTAAAGTAATGCTCTGCTGCTAACCAATGTGTCGATACATGAGCTTTCCCGACATGATCAACAACCCATTAGGAAGATGCGAGAAAATGCGCTTGGCCATCCCCAATTTCCAACCGTCGGTAACCTCGGCAGCGGAACCGGCAGGATTTCTCCAGTAGTTGAGTCGTCGGTTGCCCGGGGCCCAATTATTTTTGAAGGCGATGAGCCCCGCGTTATCGTCTTGGGTACGTCCCATGTCGAATGCGAGCGCGCCGCTCAATTTCGCGGCCGCGATGGCCTTCCATAGAAGCCAGGGCGTCGCTCCGAACTTGTTGAATCGTGCATCGGAGCATCCATATTTGAAGTAACTGGTGGTTCTGAACCGCAGAGTAAGTATTGCGGCGATCGGCTTCTGATCCTTGTAAGCCAGCCGAATCTCCAGCGATTTGCCTTGAAAATTCACCAAATTCTGAAACCAGGCGTATGGGGGTGGAGGCAAGTTGTGGCGGCCGCGCGTAAGGACCAGCAAGTCGTAGAAATCTCTTAGTAGTTCGTCGGAACTACCACATTTTTCAACCAGGCCGGCGCGGTCTGCCCGGGTTACCCGCCGCTGCACGGAATCCTTATCGAAACTGCGAAATACTTCCTCCAGACTGGGGCGCAAGTCGATCATATGAAGAAAGTAGCGCCCCGCGGGCTGCAGCCCGGTTGCAAAGGCGACTTCCCCGAACTGTTCGTCCATAGGTCGGAGTTCCAAGTACCGCCAACGCTGCGAAGTTACAAAAGCCTGAGATTGGCGGATGAGCGTCTCCGTTTCCTCAATCGAGTCGCAAATGGGCTCGCAGTGATCGGAAAAGGGCAGCGAGACAAGTCGATGTCCTGTGAGCCAACTATTAACATGGCAGAAGAGTATGCCATTTCTTAGCTCGGTGCCAGGCGAAGATGTGGTAAAGACAATCGGCTCATAGCCATAGGTTCGGTACAGCGTTTCAAGCCAAGCCCGTTGATGAAAGGCCGAAGCTTTCGGATGGAGCCCCACCAGAGTATCCCAACGGGGATCGGAGAGCGGGTTCACCCGGTAAACGCTTGGCACCGTCATCGTCTGCAAAATAGAGCCAGAAACACTGTTTAAAGCCTCGCAAGATCTGCTTCCACCGTGTACACACTAGCGGCAGCCGACATCGGTTCATATCGTAAAAATAATCATTGGATGGGGTAAGCCATCGATTTTGGGTCCGAATACCAAGTAACTTCGCTCGATAGAATCAGGCCTACGTACAATCTGACCATTTGCACAACGGCACGGTATCACGAAGTACCGGCCCGGCGGCTGGAGTGACCCGTTCGCCCGGTTACTGGCCGGCCTTGCTGAAAGCTCGCTCGTAAGCCGCCAAAAGGTTCTTGACCGAATACTTCCAGGCCAAGTCATTTTCAACTCGCGCTCGGCCAAATTCTCCCATCCTCTTGCGCTCGTCTGGATGATCGATCAGCCAGAGAATCTTATTCGCGAAATCAGGAACCTGATTGTTAACGTCGCTATACAACGAAGCATCCTGCGCGCTGAACCGGCCCTCTTTCAGATCAAATTGAACAATCGGCTTTCCCAGAGCCATGTATTCCATGATTTTGATCATGGTCGAAATATCGTTCATCTCGCACGGTTTGTCCGGGTTCACGCAAACGTCGGCGGTGGACAAAATCTGCAACAAGTCTTCATCGGAGACTCTGCCGGTGAAATTCACGATGTCCTGAAGATTCTTGTCGACGATCATCTTGCGCAGCTCGGGCAGTCCGGGCCCACCACCGACACAAGTGAAGTGGATATCCCGGCGTCCAAGATTCTTGATGTGCTGAGCGACTTCAAGGAGTATATCGAGTCCTTCTTGAATACTCATGGTACCGACGTACCCCACCAAAAAAGGTTTCCCATATTTCAGGGCGGGCTTCGGCGGAACCAATTTGAAGGTATTGAGGTCGGGTCCATTGCGAACCACGAAGACGTCCTCGGGAGCCAATCCTCCGCGGCTGACGGCGAGTTCCTTGTAGCTGGAGTTTGTGGCCATGACCACGTCGCTGGTTCGATACGTAGCCTGTTCAAGCCAAACTTGTATTTTGTAGAACGCGCCCTTCTTTTCGTACTTCGAAAGGTAGAGTTCCGGGCTGGCGTCGTGGTGGTCGAAAATATATTTGACCCCGAAGAGTTTAAAGGGCAACGCCACCAGAAAAATATCATCCGGAGGGTTGCAGCCTTGAATCACGCGGAATCCGCGGCGCATAAAAATCCACCAGGAGTATAGAAGCTCCCAACCCAGAGCATAGCCGTATTCGAACAGATAGCCGAAAGGACTATTTCCTTCTTTGGCCGTCGGATGCCGGTAGATGTGAACGCCTTCGAGGAACTCATAGGGAGCCGAGCAGCCCTTGGCGCGAGGGCAAAGCACCGTGACGTCGTAGCCGTTGGTTTGCAAGGACCTGGCTTCATTCCACACACGGGTGTCGAACGGGACCGGGATATTTTCAACGATGATTAGAATTTTTTTCTTCACGAATTAGGTAGTTCAGATTCAGATAGGCTTGCAGAGTACAACAATCGCTTAAAAATTGATGGTGCCCCTAGCGGGGAGCGCAGCCTGCTGCAGACCTGGCTGGCGGAGTCAGCTGATCTATTCCTTACCAACAGATACCATCGTACTGGCCGTCGCTCCTGCGATTGGTGATACGGACAAAATCCACGAGATGCTGACCTGGCTGCAGACGCTCCATAATGCCTGTAAATTCCGGGTCTTTATTCCCAATCACCACGGTCTGTGCATGATTCAATACTGCATCGATTCCGTTCACCATCAGCCGTGAGATGTGTGGAATACGGTTGAGGATGAAGTCGCGGTTTGCACCAACCAGGCTAGCCATGTTCACGTTCTTGTCGAAGATGCGCAGGTCGTAGCCCTTTCCGATCAAGTGCTCGATAACCTCAATCATCGGACTCTCGCGCAAATCGTCCGTTCCCGCTTTGAAGCTGAACCCTAGAATACCTATTTTCCGCTGGCCCTTGTCGGTTATCAACCGCAATCCCTTGGCTACCTGCAATTCGTTGCTGGGCAGGATGGCATTCATGATCGGCAGGCTCAAATCGTGCATTTTGGCTTTATAAGCCATGGCGCGCAAATCCTTCGGCAGACAGGAGCCTCCGAACGCGAATCCCGGGGTCAAGTACGCGGGAGAAATGTTGAGTTTCTTATCCTGGCAGAAAATTTTCATGACTTCATGCGAATCGATGGAGAAAGACTTGCAGAGATTTCCAATTTCATTCGCGAAGCCGATCTTCAAGGCGTGCCAATTGTTGTCCACATATTTAACCATTTCCGCGGTTTCCAAATCGGTGCGAATGAACGGCGCATCCAGCTTGGCGTATAGCGTGGCCAGTGCATCGCCGCTCTCACGATCCACTTCTCCAATTACGGTTTTTGGCGGAGCATTAAAGTCCTTCACCGCCGACCCTTCCCGCAGAAACTCAGGGTTGTTGCACACCCCAAAGCCAGCACCGGCCTTCTTCCCGGAGTATTCTTCGAGAGTGGGGATGACGATCTGCATCATGGTGCCGGGCAAAATGGTGCTACGGATGACCACCGTGTGACGAGCTGATTTATTTTTGAGAGCTCGACCGATCAATTCGCAAACGCGGCGGATGTAAGTCAGATCCAAATTTCCATTGGCTTGGCTGGGAGTCCCGACGCAAACGAACGAAAGCTCCGTTTGCGCAATGGCTTCGTCCTGATTGTCGGTGGCGCGCAGACGCCCGGATTTCACCATCGCAGCTATAATTTCCGCGATGTCCACCTCGATGATCGGGGATTGGCCGGCGTTGATCAGGTCGACTTTGGTGCGGACCGGGTCCACGCCAATAACCTCATGGCCATCCCGCGCCAGGCATCCCGCCGATACGGTTCCCACATAGCCCATTCCGAAGATGCTAATTTTCAAGGTTCGCTCCCTTCTAAATTCATCCCGATCGTGCTGACGGCCCAGCGAAAGAACGTTGATAGTCCCGGCGCAGATTTTGAGCGCCAACTACATATTACAAATGCTATAGAGAAGCGACCTCTACAGTTCGCTTGGGCCATCCGAAAACTCCGATTAGATCCCGAAACGACAGTACTTCCTCTCTAACTTTGGGTATGAGCGCGGACGCCGCGCAGGTCACAACAAAAGCAAGCGCCACCGTCAGCAATTGCAAAATTGCCCGTTGAGGGGCCACCAAATGCAAAAACAACTTCGCGAAAACAATGCCGACTAACGACACCGATATCGGATACAGAAGGGTCTGCGCAAGACGACCCAGCGTCAGATTTGTGTCTCGGAACGTAAGTTTTAGAGCCCAAGGAAGCGTAACCAGCAGCGCTATCGAATAGCAAAGAGCGACACCATTAATTCCGAACGGCAATCCAACCAAAAGGCTGATGATAACAACTGCGAACAAAATGAGCGTCAGCTTAAGCAGTCGACCTGACTCTCCTCGGCTAACCAAGACCCAGCCACTTGACTGCACAAGCAGTAGTGGGACTGCGGAAATGGCAAGAATCTCGAAAACGGGCACCGCTCCGACCCACTGGTGCCCAAGGAGCAAACCGATCGCCGGCCTAGCTGCAACGAAGAGAAATCCGAAAATCGGAGCGGCGAACCACATAATCAGGCTAACAGTACGCAAATAATACCGTGCAAAACGGTCAGGATCGTCGTGGAGTCTACTGAAGGCGGGAACGACAACTCCCTGGGCCGGGCCGGTAAGCTGGTTTAGAGGCCGCATCAGAAGCGTGTAGGCCCTGGTAAACATCCCAAGTGGGGCAGCTCCCCAATACCAGCCGATGGCAACGTTGGAGAGATTGTTTTTCAGACTGTCGATCAAGTACGACGCCGCGACACCACCACCAAAGGTTACGAGCGATCGGATTTCGACGTCACGGGTGGGCAGGCTCGGTCTCCAATTCACCATGAGCCAGGAACCCACCATGCAATTTAGGTTGGCGACAATCGGATAGGCAACAATCGCCCAGTATCCGGCCCCAGCCAATGCCATCCCAATGGAGGCCAGCACGCCGAGAATACAGCCAACAATATCCCGTATCGCCGCAGATTTGAATCGCATTTGACGCTTCAGAAGGGCGTCCGGCTGGACCCGAAGACCACCAATCAGAAACACGAGAGAGGTTACGAGCGTGATGGCAATCAATCTAGGATCATGATAGAACCACGCCAATATCGGAGCGAGAGCCGCCGTAATTAGCGTGAGCCCCAATCCAATCGCTAAATTGATCCAGAATAGAGCGCTTACTTGGTCGTGAGTGATGTCCGGGTGCTGAATCGTTGCTTCGGAAAGTCCCAAATCGGCAAACGCCTGTCCGACCCCGGTAATGGCCGTAACCATCGCTACCAGACCGAAGTCGACTGGAGTGAGCAGATGCGCCAAAACTACCGTCATAGCCAAGGAGGTGAAGAATTGCGTTACTTGAGAAGCGAGCGTCAACACGCCGCCACGAACCGAACGCCCCTTCAAATCGGTCGAGAGATGTTCGGTGCTAAGACCGTCGGTATGTTTATCTGATGTTGACACAGTACGTTCGCACTCCGAGGTGACCACTCGCGGCCGAATTGAATTCAGCCCGTGAAATTAGGACTGCAACTAAATCACCAATGTGCTTTTGGGGCTATGGAGCTTTTTCGAGGGCTCGCGGCATGTCTCCGGTAGACAGCGTCTGAAGCAACCGCGAATATGCGTCGATGGTCAGCTTCCCGACCTCTTCCCAGGAATGCCGTTCGTTCGCAAACGTCCGAATTCGCGGCCTTCGAGCCATTAATTCTCTGAAAAGATCACTCGCGAAATACCGCTCGATCGTTCTGGCCAGGTCCGAGGAGTCCTTGGACTTGAACAAAAATCCAGTTTCGCCCTCTACGATGTCGTCTCCAAGGGAACCCACATCCGCTGCGAGAGCCGGAAGACCGAAACTGTACCCCAAAAACAAGACGCCGCTCTGGTAGACGTGTGTGTACGGCAACACCAGAACGTCGGCGGCTTTGAAATAAATTTCCGTATCTGCGTCCGGTATGAATTGGGGTCTAAGGAGTATCCTACCTTGTCGCACTCCAGCGCTTGCCATTTGCTGGATTTCATTCCAATACGTTTCGCAGTTTTTTGGCCCCCCGGCAATAATCAAGCAAAGATCCTCACGCTCGCCGCTCAGGCGCTCAAAGGCCCTCACCAAGTATTCAAGTCCTTTATACGGTGTAATATGCCCGAAAAACAAAATAGTCTTTTCGTCGACCGCGATACCCAGCCGCTGCCTGGCTTCGCTCTGCGATAGACTCGTAACTGGCACAGCGTTGTTGATTCCGAATGGAATAATCGTGATCCGATCTGTCGGCACCTGGAATTCTTCCATCAATTCGTCCTTCATCTTCGCGGTATGAACGAAGATCTGATGCGCCAGCCGATATTGAATGCGAAGCGTGAGGCGATTGAGGAGCGAATCGTTCGAATCTCGCTTTCCCGCATTCACGTTGTGCGCCGTGAAAAGGATCTTCTTGCCCAGGAATCGGTAATAAAGCATTAGGAGCACTCGATCCGAGAAATCAAATTTGTTATTCCACAGGATGTGAAATATCGGCGCCTTGGCCGTCGCGGTATAGCGAATCAGTCTGGCGTAATATTTAAAGACTCTAAACGCTTTTTTCCCAAGGCTCGCGTCGGATCGCTGGTCGCCTTTAAGATTTAGGAAATTCAGGCCCGGCGTGTTGCGAAACTCTTCAAAATCAAATTCATTGCCCCCGACGACATCGAGAATCACTCCCTTCGAAACGAGTTCCGTAGCCAAGCCGAAGGCATAGGGCTTGTCCCTCCCTGCTGTAAGCAAGGACACATGAATCGCGCTTGCCCGATCCGAGGCCATTGAGTTCGACATCGAGGCCGGTTCCTTGCGTTCCACAACCGCCGCAGAAACCTCAGAGTCCCGGTTCATGCGGCAGTCAACCTCTCCTCCAGAAGCTCGCACATCGCGTGACCGATGGTGATGTGCATTTCTTGAATACGCGCTGTCGATTTGGATGGAACGCAAATGCACAGGTCGCAGGCGTCTCGCATCTGTCCGCCGGTTTCCCCGGTCAGCCCGATCACGGTGACCTTGGACTGGCGAGCGGCCTCGATGGCGCGGAGAATGTTGGCGCTGTTACCGCTGGTGGTGATGGCGAGAAACACGTCTCCTGGCCGGGCGTGAGCCGAGAGTTCGCGAGCGAAGACGCGGTCATAGCCGTAGTCGTTGCCAATCGCGGTGAGGGACGAAGTGTTGCCGTGCAGAGCGAGAGCTCGCAACGGTTGCCGCTCACGCAGGAAGCGGCCGGTCAGCTCCGCGGCAATGTGCTGCGCATCCGCTGCCGATCCTCCATTACCTGCTACGAGCAAAAGCCCGCCTTTTTCCAAGGACGCAGCCATGAGGTCAACGGATTTTGAAACGATCGAGGTCAAGCCGGCAAGGGACTTGGCGACGTCCAGATGTTGGTCCCAGATGGCTTTGATTCGATCAGTTTGGTCAATTGCAATCGTCATTTTTGATCACCCTAATTGGGTATTCCGCGATTCTGAACCCACGAAAGCTGTAGAGGTTAGCTCAAGTCTCTAAGCTTCTAGTATGTACTGTCGAAAACGCCGGCGCCCGCGAAAAGAAGAGGAACCGTGCGAACCTGTCACGGCACTGGATCGGTCGGTAGCCTCGCTACGGTGCGCTCAGTCCGGAGCGATGTGTTTCAAATAACCAAGAATTTCACTCGAGCCGGTTGGCGCCTCTTATTTATCCAGACGCTGCGCTCTTGCCTTCCAATCTCCCCACGCGAGAACGACTATCATCAGCTAAAGTCTTTGGCGGCGGAAGGTTCGGCTTCGGGCCATGCCCGGTAGCCCACGCGATAATTCGACTGATGGTCTGAGCTTTCGCGTCCCAAGATAGACGTTCTCGCGCGTAAGACATGCCTTGCCGCCGCAAACGGCCAAGAAGCTCGCGGTTAACGGCGAGTTCCTCCAGAATTTTTTCCATCTGCGCCGCAACATCTTTCTCGTTCGTAAGGGGCACCTTGTACCCAACTTCCGGATAAACGATGTCGCCCGGGCCCCCGAAGTCGGCGACCACCGGTACTGCGCCGGCGGCCAGAGCCTCAAAGACTACGGCACCTCCGAATTCGCGAACTGAAGGAAATAGCAAAACATCCGCCAGTCCCATGCGCGTTATGGTCTCCGCATGGTCGACGGAACCACAAAACGACACTGCTTTATGGATTCCGAGATCTGTTGCGAGCTGTTCGAGGCGCTGGCGTTCCGGGCCATCGCCCACGACGGTAATTCGCGCCAAGTCGCGGCGTAAGAGTGAGGCCGCCGCACGGAGGGCCAGATCGCAACCTTTGTAAGGCACGAGCGCACCAACGAAGATCAGTTCAAGCTTTCCGTCTTCCTTCTGGGCGCGCAGAGTGTTGGGAAAAAGTGAAAGGCTGATGCCGTTCTCTGGGAGATAGAAAAGCTTGTCGCGATAAGTGGCGAGCTCAGCAAAGGTGTGAGACGAACCCGCGTTAATAGCTGCCGCATCGCGATAGGTAGACCGAGCAAAAGGCAAAAACCGGTACAGGTTCCTAAGAGGAGAGATCCATTGCTTTTGACTATCGGCCTGGCTAAAGCCCTGCGGCCACGGCAAGCTGCCGTTGATTGGCCCGATTATGAACGGTATGGGACCGCGTCTCAGAAGAAAAGAGAAGAGGCTTGGCAGGACGACCGTTATGGGCATCAGACGTAGCACTGCGTCGAACTCGCCCGCAAAGATCCGCTGCCGCATCTGCCGCCAAGTACGCCATTCGAAGGCAAGAGCGAAGGGATAGCCGAAGGCGGTCAACCCTTGGTTGCGGTAATTGTTTTTAAAAATTCTGCGCAACGTCCAGGAATAGATGCGCTCCAGAAGAGGCAGTCTGATGACCTCGAAAGCATGGAATGGAGCCTGTCGCCGCCGTATTGCATCCTCATAGGGGGATCGGAAAGCCAGGGTGACGTCATGAAGCTGGGCAAGTGCTTCAGCCTGACAATAACTTATGAGCGGACCGGTGATTGAGTCGGGATTACAATCCGGGGCGAGTACCAGAACCCGCAATCGGCTCATTCCTTTCACCTCAAGTCCAGATTCATTTTCGATGTGCACAATCTATGCCCCTAATGGATGGACGGCATCTTGCTGCCGGTCCGTCCCATGTGAATCCCTTTGTTTTCTCTGCCCTACAGGAATGGTAGTTAGCGGCCACTGGTCCTGAGTCAGCACCGAAACTGTCCTACGGGCCAGTAGCGTACAGTTGCTTCAAGACCGTAGTATAGAGCTTTGAACGGGTAACGCTCACGAACGGCGGGGGGTACGCGTGTTGAGAGTAGCGAAATGGTCATCGGCAATTTTCCTGTTGGTCGCATTCTGCGGTTCTGCCGTCCGTGCACAGAGCGGGGGATCGACTGTCACTGCGGCTTCATGCAAGGAAACTGATGTGAATGCGGTCATCAACGGGCCAACGCACACGGCGGTG
>Ga0307474_10000597_pt1 | contig 25897 bp, 28 predicted proteins | sample atmos_gasesECM1C_2_FD_203312 | JGI IMG/M metagenome (GOLD analysis project Ga0307474, IMG submission 203312) | Hardwood forest soil microbial communities from Morgan-Monroe State Forest, Indiana, United States - atmos_gasesECM1C_05 | ecosystem: Environmental > Terrestrial > Soil > Temperate... | reverse complement strand
CTGGTTCTGGTTTCCGACCTGATCCGGTGCGTGACTCAGTGGGTTTTGGGGCTGAACCGCGGGGGGATCGGCCCCTTCACTGTCACACTTAAGCGGTAATTTGGATCAGAGGCCACACCTCTCCACCCGACTCCTCTTGCCTCCCAGCCGTCGAGACTTTGGAAGAGCTTTCGGACGCAGCGCGTTTGCAGTACTCCCCCCAGCCCCGCAACAGCGGATTAAGTTTTGCAATGTGTCTACCCCTTTTCGACGTTTGGTTTGATTGCTTCGACTAGTGTGGAAACAACCAACCTGCGTGCGCTCGTTCTTCCGTTTTGGTTCTGTGGCACCTTGATAGCCAGGAAAACTGCTATGATTTCGTCGGTACCAGGAGTGTTCGCGCATGAATATCAATCTGACTCCCGAGCAGGAGCAGATCATCAACGACGAGGTGAAGTTAGGTCACTTTCGATCTGAAGAGGAAGTGATTACAAGGCCCTCGTTGCTCTTCGGGAAAAGGAACGTGCCGACGACAACGGCCATCACGATGACGCCGTGGGCGAAATGCTCAACTTTGTCGAGAACAACCGCACTCCTTTGCATGGCGTCTCTGTTAAGCAACTGATTCACGAGGGTCACCGTCTGTGAGTGATCTAGTGCTGGACGCGTCGTTGGCGCTCCAGTGGTTTTTGGAAGATGAGTCCGGTCGGCAGTATGGCCTCAGCGTCCTCGCAAGCCCTTTCCAACAAACGTGCAGTGGTTCCGATCCTGTAGTTCTATGAAGTGGGCAACCGCATTCTCATGGCCCATCGCCGGAAGCGGATTACATTTGATTAAATCGACGGTTTTCTAACGCGACTAAAGGCCCTCCCCATTGACGCTGCCCAGCAAGTTCCAACGGAAATTCTCGATTTTGCCAGCCATCGCACAAAAACACAGTCTGACGAGCTACGACGCGGCGTACCTCGCATTGGTAATACGATTCCGTTTGTCTTTGGCAACAACCGATGCCAAGCTCCGGCGGGCTGCTGCAGCCGGCGTCGCGATGGTGCCTGGATAGCTAGATCGGCAGCATCCAAATTGGCGGCATGGGCTCGCGCAGAAGCCGGAGCAATTGCTCAAACCGGAACGGCTTCTTCAGCAATGGCAGGTAACACAAAGCCTCTAGCAGTCTCTCCCGATTGGGAGCCATCTGGCGTGCAGGCCGGGAATCAGAATCGGTCCGAGCAAGAACGGCAGAGCGATCACGAAAGGAAAGTGGTAAGCGAAACCAAGACACCACTCACCGATCTTAGTAATTATTGGAGTGGTCAGCAAAATTCTCAGTACTCCCGCTGAGTGGACTGCGGGTTCTGTGACAATGACGTACACCGGGAAGAAGGTGCAAGGACATCTGACAGTGCGGTCCGCTGGTGTACTGGTCAGTCCGAACGGGCAACGAGCAGTTGTAGTTGCCGCAGTGTGGACGGAATACCCGGAACCCGCTGCAGGAATCGAGCGGCGGGGGAGAACGGCTGCTGGAGCTATGGAACCTGGCTACCGAAAATTGACTGGCGATACTCAATCAGGGTGGTAAATGGGACATTCAGGGCGCGCACATGATTTTCACCCCCGCTGGCCGTATGCGGTTGATCTTCGACGGCGAAATCCAAGGGTCCTGCAACCCCAGCATAGCCGTATGGGAAACCACGACGGGAGCGTTGCTCCCCAAGATCCGGCTTTGGGATCACAAATGCATAATGCCCGCTCAAGACCTGCTGGTTTTTGTCGCTGCTACCGCGAGTCGAAATAATTTTCCCCACGCTCACTGGTGACGCCTGGTAACAACAGTTTTCATTCCAGTGAATGAGTGATTCAAATTCAGTTCGCGTGCGGGCTGATTTCAACGGCCTCTTTGGGGAACTGCTGTGCCTCTCCCACAAAGAAACCTGTGTAGGGTCTGACGGTCAAGAGGTCATCGTGCGCGAGGGCATGATGGTCACCGCCTTCGACGGAGATGTTGACGACGAGGGGAAGCCTGACAATCTGATTGCCGCGAAAACCGTCGAAAGACCACCCCAATGGCTCAGTTGTTATGGCTCACATTGGGTGCTGAGAATCGACCACAATGGCGTCAGGCACGAATCCGATTTGCGGCAGCCCAATCGTCAGTGGGTGCTATCGCCTTCTGGTTTCGTCAGTTGAGGGAACCTGCTCCGCTGTAAGGCGATAATGGCATCGTACCTGTATCCTGAATAGCTCGTTCGGCCCGTAATTTTTCACTTCTTGCTCTTATTAACGCTTGGCAGGAAGTCTATTCACGAAGTCGCTGATTTGTGGGATCACTTCCTCCTCGCGTGAGAGGAATATGTAATGGGTGGCGTTGGGAATTACGATCACCTTTGCGTAGGGCTGCTCCCGAAAGAAAGAAATCTGCGCTTCCTCACGACTTGTTTCCGCGGCTCGAGAGGCTGCGAGTTTTGCCGGGTTGCTCGTCTGACTTGGATAGGGAGCTGAAGGATAAGAAAAAATCGCTAGAAGGGGGGTGTCGATGGAGTGGAAACGTTCTTCTTCGAGCATCACAGATTGGTTTGGATACCCGTGCCCAAGCCACTCGCCGACCCTCCCGTCCTCACCGATGCGAAAATCCTGGCGCACCTCCGATTCGGGGATGATGCCACCGAAGTAGCCTTTCATGTAACTCTGGAAGGCAGAAATGCTGGCAAGGTCACTGGCTTTCGGAGAGGGGGGCGTTGCGCCTTCCACTTCGCCGCGAAGTTCGGCCAGGTTCGCCTGAAACAGCGCCATATCCGTCAATGTCTTCGATATGAGGCCGTCATCGTAGAGGTTCTTTTGTAGTGCCGAAAGATCGTCTTTGAGCTGCGCCAAAGCCGGTGTGTAGTCGCCATGCTTGGGGTTGTAGAGAGCGAAGGTGCCTCCGGCATCGAGATAAACGAGCGCTGCAGCGCGCCCTGGATGGTAGGTGGAGATGGCGCTCAGTTCTTCTCCTGCAATCGAATGCCCGACGAGGACAGGATCAGTGATGTGCAAGGCGTCAAGAACCGCGACGACATCATCTCCGAGCCGCCTTGGGTCGTAACCAGTTTGAGGCGCGGAGGACTGGCCAAACCCGCGCCGCGTAATCCCAATGGCGTGATAATGCGCCGCGAGCTTCGGCCCTAAGCTGTCAAAAACGTGAGCTGTGTTTCCGAGACCTGCGAGAAGTACGAGGTTGCGCCCGGTCCCTCCCCAGTCGAGCTCTTCGAGCTTTACATCTGGCTGAACCTCGACGAACTGGGTTTTGAGCGCAGTTTCGCCCAAAGACGAGGGACCATTCTGGGCAAAAGCTGCGCAGGCTATCAGGGTAAAGACAGTCATGCGGATTTGCTGGCCCATTTGCATCACCTTAGCCTTTACTGTCTTGCAATCCTACCGCATCAGGGTTCGCTGGTCTCTGCTCAGCCGCCAATCGAAGGGTGAGGGGTTAGACGGTTGGTGATAAATCCGCCAGTGTCGTTTTGGGAGAAACTCAAATTGTGAACTCGATTGGGGCCCGAGCACGTCATCGGATTTCATCGGCGTACCCTGCACAGTGAACACGAAATTGTTGATACATCCCCATTCCGCTCAAAACCCCTCGATGAGCGAAATCGCCTTGATAGCGTCAACTGACGCTACAATCGTTCGCAATGTACTGCCTGAAATGTGGTGATGTTCTGAAAGAACAACGAGGCGTGTTCGTTTGTGAGCGCGGCCAGATGGAATTATCACAGCATACGCGGAGCAACTGTATTCTATGAGCCGACTGGGCGGTACATATTTCCCTTTGGCGACACGTAACTTCCGCGTGGCTTCCAGCTCGGATCGGCACGCCGCGACCTTGCACCATCGCGGCGAGGAATCCATCAACTGGTCTGTGGTGGTGGACATCTCATGCCGATTCTAAGAGAGGGGCACTTGATTGGCGAAACTTGCTATGTTCCAATGTACGGCCGCGCGGAGGGCTGAAAAATTCGATGAATAAGGTCCGGATTTGGTCTTTCTTGTTTGTTGCTGTGCTGATTTGTGCCGCGATGCGTGCGCAGGCGATGTCGTATTATCCGGTGCGGCTCGAGGATCCGAAGGCAGTTTATCTGACGCCAGACAGTTTTCCTGTACACGCCGACGGAGTGACCGACGACACCACGGCCATTCAGGCGGCGATCGACCGCGCGGCGGAGCATGGCGAAGGAATTGTGTTTGTGCCCTCGGGACGGTACCGCGTGACGCGAACGATTTATGTGTGGCCCGCCGTGCGGGTGATCGGATACGGGAAGACTCGACCGGTGTTTGTGCTGGCGGATGATACGCCAGGCTATCAGCAGGGACTGGGGTACATGTTTCTGTTTGCCGGAGGCAAGCGGCGCAAGGAATCAAGGATCGATTTTGCCACGGGCAGGCCAGCAGAGCCGATTGTGGGGACTGTTCCTCCGGACCCATCTATACCGGACGCCAATCCAGGGACCTTCTATTCGGCGATGAGCAACGCGGATTTCGAGATCGGCAAAGGGAATCCCGCCGCGGTCGCGGTACGGTTTCATGTGGCGCAGCATTGTTATCTGACACATATGGATTTCTGGATCGGATCGGGGCTGGCGGCCCTGAGGGACATTGGTAACGAGGGAGAGGACCTCCACTTTCACGGCGGGCAGTATGGGATTGTGACGCAGAGGCCTTCGCCAGGATGGCAGTTCACGCTGATCGATTCGAGCTTCGAGGGACAGAGCAAGGCAGCGATCCAGGAGCATGAGGCAGGACTGACGCTGATTCATGACACGTTCAGCAATGTTCCGCAGGCTGTATCGATCGATCCAGGGTTCTCGGAAGAGTTGTGGATAGTGCGCTCGCGGTTTGAGAATATCAGCGGGCCGGCCATTGTATTTGGCAATGATAACAACGCGCGCACGGAGATCAATCTGGAAGACATTGCGTGCAGCCACGTAAAAGCGTTTGCGCAGATGCGCGAGAGCGGGAAGACGATTGACGGCCCGGGCGAGAGCTATGTGGTGAAGCGGTTTTCGCATGGGCTGATGCTCAAGGATGCGGCGGACTGGGGGAGCATTGAGACAATCTTCGACGCTCACGCTGTGACCGACCTGCCGGCACCGGGGAAGGATACGATTGCGTCGCTGCCGCCGATGACGACATGGGTGAATCTCAAATTGCTCGGAGTGAAGGGCGACGGGGAGACCGACGATACGGCTGCGATCCAGAAGGCGATCGACGAGCATGCGACGATTTATCTTCCAATGGGCCGGTACGTGGTGACAGACACGATTCGGCTGCGGCCAGATACGGACCTTATTGGGCTTCATCCCAGCATGACGCAGTTCGATTTGAAAGATGAGAGTCCGGGATTTCAGGGTGTTGGCGGGCCGCGCGCTCTGCTGGAGGCGCCGAAGGGCGGGCATAACATTGTGACCGGCATCGGTCTGTTTACCGGAGGCATCAACGACCGCGCGGTGGGCGCGCTGTGGAAGGCCGGGGCGGACTCGCTGATGGACGATGTGCGCTTCCTGGGCGGTCATGGGACGAATGCGCCGGACGGGACGCGGCTGAATCCATATAACAACACTCACACGGGCGATCCGAATCCGCGATACCTGTGGGATGCGCAGTATCCAAGCCTATGGGTTACGGATGGCGGCGGCGGGACGTTTGCAGACATCTGGACGCCGAGCACATTTGCCAATGCCGGGCTGCTGATTTCGAACACGTCGACACCCGGTTTTGTGTATGAGCTCTCGTGCGAGCATCATGTGCGCAACGAAATCCGGCTTGATGGCGTGGAGAACTGGGAACTGGATGCGCTGCAGACAGAAGAAGAACGTGGCGAGAGCGGAAATGCTCTGCCCGTCGAGATCGACCGCTCCCGGAACATTACTGTGGCGAACTTTCACGGGTACCGGGTAATCAGCAGCTATGCACCGTTCCCATATGCGGTGAAAGTATCGGAGTCGACGGGGATTCGCATACGGAATATGCATGTTGACAGCAATAGCAAGGTCTCGTTCGATAACTCAGTCTTCGATGCGACGCATCACGCCGAGGTACGCGCGCGGGAGTTTGCCGCCCTGGATGTGCCGGGCAGGGCGATGATAGCCGGGCGGACGACTACTGCGACGCTGCCTTCGGATGCTCAGGTAAAGAAGCTAGCCAGCGGCTTCTTCTCGATCTCAGGCGGTACGGTGGATGCGGTGGGCACGCTCTACTTTGTAGACATGCACTGGCAGCGGATTTACAAGTGGGATGCGGAAAATCGGGAAGCAGTAACGGTGAGCACCGATCCGCTGCAACCGGAGAACCTGGCATTTGATAAGGTGGGCGATCTGTTGGTGGTGTCGAGGAGCGGAGCCGGCAACGTGTATGCTCTGCGGCCGGATGGGACAGCAGGCGAGATCAAAATGATTCAACAGCAGCCTGCGCTGGAACGCGGCGGGGCAGTCGAATATCTCGCGGCGGGTGTTTATGGGCTGCGTCAGTTTTCGAGTGAGCGCGCATGGCAGTATGTTGCGCCTGATGGAAGCGCGTATGTATCTGCCGGCGATGAGTTTGTAAAGGGGCATACTGAGTGGGGAACGAAGATGGCCGATCTGCTGCGGACGTTTGGCTTAGAGCGGGCCGTGCCGGGCAAGGCGTTCTATGTGACCACAGAAAACGACGAGGAGACGTTTAAAGGCACTGTGACTGCGACGGGATCGGTGACCGACCTGAAGTTGTTCGCCGAGACGGGCGGTGAAAGCGTAGTGCAGGACGAGCGTGGGCGTGTGTATGTGGCCGCGGGGCAGATCCTGGTGTACACGCCGGAAGGGAAGTTGGCAGATACGATCGATGTGCCAGAGAGGCCGATCGACCTGATCTTCGGCGGGGCGGACCGGCGGACGCTATACATCCTGACGCATCACTCGCTGTATCAGATTAGGACAGACGCGGCAGGTCTGTAGACGTGGCGGAGATTGATTGACTAGAGACGGCCTTGGAAACTCTCACAGGTCCCTACAAATTTCGCTTACTGTGCGGAAGATAAGCAGGGAAGTGCTCGACTGCGTCGAAAGTCCGGGGACACATCGGGGACACAATAAGGTGTTTCTTGCTGCTCCTAGAACGACTCGGGGATGCCAACAAAATAAAAAGCTTGCAGGAGACCGCGTTTTTCGCCGGGGTTACAGGTGGGACACACAACTCTTAGCCCAACTTCTCTTCTTTCTTCGTCTCCCGCAGCATCCCCACAACTTTTCCCTGCGCATTGCGCTTGGCCGGAGTCACCGCCCGGGCGTACACGTCCATCGTGATCCGGGACAAGGCCATCATGGTTCCGGTTTTGTCCTGCCCAACGGTCTCAGCAGTTAGTTTTGTGCAACTTCAGGATCCGCCCGGTGATCGGGTTCGAGATAGCGCGTAGATACGCGAGCGCGACATCGGCCGCCGACACGGGCGTGAAGCCGGTGAAATAGGCGTGATAGGCGGCCGACTCCGCCAAGACGGTCGGACTGATGCAGTTGATACGCACGCCGCGCGGCAATTCGACAGCAGCAGCTTTGACGAAGCCTTCTACCAAGTGGTTAATCGTTTTCCCGATGGTGCCGCCATGCATAAACGCGTCCGTTAAGACACCGGATACGAGCGTGAATGATCCTTTGTCCGCAATGTGCGGCAGTGCGGCGCGAACAAGATTGATTTGGCCCGTCCCCTTCGAAGCAAGCGACTTCGCCCACTGGTCGTCGGTGAGATCTTCGAACGGTCCCGGAAACACGCCGCCAGCGGCGTTAGCTACGGCCTGGAACGGGCCTATGATGGCGAACAGTTTCCTGAGGCGCTCCAGATCTGAAATGTCGGCTTGAAAGTCTCGGAGACTTTGTCCGACGGGTGGCGAGTTCATTCCTGGTATCGGTTTTTCATCCTTTGGCAACGTCGCCGATCCCGGCGTTTGGAGCTAGGTTCACGACGAAGGCGTGCAGATTCTCGAGAACATCGTGAACATACGCGTGCCTGTGATCGCGGCCGTCGAGGACGCGCGCAGGTGCATTCCGAATATGCGCTGCTTGCGAATGTGATCGTGGCGGCTGAAGAGGCGACGTTCCACGATCTGGCACACCGCGCTGGAGGCATTGTTCCCGGTGATGGGATCTTCACCACATGGAGTTATCGCGCCGGTGCGGGGCGAGCGGAGGCGTTCCTGCTGAATCCACAGCCGCTGACCGCGCGTACTGCGCGCGAATGGGGTGTGGTTGCCGAAGTTGTCCCGAATGGAAAGGCGCTCAGCCGAGCGCGGGAACTCGCCGCCCTGTATCTCAAGGTACCGGAAGTGACGCGGCGCAACACGCGCGTGCACTTTATTCATCCGTTGAAGGAGCGCATCGTTCGAGAAGTCGGCTACGGACTGTCACTCGAAGGAGCATCCGCCGCCGACCTCGTGACGGCAATGCAAGCCAACACAGAGCGTGCACCTTCCAAAGAACAAGTCGCATGAACGAACGACGACTCATCGGCGCAAGCAGTAAATAAGAAGGTGGTACAAACACCGACGACATTCGTTAGGTTGGCCGCAAACTCCAAACGCGCGGACGCACGACCAGTGGCATCGCGTTTAAATAAGAGCATGAAAACCCGTTTGCTGTCACCTCGGCGCTTCGATCACGCCGAAACCGGCATTCACTGCCCCGATGTCACGTATGGCACAAACGGCATCCACACTCGTGTCGACTAGGGAAATTGAAGTGCATACCAGCGTCACGATAAGGTGCCGGATAGCGAACTTTCCGCCCAAGCCGTAGCTTTTCGGAGTTTTGAGATTCCTAACCCCACCAGCTAGTCGAGGAACTCGCCCTCCTCCAACCGGGCCGGTACATATTCTTCCGTAACATAGCTGATGTCTTTGCTGATCAGGGCTTCGACTTCGAGCTTGAAGCCGTTCTTCAACATCAGCTCGATTTCCTTTTGCCAGGGCTTTTTGTTCACAAACCAGGGATACTGCGCGATCTGCCGGGCCCGTTTGATGTCTTGCTCGTTCAATTTGATTTGCACGCTGGGGCTAAGCTGGCAGCGGCCATAATCCAGACTGCGCAATCCCAGGAAACACGCATCGGGGATAGCCATGCGGCGCGATTCGTAGGCAAGATTGATCGATCCCTGTTTGATCACGCTGTAGATGTAATACCCCCAGGGGTCGTTATCCAGCAGGCAATACACCGGCAGCTTCAACTCGTGATGCAGACGGTGCAGCATACGACGAACGCCGCGGGGCGGTTGACCTCCGCCATGTGTCAGGATGCAGTTGTGTTTGCGCCAGAATTTATCCTCGTTGAATCGCCGCCAAACTGTGTCTTTCTCGACATGCAGGATGAATTTTGCAGTGTTCTTCTTGAACTGCACGATCTCCTGTTCGACGATCGACGGGATGCTGTAGCCACCAGAGCCCATGCGGGAACAGTCGATCGTGTCGCCGCTATCTATCAGTGTGATCGGGCCAACCATCGCCCCCGCGTTCTTGGCGTACAGGTGAAGCTCTTCGCGCATCGAATCGAGTGAAACCTCGATGTCTTCGATGACGGGATCGCATTCATCCTGCGTATCGAACGTCTCTTCGCTAGTCCCTTCAATGGTGTGCTTCAGGAGGTAGAACAAACCTCGGATGCTGGTTGTCTTTCCTTGATCGATCAGTTGCTTGCATCCGGAAGCGACCAGCAATGTCTGCATGTAGCTGCGGGCTTGAGCCAGATTGAATAATTCGCGCCGGTTGGTCCCGCTGCCCATCTCAATAATGCGCTTCGATTGATTGAACCGAACATTCGATAATGATCGTGACGGGATATCCACGTACGGCGCCCGCCCACGTCTCGCGGACTGGACGACGGTATCTGCAAGATCGCGAATCGAACCGAGAGTTTTCCCATCTTTCGTCGAGCGATTCGGTTTGTCTGAAGTCGATTTCGTTTTCTTAGCCATAATTTTACGCAGTTGGTTCAGACGATGCCGTTTCGCCGGGAGTTTCTTCCGGGTTGACGATCAGCACATTCTTGCCAAACTCCTCGGCAGCGTTTTCACACTGTTTCTCTTCGTCCTTCAGTTGCGTATCCGCAACGGCCGTCTTACGTTTCGCGACATCAACTAGCCGGCCATACAGATCCTTTCTGGGGCGATCGCCATAATCCTTGATTGCGGCGACGGCGTGTGCCACCTCACCAAGATAGCGCAGGAAAACCTCACGACGTTCACCTTCCTGACGTACGCGTTTACGCCGATTGAGGTAGACCGCCAGTTTTCTTCCCACGGCCTGAAGGCCGAGCCGCAACTCCTTCATGATTTCGGGATACGACGCGATGGCTTCTTTAGATTCACTGGTAAACGGCACCCATACGCTTGCGACATGCACCATAACGATGACCGGACCGACCGGCAATTGACCGCGGGATTGAGCCAAACCGTAAGCCCGCCAGTTGGTCCCGATGACCGACTGGGTGATGGCACAAGCCGCCGGCTGAAACTGAAGTGGAACGCGGTTCGCGTAGCGCAGCACCTGCATCGACTGGTTTTCGCTCAGGTTAACATTTCTCATTGCGGCGAAAAGTTGATCGATCTCCTCATTCTTTAGCTTGGAAGGCGATTGACGAGTTTCCATCCTCGCCTGCGACAGGATCTTGTCGGCACCGGTCGCGCCCACTCCATCGAACGTCGTCAGTAAGAATTGCTTCAGCGACCGGGCATCACTCTCGCTGAGCAGGTCGGTCAATGCGTCCAGGGTGACCTTCTGGGTTGAACTGGTACCACCATAGGCAAGTCCGACCTCGATGAGAAACGGGTTCCCGCGATACACGGCGGGCGGACGCGTCGCAGCACAGAAAAATTCGCCGGGCAGCTGATGATGAAGGCCTTTGAGAATCAGCGATTCCCCGATCGGCGAGATGCAGTCTGTCCCGGGAGCGCTGATTTTGGTTTCTTGAATCGCTTTGTAAAGTGAGTCGGCTTCCTGGCGTCCAATCTTCTTGGGACTGCCCCGAGTGCTGATCTTTGCAGTTTCGCAGATTTTCTGTGCGACTCCGGAGCTGACACGGGAAAAGGAGGTCGTCAGAAACTGCGCCATAGACGGCGCCGAGGTGTCCTTCAGCATGGTGACCAGCTGCCCGAGTTCGATGCCATATGGGTGTGGCTTGATCTCTACGGGTTCAGGCGGAAGCTGAGTGGTGGAGCGCGAATATGTGGTCTCGCCGCCATCGGGATCGACATAGTGAATCGTCACCTGTGGATTGGCGATGGCCGTCTGTTCTAGATATTCGTCCACACTGCCGCGCCCGCGTTGGTAACGTCCTTCGAGCTCGATCGTGACACGCGTGCCGCTGCGCACTTCACGCTGATGATGGGGCTGTTGATCCGGAATGGGGTAGTGCGATACCCATTCGATACCATGGTCAGTAATATACTTCTGGCCTTTTTCACCGGCTGGAATGTCTTCGCCGTCACCTTTGCCGTTGATAATTTCCGGCATGTTCCGCCGCGTGTCGATTTGGATTTCGAAGTAATGCGCCGGCTTCTTTAGCGAAGTCATGGAAACGATCTTTACCGGTTTGCCCGTAGTCAGCATCCCGTACATGCCCGCAGCGCTGATACCGATTCCCTGTTGTCCTCGACTCATTCGCAGTCTATGAAATTTCGAACCATAGAGCAGTTTTCCAAAGATTAGCGGGATCTGTTTTTTGACAATGCCCGGCCCGTTGTCTTGGACACCGATTTTGTACCGATTGGGACCCGTAGCTTCGATATGAACCCAGGCCTCGGGAACAATGCCCGCTTCCTCGCAAGCGTCGAGTGAATTGTCGACAGCTTCTTTAACCGCCGTCAGGAGAGCCTTCCTCGGATTGTCGAAGCCAAGCAGGTGCCTGTTCTTCGCGAAAAATTCGCTGACGGATATGTCGCGCTGTTTTGCCGCCATCGACTCGGCCGTGACGGCGCGGCGCTTTGGCTGTTCACCTGTTTCGTTGACGTTCGGCATATTTGTGTGTTCTTCCATTTTGCCAAATTTAATTTGGTACTCGTGACGGACAGATCATGACCAGATGCCGGAACCCGCCCTCAAAGCGCGCGCGCAAAACCACCGAAGACGAGCCGACAGTTTTCATCGTCCGCAGGCCTTATCGTTGGGTCAGACACCCCTGGTACCTGGTCGCAATCATGCTGTTCTGGTCGAGCGTTGATTTTACGTCAGACCGCCTGCTCTTGAATGTGTTGTGGAAGGATTGGGTTTGCCTGGGGACCCGGCTCGAACAGATCGATCTTGTGTCCGACTTTGGGGAAGTCTACGAAAAATATCGCGGGCTTGTTCGGATGCTCATTCCCTGGCATCATCCCATTGGGATGTAGTTCGTTCCTTAAGCCAACTGCTGTTCCCTCCGCAGCAGTTCTGGATGCGACGGGATTCCGACCCCGTTCGTCACCAAACCGGCTCTTGGTCCATCCTCGCAGAGGTAGACGAATTCGCCGCTCCAGAAATGAAAGGCTAGTGTCGTGGCCTGACTTTTGCGTGGTCGGCAACCCTTCCTTTATCGATTAGGTAAGAGTTTCGTCATATGCCCGGAGCTTTCGGCGGCGCACGCTTACTGGAGGAGTAAAAGCCCGGGGCTGCCAACGCAGGCAGGCTTGTGTCTGGATGGTATTCGCGCTGCTTAACGGTATTGTGACCTGCCTCGGCCGGAGTTAGAGAAATAATTTTGGGCTTGACAGGCAATAGAGTACGAGCGTACTCTTATGACATGCGATATTCGATGGAACACAAAGCGCGGAACCGGGAGAAGATTCTTGCCATGGCTGCCCGCTCGATCCGGGAGCATGGCGGGGACACGAGTGGCATCGGGACAGTCATGAAGAAGGTGGGCCTGACAAAAGGGGGCTTCTACCGGCATTTTGCAAGCAAGGACGACCTTTTCGTTGAAGCGGTAGCGCGAGCGTTCGATGAGATGGGAAGCGGCATGCTGGAGGCTGCAAAGGCCGCGCCCGAAGGCCAAGCTCTGCGGGCGATCATCGAACGGTATCTGAGCACAGGCCACGCGAATTCGCCAGGAATGGGTTGTGTGCTGGCCGCGCTCGGGCCAGAGCTCACACGAAAGCCGTTGTCCGTGCGGAAACGGATTGAGGCGGTGCGAGAAGCGTATCGTGAGCGGCTTTTGCCGTTTGTGCCTGGCCGGACGCGACAGGAAAAACTGACGAAGTTTCAATTATTGTTCCCTAGCATGGCTGGGGTGTTGACGAGTGTGCGAATGAATTTGTCGCCTGAAAAGCGCGAGGAGTTGTTGACGGAAGCGAGGATCTTTTTCATAAAGCTCTTCGCTCAAGAGTAAATTTTTTTTGGGCATAAAGAGTATGGCCGTACTCTTTACGGGGAATGGGCCAAAGACAGGCTGAATCGAAAGGATAAGGAGATGAAATTTATGATCCCGTTTCTTATGGCAGCAGTGCTTCCCGCGGCGGCACTTGCTCAATCACAAGCTGGGGCGCAATCACCGACCGGGGCGCAAGCACAGCCCGCGGGCGGCTCAGGCGTGCCCAGCATCGCTATACCGAAAACCACCGACGTCATCGTCATCGAGACTCCAAAGCAGGGCGTAACGCCCCGACAAGTCATGGCGGTTATACCGGAAGAGATTAAGGCGACGGTAAAGCTTTACCTCGACGGGAAAATCCGCCAGTGGTATTCGCGCGGCGATGGCAAAGGTGTTGTTTTCGTGGTCGACGCGAAAACCGAGCAGGAGGCACGAGCGATTGTGGAAACGCTGCCGCTCGCGAAGGAACATTTGATGGATCACCAATACATTCCCGTCGGACCGTTGATGCCGCTGAGGGCACTGAACCCAGGGGCATTTCAGTGAGTCACGGTACGAAGTGAGCGCTTAGATGGAGATGAACATGATCAAGGCAAGAATTATCGTGACCGGTGCGACCGGAAAGACGGGGAGCGTCGTTGTTACGGAGCTGCTGAAGGCGGGCTATCCCGTTCGCGCCCTCGTGCACCGAGAAGATGGCCGTAGCGCGCGACTGAAGGCGCAAGGGGCCGAGATCGCGGTCGCCGACATGAGCGATGTCGAACGCGTGGCCGACGCGCTAAAGGATGTTCAGCGCGCCTATTATTGTCCGCCTATCGATCCATACATGATTCAGGGCGCGGCCGCGTTCGCAGTCGCCGCCAAGGAAGCCCGGCTCGAGCACATTGTCGGCATGACCCAATGGCTGGCGAGCCCTTCGCATCCCTCGCTCATGACCCGTCAGCACTGGCTCGTCGATCGGCTGTTTTCGGCGATTCCCGGAGTCGCGCATACGATCGTCCGCCCAGGCTTCTTCGCTGATGACTACCTGGTGACGATTGGAGCGTCCGCGCAGCTCGGCATCCTTCCCTGGATGTTCGGCGATAGCCGCAACGCGCCACCTTCCAACGAAGATATCGCGCGAGTTGCCGTCGCGGTACTGATGGATCCCGCGCGGCACGCCGGAAAGAGCTACCGTCCCACCGGACCGGAACTTCTCGGCGCCGAGGACATGGCCAAGGCCATCGGCCGAGCCGTCGGGCGCTCGGTTAGGGTCGTGCCAACCCCTGCCTGGCTCTTTATGAAGGCCGCACGGATGAGCGGCTACCCGATCGATGTGTTCAGTGGCATTCGCTACTACATCGACGATCACAAGCGCGGCGCCTTCGAGGTCGGAACGCCAACCACGGACGTGCTCGATGTGACCGGGCGCTCCGCTGAGGACTTCGAGACGATCGCGCGTCGTTATGCGGCGCTGCCCCGCAATCAGCGGAACTTCAGCAATTGGATTCGCGAGTTTATGCAGTTCATGGTCGCCCCGCTCAGCCCTGGCTTCAATCTGGACCGCTATGACCGCGAACTGCGGCGTCCGTTCCCGTCGGTGCCTCAGTTCGCGACCGACTCGAAGGTGTGGCGGCGCGAGCACGCCATCGCCGACAACTTTAGTCCCGCGGCCCTCGGCCACGCGAAGGCCCCTGTCGCAGCCACCAGCCGCGGTCAATCGCTGGAATTCTAAAAAGGAGACTTCATCATGCCACAACAAATGATCTGGTTTTTCGTGAGCATCGCATTCAGCTTCATCGCGTGGGGGATCGTTACCGCTCGATATATCTGGCCGGAACTCCGTCTCCGGTCACGGGTCGAAGCGTTGCGCCCCCTGCTCGTCCTGCACAGCTTCCGCTTCATCGGGTTGGCAGTGCTGGTTCCGGGCGTCGTGTCACCCGATCTGCCGCCTACTTTCGCGCATTTCGTGGCCTATGGGGACATCATTGCGGCGATACTTGCCTTGTTTTCGCTGCTATTACTGCCCAGCGCGGCCGGTGTTGCCGCCGCATGGATTTTCAACCTCTGGGGTACAGCCGAACTCCTAAACGTTTTCTACCAGGGCAATCAGTCCAGACTTTTGGCCGGGCAGTTGGGAGCCACATTCTTTCTTCCAACTCTGATCGTGCCGCTGCTCCTAATTACGCACGGACTCGGTTTCCGGATTCTTCTGCAACATCAGCCAGCACACGCAATACAAGAAAGCCGGCACCCGGCATAATCGGCCAAACGGTGAGGTCGCGTCTGCTAGGCACCCGAGCCCGACCCCCTGACAAGAAAGAAGCCGCGTTTCGGCGCTTATTTTCCGATCTAGGGGCCGGGCTTTTCGGTGAAGCCTAGACGACAGAGAGCGGAGGGACGGACCAATCGTGATACGGCGAAATAACGAAGCACAAACTGCTTCCGAAACGAATTCGACGAACGATGTTGGCCCGGCACCAGATCAGGCTGGTTATCAATTGGACTGCACGGAGGTGTGGGGCGGTAACAACGTCGCCGATAAGCTCGTGAAACTGCCAGGCTTGGTGGGATTGATCCGCTCAAAGCCCGTCGAACCCGCAACAAGCGGTGGTGACCTGTACTACGTGTCGGCCGGCGACAAGCGTCTGCTCTCGCGTGTTGTGCTCGCGGATGTCGCGGGCCACGGTGAAGCCGTCGGGGAATCTCTACGAGGTTGCGCACGCTGGTCAAGAAATACATCAATACTTTCGATCAATCAGCGCTGATGCGGGAGATAGATGAAGCGTTTTACAAGCAGAATGAGGATTTGACGCAATACGCTACGGCGGTGGTGCTCAGTCATGACTGCAGGACAGGCGAGTTGATGTTCGCGAGTGCTGGCCATCTGCCAACGCTGTGGTATCACGCAAATCAGAAAGAATGGGGTTGGCTACACGAGCGAACAACCGATTCGGTGGAGACATTCGAGGGCCTACCTCTTGGGCTTGCCCAGAGACCGAATATGAACAGACGCGTGTGCGGCTTGCCGAAGGCGATCTGCTTATCATGTACACGGACGGAATCACGGAATGTGCACACAAGACGGATAAGGAGCTGGGTTTCGAAGGCTTACGCGAGCTGTTACGCAGTCTACCAGTGGAACCCCCTGTCGTGACAGCATCCGCGCTGCTAACTAACCGCCGTGGAGGAGTTTAGAGGTTCAACTCCGTGTCGCGACGATCAGAGTGTAATCGTGTTGCAGAAGACAGATGGGTGCCTTTCGTAACGACAGACGCCCTTGTGCTCATCGACGGACCGACACCCGGATTGTCGGCCAACCTTCCCTTAAGCCTTAATGGAAGTCTCTAGCGCGACTTCCTTGGTAGGCGCTCGACAACTTTCGGCGGGTGATCCCGGTGAAATCCGTTCTCGACGTTTACAACGGGTCCTGTACCGCCTAATTCAGTTTGGCTCAATGAGTGGGCCGTTCGTGATGAGCTTCGAATCCACTATCCCGATCTCGACCCGGCGGTTGGCAGCACGCGCCTGGTCGCTGTCGCCCGGAACGCGCGGGTCGGACTTGCCAAAGCCTTTGGCGCTCATGATTGTGGCGGAAATTCCGGCCTGCACCAGGAAGTCACGGACGGCTTCGGCGCGCCGCTGTGAGAGTTGCAAGTTGTACGTCTGCGTGCCAATGTCGTCCGTATATCCGAAGACAGCAACCGTATATCCCTTAAGCGTCATCAGGATCCCGGCGATGCGATTGAGGATGTCGCGGTATTCCGGTTTAATGTTTGCCTTATCAAAGTCGAAGCGAATTGATTTGCTGTCCAGCGTCATCACCAAGCCCATCGCAGTACGACGCGTTTCGGCGATTTGCCCGAGAGCCTGTTGCAGCTGTTGAAGTTCCGACTCGCGCTCTTGCCGATATTTCTCAGCCTGCTGTGTGGCTTGATCCGCCTTTTGCTGCTCGGCGGCGGCCTGCTGCTGCGCAAGTTGCGCCTGCGCCTCCGAGGTCGATTGAGCCTGCTTCGCCGAGTCGCGCTGTTGAGCGGCTGCCCGCGCGTTCGCAGCGGCTTCTGAAGCCTGCTGAGCCGATGTCTGCGATTGCTCCTGTGCACGCTCGACCAGCCGGTTGAGACCTTCCGTCTGCTGGCTGAGCCGTGCCAACTCGCCCTCCAGGTGACGGACCGATATTAGATAAACAAACCCAAGAACCAAGCTGAGCGCGATCGCGATCACTCCCAGAGCCAACGCTAACTTCAGTTGAGACTTGGCAGATGCATCCTCAAGTCCACGCTCATCCGGGTTCAGCGGCACCCGTGGAAAGTCCATCATTTGGCAATCTTAGCTTGGAATTCTAGACTGAAGCAAAACGAGATTGCTCGCGGATAGTCGGCAATCCGGAGACTGGGCAGAAACGGGATTCGCGGAAACTATTGTGGGTGTGGGAAGACTTGTTTCCCAAGAAGAGCGTGCGACTTGGAGACAGTAATGAAGACTGACGGCCCGGCCGGTACTGCCGCAAATTAGAATGACTGAGGGAACCGGGCTTCCAGAAATTCGCCTAGCTTCGCCGTCGCCTTGAATTGCGGAATCGGATCGAGGTCCTTGAAAGCTGAAGTAAAAGCATTCGAGAGACTCCAAATTGTTCGTGACCGGAACTCTTCGTACTTCGGCTCTAATGCGGTGTGTATTGTTTCGTGGAGCTGCGCAGCTCATCAAACACCTATCCCGATTCCTCGCTGAAAGATCTCCTGATTTTCGAGACGACAATGCACTGTAATGTCGAGAGCGCCGACTCGTCATACCCGATCATGTCTAGGATTGCACTGAATCGTCCAATTTCTGAATACTTGCCGAACGCAAACAATAGTTCATCCTGAGAAGACGGCTTAAACGCCCACTTACGCTTCCAGTATTCCCTTTCAGCTTCCGGCGAGACTTTCCTAACGATATCCCAGGAAGAACCAGTTCATTACCAGGAACAGGACGAAGATCGCAAGCAGCCCAGTTGCGGCCTGAACGGCCAACGCGGACATCCTTCGACTCACATCGTCGAGAATATGCACCGCGATGAACCACGTCATGAGTGTGGCCGCGAACAGCAATTCCGGCTCCCGCGAAAACAAGCTGTTCGTGTTTTCTCTCCACTCTCCTTAGACCTGCGGCCACTGCGGCCAGAACAAGAATGCATTCCAGCCCTTCGGGAAACACAAGTATCCCAATTTCCAACGTTGCTGATGCGTGGCCTCCTGATGTAATCAATTGTTAATCCTCAGAGTGTGTGCAGGTACTTCAGAAGATCGTCTATGTCTTGCCTTCTCAAGCTCTGCTCGAATGGAGGCATGATTCCTTTCCCTTGAAGAATTGTTTGTCGTACGTGTCCATCGTCAGCCGGTGCGCCGCTGGGCAGAGTCTTGTTCATAAACAGGTGATGAAGTCTCGGCGGCTGCTTCAAAAGTTCGGGATTTGTACCCTCGTGGCAGCCCGCACAATGACTAAAACGCAAGAGCTGAAGAAATATTCCCGACTGAGACATTTTTTTCGTTCGCTGCGCCGCTATTCCGAAAATTCGACCCAAAACATGTTGGGGATGGCAGAAAATGACCTCTCTTTGTCATTGCTGCCACAGGTCCTCGAAGCTATTCTCTTCTCATGAGGATGCGTACTGCACAAGATCGAGCGTCGACCGCAGTCAAGACAATCGTCTTTCTGGGTTTCCCCGGATCGCAAATTCTTGACATCACCGGACCGTTCCAAGTCTTCGTCCGGGCCGCGGAGATTTACCTGCGTTCGCATCCGAAACAGAACTCTCCATACAAAGTACTCCTCGCCAGCACCACGCACTCCCGAACTATCGTCACCAATTGCGGTCTAAGCCTGACAGCGACCGACACTTTTCGTTCTTTGCGTGGACCGATTCACACGTTGCTCATCGCGGGCGGAACAGGGGTTGAGAAAGCCAGTCGCGACACGGATTTGACCGGCTGGCTGCGGAAGGTATCCCCGCGACTGCAAAGACTCGGTTCCATTTGCACGGGAGCATTTTTGCTGGCATCCGCTGGATTGCTCGACGGCAAGCGCGTAGCGACTCACTGGAAGTGGGCCGAAGAACTGGCCTCCAGATTCAAGGAGATTACGGTAGATCCGGAACCGATCTACATTCGCGATGGCGACACTTACAGCTCAGCAGGCGTCTTGGCGGGAATGGATCTTGCGCTGGCGCTAGTCGAGAAGGATTTAGGAGCAGCTATAGCACTCGAGGTGGCGCGCGAACTGGTGATGTACCTGCGCCGCGCGGGCGGGCAGTCGCAGTTCAGCACCGCACTTGCTCTGCAAGCCTCGGATCGCAAGCAGATAGAAGAGTTGCGCTGCTGGGCGGCCGATCATCTTAGTTCTGATCTGCGCGTCGAAAATCTTGCTGATCGGACGGGAATGAGTTCAAGAAACTTCGCTCGCGTATTTGCGAAGGACACGGGAATCACTCCGGCTCGTTTTATCGAGAGGATCCGTGTTGAATCTGCCAGAAGACGTATCGAGGAGTCTCGCGATGATCTTGATAAGATTGCCCGCGACTGCGGCCTGGGTTCGGTTCAGGCTCTGCGTCGGTCATTCCTGCGCGTGCTCCACGTTGCACCGAGCGAATACCGACGCCGCTTCTCCAACGCGGCTTGACGACCTTCGTTCTCAAAGCGACATCGATTTCCACCACTACACCAATCGGGACGAAAAGAAGGGATGAATTCAAATGAACAGAAGAGAGCTTTTGCAACGGTCGGCGGTCTTTGGTCTTGCTGTCGGGCTGGGTTCAGTCTGCGGTAACAAAGAGATTCTGGCGCAGGGCGCAATAACAGCGCAGCCAAGTGGCAAAGTGTCGCCGCTTCCGGTCCCTGCAGGAGGCATGCTGCCTGCGGCGTTTGTGCTCGGCAAATATGCGGAGGTTCTCGACGTCTGCGGCCCGCTTGAGGTCTTTGCTGTTGCCGCAACCAAAGATGGAAAGCAGCTTTTTGCGCCATACATGGTGGCGGCAACCAAGGACCCTGTGACAATCGGGGGAAGGATGAAGGTTGTGCCGGATTATGACTTCAAGACGGCGCCTCAACCCAAGGTCATCGTGATTCCGGCAATGGATATGACCGGCGCGCCGCAGGAGATGTACGACTGGATTCGTGCGGCGTCGAAGGGGACCGATGTGACGATGTCGGTCTGCAACGGCGCTTATGTCTTGGCCAAAACTGGCCTGCTGAACGGCAAATCAGCAACAGCGCATCACGGCGGTTACTTCATGTTTGCGGCCATGTATCCCGAGGTTCATTTGAAGCGCGGCGCTCGGTTTGTCGAAGAGGGAAACCTGGCCTCATCTGGCGGCATTTCTTCCGGAATCGACCTTGCACTTCGAGTCGTCGAGCGTTATGTGGGACGCGATCTCACGGAGCAGGTTATCGACGGTATGGAGTATCAAGGCAAAGGCTGGCTCAATCCCGATTCCAATGAATCCTTCGCCCGAATGCATGAACTGCTCGGCGAGCATCCGGTCTGTCCAGTCTGCCTGATGGGGGCAGACCGCACGATCAGTTCGAGCTACAGGGGCAAGACCTACTATTTCTGCTCTAAGGATCACAAGGAGAAGTTTCAGAAGCATACCGATGTTTTCGACCGTTTCCTCGCCGAGGACGTGGGTCACAAATCCACCATCTGAACGATGACAGTACTCCCGCCGGGAGAACATTTTCCTGAAGCACGAGCGGAACTGGCTTTAAGCCTTCTGATGGGCCGACCTGCCGAGAGCCAAGGGAGTCACTTTTCACATGGGTCACCGGGAATAAATGAATGGCATGGCGAGTTATAACCGTTCAAGCCTCGATTTGTCGCTCACGCCAGGTACCTGCGCGCCGAGAGCGACTTCAGGCCGCGGGACGCGACTTTTGCAGGAACCGGGGTTTAAGTCCAAGGACGGATCGACTTGTCCTCAAGTCGTGAATCCCGCACAAGGTCTCAACGTTGAACATTTCTGACTTATTCAAAAGGATAAGGAAACCGATGAAGACAAATTGGAGGATTGCTGCTCTGGGGGCGATTTTCATGCTGGTTAACGGGGGACAGTGCGATTTGTGGGCGCAGGACGGCGCCAGTCAACCGTCCGTTCTGCACATTCAGCAATCGCAAACTACGTTGCCGCCAAACGGATCTGTCCCGACTTTTCTTGCCACGTATCACGTACTCGATGGCGCAAAGTCGCCGGCCAACGTGCTTGCTCTAAAAGGAACCCTTTCGCTGAAGAACGATAGCCCGAATTTCAGCCAGGTTCTATGGGTCCTCGTCTATTGGCAAGGCGAATGTCCAGCTCACGACATCGGTTTGCAGAAAATTGCTGGTTTTCTATGGTTTGACATTACGAAGAACCCATCCCAGTCGAACTCTTCATTCCCTGTGGATCTAATTTTCCCCCACCCCCTGCCGGCGACTGGATGTATAGGTCTTTACTATGGTGGTGGGCCGGTGTTTGCGGGTAAGGCGACGATGTCAGCCGATTTGGAACTCACGTACAGCCCGACGACCTCCAACCCAAACACGATAATCAATGGGCTAGGGGGCGAATATTGTTTTGGTCAGGACTGGGGCTGTCAGAATGCGACGGTGATTGACGGAGAAGCGTTCGCGGTTCCGACGACTCTGCAGGCTTCTGGGCATTTGCTGGAGATCTACGGAAACATCAGCGACAGCACGTTTGATGGAACGAACGACTTCGGGCCGCTTCCGACCGGAGCGTCTTGGGGCTCTATCAACGATTTCTATCTACTTCCTGGAGGGTGCGGGATATTCACCGAGAACCTCAACAGCCAGGGGTTCCCGAATCCAGCACCGCTGTCAACGCTGTACAGCTGGCTTCCCCAAGATGCGCTGCACCTTGTTAGCATACCTCAGGTAGATAGGATTCTCCCCGGAGAAACGGGCAAGGCAGCGCTTCAAAACCAAGTCGAGAGCATTTTCTCTGCTCCTGTGAAAGTAAATGCGGGAGATTGCATAGTCGCGATCTATGGCAGAAGGGGCAACGGAGCGACGGACAATGAAACCCAGGTGAATGCCTTAATGGCGCCTTAAGGATTATTCCCCAGTTTTCTCGTTGGCGCACACACCGCGGTGCGACAGCTTTTGCTATGAAATTGTGATACCCACAGTTATGCTATGAAATTGTGATACCCACAGTTATGTTGTCCAAACTTTGCGTACTTTCGATACTCATTTGCGGGCTTTCAGCGGCACGGGTCGGTCCGGACGCAGATTTCGACCGCATCAAGGCGCTGCAAGGAAACTGGAAGATTGAGGCTGAAGGAAAGCCGCTTGGAATAGAGATGTCTTACGACGTTGGCTCGAAGGAGTCCATCGTAGCCGAGCGATTCGGCAAGGAACTTTCGATCTTCTATCGAAACGGCCAGGCCGTGGAGATGATTCATTTCTGCAACGTGGGTAACCAGCCACGTCTTCGCCTGAAAGATGTCCGGGAGCCCGATGTTCTGGATTTCGAGATGTTCGCGATAACAAACCTATGTACGCCAGACACTCCGCATGTTCAGGAAATCATCTATAAGGATAAGATGCTGGATGCGAACACGATGGGGCTGGAGATTGTCTGGTGGCCGAAGACAAGAGGATCTGAAAAGTATAAGCTCCACCGAAGCTGACTTCCTTTCTCGCCTGGTGTAGCCTGACAATCGATCATCCAGCTTGTCCGCGCTTCGCGACGGAACATCCAGACTTGGCTGTTGGAATATGGGTCAGACTCAGGTCACTATGAACTTGTAGCTCGCATATCCGGGAGAGAGGAAGAAGGATTGTAAATCGGTCTTGGAAGATTCCTCCTGAATCACGGGCTATCTGGAAGTAATCCGCCATCGTCGTAGATTTTATCCATGCGGCGCAGTATGTGTGGGGAGCGGAAAACCAAGTAGAACAAGATCGCTGGGTCCGAGCCCACCTGTTAGAGATCCTGCGCGGGAGGCGAGCCTGGTCGCAGCTGGCATTCGCCGAAGTGCGACGCTGTGGGCGATGGCCACTGCGGAGCGGCAGGCGGTCGATGCCTGTGCAGATTATCTCCTTAACTTCGCGCCATATCTCGATTACGACAAGGCGCTGGCTGACGGCCTGCCCATCGCCACGGGGGTCATTGAAGGCACCTGTCGTCATCTGGTCGAGGATCGGATGAATCTTACTGGGGCACGTTGGAGTTTGACCGGCGCGGAAGCCGTGCTTCGTTTACGCGCCCTGCGCGCCAGTGAGGACTTCGATGCTTATTGGCAGTTTCACGAACAACAGGAACACGAACGCAATCACGCCTCGCACTACGCCAATCATCGCGTGCCAGAGGTTACCCCCTCGGCGGCCTTCTTATCTCAGCCCAACCGTCGCAGCACTCTGAAAATCGTAGAAAAGAAAGGAGAGTCGTAAGGGGTCTCGCCACAGCGAGGCTGCCCCTAATTCCATAGAAATAAGCAAATCTAAAAGAGCTGCACCCAATGAACAATCGTTCGCCCGACAACTAGACTTTTATTACCTCGGCCTCGACCGCAAGAATGCTCAATTTGACCAAGGAACTGCTCGCGAGCGGCATAACACGCTGGGCATCAACGCTCACGAAACGGCTGGTAAATTCTCCCTTCTTCAGGAGGGAAATTTGCAGTTCGGAACTTTCGGATCGGGGCGGCTGTTTGCGTGGAAGGTTGCCGAAGGAGTGTCGTACTCAGTTCCGCGAGTTTCGCTATCATCCGGTTCTCGAACTTCAGGGAGCAATTTCCAGTGGCGACAAAAAGCCGCAGAACGCCGACCTTCAGACGTTTTACCCGCTGTTTCCCTCAGGCCTGTACTACGGAGACATGGTCTTCACGAGTGGATCGCTCAATGCAATTGTGACCCATCCAAGCCTTGCTATGCAGCTTTCGAAGAGTCTTTCGCTCAAAGTCGACAGCTTCTTTCTCTGGCGACAAAGAACGACCGACGGCCTCTATTCGCAATCCGGCATGTTCCTGCGCATGGGACAGACATCGCTATCACGCTACGTGGGTGCGACGCAGGACTTAAGCATCGGATGGCATGTGGACCGAGATATCACCGTGCGATTCTTAGCAGCGTATTATGAAGTTGGGCCGTACCTTCGCGAAACACAGCCTCCAGCAAGAGACACGACCTATCTTTCGGGAATAGCGAGTTACACGTTCTAAAGCAGAAGCCGGGGAGATTCGCGAAAGAGACAAAGGGCATACTGAACGGAGATCGACCAGATCATCGCGACGTTGCAGAGGTACGAGATCATCATCCGCTAGACCGGCGGACTTTATGAATTGAATTTGAGAGGGCAAGAACGTGGAGATTCGGGACGTCGGCATATTTCTCGACTACTTCGGCAAGGTGCACCAGAGGACCATGCGGGTGGTGCGCTGCATTCCTCCAGACAAAGTCGACTGGTCCTTTCGGCAAGGAAAATTCACATTAGGGGACCTGGCACGGCACATCGCCGCCGCGAATCGCTACCTCTTCGCCGAGACTCTTCAGGGCAAGCCGAGTCGCTATGCCGGCTGCGGCAGAGAACTGGCTGCCAGCCACGATGAGATCGTCTCCCTGATGGAAACACTGCATAAAGAGTCGTTGGAGATTATCTCGGGACTGGACCTGAACGCGAAGTGCAAAACTCCGGATGGCGCTTCCATGACGACCTGGAAATGGCTGCGCGCTATGGTGGAACACGAGATTCACCACCGTGGCCAGATTTATATCTATCTCGCTCTGCTAGAAGTGCCCACACCTCCGCTATACGGGCTAACCTCCGAGCAGGTTGCCGAGCGCGGCACTAGAGCCTAGCACTGCGAAGCCCTGGTGTCACGCAACGGCGATAATCGAAGCGGCGGCCCCGCCGGCACCGCCAGTGCTCGGCGAATGCTTCGAGCATAACGGGCGGCAATGGAAAACACCGCGTCGTCGCCGCGCAGCCCTGCTGGCACTAGGAGTTCGTACACGCCTCGCCAGCAATACGGCTGGCAGCGGACTTGGCCCCTTGTATCTTGCTCGGGCCAAAGCACTCTCCGTTGGGCTTTCCAATGCTTACTTCACTCGGTCTTCCGACGTTGATCGATGGGTGCTAGCGTAACCGACTCGAACCGCCGTGTACGGACCCGTACGCACGGTGGTGTGGCAGGGGTCGGCGGGTGACCGCCGCCCCTATGCCGGTCTTGTCGGCAATTCGGAAGTGCGCGCTGAGCAGCGCGTTGTTCAGGAGGGTTCAAGTCCCTCTGGCGCTCGAATGAGGGGCGCCATATCCAAAAGCGGGGCTAATTCCTCGCTGGCCGAAGAAAGCAGAAGGTATGCAGATGCCTAAACGGGCACGAAAGCGAAAGCTGGATACAGCCAAGGCGGAGCTAGAGCCACTGCTTGCAGTACTTCGGAGGGCAGGGTGTCCACCGTGAGGTGGAATCCGAAGGGCCTGCGGAGAAGTACCGGGCCGTAATCGATGGGGAAACCCAAGATGAACCGGTCGGCCAAAGGTGGGGCAAAGGTCGAGTCTGCACTTCTAAGACGAAGGCGTTCTCATTCACCCACCGCACCAAGGTGTTTGCGGACGGCACGGTACGGAAGAA
>Ga0307474_10000596_pt1 | contig 25900 bp, 24 predicted proteins | sample atmos_gasesECM1C_2_FD_203312 | JGI IMG/M metagenome (GOLD analysis project Ga0307474, IMG submission 203312) | Hardwood forest soil microbial communities from Morgan-Monroe State Forest, Indiana, United States - atmos_gasesECM1C_05 | ecosystem: Environmental > Terrestrial > Soil > Temperate... | reverse complement strand
AAAAAGCGCCAGAAACGTGAATGATGGCAACCGTATAATCCTCCCCCAATGAGCTTGCCTCTCGTCTATCGATGCGAAAGGATAGCAGGCACCTTGAACGCTTGCCCCTGGAACAGTTCATGGGCCGTTCATTTCAAAATTCGTACGCAGTTTGCACTGTAAGATTTCACCTGCCGACAGTCCTTCAGGAGAATCCCATGCGCGCGTTCGTCCGTCCCGCTTTGACCGCGTTGAGTATCGTCTGCCTTTCGGTCTCGATCACAGCGCTCGGCGCCGACGTCGCGCTCGCGCAGAGCAAGGAAATGGCGCCCGCCCAAGGCGCGCAGACGCTACAACTCAAACAGATCCCGCTTACCGAGAAGCAGATCCAGGGCGTGCTCTCGGCGCAAAAAGACATGGACGCCATCACTGCCAAGCTTCCCGAGAATTCCAAGCCCGATCCGAAGGTAATGACGCAGCTCGAAGCGGTCGCAAAGAAGAACGGCTTTGCCAGCTATGACGAGTACAACAGCGTGATGGACAATATCGGCCTCGTGCTCGGCGGCTTCGATCCCTCGACCAAGAAATATGTCGGCAGTGAAGCCGTCATCAAGGCTCAGATCGCGCAGGTCGAGGCCGACAAGAAGATGTCGGCAGCTGACAAGAAGCAGGCGCTCGCCGATCTCAACACCGCCCTGAAGTCGCCTGAGCCGCCGATCGAGAACAAGGGCAATATCGATCTCGTCGCCAAATACTACGACAAGCTCGCCGAGCTGATGGGTGACGATCAGAATTGATCGCGGTTTCCGCCGTCGTCCCGGCTAAGGCCGGGGCGCATAACCCTAGGCCTTCGTTCTCGCGAAGGCCGTCTACAACCGCAAGATACGGATGATCTCCGCGGTATGGGGCCCGGCTTTCGCCGGGACGACAGCGGAGTGTTCAACGACCAGCGCCGAACGTCGCCTCCATCGCCTTGCGTGTCTTGATCGCATCGCTTTCGCCGTCGAACTCGACATCGCTCCAGCGCACCACGGCACCATGAGCGATGTCGTTCTTCAGCTTGACCTTGTGGGCAAGCCCGATCGGCAGCGCGCCGGCTTTCAGGCTTGCTGCGGCCGGCATCAGCTTGCCCCACACCGTGTAGCCGCCTTCGCCGTCCAGCATCTCGCCCTTGCGCAAGGGGCGCTTGGCAATGGCGGCGACGTCGCCGCGGAAGGACGAGGGCTGGCCGGTCGCCTCCTTGCGCAGCGCGGCTGACAGCACCGAGATGTTCAGCTCGAGTCCGATCAGGTGATAGGGCTTGTACATCGCGGCATAGCGGCCGGAGTCGTCGGTCTTCAGACCATATTGCTTGAAGCAATCGGCGGCATAGTCGTTCGGCGCTTCGAGCACGACATAGACGCCCCAGCGCAGGTCGCGGAACACAGGTCGTCCGTCGCGCTCAAGCGACGATACCACCTCCACCACGCCCGCCTTCTCCAGCACGCCGCCCTGTGCGCGCGGCCGCAACACATGGGGCAGGTCGTCGACGCCGCTGGGTGGAAACTGCAGGCCGTGGCTCGGTACATCGAGTCCTGTTGCATTCGCAATTGCCGCCATCTCGATCGCGGACTTGGTACCGTCGAGGAAGGAGTTGAACATCTGCGGATTCATACCGGCCGATTGCGCTTCGCTGCGCGTCAGCCCGTAATGTTGCCAGACATTGTCGGGCGTCACGTCGTGATAAGCGGGCAGGAACTTCGTGCCCTTGCCGGCACACACCACGCGAAAGCCGGTTGCGCGCGCCCAGTCCACCATCTCCGCCGTCAGCGCCGGCTGGTCGCCATAGGCGAGCGAATAGACCACGCCCGCTTGCCGCGCCTCCTCCGCCAGCAGCGGGCCCGCGAGCACGTCGGCCTCGACATTGACCATGACGATATGCTTGCCGGCCTTGACCGCTGCGCGAGCATGGCGAATGCCAGCGGCGGGACTACCGGTCGCCTCCACCACCACTTCGATGCCGTCCGAAGCAGCTCTCGCGCTGTCCGCTGTGAATGTGGTGGCCTCGATCAGCGCGCTGCCCCAGCCGACGGTGCGACAGGCCTCGCGCGCGCGCGCGGGATCTAGGTCGACGATGACGGACACTTCCAGCCCCGGCACATGCGGCACCTGGGACAGGAACATCGAGCCGAATTTGCCTGCGCCAATCAGTGCGACGCGGACAGGCTTGCCGGCAACGCGGCGGGCATTGAGAAGGGGAAAGAGGTTCATTGGAATTCCATCGTTCATGGTCATTCCGGGGCGCCTCGGAGAGACGAGCCCGGAACCTCGAGGTCCCGGGTTCGATGCTAGCGCATCGCCCCGGAACGACTTTGAACCAACCTTACTCCGCCGCCTCTCGATGTGCACCCGCGAGCCGCGAGAGCGCGTTGTCGTCGACGGTCTTGATCGGCGTGAAATCGCGGTGCGCGATATAGTCCGGCCGCGTCGGTCTGCGGATGTAGTTCGAGACCGCGTTCAGCGTCAGGTAAACGATCTTGCGCGGGTAGGGCGTGATGTTGCCGGCCGAACCATGCACCAGATTGCCGTGGAACATCAGCATGCCGCCGGCCTTGCCGGTGGGCGCCACGATGCCGCCTTGCTTCACCAGCCGCGTCACCGTGGCCTCGTCCAGCGTCCACAAGGGATAGGACGTGGTCTGAAGATCATGCGAGGCCTCGAGATCGCCGGCATTCTGACTTCGCGGCACTAGCATCAGCGGGCCGTTGATCGGCATCACCTCGTCCAGGAAGATCGCGATGTTCATCGCGCGCGGCTCGGGCATGCCGTCATCGCGCTTCCAGGTGCCGTAGTCCTGGTGCCATTGCCAGACGTCGCCAGTGAAGGCGGATTTGGCGTTGATCTTGAACTGATGCATGTAGACCTGCTCGCCGAAGATCTGCTCCACCGGCTCGATCATGCGCGGATGCGCGCTCAGGACGCCGAAGGCTTCGTTGTAGAGATGGGCGGCAAAGGCGGTGCGCGGCGCGCCGCTCTTCTCGCGCCAGACCTCGGGACGATTGGTGTCGTAGATACGTTCGGCCTCGCGGGCGAGAAACGCGGTTTCTTCCGGGCTGAACAATTCGGGCAGGAACAACCAGCCCTCGCGTTCGAAGAAGTCGAGCTGCTCGTTGGTCAGTTTCATAGGCGTCCTCCTTGTTTGTCGTTGTTGTTTGTCGCCTTCATTCCGGAGCGCCTCGCGAGAGGCACATCCGGAATCTCGAGCTTCTCTGGTGCGCAATTGCGCACCAGAGTTCAGACTAACGCGCGCCCCGGAACGACGGCTCATCATGCTGCCTCAAGCGTCGCCTTCAGCCTCTCTTCCGTCATTCTCCCCGCATTGAGGGCATGCGCCATTGCGCTCGCTTCGGCCGCCTCGTCGTCGCCGGCAAGGATGTGCTCCGCGATCTCGGCATGCTCGGTCCATGCGCTGTCGCGATAGTCGAGCTCGGCCAGCACGGTCGCCATCGAGCGGCGCATATGCGGCCATTGCGGCGCGATCATCTCCTCGATCACGGGATTGCCCGCGAGGTGGTAGATGGCGCGATGGAAGTCGACATCGCATGCGATTAGCCGCGCCAGCGGCGTCTTCCTGTCTGCCGAGCGCCCCTCGCGCAGCGCCGCTTCAAGGCGCACACGTCCGGCCGCGTCGTGTCTGCCGCGTTCGGCTGCGAGCTTCGCCGCGAGCCCGTCGATCGCGCTGCGCACCTCGTAGAGCTGGCGGATCCGCTGCGGATCCAGCTGGGTGACTTCAAAGCCGCGGCGTCCGCTTTCGGCGAGAAGGCCCTGCCGGTGCAGAATATGCAGCGCGTGGGACACTGGCTGGCGCGACACGCCGAGCTTGTCGGCGAGCTCGTTCTGCCGCACCCGCTGACCCGGCAGCAGCGTGCGGTCGATAACGGCCTCGAGAATCCGCTCATAGACCTGGTCGGCCAGGTTCGGGAGCGGCTCCAACGGGATCATGGACGTCATCCGTTTTGGAATACAGAATTCCGTATTCGAAATAGACTAATCCCCGCCGCAGGTCCAGGTCAAGAGCGATCTCGGGACAGCCGCCCGGCTTCCCGTTCGGATTTTCGGCACATGAGAAACCGATGCGGGTGCACCGGCATTCTTAAGCTCTCAAGATCAACTTCCAAGAAAATCGAGCACGATCTCGCAGTAGCGCTGCGGCGCCTGCTCGAACATTGCATGTGTAGCGCCTGCGATCATCTCGGTCCGCGCCCCCGCCACATGTGCCGCGAGTGCCTGCAGCACCTTTGGCAACAGGCCGCGCGTGGCGGCGCCGCCGATGAACAGCGTCGGCGTTCGGACAGATTCGGCATCCGGCTTTGAGAATGGGATCCTCACGTCGCGCGCATCGCCGATCAGTGTGGTGGCGTTGTCGCGCAACAGCTGCTTTGTGGTTGCGGGAAGCCGCTTCCAGGGCACGTGCAGGGCCGTGAGGAAAATCTCGAGCCCGTCGTCGATGTCGCCATCGGTGATCAGTTCCGCGGCGGCGGCAATCGGGTCTGCCATCGGCCACGGGCCGGGCTTGTAGTCGGGATCGAGACTTGCATCGATCTCGCCGCCGGGCTCGGCGAGGATCAGCTTGCGCAAGAGATCCGGCCGCCGCTGCGCAACCCGAAAAGAGACATGGCCGCCACGGGAGTGGCCCATCAGGTCGACCGGCCCGGCATCGAGTTGTTCGATGAAGGCGATCACGTCATCGATATGTTGGTCGAGCGAATAGCTGCCACCGTTGCCGTCCCAGCGCTCGGGAAAGAAATGCCGCAGACTGACCGAAATAACGCGGTGCCGCGCGCTCAGCGGTCCCAGCACCGCCAACCAGTTGCGAAAATCGCAGAGCGAGCCGTGCACGCAAACCAGGGGCCGGCCATTCCCGACCTCGAGGTAAGCCATGTCGTATCCGTTGACGCGAAGAGTTTGCATGCAAAACCGTGGTGAGAACCGGTGGGTTATGCCCTCTGCGGGCGCGGAAAAGCGTTCCGGCGCAAAAGGGCGGGAACAAGCGGCAGGATTGCCGGAATCCGGGTGGATCGCAACATTCTCCAAGCCTAGATTCCGCGCCAAGACGTAAGAGCTAAGACGTAAGACATGAGCCAAGAGAGTTGGAGCCTGTCATGACCAACCAGCACTATGCATTGTTCGACACCGCGATCGGAACCTGCGGCATCGAGTGGGGACCGCGTGGCATCAATGGCGTGCAACTGCCGATGGGCAGCGTGGAGAAGACTGCAAAGAGGATCCACCAGCGCCACGACGAAATCAGCGAGGCGGAGCCGACGGCAGACGTGCAGCGCGCGATCGACCGAATCGTCGAACTGCTCAAAGGCCGCGCGGACGATCTCACCGACATCGCGCTCGACCTCGATGACGTTCCGCCCTTCAACCGCAGTGTCTACGAGATCGCGCGGACGATTCCGCCGGGCAAGACCTTGACCTATGGCGATATCGCAAAACGGCTAGGCGGTGTAGAGCTGTCGCGCGACGTGGGCCAGGCTCTCGGCCGCAATCCGTGTCCGATCGTCGTGCCCTGTCACCGCGTGCTCGCGGCCGGCAACAAACCCGGCGGTTTTTCAGCCAATGGCGGCGTCTCGACCAAGCTGAAAATGCTCGCCATCGAAGGCGCCATCGTCAATCACACGCCGGGTTTGTTCGATTGAGGTTGTTCGCACTCCCTCTCCCCGCTCTTCGCACTTCGCGGGGAGAGGTAAGAGAACGCTCGCGGCGGGCGGCTATACCGCCTCACACGTAAACGCACTCCCCTTCCGCTTGATCTTCCCGACCGACGGCGAGGGGAAATGCGCCGTGCAGCACAGCGTGTCGGTGTCGCAATAGCGATCGAGGAAATTGCGCCGCGTGACGGCAGCCTGTGCGGGATCGACGTCGAACTTCGGTGACAGCTCGGGATAGAGCGTCTGCAGCGGCGTATGCATGAGATCGCCGCAGAACACCGCGCTATCCCTACCCTTGCCGAGGGCAAAGGCGACGTGGCCCGGCGTGTGGCCGGGCGTCGGCAGGATACGGACGTGGTCGCCGACTGCGAAATCATTGCCGACGATCTCGCACCTGTCGGCTTCGACCACCGGCAACACGCTGTCGGCGAAGGGCGGCACCTCCGTCTTCTTGTTCTGCTCGCTCCAATAGTCGTACTCGGCCTTGCCGAACACGTAACGCGCCTGCCGGAAGGTCGGCACCCAGCGGCCATTTTCCAGCCGCGTGTTCCAGCCGACATGGTCGACATGCAGATGCGTGCACATCACATAGTCGATGTCATCAGGGGTGACGCCCGCAGCGGCCAGCGCCCGCATATAGGTGTCGTCGGTCTTCATATGCCATTTCGGCCGCGCGAGGCGCTGCTTGTCGTTGCCGATGCAGCTGTCGATCAGGATGGTGTGGTGCGGCGTGCGGACGATGTAGGACTGGAAGCAGAGGATGAGCACGTCCTGATCGTCCATTGCCCCGGCCTGCCGCAGCCAGGTACGGTTCTCGGCGAGCAGCTCCGGCGTCAGTTGCGGAAACAGCTCCAGCGCAGGAAAGAACGTGGTTTCCTGCTCGATGGCACGATGGATGATGAGATCGCCGACACTGAATTTGAGGCTCATCACTTTTGCTCCGTCCTGACGATTAGGCTGCCGGCGGCACCGAGATTTTAACCGACGGCCGCTCCAGCATCTTCTGATGAAACGCGTCGAGCTTGGGATAGGCCTTGCGCCAACCGCAATCGGGGAAGCGGAAATCGGCATAGCCAAGCACGCAGACGAGGCCGATCTGGGCGATGTCGAAAGGACGCGCCTGCATTGCCTCGACGTGGTGCTCGAAGCGCGCCATGCCGGTCCAGGCGCGGTTCCAGTGGTCATCGGACCACGCCTTCCAACGCAAGCCTTCCGGCCGTACGATATTCTCGTAGCGGCAGAGCAGCATGGCATCGAGCATGCCCTGAAGCAGCGAATGGTCGCTCTTGACCTTCCACCGCAAGTCCCCGGAAGCCGGGATCAGCTTGCCGCCACCCGCAAGCTCGTCGAGATATTCGACGACGACGTAGGAATCGAGAATGACATCGCCATTGTCGAGGATCAGCACCGGCAACTTCTTCAACGGTGTGATGCGGGAATATTCCTCATTCTGCTGGCCGGGCGCAACGGTGACTGGCATCAGCTCGATCTTGTCGATCAGCCCGAGCTCGATGGCGGCAATGCGCACCTTGCGGGCGAAAGGCGAGGCGGGGGAAAAGGTGAGCTTCATTTTGAAATGATCCTCTAGAGGCGCGTCGCTCGCCACGTCGAGCTGATGGATGCGAAGCATCGAACTCTGGTGTGCTCTTGCACACCCGAGAATCTCGAGATTCCGGGTCTGGTGCTTGCGCACCATCCCGGAATGACGGCGCTGGTTGCGGCTCGCGGCCGCCCACCTCACGCCGCAACGATCTCCTGGCGCTGCTCGCCCAGGCCCTCGATGCCGAGCGTCACCACGTCGCCGACATTGAGAAATTGCGGCGGCTTCATGCCGCTGCCGACGCCGGGCGGCGTGCCAGTGGTCACCACGTCGCCGGGCAAGAGCGTCATGAATTGCGAGACGTAAGAGATGCATTTGGCGATCGGGAAGATCATGGTCGAGGTCGAGCCGGTCTGCCGCCGCTTGCCGTTGACGTCGAGCCACATCGAGAGGCTCTGCGCGTTCGGAATCTCGTCCTTGGTGACGAGCCACGGCCCGAGTGGTCCGAAGGTGTCGTGCGACTTGCCCTTGGTCCACTGCCCCAGCCGCTCGATCTGGAAATTGCGCTCGGAGACGTCATTGCAGACGCAATAGCCCGCGACATGGTTGAGCGCATCGGCCTCGGAGACATACTTGGCGCGGGTACCCATGATGACGGCGATCTCGACCTCCCAGTCGAGCTTGGTCGAACCGCGGGGCTTCTCGACCGGGTCGTTCGGGCCTGACAGCGCGGTGTTGGCCTTGATGAAGAAGATCGGCTCGGTGGGAATTTGCGCTCCCGTTTCCTTGGCGTGATCGACATAGTTCAAGCCGATGGCGACGAACTTCGAGATGCCGGTCACCGGCGCTCCGAGGCGCGGATTGCCGCTGACGGCCGGCAGCGAAGCCGGGTCGATTTCGGCGAGCTTCTTCAGGGAGGCCGGCGAATAGGCTTCCCCATCGAGATCCCGGATATGCGCGGACAGGTCGCGCAGCTGGCCGGATTTGTCGATCAGACCCGGCTTTTCCGCACCCTTTGCGCCATAACGAACCAGCTTCATTGAAGTCTCCCTAGGATGGACCACTTGGTTAAATGCTTCATGGAACAGGGCGGCGGGAAATTCAACTCTGCCCGCGCATTGCTGGCCAGCGAGGAGGGTAGGGTGGGCAACGGCGCATCGCGCCGTGCCCACCGCCGCCTTGTTCGATTGGCACGGTGGGCACGCTATGCTTTGCCCACCCTACGGCCTCTCATTCTGTAAAACCCCGTCACTCCACCGCGACGAATTTGAAGCCGTCGCGGTCGCGCCTGATATGGCCGGCGCTGAAATGGCCGCCGATCACCAACGTCGGGGTATCGGCAAAGCGGGAGAACAGCTCTCGCCGCGTGGCGGGCGATTGGGCAGGGTCGGAATCGACGGTCGACGACCACTCCAGATGCGCCATCTGGCAGGGGTGATGGGCGACGTCCCCTGTCAGCAGCGCCTCTTCGCCCGCGGATTTGATCAGGATGCTCATATGGCCCGGGCTGTGGCCGGGGGTCGGGAGCAGGGTTATCTCCTGGGTCAGCCTGAAGTCGCTTGGAATGAGTTCGGCCCGGCCTGCATCGACAATCGGCTGCACGGAATCCTTGAAAACGGCGATCTTGTCTTCCGTGTCGCTATGGTCACGCCAATGCTCATATTCGGTGCGGCCGAACAGGTAACGCGCGTTCGGGAAGGTCGGCACCCATGTTCCGTCGATGAGCCTGGTGTTCCAGCCGACATGGTCGACATGCAGATGGGTGCAGAGGACGGTGTCGATGCTTTCAGGGGGAAAGCCTGATGCCGCCATGGTCTCCAGGTACGGCCCCTTGCGGTTGTTCCAGGTCGGAACGCCGCGGCCTTCCTTGTCATTGCCGAGCCCGGTGTCGACCACGATGCGGTGCTTTGGCGTTTCCACCACCAGCGAGTGGATCGACATTTTCAGCCGCCCCTCCTCGGTCGCGAAATGCGGGATCAGCCAGGGCAGTTTCCTGATCTCGTCATTGTTGGCGAGCGGCAGGATGAAGCGGGTCGAGCCGATCGTCTCCAATTCTACGATCCTGGTGATTGTGACGTGACCGACCTTCGACTGCATTTTGAGCGTTTTCCGCGTTTGTCATGTTTTGGCGGCCAAGAGCGGGGAGAGGGAGCACACCTACAACGTGCCCGGGAAGGCGCCGCCGTCGAGCAGGATGTTCTGGCCGGTGATGAAGCCCGCCTTGGCGCCGCACAGGAAGGCGCAGAACAGGCCGAACTCCTCGGGGTCGCCGAAGCGGCCGGCCGGGTTGAGCTTTGCGCGCTCGGCCAGGACCTCCTTGGGCGTAGAACCGCGCTTGTCGGCTTCCGCCTTCGCCGTGCCGAGCAACCGGTCGGTCTCGAACGGGCCCGGCAGCAGGGCGTTGATGGTGACGTTGTTGAGCACGGTCTTGCGCGACAGGCCGGCGATGAAGCCGGTGAGGCCGGTTCGCGCGCCGTTGGAGAGGCCCAAGATGTCGATCGGCGCCTTCACCGCGGAGGAGGTGATGTTGACGATGCGGCCGAATTTGCGCGCCATCATGCCATCCACCGTCGCCTTGATCAGCTCGATCGGGGTAAGCATGTTGGCGTCAATCGCCTTGATCCAGTCGTCGCGGGTCCAGTTGCGGAAATCGCCAGGCGGTGGGCCGCCGGCATTGTTGACGAGGATGTCGGGCTCCGGGCAGGCCTTCAGCACGGCCTCGCGACCCGCAGGAGCCGTGATGTCACCAACCACCTCGATGACGGTGATGTCGGGATTGGCCTTTCGGATTTCGTCCGCGGTCTTCTGAAGCGCTTCCGCGCCGCGGGCGGTCAGGGTGACATGCACGCCTTCATTGGCCAGCGCGATCGCGCAGGCGCGTCCAAGTCCCTTTGAGGATGCACAGACGATGGCGCGACGGCCCTTGATACCGAGATCCACTGTTTCACTCCCATTGGCTCGATGTGGAAAACGGCCACTCTAGCCAAGCCTCAAGCCCTTGATAAGGGCGCAGGTAGCGCTTGGCAGCGGCCCCGGAGGGTCTGTATCAAGGGCCACAGCGCCTGTCTGCCGGAGATTTCGTCATGTCTGCCCCTCGCCGGTACCACGATGCGGTGAGAGTCGGCTCACCCCGCCCGCAGCTCCGCCTTGATCATATCCGCCGCCTTTTCGCCGATCATGATCGTCGGCGCATTGGTATTGCCACCGATGAGCGTCGGCATGATCGAGGCGTCGACCACGCGCAGGGCCTCGAGCCCGTAGACCTTGAGCTTCGGATCGACCACGGCCATCGCATCGTTCACGCCCATTTTGCAGGTGCCGACCGGGTGATAGACGGTGTCGACCCGTGCGCGCAATATATTGCGGATGTCGTCGTCGGTTTTGACAGCCGAGGTGACCATGTCCTTCTTCTGCAAGGACCGCAGCGCCGGCGTCTCCATCAGCCGCCGCGTAGTCTTGTAGCCTGCGACCATCGCTTCGAGATCGTCGGCCTCGCCGAGGAAATTCGGATCGATCAGCGGCGCGGCAAGCGGATCGGCATTCTTCAACGCCACGTGGCCTCGGCTTTTCGGCCTGAGCAGGCAGACATGGCATGAGAAGCCGCGTCCCCAGCCACGCTTGCGGCCGTGGTCGTTCACCATGGCCATGCCGAAATGCAGCTGGATGTCGGGGATGTCGAGATCGGGGTGGCTTTTCAAAAAGCCGCCGCACTCGGCGAAATTCGAGGTCATCGGTCCGCGCCGCTCGCGGCGATATTGGGAGATCGCGCGTAGCTGATGCACAATGCCGGAAAAGGAAAGGCCGGTGAAATAGGGTGCATCGGAGAGATAGGTGAAGATGAAATCCGGATGGTCCTGCAGGTTCTGCCCGACGCCGGGCAGATGATGCAGCGACGCGATGCCGTGGTTTGCGAGTGCCTCCCCATCGCCGACGCCTGAGAGTATCAGGAGCTGCGGCGACTGGAAGGCGCCGGCGGCAAGGAGGACCTCGCGCCGCGCGCGCAGCCGTTTGGTCTCGTTGCCCTGCCGGTATTGGACGCCGACGGCGCGCTTGCTTTCGAACAAAATGCGGGTCGCGTGTGCCTGCGTCTCGACGCGCAGATTGCTCCGCTTGTCCATATGCGGGTGGACATAGGCGCGCGCGGCGCTCCAGCGCTCGCCATTGTGCTGCGTCACCTGGTAGATGCCGAGCCCCTCCTGCTCCTCGGCATTGAAATCCTCGCGCACGCGAAACTGCGCCTCCTGCGCGGCGGTCAGGAAGATCCGCTGCACGGGATTGTCGGTGCGCAGCTTGCTGACGCGCAGCGGGCCGGCCTTGCCGTGATATGCACCGTCGAAATCGGTATTGTCTTCCGAGCGCTTGAAATAGGGCAGCACATCTGCGAATGACCAGCCAGTGTTGCCGAGCGAGGCCCAATGGTCGTAATCGGCGCGATGGCCGCGGATATAGACCATGGCGTTGATGGCGGACGAGCCGCCCAGCCCCTTGCCGCGCGGCTGGTAGCCGATGCGGCCGTTCAACCCCTTCTGCGGCAGCGTCTCGAAGGCCCAGTTGTTGACCTTGCCCGCGACCATCAAGACCAGCGCGCCTGGCGTGGTGACCACCCAATTGTCGCAAGTCCCGCCCGCATCGAGCAGCGCCACCGTCGTGCCCGCGTCCTCCGACAGCCGTCCCGCCACCGCGCAGCCGCCGGAGCCGGCGCCCACCACAATGAAATCGAATGCATCTGTCACGCGTGTTGTCCCTTGAGTGATTGCTTCTTTTTGCTTCCGTCATTGCTAGAAGCGAAGCGACGAAGCAATCCAGAGTCTCACGGGCGGCTGTGGATGCTTCGCTGCGCAACAACGCCGGTTAGTGCTACGACATAAACCGCATTAGCCTCTCCAGCCGGGCAATCTTGGCGCCATAGGGCGGATGCAGATCGGCCAATCGGTTCAGCGCCGAGCGATAGAACACCGGCTTGAGCTTGGAGAAGGTCCTGAAACCCCATTCGCCGTGATAGCAGCCAGAGCCCGACGGGCCGACGCCGCCCATCGGCTGATTCACTTGCGTGAAGTGGAACAGGCAGTCGTTGACAGTAACGCCGCCGGAGATGGTGCGCGCCAGCACCTCGTCGCGCGCCGCGCGGTCGCGGCCGAACCAGTAGAGCGCCAGCGGCCGGTCATGCGCGTTGACATAGGTGATCGGCTCTTGAGAAGCGCGATAAGGCAGTACCGGCAGCAGCGGCCCGAAGATTTCCTCCTGCATGATGGTCATGTCGTCCGTCGCGCCGATCACGATCGTTGGCGGGAATTTGCGTTTGGCCTTCCAGCTCGGATCATCCGCTTTTGCCGCTTGCAGGATTTTCGCTCCCTTGGCGGCGGCGTCAGCCACCAGCGCTTCAAGTCGTGCGTAATGGCGATCGGAGATGATGGAGGTGTAGTCCTTGTTGGCAGGCTCGGTGCCGAACATGCGCTGCACATGGAAGCGCACCTTTTCCGCAAAAGCTTGCAGCGATTCCTCCGGCACCAGCGCATAGTCGGGCGCGATGCAGGTCTGCCCCGCATTCAAGAGCTTGCCATAGGCGATGCGCCCGGCGGCTTCATCGATGTCGGCGGTGCGGTCGACGATCGCGGGCGATTTTCCGCCGAGCTCGAGCGTGACGGGCGTGAGATTGCGGCCTGCAGCTTCCGCGACCAGCCGGCCGACGCGGGTCGAACCGGTGAAGACAAGGTGATCGAAGGGCAGCGCGGCAAAGGCCTTTGCAACTTCTTCCTCGACACCGGTCACGATCAGCTCGTCGGGGGCGAATTTGGCCGCGATCAGCTCCTTGAGGAGTGCGGCGAAATGCGGCGTCAGCTCGCTCGGCTTGATCATCACCCGATTTCCTGCCGCGATCGCGCCGATCGCGGGCGCGAGCGTCAGCTGCAACGGATAATTCCACGGCGCGATGACCCCGACCACGCCGAGCGGCTGCGGGATCAGCCGGTTCTTGGCCGGCAGGAACTGCAGCGCAGTGACGACGCGTTGCGGCGCCATCCATTTTCTCAGGTGCTTTGTCGCGTGCTTGATCTCGTTCAGCACAAACAGGATTTCGGCGAACAGGGTTTCGGTCGCACAACGGTTGCCGAAATCGGCCGAGATCGCCTGGATGAGGCGGGCCTCGTTGTCGGCAATCACGCTGCGCAGCCGTGCGAGCCGGTCGCAGCGTGCTGCCAGCGGGCTGGCCTGCTCGGACCGCGACTTCTCGATCATCGTATGGAAGGTATCGTTCAGGGCGCGGAGCGCTGGGCTGCTCAGGGGCTGATCCATGGCGTTTCCTCCCGGGCTGTTAGACGGCAAAGTTTGTTTCCAAAGCCTCGTCTTTTGCGAAACTTCTGGCAAGAGCAGGCATTTTGGCCCCGTTTTGGGACATTTGACCTGTCATAAAATCGAAAAAAGACCGGTCAAAACCCTTTCCAAACCAGTTCCTCATTGATACATAGCCCGCGCACCCCTCGGGCAAGGCTCGACAGGGTAGCCTTCTCAGGAAGCTCAGGGGACTGATAGGCGCGGCTGTCGCGTGGCCCGCTCTCGCTCCACGCTTCCCGACAAAAGGCTTCGGCAACGGTTTATCGCGGGGTGGAGCAGCCCGGTAGCTCGTCAGGCTCATAACCTGAAGGTCATAGGTTCAAATCCTATCCCCGCAACCACTTTTGTTATAACTCGCTCACCGTCCCGGTTTAGCCGCCGGGACGGATCCGTTTTTCCTTGGGAATTCGGGGTCGGACGAAAAGTGCTCCGGCACGGCGCGTAATTCGAGGCCGAAAAGGACGCGGACCTCCGTATCATGGGTTCGAATCCCTCCCTCTCCGCCACGAATACAGCGTAAGCCTCTGTTTTTGCATTGTTTCCTGTTGTAGTCGTGCGACCGATCCCCAAATTAGACCCCAAGCCGTCACCCAACATGGCGTTCCGATACGCTGAATAGTTTGTCGGAAATGGCCCACACGCCGGTCCGATAGGCGTGAACCCGCGCCGCCGCGGCCACCAGAACCACCCGGCACCGTCTCTGCCGAAAGTTTCGAGTGTCCGGTCAGCATAGAACACTTCGATGCTACGACCAGTCACCGGATCGATATCGAAGATCGGCTCATTTCGTTGTGGACGATCGGCGCTGGACATTGTCATGCCGCCACCTCCGAGGGTGCTACAAGCGCCAGGGCGCGCAAATAGTCGGCGGCCTTTGATGCCTGGCTGCAGGCGGTAAGGAAGGCGCGTTTGTCGGCCTTCAGGAGTTCGATCCAGTGCCCAATATAGCCCGCGTGCCGGAGGTCACCATCGAAGCCGAACTCTGCACAGAGAAGCGCCGCGCCTAGCTCTGCGATCAGCTCTTCTGCCGCGTAATTGTGCGAGCCGAAGCGGTTCTTCAAATCCCGGTCGAGGCGAGACCCGTGAGCTGTCCAGTGTGAAAGTTCATGGAATGCGACATTGTAGAAATGATCGGCGCTCTTGAACGCCTCGAATGCGGGCATGGAGATGAAGTCGCGGCTCGGCACGTAGTACGCTTCACCGTGTCCCTCACGGATATCCGCGCCTGTTGAGCGCAAGAACTCGTCCGCGAGTTCATCGCGTGTATCAGGATTGCGAACGCGCATTGGCTTACCCGCAGTGACGCTATCGGGAAGGCCATCGCACTGGTCGACGTTGAACACGGTGTATTCCCGCATCATGGGGATCAGTCGGGTTGAAGCTTCGTCGTCCGCGTCTTCGTGGATTTCAAGCTTCTTGACGAAGTAAACCTTGTAGCCGCGCTCGCCCTTGCGCACGTGGCCCCCCAGGTCCAAAGCCTGCTTGAAAGTCAGAAAGCGCGGCGTGCGATATCGCGCTGCTTGTGCCATCCACAACAAAACAACGTTGCATCCCGAGTAGGGACGATTGGACACGGCGTTGCAAGGTGTGTTCGCGCCGGGAGTTGCTGACCACGGCTTGACCCAGGGGGCCGCGCCGGCTTCTAGCTCGGCAACAATGCGCGCCGAGACCTCCGCGTAGAGATCGCGTTTCATTATGAGTACCCGCTGGCTGTAGGTGATGCGACCAAGCGAGGTCGCGTTGCTACAGCCGGGTCGGATCCTCAGGGCGCGGCCATCGAAATTTCACCCCCCGGGGGTACATGGACAGGCCGGGGCCTTCGCGCGCGCTGAAACGTGTACCGCGCATATGTAGCCTCAATTTTTCGAACGTTAAGATTTTCTTAACCGGTCGGGCCCGGGAGATGAGGCGAAGTTAATTCGCACGTCCGCCGTCGGCGGCCGCAAACCAGACATAGGCAAGGCGTCGTAATCGACGCGATTGGACCCATCGCGCGCGTTACCCCTCGGGTACCCCGGCCATTCGCATCCCCTCGATGACGCGTTCACGTCCAGCAAGGTAAGTCGGATTGATCCTCGGTGCGCCTTCGCGGTAGCGGCGGATAGTGAACCCCGCATCAAGCGAAAGTCCCGCTTGCACGGCGGCACGCGCCTCGTCCAGCGCGCTCAGCGACGCCAGCACGGCGGCTAGGAAGAAATGCGTGAAGGGAAAATTCCGGTTGGCCTCAATGCTACGCCGCAACCACGCGACCGCTTCGGCATCGGCACCGAGCCAGAACTTGGCGATGCCCATGACCATCATCCACCGGTAAGCAAAGGTGTCGCGAGGCGAGAGGCGGAGCGCCTCTTGGATGTGGGCCTCGGTTTCCTCAGCGCGACCAAGATGAAACTTGCCACGACCAATCCAGGCATGAGCGTTAGCCAAGTTTTGATCCAGCGCCAACGCCCGCTCGCATTCGGCAATCCCTTGGGCTGCGCGGAATGTGAAAATATATACCACGCCCAGATACATGTGGGCCTGCGCGTGCTGTGGAGCCATTGACAGAACCTTGTTTAGGGCCGTCTCGGCCGCTGCGAGGGACGCGGCTCGTTCGTCGGTAAAGAAGTTAACGCCCATGGAGTAGTCAACTATGGCCGTGCCGACCAGTACTTCGATACTGCCGGGATCAAGCGCCAAGGCGCGTTCGAAAAAGCCACGTGCTTGCGTCAGGTGCTCGAGGGTCATTCCCTTGTTTAAGTGAGCGATGCCCCGGAAATACAAATCCATCGCGTCGGGATGTACAGAGTGTTCTGCCCGTCGTGCCTCAACCTCAACAAGCTGGGCATCCAACTCGTTCGCGAGCCTTGACACGATCTCGTCCTGCAGGTCGAACAGATTGGCGAGAGGTTTGTCGAAGCGATGGCCCCAAAGTTGATTGCCGCTTTCGGCATCGACAAGTTGCGCGTTCACCCGAAGCCGGTCGCCGCTACGCTGTACAGACCCTTCAAGAACGTAGCGAATGTTCAATTCCCGCCCGACCTTCTTGAGGTCGACCGCTTTGCCCTTGTAGGTGAATGCGGTGTGTCGACCGATCACGAATGAACCGGAGATACGCGACAAGTCGGTGGTCAAATTCTCGGTCACACCATCGACGAAGTAGTCTTGCTCTGGATCATCGCTGAGGTTGGCGAAAGGCAGCACAACGATGGAAAGACGAGGCGCTGAAAGCGCGTCGGGCCTGGCTCGATCAGCGTGTGCGGCCGGGCTGGGTTCATCCGGGACCCAGGCATACGCCCGCACCGGGTGGTCGATGTTCTTGAGGTTTTGCTCGCCAAGATCAGCGAACTCGATCCTGACCTTGCCTCGGACTTGATCGTAGGTCGAAGACGAGATGCAGACGCTGCCCGGTTCAGCGATGCCCTCAAGACGGGCTGCGATGTTAACGCCGTCTCCAAAGATGTCATGGGGCTCGACGATTACGTCTCCGATATTGATCCCCACGCGGAAAGCGATACGCCTGTCTTCCGCATCACCTGTTGCAAGTTCATGAATGCGGGTCTGGAGCTGCACAGCAGCGCGAACCGCTTCAACCGCGCTTGGAAACTCTGCCAAGAACCCGTCGCCGGTATTCTTCACGATGCGGCCGCCGTGTTCGGCAATCGCGGGCATGACAACGTCCGCCAGGAGCGCGGTCAGTTTGGCGTGCGTAGCCTCCTCGTCATTGTGCATGAGCCGCGAGTAGCCAGCCACGTCGGCAGCCAATATCGCCGACAATCTGCGCTCGACCCGGACTGGCCGCTCCTGCACCATGGCCCCCAATCCAACCTTGGAGCTATTGTACGACGGATCGGATGGGATGCCCATACAGCCAGGTGTCGGTCAATGGCCCCAGCGCCCGTCCAAAAGTCGGCTGTCGGAGACAGGCCGGGAAGTAGCTTGGGTGCGGCCAGATCGAGGCGACCAAAACTGACCGGTTCAAGAAGCGGTACCCTAGACAGGCTGTCTCGCCTGGGGGATCATACAATCTTAAGCGGACCAGGGGGCCGCCATGGACGTCGGAGGTTGGCTGCGGACGCTTGGCCTCGAAAAGTATGAGGCGGCATTCCGCGAGAATGACATCGACGACACGGTCCTGTCGGGTTTGACCGCGGAGGACCTGAAGGATCTTGGTGTCGGATCTATCGGGCATCGCCGTAAGCTGCTTGACGCCATTGCGGCCATGCGCGCTGAAGCGAGCGCATCAACGCCGCCATACGACGCGCCTCTTGAAACCGACAAAGCCGCCAAGGACACCGCCGAGCGCCGCCAGGTTACCGTGATGTTCTCGGACCTTGTCGGTTCGACGGCGCTCTCCGCTCGTTTGGACCCGGAAGATTTGCGGGAGGTCATTTCGGCCTACCAGAGGTGCGTCGCCGAGACCGTGCGCCGCATCGGGGGCTTCGTCGCCAGATATATGGGCGATGGCGTGCTGATCTACTTTGGCTATCCGGCAGCGCATGAGGATGACGCCGAGCATGCAGTTCGATCGGGCCTCGCACTGATCGATGCGGTCGTCACGCTCCCGGCTCCTGAGCCCTTACAAGTGCGGATAGGGGTTGCCACGGGGACGGTGGTGGTCGGGGATCTTGTCGGGTCCGGCGAAGCGCAGGAGCACGATATTGTCGGCGAGACACCGAACCTCGCGGCACGCCTTCAGGCTATCGCCGAGCCGAACACGGTTGTCATTGCCGAGGCCACGCGCAGGCTCCTCGGTAATCTCTTCGAGCTGCAGGACTTGGGGCCCAAGGACCTCAAGGGGATCGCCGGACCGGTAAAGGCTTTCGCGGTGCTGCGGGCAAGTTCTGTCGAGAGCCGCTTCGAGGCGATGCACTCCGGGGTCCTGACTGCACTGGTCGGACGAGAAGAAGAGCTTGACCTGCTGTTGCGGCGCTGGGCGAAAGCGAAGACCGGCGAGGGCCAGGTCGTGCTGCTATCCGGTGAGGCCGGCATCGGCAAATCCAGGCTCACCACCGCGCTCATGGAGGAAATCGCGGTCGAACCACACACGCGGTTGCGGTATTTCTGCTCGCCGCAGCACACGGATAGTGCCTTTTATCCGATTATCGGACAGTTCGAACGTGCCGCCGGTTTTGCGCACGGCGACACACCGCAAACAAAGCTCGACAAGCTCGATGCGCTGCTGGCGCAGACCTTGACATCCAGGCAGGACGCCGCGTTCTTGACGGACATGCTGTCGCTGCCGAATGACGGACGCTACCCCGCCCTGGAGCTTGCTCCTGAAGAGCGCCGGCAGAAGACGCTGGAGGCGCTCGGCGTTCAATTGGCAACCCTGGCGCACTCCGGCCCTGTGCTCTCCATCTCCGAGGATGCGCACTGGAGCGACCCCACGAGCCTGGAGGTGTTCGGTCGCACGGTGGACCGGATCGCGCGCCTTCCGGTGCTCATGATCGTGACGTTCCGGCCCGAGTTCGAGGCGCCCTGGGTCGGACAGCCACACGTCTCAGTTCTTGCCCTCAATCGGCTGGGACCTCGCGAGGTCGGCAGCATGATCGACCATGTCGTCGGCAACAAGCCGCTGCCGGATGACATTAGAAAGGACATTATCGAGCGCACCGACGGCATCCCCTTGTTCGTCGAGGAGATGACAAAGGCAGTGCTGGAGGGCGGAGGCGAGCTGGAAGCGATGCAGACTGCGGCCGCGGTTCCCTCCCCGGCGGTGGCGGTCCCCGCGAGCTTGCATGCTTCTCTGATGGCGCGGCTCGATCGGCTCGGCCCCGCCAAGGAGGTGGCACAGATCGGGGCGGCGATAGGTCGTGAGTTTTCTCATGCGCTGTTGGCCGCGGTGGCGCGCAAGCCAGAGCCGGAACTAGTCTCGTCCCTCGACCGTCTGATCCGGGCCGGTTTGCTCTTCCGCAAGGGTGTGCCGCCACACGCGACCTAACTGTTCAAGCATGCCCTGGTGCAGGACACGGCCTATGGCACCTTGCTGCGCCAGCCTAGACGGGCACTCCACGCGCGTATCGCAGACACTCTCGAAAAGCAGTTTCCTGACATCGCCGAAGGCCAACCGGATCTGCTGGCGCGGCATTGCACCGAGGCCGGGCTGATCGACAAGGCCGCGGGTCTGTGGGGCAAAGCAGGATTGCGGTCACTGAAGCGCTCGGCGTTGGTTGAGGCCATCGAGCAGCTTAGGCGGGCGCTCGGACAGATAGCGACTTTGCCCGGCACGCCGGCGCTCCGAGGCGAAGAAATCAGGTTTCAAGTTGCACTCTTAAACCCACTCATGCAGGTCAAAGGGGCACCGGAAACCAAGACTGCCGCGGAGCGGGCACTTCTGCTGATCGAACAGGCTGAAGCGCTCGGGGAGCCTCCCAAGGATCCACTGCTTCCGTTTCGGGCGCTCTACGGTTTGTGGCTAACGAACGTTACCGCATTCAATGGCGACCTGGCGCGCGAGGGCGCCGCCCAGATCTTGGCGATTGCCGAGAAACAGAGAGATAGAGATAAGGGCATGCTCATGCTCGGGCATCGCTGCGTGGCCTATGTCTTCGGGCTCACGGGCAACTTCGTGGAAGCCCGCGTGCACTACGATCAGGCGATTGCGCCGCTTGACGATCCTGTCGAACATCGGCCGCTGGTGACGCGGTTTGCCCACGAGCTCCGATTTCGGTCGCTGATACTGTGGTTCCTTGGCTATCCTGAGGCTGGGCTCGCATACACAGACCAAGCGCTCAAGGAAGCGCGTGAGACTGGCCCCGGCCCCGCCTCACTGATGGCCGCGATGGATATAGCATGCTTCAACCAACTATTCAGCGGTAACTACGCGACAGCGAAGGCGCTATCGGATGAGCAAATCGCGTTGGCCGAAGAAAAAGGCGCCATTTTCTGGAAGACCCAGGGATTGTTAAAGCGAGCCAATCTTTTGGCCTTAACTGGCAACGCCTCGGGCGCAGTCAGCATGTTCACTTCACTGATCCCCGTATATCGCTCGATGGGAATAACAGTTAGTTTGCCGTGGTATTTATCCCTTTTGGCAAGGGCCTGTGGGGAGCTCGGCCAGTTCGAAGAGGCCTGGAGCTACATTCGCGAAGCAATAACGGCGGTCGAGACAACAAAGGAAAGGTGGTACGAGGCCGAGGCCCATCGTATCGCCGGTGAAATCGCCCTGATGTTGCCAGAGCCGGATGCCGCAAAAGCCGAAGCCTGTTTCGAGCGGGCGCTTGCAGTCGCGCGGGCACAGCAGGCGAAATCCTTTGAGCTGCGCGCGGCTATGAGCATGGCGCGGCTGTGGCGCGACCAAGGGAAGCGGGACGAAGCCCGAGAACTTCTCGCTCCGGTCTACGGCTGGTTCACCGAGGGCTTTGACACGCCGGACCTGAAGCAGGCGAAGGCCCTGCTCGACGAGCTGGCGTAGATTGCTTCTCGAGCGTGAAGACCGATGAAACTCCCGGAACTGACGCCAGATGCGCCGGACAGTGGACATCAATGCACCGACTACACCTCTAAAAAGGTGAAACCATCGAACTCTGGCGCGCCGTTTGTTTGCGAGAGTTTGACGTTGCCACCTTTTACCAGCCTTTAGGCAGGGGCAGCGGTTTCCCATCGCGACCCGCCATCGCGACCCGCAAAGTGTGCTTCAAGCTCGGCCATCGCGAGACGCTCCCACTCAAATGCCTGTTCCAAGAGCGTCGATTTCCGAACGGGACGGAACGTCGCGGTCTGCCGGCACAGCGAAGCGATAGTGCGATATCGGCGCACGTTTTCCAAGACAGCCAACCCACTCATCGGACCCCTCGTTTTCTGTTGTCAGTGGACTGTGCACCGCGCGATTTGCGAAATCGTTAGCGCGCTTGGCGGAGAGGGCGCATGGTTTGCGAACTGTTGATTGCTGCACGAACGGGAGTGGAGAGCGGCAGGCCGACCGGCGGCGCGGCAATCTCAGTGGGCGGTATCTTCATCCTTGACCGTTTTCCCGGCAATGGCGCGCCCTTCACACTCAACGGGCGACGCGGGCGATCGGTTACCCGCCTGTGAGATGGTCCTCGATATTGTTTGCGACCTCTTCACACACAGAAGCCAACTCAAGCATCTCGGCTTTGATGACAGGATCGTCAGTCTGCTCGGCAAGTTGCCGATAGTTGGCTGCTTGGTCCCGAAGATAGTCAGGCCAGTCCATGCTGTGCAATCCAATGAGCCGGGGTCGTGATAGCGAACGCATGGCCAAAAGGCAGTCCGTGTCCGCCCAAAGCACGACAATATCAGGCCGGCCTAGTGCAAGAGGGAGAAATCAAACCGCACCCGGTGATTTATGACGATGGAATTCATCACTGCACTCGGTACTGCCGCTGCTTCTCACGACCTCGTCGGTGGCGAGAGCGTGCCAGGGCGGTGTTGTGTGTTGTTCGCTGTCGCACTCGTAGTCTGGACTGCTTTTATCGGTGGTCCCTCCCAGCGACGAACGCGTTGTTGCGACAGCTTATGAGGCGATCGATCTCACGCGAACGTAAGAGCCCGGCGCGCTTTCGATAATCGGTAGCTGACCGCTGCCGGGTTCGCGGGCCGGAACGCGGTCCCCATCAAGTAGCGTCACCCATTTGTCCCAGAGCGGCCACCACGACCCTTGATGAGGCGTGGCGCCGGCGAACCATTCGTCCGGACTGGGCGGCAAATTGTCGTTCGCCCAATGGCCATATTTGGTACCTGGCGGGCTGATCACGCCAGCCATGTGGCCCGCATCGGATAAAACGAATTTGATCGGTCCGGAGTACAACTGTGTCGCCGCATAGGTCGATTTCCAGGGCGCAATGTGGTCTTCGCGCGTAGCGAGAATGAAGGTCGAAGCCCTGACTTTCGATAGATCGATCGGCGTGTCCGCCAACGTGATACCGCCTGGCTTTGCCAGGAGATTTTGATGATACATTTTGCGCAAATAGAACGAATGCATCGCCGCGGGCATCCGCGTCGAATCCGAATTCCAGAAAAAAAGATCAACTGGCATGTGCTCCCTGCCAAGCAGATAGTTGCTGACGACAAACGACCAGATGAGGTCATTGGCACGCAACATATTGAACGCCGCCGCCATATCTTGCGATTCTAGATATCCGCGCTCGCGCATCCGTCTTTCCAGAGACGCCAGTTGCTCTTCATCAATGAAGACAGCCATATCACCGACCTCGGTAAAATCGACGAGCGTCGCGAAATAGGTGGTGCTTGCAATTCGGTCATCGCCCTTTGCGGTCGAATATGCTGCCGTCGAGGCGAGCAGGGTTCCGCCGAGGCAATAGCCGACCGCGTTGACGCTACGCTCTCCGGTCGCAGACTCGATTGCGTCCAGTGCCGCCAAGGGTCCCTCGAGCATGTAATTTTCAAAGCCCTTTGCAGCGAGCTTCTCATCGGGGTTTACCCAGGAAATGGCAAAGACTGTGTGTCCCTGATCGACAGCCCATTTGATGAAGGAGTTCTTCGGCTGTAGATCGAGGACATAAAATTTGTTGATCCATGGTGGCACGATGAGGAGTGGTCGCCTGCGAACCTCTCTTGTCGACGGCGTATATTGGATTAGTTGCATGAGCTCGTTTTGGTAGACGATTTTTCCGGAAGTCATTGCGATGTTTTCGCCTAGGCGGAAAGCCTTCATGTCGGTCATCGTAATCGCAAGACGGCCATTGCCGCGCTCTAGATCGGCAAGAAGGTTCTCCAAACCACGCAGCAGGTTCTGTCCACCGGACTGAAGCGTTTCGATGAGAACCTCCGGATTGGTGGCGACGAAATTGGAAGGCGACAACGCATCAACGAACTGACGGGTATAGAAATTAATCTTGCGAGCAGAGGCCTCGTCCATGCCTTTGACGTCGCGGATTGCCGAAAGAATCGACTCTGCCGCGACGAGATAACTGTCCTTCACAAAGTTGAAAATAACATTTGCGCTCCACTCCGGATGCTTAAACCGTCTATCTTTTGGGGCATCGGCCTCGCGTGCACGCAGCAGGAGCATGCGTTCCGCGGTTTTCTGCCAAATACCTAGCGTGTTGTAGAACAGATCGATCTGGGCGCTGGCGACTGCCATCGGGTCGGTCGCCGACCCAACCCGGCCACGACCCATCCTTAAGGCGAAAGCCGAGCGACCTTCGCGTCCAGGCGCCAGTCAAGTTTGTCCTGACAATCAATCTAAAAGCTGCTAAGGCGGGGCGTGCACCAATGGACTTCTCAAACTCGAAAGATGAAGGCTTACAGTCCCTCTGGGAAAGTGTGAGGCGTCAAGTACTGGCAGATCTCGCTAACGGCGGACGCTCCCGCGTTGTCGGTAACAACCTGCGCGCATATGCTGAATTGCTGCGGTCGGAGATGAACCGACGAGAGCTGAATTACACGCCTATCGATTGGCCTGAAAGAAACGAACCGCGCAGCGCCTAGCATCCAGCGATGGACCGGGTGATGGATACATTAAGATGACCCGCCGGCAGAAGATCACCTTTGCTGAGATGCGCGCCGCTGGCGTGCGCAATGTCTTGATCTACTGCTCGGATCACCGCTGCGGTCGTTTCAACATCGTGCCTGATGACGCGGATCGCTGGCCAGATGAACTGCGCATCTCCGACATCGAGGATAAGTTGGTCTGCACCGCCTGCGGCGTGCGCGGCGCCGACATCCGGCCGGATTGGCCGAGCGCCGAGCGGATTTTCGCGAGCCGCAAAGTCCGGTAGGGCCGCTCAATCCTGATCACGCCCGCCTACTGCGTCGGGAACGAAATTGGTGTTGGCGCGTATGTTGCTAGGCGGGGATGCAAAGGAAAAGCCGATGAAGTGCTATTTCTTTGGTCTTACAGGCAGCCAGGACGTTCAGGACGGACAATACCTGACATTTGAAACCGACCTGGCTGCCTTTGAAGCTGCTCGGTGGCTTGCGGCGAGGTTATCGAGCAAACATCCAGAGTTGCGCGGCAATACCAGCGTAGTTGCTACGCGCAAAGACAAAGGTGAGACTTACTACGTTAGTCTTTAGCAGCACAAATATCTGGGACAGCCGCTGAGGCGCCTATGCGTTGATGACTTATAGGTTGATATGATAGGCGCGGAAGCTGAAGGATTACGACTGATCCGTATCCTGGCCTCCGTTCTGCTCATTTATGTTGACTAGCTCGTCGATGAATTTTTTGGCACGGCGGATGGCGCCGTCACGGTCGCGATGAGTGCCGACCACGTTCTCGGTCTTGGCTAATTCAACCACCCACATCCATCCCCGAACGCGCCTTAACAATCTTGAACTCGGTACTACTCGATGCCATTAAGCAAAGGGGTCTACTGAAATCTCCTGCAGGGTATCGGACTTCCGAGACCGCGCAATGGAAGTCGGGCGTTATGCTCGGTGCTCACGAGTTAAGCTCGGAACACCTCGACACCGCCTGCGATGACTGCGCTGCCTTGGTTTCAGACCTAACCCATGTGAACTTTTGCCGTCGAGCAGAGTTTAACCGGCGAGACCGCCGTCCGCCTCTAACGAAGGCGCGCGTCGGAGATAGCCAAGAGCGCCTACGCCCGCTGTTCCACAAGAGCTCGCGACGGATAGCCAAAGGCGGGGTCTCGGCCTCTATTGCGGTCGAGGGCGGGACTTGGAAGTTCACCGGAACGAGGGTTCCGTTATGCGCAGCCCTATCAGTATAGACCACAAGCACAGTCGGGCGATCTCTCAAGAAATCGGCGAACGACTGCAAGCGTGTCTGCGAGTAGAACCTGAGCTACCGGCGATTATGAGAATGCAGATCGATCGACTTCGGGAGTTGGAGGGCCAGTCGCCCTCAATCGTTCCCGGCTTGGAGCACGGGGTCGAGAACGAGCCAAGAAAGAATGATGCAAGCCGAGGGGATCGGTCGCGATTAAATTGGCCGTGGCGACGAAGAAGCTGATCGTCGCGCAGAGCGGGCAAGGGATAAGACCTCGCTCAGTGATAAATCAACGCCGCCTGGCGATGAATACTCGGTTGGTGCGGCGTTGTGCATCTTCGGAACGGATCAACGCTAGACCGGCAGGCCGGCGCTATCACTTCTCTCTCCGGGGACGCGCACCAAAGCTCGCTCACCCGCATCTGTCAAAGCGCCCACCGTAGTCTTGCCGCTTCTTGCGCATCTGACAATTCTTTGGGCGATACGCTTGCGCATGTCATGCTCTTCGCCGTGCGGGGTGTGCTCACATACCCGGTCGAGAGCGATAGACATGTTGACAATTACTCGTTCGTCGAAGCCACCTTCAATCATGGTAGACCCCGTGTGTGTTGCCTGAACTACCGCCAGCGAATTTTGGGAACCGTGATCGCTAGGCTGCGTACACAACCTACAACAGTCAGTTTTGGTTCCCCCGGAACAAGTATTCAGCTTTCTAGC
>Ga0307474_10000593_pt1 | contig 25933 bp, 23 predicted proteins | sample atmos_gasesECM1C_2_FD_203312 | JGI IMG/M metagenome (GOLD analysis project Ga0307474, IMG submission 203312) | Hardwood forest soil microbial communities from Morgan-Monroe State Forest, Indiana, United States - atmos_gasesECM1C_05 | ecosystem: Environmental > Terrestrial > Soil > Temperate... | reverse complement strand
ATTTGTGGCCGATATGAAAGTACATGGGACACCCAGCCTTGAAACAGGCCGTACCGATTTTCTGCTTATTTTTTGCCGGCGCCTTCGCGATGGCTGCGGGCGCTGGTCCGGCCACAGCGACGAAGTCCGGCTCCGCTGCGAGTTCGTCCGCAAGCAAGTCCTCAAGTACGTCCACAAGCACGACGCATAAACATCGCAAGAGGAGCAGCGGTGTCAGCGCGTACGGCGATCCCACTAAAGATGATAATGCGACTTACGATGATCCGCTGATCCGGCAGATTGCGGTGAACGCGTTGGGCCATGCGAATGGGTCAGTGCTGGCCATGGATCCGACCACCGGACGAATTCTGACGATCGTGAATCAGAAGATGGCATTTTCTTCGGGGTTCGAGCCGTGCTCGACGATCAAGCCGGTGATTGCGCTGGCGGGATTGCAGGAAGGCGTAATCACGCGGGACACGATGATGCGAGTGGGCCACCGGCGGTACATGGACTTGACCGAAGCGATGGCGCACTCGAACAACGTTTATTTCGAGGAAGTGGGCACGCGGCTGGGATTTCCGCGGGTGCATAAATACGCGCATCTGCTGGGATTGGGGCAAAAGGCGGGCTACAACATTCCGGAAGAGCAGGCTGGGACGCTGCCGTCGGCGCCGCCGAATTATGGCGGGGTGGCGCGGATGTCGAGCTTCGGTGAAGGGATCCGGCTGACGCCGCTGCAACTGGCGTCCTTAGTTTCGACGCTGGCCAATGGCGGGACCCAATATTATTTGCAGTATCCGCGGACTGAGCAGGAGCGGACGGCGTTCCAGCCGAAAGTGAAACAAGAATTGGACATTGCACCGCTGCTGCCGGATTTGCGCGAAGGCATGCTGGCGGCGGTGATGTACGGCACGGCGAAGCAAAGCTACGATCCAGACGAACAGGCGCTGGGCAAGACCGGAACCTGCAACGACGAATCGCTGGGCGGACGGCTAGGCTGGTTTGTTTCCTATGCAGATGAAGCGCATCCACGAATCGTGCTGGTGGTTTTAATCCGGGGCGGTGGTCGCGCGACCAGCGGACCGCACGCGTCGGAGATTGCGGGGCGCATTTATCACGGACTGCGGGACCGGAATTACTTTGCGGAGTCGACGCGCAAGATGCGGGACGCGGCAACGGCTCGGGCGGCGCAGTAACTTTTCAGTATTGGCATTTCACTTCAGGAACTTAACTCCTTCGATTTTCCTTCACGGTGTGGATTGGGCTGCGGTATTCTGCTGCCTCGAAATAATTTGTTGAGGGCGATGAAAAATACACTCCGAATCGCGGGTTGGGTTGCGCTGCTAGCGGTGGGCGGAGTGTGCATTGGCGCGTCGTATCGCGCGCAGATGACGGCGGAGCAGCAGCTTAGCCAGCAGGCTGGATTCGCGAGCCAGGAAGCGCGGCACATTCAGCAGGAAATCGTCATCTTCAGCGAGAAGATCGTCCCGCCGCGGCATCCCTTCAATGCGATTCTGCAAGACCTGGGAATCACTTCGGAAAACGCGGCGCGGCTGACGGCGTCGGCACAGTCGGTGTTCGATCTGCGGCGGCTGCGCGCGGGAAACAAGCTGAGCGTGGGGCGTTCGGTGATGGGCGAATTGCGGGCGGTGAAGTACCGCATTGATGCTGACCGGGTGCTGCTGATTTCGCCGAAGGGTAATGAATTTCACTCCGAGATTGAAACGATTCCATCTGAGACGCAGATGAAGGGCGTGGCGGGGGAAATTCACGGATCGCTGTTTGAATCGGTGATCGATGCCGGGGAAAAACCGGAGCTGGCCATGCGGCTGGCGGAGATTTTTGGCTGGGACCTGGATTTTTACACCGACCCGCGGCCGGGCGACACGTTCCGGGTGGTGGTCGAAAAGAAAATGCTGGCGAACGGCGAGATGTCGTCGTACGGGCGGATTCTGGCGGCGGAATATGTGAACGGCACGCATCCGTACCGCGCGGTTTTGTTTCACGATCCGGCGGGAGTGCCGGCGTATTACACGCCGGACGGGAAGTCGATGAAGAAGGCGTTCTTACATTCGCCGCTGAAATTCGCGGCGGTGATTACTTCGCATTTCAGCAATGCGCGGTTTCATCCGATTTTGAAAGAGTATCGCCCGCATCTGGGAATCGATTACGCGGCGCCGTCGGGCACGCCGGTGCAGACGATTGGCGACGGGCGGGTGATTTTCGCGGGGCCCAAGGGCGGAGCGGGAAATCTGATCGAGATTCAGCACTCGAACGGATACACGACGTATTACATGCATCTTTCGCGGGTTTTGGTGCACAGCGGCGAGCGCGTGGAACAGGGTGAACGCATTGGCCTGGTGGGGATGACCGGGCTGGCGACCGGCCCGCATCTGGATTTCCGGATTCAACGCGGAAAAGACTTTTTGAATTTTGAGCGCTTGCCGTTGCCGCCATCGGATCCGGTTTCGAAGCGTGAGTGGAACGATTTTGTGGCGATGCGCGACGTGGCCATGGCGCAGATGCCGCCGGTGAGTTCGCAGGCCGGCGTTTCTCTGGCCAAGAATTCAACTCCCGCTGCAATGCCTGCCGCTACAGCCGGTAGTTCGCCGGCGAACTGATTTAATTTTCCGCCATTTCCACTCGCCTTGTCTGGAAATCAGCAGGTTGCTACTATGCGGCGATGGTTTGTGCGTCGTGCGCTGCGCCAAATTCCGATGAGTCGATGTCCTGCCAGCAGTGCGGAAAGCCGCTGTCGCATACTTTCCAGCTAATCCCTCGACTGCCGCTGAAACCTGGGCATCTGCGCCCGGCGGCAGAACCACTTAATTTCATCCCATTTGGAGTTGGGGGTTGGCTCGCGCTGCTGGTTATTTCGATCATCGTGTTCTGCCCGATTAGTTTTTCGTACGGAGCCTTCAGTGAGTTGCGGTTGTTGAAGCTCGGAGGGTTGGAGCCGTATGGTTCCGCCCTATACCGCGGCATCGATGCGGCGATCTGCCTGGCGCTGGCCGCGAGCGGAATTTTCACGGGATGGCAACTATTAGGCCTCCATCGAAATGCCCGAAAAATTGCTGAGAGCTACATCGTGGCCACATGCAGCTACTACGCAGCGGGTTATCTGTTGGTGCGCATGAGCAATGCGGCGTGCTACCTGGCGTACGGCGGGACTGCCTTTACCGGCGAAGCTGTAATCGGTTCATGCTTGTGGGCCATTCCGTGTATTGCCTATTTGAGAAGGTCGAAGCGCGTGGCGAACACCTACGGCGCCGTGACTTTCACTTCGCCCGCTTAGTTTTCCGTCGACCCAAAGTTAGTCATTTTTTCGCCGCGTTTTTGGTGAGGTGCCAGGTTTCGCACCAGGTGCAGAGGTACGCGCGGAGATTTTTCGGGGCGTTGGGCAGGGTGAGCTGATGCGTAGCGGTGTCGAGGGCTTCGCGTTCGGAGAGATATTTGCGTTTGCCGGTGACTTCGCAGTTTGCCGCGTTGGTCATGGGTTGAAATGCGACTTGGATTCAGGGGCTAAAGCTCGATTGTAGCGCAGCGGGTACGGCGGGGCTTGCGGGGCACCGCGAAAAGTTGGTGATGGCGTGAAATGAAAAGCAGATCCTTCGTTGCGCTCAGGATGACGGCAGAGGCGGTGGGGTGCGAGGATCGAATTTAGCCAAGCAGGAAATTTTCAGGCGCGAAGTTCCCAGGTGTCGCCGGCGCGGAGGAGCTTGGCTAGATCGCCTTTGCCTTTTTTCTTCTGGACGTCTGCGATCTGCTGGTTGACCAGATCTTCGTATTGCGGGACGTTCTCGATGGCGCGGAAAACGCCGACAGGGGTGGGGAATCCGGGCATGGTGTCCATACGGGAAATGGCGAAGGCGTAGACCGGATTTTCGTTGTGTTCGTCGTGGACCAGTAGATCTTTTTCGGTGAGGCCATTGCCGAGGGTGACGACTTCGAGATCGAGGCCGACCAGGCGGATGCCTTTGTCGCGATTTTTGCCGAAGATGAGCGGCTTGCCGTGTTCGAGCTGGACGACGTGCTCGCTGCGGGCGTCGCGCTCGGTGATGGTGTCCCAGGCGCCGTCGTTGAAGATGTTGCAATTCTGCAGAATTTCGACGTAGGCCGAGCCTTTGTGGGCCGCAGCTTTTTTCAGAGTTTCGCGCAGATGAGCCTGGAAAACATCGACGGAGCGGGCGACGAACGTGGCTTCGGAACCGATGGCGAGCGAGAGCGGATTGAACGGGCGATCGACCGAGCCAAAGGGAGTGGACTTTGCTTTTTTGCCGACTTCGGAGGTCGGGGAATACTGGCCTTTGGTCAGGCCATAAATTTTGTTGTTGAACATCAGGACTTTCAGACCGACGTTGCGGCGGAGCATGTGAATGGTGTGATTTCCGCCGATGGAGAGAGAATCGCCGTCACCGGTGGCGACCCAGACGTCGAGATCAGGGCGAACCAGTTTCACACCCGTGGCAATCGCCGGCGCGCGGCCGTGAATGGTGTGGAAGCCAAAAACATTCATGTAGTACGGGAAACGGCTGGAGCAGCCGATGCCGGAGATGAAAACGAATTTTTCCTTGGAGACTTTCAAGTCGGCGAAGACCATCTGCACGGCGGAGAGGATGGCGTAGTCGCCGCAGCCTGGGCACCAGCGGATTTCCTGGTCGGTTTGAAAATCTTTTTTGGTGTAGACCGGCAATTCGGTTGTGGCCATTCTTAAGACTCCTAAGACCTTCCTCAGCGGCTAAAGCCGGGCTGAGGTGGTGCTTGCTGCGGCACGGCTAAAGCCGTGCCCTGACGAAACCCTCGTTGTTGCAGTTGTCTTCGCGAGTGAGCGCGGTTTCGGGAGCGTGAAAAGCAGATCCCTCGCTGCGCTTCGGGATGACAGCGTTCTGTGACGGTGCGATTGAGATGGTGTTGAGCACTTGTATTTAGTCCAGCAACTCTTCGATTTTGTCTTCGATTTCGGACTGCTTGAAAGGCTTGCCTTGAATTTTTCCGTAGCTCTGGGCGTCGACCAGGAACTTGGCACGCAGAATCATCACCAGCTGGCCCATGTTCATTTCGGGGACGAGGACTTTTTTGTAACGCTTCAACACTTCGCCGAGATTGCGCGGGAAGGGATTTAGGTGGCGCAGGTGCACGTGGCCGATTTTGCGGCCCTTTTCGCGCTGGGCGTTCATGGCGGCGGTGATGGGGCCGTTGGTGGAACCCCAGGCGACGATGAGGAGATCGCCGGAGGGATCGCCTTCGGGCACGATGTCCGGAATATCCTGAGCGATGCCCGCGACTTTTTCGGCGCGGGTACGAACCATGTGCTCGTGGTTCAGCGGTTCGTAATTGATGTTGCCAGTGACGTCCTGTTTTTCGATGCCGCCGATGCGATGTTCGAGGCCGGGCGTGCCGGGAATGGCCCAGGAACGCGCGAGGGTATCGGGATTCCGCTTGTAAGGCTGGAACCCGACGGGATTGGTTTCGTACGTCACTGGAAATTTGGGCAGGTCTTCGATGTCAGGAATTTTCCAGGGTTCGGCGCCGTTGGCGAGGTAGCCGTCCGACAAAATAATCACCGGCACCATGTACTTGATGGCGATGCGGCTGGCTTCGAGGGCAATCCAAAAGCAGTCGCCGGCAGTGGCCGGAGCGAGGACGGGAATCGGCGCTTCGGAATTGCGGCCGAACAGCGCCTGAAGCAAATCGGCCTGTTCGGTTTTGGTCGGCAGACCGGTCGAGGGCCCGCCGCGTTGAATATCGCAGACGACCAGAGGCAATTCGACGGCGACGGCGAGGCCGAGCGCCTCCGTTTTTAGGGCCATGCCTGGGCCGGAAGTGGTGGTGATGCCGAGCGCGCCTGCATAGGCGGCACCGATGGCGGAAGTGATCGCGGCGATTTCGTCTTCGGCTTGAAAAGTGGTGACGCCGAAATCCTTGTACTGCGAAAGTTCATGCAGGATGTCGGACGCGGGCGTGATGGGATACGAACCCAAGAACAATTTGACGCCCGCCTGCTGCGAAGCGGCGACGAAACCGAGAGCGAGAGCGGCGTTGCCGCTGATATTGCGATAAGTGCCGGGCTCCAGCTTAGCCGGCGGAATTTCGTAGCTGATCTGAAAGGCTTCGGTCGCTTCGCAGTAGCTATAGCCCGCTTTCATGGCCAGGGTGTTGGCCTGAACGAGGTCGGGCTTGTTCTTAAATTTGTCGTTCAGGTAGCGAAGAGTGGGCTCCATGGAACGGTTGTAGAGCCAGTAGCACATGCCGAGGGCGAAGAAATTCTTACAGCGGTCCATGCTTTTGGCATCGAGGCCGAGATCCTTCAGGGCGCTGCGAGTGAGCTTGGTCAGTTCGACCGAAAAGAGGCGATAGGCGTCGAGCGAATGATCTTCGAGCGGGCTGACTTTTACCTGAGCCTTACGCAGATCGTTTTCCTCGAAGTTATCGAGGTTGACGATCAGGATTCCGTTGGGTTTGAGATCCGCGAGATTCATTTTCAGCGCTGCGGGATTCATGGCGACCAGGACATCGACGCTGTCGCCCGGGGTGTACACGTCGTTGGACGAAAAATGAACCTGGAAACCGCTGACGCCGGGCAAGGTCCCCGCGGGGGCCCGAATCTCCGCCGGAAAATCCGGGAAAGTAGCGAGGTCATTGCCGAAGAGCGCGGCGGTATTGGTGAACTGGCTGCCGGTGATTTGCATGCCGTCGCCGGAGTCACCGCAGAAGCGGATGACGGCGCGGTCGACGACTTCTTTTTTGCGCCCGACGATATCAACGAGTGAGCTGGACATTTGCTTCAAGATCTCCAAAACATCTGCAGAGGCTTGGGGTTAACCCCTGAGAAGTTAGATGCGGAATCAGGGATAAAGCTGCTAAAGGGGGACGACGAGAGGGGTAGCAAAGGACACAAAAGACCAGAGACGGCTTTGAGTTTTTCCTGCATAACCCCAGGCGTAGGCTATCACACGGGGTATCCTTTTGTGCGGAAGACGCAGGGAGTGGTTACCAAGAGGTGCTGAGCAGTTACTCGCGCGAGGTGAATGGTTTACAGGATTGCGGCCGGGATTCGGCGGCATAGAATGGGAACCGAGATTGCAGGGTGAACGTCCAAGGCTTTAGGCAGCTGAAAGTCGTGACGAGAGCTTAGCCGGAACGATCGACGATGAGATTCGAGCTGAAAAATCTGGCGTTGGCCGCGCAGGAGCGAACCAAGGCGCATGCGGTGCGGCACTGGTTTATTACGCTGGGAGGACCGGGACTGATCCTGCTTGGGCTGCTGGATAGTTCGGTGATTCCGCTTCCGGGCAGCATGGACGCGATGACTATCGTGCTGGCGGCGCACCAGAAGACGTGGTGGTTGTACTACGCCGGGATGGCAACGATCGGTTCGGTGACGGGGGCATATATCACTTACCGGATCGCGCGGAAGCAGGGAGATAAGGCGCTGCACGCGCGGTTATCGGCGCGAAACGCAAAGAAGGTAACCGAGACGTTTGAGAAGTACGGATTTGGGGCGATTGCAGTGCCGGCCCTGTTGCCGCCCCCGATGCCGATGGTGCCTTTCGTGATTGCCGCGGGAGCACTGCAATATTCGACAAAAAAATTTATCGCGGCGATGTCACTGGGAAGAATTATACGCTATTGCATTCTGGCTTATTTGGGCGCGAAGTACGGGCGAAAGATATTCGAGGTGGTGCTGGCGCACGGGAAGGTGGCGCTCGAAGTGACGGTGGGAGTGGCCGCCGTGGCGGCTGTGGTTTTAGTTTTGATGAGGTCGAAGAAGAAGAGAGAGGCTTTGGCGGGGGCGAGGTAGGAGAAGGCTGGGCGCGGCGGAAATCGAAGAGAGATCCTTCGTCGCGAAGGGCGCTCCTCTGGATGATTCAGCCAAATACGGGCGCGCGATGATGCGGCAGTAATCGTCACGGCGCTGAAAGATTTGCGGTGCTTCGCGGTAACAATCTCAGGTGGCCGGAGTCACCGTCAAAGGGCAGCGAAGAGTGGGGCACCCGGGACTGCTAAGCAAAGGCCCCACCCTCAAAGGCTAAACGCAAAAGCAACTGCTGCGAAATTATTTGACGGGGTTGCCGTCGGCGTCAATTTTGTGAACTTCGCCGATGTTCAGTTCGCGGATGCCGGGTTCGACTTTGCTCATGTCGCCGACGACGATCCAAACCAGATGATTGGGGAGAATATATTTCTGAGCAATCTGGTTGGCGTCGGCAGGTGTGACGGCCAGGGCTTTGGCGGTAAAGGTATCGTAATACTCGGGCGGCAAACTGAATTCGAGAATTTGCCCGTACGCGCCAGAGAGCTGCTGAACGGTTTCGAATGAGCCGGGAAGATCGAGAGTAGCGCTGGCCTGTTCGTCCTTGAGTTCGACGGCGGTAATCGGTTTGGGGCCGACGATACCCTGGTACTCGGCCACCAGTTCGGCGAGCGACTCCTTAGTCTTGTCGGTTTGCACCGGAGAAAAACTGAGGAAAGGACGCTGACCCTTGGCGTCCAGAATGCGGCCGAACACACCGTAAGACCAATGCTTGTCCTCGCGCAGGTTCATGTTGATGCGCGACATAAAATTTCCGCCGAAGACGCCATTGACCAGTTCCAGCGAAAGAGCGTCGGGACTGTTCTGCGGAGGGGCGAGTTGCGCGGCAATGATCAGACTCTGACCCGACCCGGGACGATCGATCAAATAGACTTCATCTTTCGCGGGCTGCGGGACTTCCGGGATGATTTTCTTGGGAACGTCGCCGGATTTCCAGACGCCGAAAAGACTTTCCAGCTTGGGGGTGATCTCCGCAAGAGTGGTGTCGCCGACGATGAGCAGCGTGGCGTTGTTGGGCTTGAACCATTCGCTGTGGAACTTGACGAGATCCTCGCGGGTTAACTTTTGCACACTCGCTTCCGAGCCGGTGCCAGAAAATGCGCCGCCGTAAGGGTGATCCTTGCCATAGAGGAGGGCGGGACCGACGCGGAAAGCCATGGCGTTGGGCGTGACTTTTTCGCGCTGGATCGCGGCGATGCGCTCTTTCTGCAAGCGATCAAATTCCTTCTGCGGGAAGGCGGGATGGAGGATCAGGTCAGCGTAGATATTGAGCGCCTGATCCATATTTATTTTCAGCGCGTCGAGATCGACGGAGGCGGTGTCGAGATTGGCGCCGGCGGTAAATTCGGCGCTGAGGGCGGCGAGTTGTTCGCTGATCTGGAGTGAATCGCGGGTGGGCGTGCCTTCTTCGAGCATGCGCTGCTCGAAGCTGCAGGTGCCGCGGGCGTCGACGGGATCGGCGGAAAAACCACTGTCGACCATGAGCGAAAAGTTGACGACTGGTGCGGTGTGGCGCTCGGCCAGAACGATTTTCAATCCATTAGAGAGAGTGGCGGTCTGCATCGGAGGAAGCTTCAGGGACATGGCCGAGCCGAGGACGGGCGGCTTGGAACGATCGAGAGGCGCGGAAGTTTTTAGCGTGGTCGGGTAAGGGTGAACTTCGAGAACGTAGTCACCGTCGCTGAGCCACTCGTCGGCGGCTTTCTTGACGCTGGCCGGCGTGGCGGCCTGGACTTCTTTTAGGTAATCCTTGTAGCAATCCGGATTACCGGTGAAGGTCTGGCAGCGGGCGATGATGTCACTCTTGCCGCCGAAGCCGCCGATGCGCTCCATGGTGCGGGCGTACTCGCCGAAGATCTGAGTTTTCGCCAACTGCAATTCTTCCTGGGTCGGGCCGTTCTTCAGAAAATTCTGCAATTCTTCGTTGCCGGCGGCTTCTACTTTGCTGAGCTCGACGCCGGGGCGGGCGGTAAGGTTGATGTAAAACTGGCCGGCAATTTCATTGGTGAAGTTGCTGGCGGTGGCGCTGGTGGCGATTTGATCCTTGTAGACCAGGCGCTTGTAGAGCAGAGAGGTTTTTCCGCCGCCGAGGATTTGGGCGGCGAGGTCGAGGATGGGTTCGAGTTGCGAGCCGAACTGCGGGACGTTCCAGACGCGATAGAGACGGGCCTGGGGGACGCGATCCTGCACTGTGCCGCGGTGGGTTCCGGTGCGCTTGGCGATCCATTCTTCGTTCTTGGCGATGGGCGGGCCGGCGGGAATTGCGCCGTAATATTTTTCGACTTTCTCGCGGGCAACTTCGGGAGTGATGTCGCCGGCGATGACGACGGTGACGTTGTTGGGTCCGTAGTAACTCTTAAACCATTCCTGCACGTCCTTCATGCTGGCGGCGTCGAGATCGGCCATGGAGCCGATGACGGTCCAAGAATAAGGATGGCCGACCGGATAAGTATTTTCGGTGATGAGCTGGCGGGTCACGCCGTAGGGCTGATTTTCCCCCTGACGTTTTTCGTTCTGAACCACGCCGCGCTGCAGGTCGAGTTTTTTCTGGTCGAGAACCGGAAGCAAGTGGCCCATGCGATCGCTTTCGGCGAACAGCGCGTAATCGAGCATGGAGGTCGGGACGTTTTCGAAATAATTGGTGCGATCGTTGTTCGTGGTGCCGTTGAGGTCGGTGGCGCCGATGCTTTCCATGGCGTTGATGTAGGTGAAATTGAAATTTTCGCTGCCGCTGAACATCAGGTGTTCGAAGAGGTGGGCGAAACCGGTCTTGCCGGGTTTTTCGTTTTTGGAGCCGACGTGATACCAGGTGTTGATGGCGACGATGGGAGCTTTGTGGTCCTCGTGGACCAGGACGGTGAGGCCGTTATCGAGGACAAATTTGGTGTAAGGGATGTCGGGAATAGGAATTTTCGGGGCGGAAGCCGACTTGGAGGGTGAGGCTGCGGGAGTTTTCGCTTTCTCCGCAGGAGCAGGAGCCGACTGCGCGGCTGCTGAGTGGCAATTGGCGATACATAGAGTGGCAACTGCCAAACACAGAGCAAGGCGGTGCAGAGATTTGATGTTCTTCAACGTAATCCTCCGTCGATGTTTAGGGTGCGAGCCGATGCTCGCAGCAATGTCTACGTCGCGAGCCGAGGCTCGCACCAATTAAGAAAAACCAAGATCGCTGTCCTTGGAAGGTTAGGGACTGCAGCACGCTGCTGCTTTTGACGCGCGCCCATGATATCGGTTTCAACTCGTTTGTCGAGACTGGCCGTCGTTTGGGTCCACGATTCCGGTAGGCCGCCCGGCGCTGATCTTTTTACACCTTCGCTCAGAGTTTCACCTTTCGGGCCGATGCTATTTCGGATGACTTGCGGGGCGGGGATGGCAAGTGGATGAAGATTCCTGAGATAGGTGCTGGTCCAAAAAAGTACAGGTGGCCTGAAGTACCATTGACTTTCGCTTTAGATTCGCCCACAATCGGCGGGAAATTCGGGTGGTCGAGTTGCGCCCCTGGGGGTCGGAATGACACTGACGAAACGACAGAAAGAAGTGCTGAATTACCTGGTGGGCTTCCTGAATAAGAACGGGTATTCACCGAGCTTTGAAGAAATTGCGCACGCGCTGAAGCTGACATCGCTCGCGACGGTGCACAAGCATCTCTCGACGCTGGAGAAGAAGGGGTACATCCGGCGCGGGTACAACCAGAGCCGGTCGATTGAAGTGGTGCAATTGCCCAAACCGATCCGGGAGCAGGTGCTGGACCGCCACGTAGTGGAGCTGCCGCTGGCCGGGAGGATTGCGGCCGGGCAACCGTTGGAGGCGGTGGAGTCGAACGAGACGATCTCGCTGGCGGATTTCGCGCGTGGGCAGGGAACTTACGTGCTGCAGGTGAAGGGCGAATCGATGCGCGACGATCACATTTTAGATGGCGATTTCATCGTGGTGGAGTCGACCCAGGTGGCGAATCACGGCGAGATTGTGGTGGCGCTGGTGGGTGAGGACGAAGCGACGCTGAAGAGATTCTACCGCGAGCCAGGCGGGAAAGTGCGGCTGCAGCCGGCGAATTCGGCGATGGCGCCGATTATTGTGCAGGGCACGGACGTGAAAATTCAGGGCCGAGTGGTAGGCGTGCTGCGCAAATACAATTAGAATAACGGCACGATGAGCGTGCCGGGAAAAGACGAAGCAGCCGCATATTATTTTACCTACATCGATCGAGTTCCGCAGGATGACGTCGTCGGCGCAATGGAGCAACAACTCGGCGACGCCGTCCGCCTATTTTCTACCATCTCCGAACAAAAATCCTTGCACCGGTATGCTCCGGAGAAGTGGAGCATACGCCAGACACTGAACCACATCAGCGATACGGAGCGCGCATTTGCGTTCCGCGCGTTGTGGTTTGGCCGTGGGTTTTCCGATCCTTTGGCGAGTTACGATCAAAACATCAGCGCGAGTGAGGCGCGCGCCGACGAGTATTCGTGGGCGCGCCATGTGGCGGAATTTGGAGATGTGCGGCGGGCGAGCCTGGCTCTGTTTCGCAATTTGCCTGCGGAGGCCTGGAAGTGCAGCGGGGTGGCCAGCGGGAATTTAGTTACGGTGAACGCGCTGGCCTACATTATTGCGGGCCATTATGCGCATCACCTGGCGATTTTGAGGCAACGATATTTGTAGGGTTGCCCAGCAGCGTGGAAGTCGAAGAGGTCTGCCGGGTATCGAAATTAGGGTTGCGGCGGGCGGCGGGTCAGGCTTAAGATGCGGTTCCCCAGCAGTTCTACATGAAGTTGTCTCACCGGACACAACTGTACCATTTTGGATTTGGCATGGGTTCGACAGCGGACTACATTCAAGACCCGGTCTAATTCATAAGGTCAGCTTGTTGGCATGTATAGGGCTTTAGGGAGGCAGTATGTGGGGAGACAAGAAACCGGCGACCCCCGCGGGTAGTTCGCTTCCGAAACAACAACCGGCTCAAGAAACGGCTGAAAAGCAGTGGCAGCAGAAGACGACAGCACCAATTCCGAGTGCAAATGCACCGGCTTTTTCTGGGGAGGCAAAAACAATGGCACCAGGCGATTCGTTTTCCAACAGCGGTTCGGGCACGGCACGATTGGGTTCGACGCTGCATGTAAAGGGCGAGATCACCGGCAACGAAGATTTGCTGATTGATGGCAGCGTGGAAGGTCTGGTTCAGCTGGAAGATCGCAAGCTGACCGTAGGCGCCAGCGCCAAGGTTACGGCGGATGTCATTGCGCGCGAAGTCGTAGTCTACGGCAACGTGAAGGGCAATCTGCGGGCGCGGGACCGGATCGAGATCAAGAAGGATGGGTCGGTGGTGGGCGATCTGACGACCGCGCGCATTTCGATCGAAGATGGAGCATATTTCAAGGGCTCGATTGAGATCGATAAGACCGGCGACGAAGCGAGCAGCACGAGCCGCTCGAAAGTCACCGCCAGCGCAACGTCTTAACGAATTTGGATTGGGTATTGGGCAGTCGCGGGCCGGCGATTTGGCTAGTGGAGCCGGTTCGCGGCTGCTTTTTTTGTGTATCTCTATTTTTCCTCGTGAAATTTTCCTCCTGAATTTCTTCCTGAGTTTTGCTTCTTACGTTTGAAGAACTTGCCGGCGATTTGGTATACCTCGGTGGAGGTTTGCGCCGAATTTCGTTTTTTTGGTGCGGAGGGGCGTTATGCGGAAGATTCGATACGCGGTGGCGATGAGCCTGGATGGTTATATTGCCGATTCGAAGGGTGGAGCGGATTGGATCGTTCACGAGCCGGAGATCAATTTCGCGGCGCTGTTTGGGCAGTTCGATACCTTGCTGATCGGGCGGAAAACGTACGAGACCATGGTGAAGGCCGGGCGGACGAATGTGCCGGGGATGAAGATTTTTGTTTTTTCGCGGACGATGCGAGAGAAGGATTTTCCGGGCGTGTCGATAATCACAAAGGACGCGGCGAAGAAGGTGCGGGCTTTGCGCACGGAGGAGGGGAAGGATATTTGGCTGTTTGGAGGCGGGGAGTTGTTTCGAGAATTATTGGCGGAGGGATCGGTGGATACGGTGGAGGTGACGGTGAATCCGGTTTTGTTGGGAGGAGGAGTGAAACTTTTGCCGGGTGTGGTGCCGGATACGAGATTGCGGTTGGTGGGGAATAGGATTTACGGGTCGGGCATGGTTTCGTTGAGGTATGAGGTGGTGCGGGAGAGCTAGGCTTCGCGTTGGAATAGTGCTTGGACGCTACGCGAGGCGCGACGCCGGGCGAAAGGAAATTGGACGAAGGTGGGTTTATGTCGGAGCCGAAGCTCCGACCCTCTAGTGCGCGTTGCGTTGGAGTTGGTCGGTGAGGTGGAAATCGAAGAGAGGTCCCCGTCGGCGCGGCAAATGCGGCCGCGCCTCTTTCGGGACGACAACTGAAACCGAAGCGAGACGCAAAGGCAACAGCAAAGGATCCCATCCTTCGCAAACTTCGCGAAGGATGGGCCACCCTGAAAAGCAACTGCTTCGGCTTACGTCGTGAAATGCTTCTGCAGGGCTTTTTACTTTCCTTTGATCGAGACCAATTCGATGTCGAAGATTAGCGTGCTGTTGGGGCCAATTTCGCCGCCGGCGCCGCGGGAGCCGTAAGCCAGGTCGGACGGGATGTAGAGCTGCCACTTGGAGCCGACGGGCATGAGTTGGAGAGCTTCGGTCCAGCCCTTGATGACCTGATTGACGGGGAAAGTGGCGGGACCACCGTGTTTCGCCGAGGCGTCAAATTCAGTGCCGTCGATCAGCGTGCCGCGATAGTTGCAAACTACGGAATCGGTGAGACCCGGTTTGGGACCAGTGCCAGGAGTGACGATTTTGTATTGCAGGCCGCTGGGAAGAGTTACAACGCCGTCTTTGGTTTTGTTGGTGGCGAGGAACGCGTCGCCTTTTGCTTTATTTATGTCGCCTGCCTGGGCCATCTTTTCCTCCTGAGTTTTGCGCATCTCCGCCTGGAGTGCGTCGAGCACTGCTTTGGCTTCGTCGTCGGTTAAGAGCATTTTGCCGCCGGCCAGGGCGTCTTTCATTCCGCGAAGAAAAATAGCGTTATTGACATCGAGGGAGTCCGACTTGAACTTGGCGGCGACACTCTTGCCGATGTTCATGCCGATGGCGTAGCTGGCCTTGTCTTTCTGGGTGGTGAGCGCGAGAGGCGCTGGACCAGTTTTCGCGGCAGTGGCTGTATGCGGCTTGGCGGCGGTGCCGGACGCTGGGGTTTTCGGGGCAGGGGTTTGCGATGAAGTGGAGGACGCGGGCGGAGTGGAAGTGGTTTGCGCCGCGAGCGTCGTGGAGAAAAACACGATACTAGTTGAGAGAAGGGTTAACTTCAATTTTAAGTGAAAATTTGGCATGGGAAGAGTTTCGCATTGGTGTGACGAATTCGCAAATCGGCCTGAGATCGAGTTATTTTTTTGGAGAAAGTTAAGATAGGTGAGGGCGAATGGTGCGCGGATGAAGGAAAACACGGCGAGCGGCACGGCGTTGAGTGTGGCGAAGGTGAGGGCGGCGCACCAACTGATCGACGACGAGCCGCGGATTCTGAACGATCCGGTGGCGCTGCGGCTGATCGGGGACGATGCGATCGAGGCGATTCGGGCGGACCCGAGCTTGCGTTCGAATGCGCGTTTCGCGGCGTTCCGGGCGCATATCGTGATGCGGAACCGCTATGCCGAAGATTGCTTGAGCGCGGCAGTGGAACGCGGAGTGAGCCAGTACGTATTGCTGGGCGCGGGGTATGACACCTTCGCGTACAGGCAACCGCCGTGGGCCGCGGGGCTGCGGATATTCGAGGTCGATCATCCGGAGACGCAGGCGGCGAAGCGCCGGTTGCTCGGGTCGTGCGGAGTTGCGGTGCCGGCGAATCTGAGTTTCGCGCCGGTTAATTTTGAATCGGAATCGCTGCGGGAAGGCCTGGAGCGGGCTGGATTCGATTTTTCGCAGACGGCATTTTTTTCGTGTCTGGGCGTGCTGGTTTACCTGGACGAAAAATCGGTGGAAGAGCTGTTTCGATTCGCCGGCGCGATGCGGCCGAGATCGGAAATTGTTTTTACGTTTTCGCAGCCAGACGTAGCGCTCGATGCGGGGGAGTTGGAAGTACGGGCCAAGATCAATGCGACGGTAAGCGAAATGGGCGAGCCGTGGCGTTCTTATTTCGAGCCGGAGCGGTTGCGGGAGCTGCTGTTGCGCTCGGGCTTCTCGGAGGTTTCGTTCTTGAGCCCGGAGGAAGCGGAGGAGAGATATTTTCGCGGACGCACCGATGCGCTGCGGGCGCCGAAGCAGGTGCGGATGGGCCGGGCGGTGGTGTGACGCGGGAGTGCTTCGCTGGTCTGCCAAAAATATCAGTGCGCTGATGTTCGACCGTCGTTTGCGTCGAGGCCAGCCAATGGTACTAAAGTCCCATTTAGCGATGTTTGCTGTTAGGTTAACTTCCATACTGTTAACGATAGGGCAGCAAGATCGATGGTGTGTGAACCCAACTCCAAAATTGAGGTGATTATGAAGAGACATCGACTGACGATTGCCGGATCGATATGCCTGGCTGCAATGGTGTGGCTTGGGGCACCGCAGCGAACGACAGGTCAAGCGAGCGCCAGCCGGCGGCCGGAGTTCGCATACTCCGTGGACCAGAGTTCCAACACAGTTCTGGGATTCAAGGTGGCGACGAGCGGTGCGCTGACTCCGCTAACGAAGGCGTCATTTGCCACCGGGACTGCGCCAAACGGAGTGGCCGTCGATCCTACGGGCCGCTTTGTTTATGTGGCGAATTTGTTGTCGAACAACGTGTCCGGCTATGCGATTGCTGTAAATGGAACACTGACGCCGGTGCCGGGTTCCCCCTTCGCGGCGGGTTCCGGGCCGGGATGGATCACGGTCGATCCGACGGGAAGGTTTGTGTACGTCGCCAACTGCGCTGCGCTGTGTTCGGGCAGTGGAACAGGAAACGTTTCGGGCTACGCGATTAACAAATCGACGGGGGCGCTGACGCCGGTTCCGGGCTCGCCCTTTACGGCCGACAACATTCCCTATGCCGTGACGATCGATCCTACGGGACAGTTCGCGTACGTCGCAAACTTCAATTCGGCCACAGTTTCTGTTTTTAAAATTGACCAATGCTCAGGATCGCTTTGGGCGAGCAGCAAGAGCGTTCCGACCGGAGGACAGAACGCCATCGCGCTAGCGCTCGATCCGCACGGGCGATTTTTGTATGTGACCAACACGGCGAGCGACAACGTATCGGCGTTCCAGGTCGGCAGCGACGGCAGTTTGACGGCGGTAGCCGGATCGCCGTTCGCTTCGGGCGATTCTACCCAAGGTTTGACGTTTGATCCCTCGGGCGATTTCGTTTATGTGAGCCAGGGATTTAACGTGCTGGGCTATTCGGTTGGAACTAACGGAGAACTGGCTCTTCTCGCGGGTTCACCGTACGCCGCGCCCGGTTTTCTGGTTTCGCTAACGACGGACCGCAGCGGACATTACGTGTATGCAGGTGCGGAAGGTGCAGGTATTGCAGCCTACAAGATTGACGAGGTAAGCGGCAATCTGACTCCAGTGAGTGGTTCACCATTCACGGCTGGAGCCGACGCTGTGTTTGTTACGACCACGATCGGGCGGTAGTTTTTGCTGGATTCGCGGTGTGGCGTTAAGGTCCGTGCCGAGAGCTTCGGCGCGGACCTTTTTTGTGAGGCGCAAAGGATTTAACGGAGGCAACGAGGTGAGGCCTGGGATTAGTTGACTTCGATGGTGGTGACGCTCAGGGCTGGCAGGGTCAGGGTTAGGGTGGAGCCTGTGGCGGGTATGGAGCCGATGGAGACTGGGGCGACCTGAGTTTGGTTTTGGGCGGAGGCGGCGGTGATTTGGTAGAGCTGGGCGGTGCCGGTCAGGGATTGGCCGGTGATGGCGGTTACTTGCGACGAGGAAGAGCGGTTGATGGCGACGAAAACGATTCGGCCGGGAGTGGTGGTGTCGCTGCTGGCGTAGACGACCACGTTGGCGACATTGCTGGAGGTGGATTGCAGCGAAGTGTCGCCGAAGTTGGCGCCGGCGCCATCGAAATCGCGGAAGGCGCGGAAACCGGCCAGGGCGTAGGAATAGGTGCCGTTGGGGGGCCAGAAATTCGCGGCGAAAACTCCCTGGGCGCCGAATATTCCTAGATTGTCGGCTTGGGCGATAGTTCCGGCGATGTGATTCCAGCCGCCGCTTTCGTATTCGGTGATAGAAATTTTCATGCCGGGAAATTCGGAGTTGATTTTTGATTGCAGACGGCCGAGCAGATTAACCGGAGTGTTGCCAAGTTCCTCGTAGATCCACGGATTGCTGTTGAAGGTGGTGTCGTTGAAGGTCGGATCCCAGAGATTGCGCGGACTTTGAACGATAAGCTGGACCTGCGCGGCAGTGAGCGTGGTGCCGGTAAGGTCGAGGCTGCGCGTACCATTCGAATCGTATTCTTCCGCATACCAGTGGAAATCGTAGACGTCGACGAGCGGCTTGCCGAAAGTGGCCGAGGCGGCGCTGATCGCGGTGAGATATTTGTCGGGGAACCAGTTGTTGCCCGTGGGCGTGGCGCTTAACTCACCCTGCCAGTTGTAGAGGCCCTGAAAACCGTAATGGACCGGACCGAAAATAACCAGGTGAGGGAACTGGGACTTCAGCGCTTCGGTCATCGTGATCGTCTTGGCGATGTAGGCGTCGGAGGTCACGGGGCTGGAGCCTTGAATTTCGAGGTGTGTGGAATTCCAAAGTTCGGGCTCGTTGTCCAGGCTGATGAAAGTGGGATGCGCGGGATTCGTGCCGAAGATTCCCTGGCCTGAAAATTTCTGGTCGAGGGCCCAGAGGAATTCGTCCATATAAACGTTGGCGTCAGTGGTGGGCGGCGTTAGGGTGAATGGCGCGCTGGAGACGGTGCTCTTCTGATCGACGACGGTTTTGAAGCGCGACAAGTCCGGAGGGCTGGTGACGCTGACCGGGCCACTTTCGTCGGCGGAGACCAAGCCCTGAAGCTGAACGGTCATTAGGCTGGCGACGCCGCTCGCTTGATCGCCGGCGATGAAAGTGCGGACGGCTTCGGCGGGCGTTGTGCTGCTACTTAGAAAATCGTCGTTCTCGTAGAGAAAGTCGCTGCCGGCGTTGGACGCGTTGGTTTCCCAGTTGTAGGCGGTCCAACGGTTCCCGCCCGCGCGGTCGAAGGTAAGTTGCGGCGGCGCACCGGTGACGCCGGAATAAAAATTGATTCCGTAAATGTAGGGTGAGATGGATTTGGTTTTGGTGGGATCGATGGTGATGGTTACGTCGGCAGTGGCGGCGACGGGAGTCGCCGTGGCTTGCGACGAGTTGGCGCTTTCTCCGGTGGCGTTGACGGCGGAGACGACGTAGAAGTAGGCCGTGCCATTGGTCACAGGGGTGTCGACGTAGTTTGTGGCGGTGGGCGACGCGAGCGTGGAGGTGAATGGTCCGCCGCTGGTGGTCGATCGCTTGACGTTGTAGCTGGTGGCGCCGGTGCTGGCATTCCAGGTGAGTGATATTTGGACGTTGCCGGCGGTTGCTGCGAGACCTGTGGGTGTTGCCGGGACGGTGGCGGGTGCGGGTGCTGTGGGCGTGGCGCTGACTTCGTTGGAGTTGGCGCTCTCGCCTACCGAATTTACAGCGGACACGACGTAGAAATATTTAGTGCCGTTGACGGCGGTGGTGTCGGTGAACGTGTTTGCGGAGGGCGCGGCGATTTGGGTTTCGGCCCCGGAGGACGTGGAGCGTCTGACGTGATAGCTGGTGGCGCCGGTGCTGGCGCTCCAGGTGAGCGCGACTTGCGCGTTGCCGGCCGTGGCCTGGAGATTGGCTGGCGTGGGCGGCGCAGTCTGGGGCGCGACAGGCGTCGCACTCACTTCGGCGGAGTTGGCGCTTTCGCCGGAGGAATTTACGGCGGAGACTTCGAAGAAATATTTGGTGCCGTTGACGACGGTCGTATCGGTGTAAGTGGCGGAGGACGGTGAGGCGATAGTGGTTTCTGCGCCGGAGGTGGTGGAGCGTTTTACATGATAGCCAGTCGCGCCGGTGCTTGGGTTCCAGGTCAAAGTGACTTTCGCGTTACCGGGCGCGCCCTGTAAACCGGTTGGTGCGGGAGGAGCGGTTGGAGGTGCCGCAGGGGTGGCGCTTACTTCGGTCGAGTTCGCGCTTTCGCCTGCGGAATTCACCGCGGAGACGACGTAAAAATATTTGGTGCCGTTGGCGGCGGTAGTGTCGGCGAAAGTGTTAGCGGTGGGCGCGGCGATCTGGATTTCTGCGCCGGAAGACGTGGAGCGTTTCACGTGATAGCTCGTTGCTCCGGAGCTCGTGCTCCAGGTCAAAGTTACTTGCGCGTTTCCGGCGGTGGCGGCGAGGCCGGCGGGCGTGGCGGGAAGCGAGGGTTGTCCTCCGCCGGGATTGCCCGGCGTGGTGCCAGCGCAAGCTGCACAGATAAGGATGGCGACGGTTGTGGCTGCGAGTGCGACGGATCGCAATGCGCGGGGCACGAATTCTAAACGGATTTTTCGAGGTGAGGCGAAAGCGGGCGAAACCCGAATGGGAACGATCGGGAGAGGGAAATTCATAGCTTAAGGTTAGGAGTTGGGGACGAAGGCGACAAGCTGGCCGGAGGGACAGAAAAGGTTCTAGTAAGGCCTGACGCTGGGCGAAGTTGAGAGCGATGCGACTCTTCGTTGACAGAAATCGGTTGATACTTTAGACTCGGAGTTTGTCTCTAGAAGGAAAGGTGTGACTTAGCGATGCGTACGTATGTGCCCCGGGGCCGAGAGGCCGAAGCATTGATGGTTGGCAAGGATTGGTTCGTAATTGACGCCGAGGGAGTAGTGCTCGGACGGCTGGCGACGAAGGTCGCGAGTTTGTTGATTGGCAAAGATAAGCCGACGTACACGCCGCATCTGGATTGCGGCGATCACGTGGTGGTGGTGAATGCCGAGAAGATCAAGCTGACCGGCAACAAGATCGATCAGAAGATCTATCGTCATCACAGCGGTTTTCCGGGCGGATTACGGGAAGAGCCGATCCGTCGGTTGCTGCAACGCCGGCCGGAAGAAGTTTTGCGGGAAGCGGTGCTTGGCATGTTGCCGAAGAACAAGCTCCGTGCGCGAAGAGCAAAGAAGCTGCGTATTTATGCCGGAAGTGAAGGCCTCGCCCGCCACACCGGACAAAAGCCTCAGCCACTCTCGCTATAGCCTCGCGTTCGAAATTTTAGGTTTGAAAATCCGGGTTCGGGGGAGAAATCCGCCAGGGCCCTAGCATCGCCGCCGCTCGTTCGGCCCGGAATTCCGGCAGCAGACGAACGGTGAATGAGGAGGAATTTTGAGTTCAGCTTCGAGTTCGCTGGCAGGTCGAGTGAAGCAGTTCTACGGCACGGGACGCCGACGAGAATCGATCGCGCGGGTGTACATCAAGCCGGGCCCGGCGAAGTTCACGGTGAATGGCCGGCCGGTTGATAATTATTTTACGAACGTGGCGTGGCACACGGCGGCGGTGGAGCCGTTGAAATTCACGCAGATGCTGGACCAGCTGGAAGTAAAGGCGATTGTGAAGGGCGGCGGCGTGGGCGGACAGTCCGGAGCGGTGCGCATGGGTTTGTCGCGCGCGCTGTCAGTGCTGAATCCGGAGCTGCGGCCGGCTTTGCGCAAGAACGGATTTTTGACGCGCGATTCACGCATGAAGGAACGGAAGAAGTACGGGCAGAAAGGAGCTCGTCGCCGGTTCCAATTCAGCAAGCGCTAATCGGGATTTGCTGGGATAGGCTTCGGCCTGTCCCAGCAATTGCAGCAGCTGTAGAAGCAAAACTTTGGACCCGGTTTGGAAAATTCGGGACCGGGTTACATCACGGCCGGGAAGGGACCGGCAAAAAAGGATGCTGCTCCAGCCATCGCATGGTGAGGGCGGAGAAATAAGCATCCCTTCAAAAAAGGAGAAAAAGTGGGAGTCGAGATAACGATGAAAGAACTGCTGGAGGCTGGAGTTCACTTCGGCCACCAGACGCGACGCTGGAATCCGAAGATGAAGGAATATATCTTCGGCGAACGCAATGGCATCCACATTATTGACCTGCAAAAGACCCTAAAGATGTTCCGTGACGCCGCGCGTTACGTGTCCGAATTGTCGGGACAGGGCAAACGAATTCTCTTCCTGGGAACCAAGCGTCAGGCGCAAGAAGCGATCGCCGAAGAAGCGAACCGCTGCGGAATGTTTTACGTGAACCACCGCTGGCTGGGTGGCACCATGACCAACTGGGTGACGCTGCAAAAGTCGATCAAGCGTTTCAAGCTGCTGAAGGCCATGACCGAAGACGGCCGCATGGCGGAATTTTCGAAGAAGGAAGCGGCGCGGCTCGAGCGCGAATTGAAGCACTTGAAGCAGAACTTCGCGGGCGTCGAGAACATGACGACCCTGCCGGATGCGCTGTTCGTAATTGACCCGAATGCGGAAGTAATTGCGGTGCACGAAGCGCGCCGGATGGGAATTCCGGTGGTGGCGATCGTGGATACGAATTGCGATCCGAACCTGGTCGACTGGGTTATTCCGGGCAATGATGATGCGTTGCGCGCGATTCGCCTGTTCACTTCGAAGATTTCAGACGCGGTGATCGTGGGTCACCAATCCTACGAGCAGACCCAGATCGCCGATCAAAAAGCAGTGGATGGAACCGGCGAAGACGCGGTGGACTACGTCGATACCAGCGCCTACGAAGTCTACGAGAAGCAGGAAGGGGATTTCGTGGAAGGCGAGCCGGTGGACGCGGTCGCGGACGAAGCTGCGGCGGTACCGACCGAAGACGAAGTTCAACATCGCTAGACGCGAAATTGCAGACGCAACCCCGAAGGACAATCAACTCAGGGCTGCTTGGGCTGGCTTTTGGTGTATCCGTCCAATTCATGCCGCGGATTGTTCCAGACTGATTTCATAAAAGAGGAATGAGTACAATTATGGCTACGGCAGAAGGAAAACCCAATGTATCGGCGCAGCAGGTAAAGGAGCTGCGTGACCGGACCGGCGCGGGATTCACCGCTTGCCGCGAAGCGCTGGTGGAAGGCGGCGGAGACGTCGAGCAGGCCATCAACATTTTGCGCAAGAAGGGACAAGCGGCGGCGGCCAAGAAGGCGCAGCGCGCGACTTCGGAAGGCCTGGTCAGTTCGTACATTCACGCCGGCGGAAAAATCGGCGTGCTGATCGAAATGAATTGCGAGAGCGATTTCGTGGCGCGCACCGACGAATTTCAACGGCTGTGCCACGACGTGGCGATGCATATCGCCGCGCTCGATCCTCGTTTTTTGCGCCGGGATGAAGTGACGCAGGAGACGCTGGACCGCGAACGCGAGATTTACAAGGAACAGGCGAAGGCGACGGGCAAGCCGGAAGCGGTGATCGAGAAGATCGTCAGCGGCAAGATGGAAAAGTTTTACGAAGAGAATTGTTTGTACGAGCAGCACTTCATCAAGGACGAAGGCATGACGGTGAAGGAGTTGATCGACCACACCATTGCGAAGATCGGCGAGAATATTGCGGTGCGCCGGTTCATGCGATTCAAGGTGGGCGAGGCGGATGGCACGGAGAAGCAGGCGCCGCCAGCGGAGGCTGCGGCGACGGTGCCGACGGCGTAAACTTTTTTGGTATGGCGCGAGGTTCAGAATCCGCCGCGTTTTCGCGGCGGATTTTTTTTGCCTGGGGGCTTCTAATTTGGGTATCGGGGTGCCGGATTGTGGGTTCGGGATTGTTTTGGATTGGCCCGCCTGCGGCGGCCGCTACAGGTGGCGTGGATTTCGGGTGGGCGGTTGAGATGAATTCGTTACGAGGCTTACGATTGCGTTTGGAATGTGGTTGCGTCTGTAGCGGCGCCGCAGGCGGGCCGATTTCGTTCAATTTATTTCCATGGGGGGCGCCAAAATAATTCGGGAGCGATGAGATTTTGCCAGTCTCGCGTGAAGGAGCCCGAAAATGGATACTGACGTGGGTCCGTGCAGAGGCCCCGCCTGAGCGGGTTTTGCCAGATGTAGGCGGCAACGGAGCCACCGCTATCGCCGGCGCGAAGGATATAGTCGTAAAACTTTTTTTGCCATAGCTCACGGTTGGTTTTGATGGCGTACCAACGCGTGGTTTGGCCTTTGAAACGGCGCAGGAAATCGAGCAGGTTGCTGGCGGAGTCGAGACCGCGAGCGAGCAGATGCAGATGATCGGGCATAGCGCAGTACGCGTCGATGGCAAATCGATATTCGATGGATTCTTTGCGCAATTCGTCGAGGGTCCACGAGGCGATTTCAGGATTGGTGAAGGCATGATGACGATCTTCGCAGACGGCAGTTATGAAGTACCGGCGCTGGCCAACGTAATGATCGCCTGGGAGGCGGATGTTGCGATGGAGATGTGGCATGGGTGAGGGCGAGGGTACACCTTCAGGATGCGATTTGAGGAGGGAGAAACCAAAACAGGCCCGCCTGCGGCGGCCGCTACAGGTGGTGTGGACTGGGGCTGGGAGGCGGATGTTGCGATGGAGATGTGGCATGGATGAGGGCGAGGGTACACCTTCAGGATGCGATTTGAGGGGGAAGAAACCAAAACAGGCCCGCCTGCGGCGGCCGCTACAGGTGGCGCGGATTGGGGCTGGGCGGTTGGCGCGAGAGCGCCGAATGATCAGGAATAGATCGAGGGTGGGGAGTGGAGGAAGTCTGGTAAAATGCACGCGGCCAGGGGGGCTGGCCGAGCTGCTATGACGACTGCACAGAGTGCCAAACGAAAAAGCGAAGAGAAAAGCGCGCCGGTTTATCAGCGGCTGGTGCTGAAGCTTTCCGGGGAGTCGCTTTCCGGGCCGCATGATTCGGGAATCGATGCCGAAACGATTCAGGGTATTGCGCGTGAGGTGAAGGAAATTCGCGACCTGGGCGTGCAGGTAGCGATCATGGTGGGCGGCGGGAATTTTTTCCGCGGGACGCGGCAGAAAGAATTGAAGATCGACCGGGCGACCGGGGATTACATGGGCATGCTGGCGACGGTGATCAATGGCCTGGCGCTGGTGGACGCGCTGGAGAAAGTGGGCTGCCACACGCGGTTGATGAGCGCGATCGAGATGCATCAGGTGGCGGAACCGTTTATTCGCCGGCGCGCGACGCGGCATCTGGAAAAAGATCGCGTGGTGATTTTTGGGGCGGGTACGGGGAACCCATATTTTTCGACGGACACGGCGGCGGCGTTGCGCGCGGTGGAGATCAAGGCGCAGGTGATTCTGAAGGCAACGCGGGTGGATGGCGTGTACGATGCGGATCCGGAAAAAGTGAAGACCGCCAAGAAATTCGAAAGAATTACGTATATTGACGTGCTGAAGAAGGGTTTGTCGGTAATGGATTCGACGGCGATTTCGCTGTGCATGGATAACAAAATGCCGATCATCGTGTTCGACATGACCGTGCCGGGAAATTTGAAGCGCGTGGTGCTGGGCGAGCATGTGGGATCGGTAGTCAGCGCGGGTTGAAATACGAGCAAGGAAGGAAATTACATAAATGAGCACGATCGCGACAACTAAAGACGCGGCAACGCAGGCGAAAATCCGGATGGAGAAGGCGGTGGAGGATTTCCGCAAGGAGCTGGGCACGATTCGCACCGGGCGCGCGAATGTGTCGCTGCTGGATCACGTGCGGGTGGATTATCACGGCACGCCGATGGCGATCAATCAGCTGGGCACGATGACGGTGCCGGACGGGACCATGATCGTGATTTCGCCGTGGGACGCGACGGCGGTACCGATGATCGACAAGGCAATTCGCACAACGGATTTGGGATTGAATCCGACCAACGATGGAAAGGTCGTGCGGGTGCCGATTCCTTCGCTGACCGAAGACCGGCGCAAAGAGCTGGTGAAGCACGTACACAAGGTTTTGGAAAATCACCGGACGGCTTTGCGGAATGTGCGGCGGGACGTGAAGGAAGCGGTGGAGAAATTGGAAAAGGACAAGAAGATTGGAGAAGATGACCGCAAGCGGTCGCTCGATGAATTGGAGAAGTTGACGCAGGCGGAAACGAAGAAGATTGAGGAGCTATCGGCAGGGAAAGAGAAGGAGTTGATGGAAGTGAAGTAGAGATTTGCCGGCGCGAAGTTCCCTCCGGGTAA
>Ga0307474_10000592_pt1 | contig 25957 bp, 22 predicted proteins | sample atmos_gasesECM1C_2_FD_203312 | JGI IMG/M metagenome (GOLD analysis project Ga0307474, IMG submission 203312) | Hardwood forest soil microbial communities from Morgan-Monroe State Forest, Indiana, United States - atmos_gasesECM1C_05 | ecosystem: Environmental > Terrestrial > Soil > Temperate... | reverse complement strand
CCTATGGAATCTTTTTCACGCCGGTCGATCTGAATACCTGGTGCAACCAACGCCATAACGTTCCGTACGTTTTCCCGGAGACGCAGCAAGCGGATAACTTCACTCCGCCAGCGTCGCTGTTCAATACGGGGATGAATTTCGGGACTCCGGTTCTCGGCGCGGGAACGCTAACGCCCACCACGGTGAGTTTCACGGCTTTCGATTCGCACGCGCCCGCCGAGTACGTGCAGCAATGGAATACGTCGGTGCAAAAAAGCTTGGGCAAAAATACTTCTGTGGAAGTGGGCTACATCGGCGCGCGCGGTTTCCACCTACAACGGGCGCATTTGATCAACAACACGCTTCCTGGACCGGGGCCGTTGGGGCCGAGGCGCCCGTTCAAGACCCTTACGTTTGTGCCAGGAACCGTGTTGACCCCGAGCAGCGCCACCGCCGTGGTGCAAAGCGAGACTTTTCCCGTCAGTACTATCAATCTTCTGGAAAACACGGCGCAGAGTTGGTACGACGCAGGCTACGTGAATGTCCGCCGGCGTTATTCGCACGGCCTCAGCTTTTTAGCCAACTATACCCTGGCCAAAAATCTCACCAATGCTCCGGACTTCCGTTCGCCGATGGATGAAGCCTCCATTCCGCAAAACAACCTGGATTTGAATCTTGAAAAGGGGCCAGGCTGCGACGTGCGCCATCGTTTCGCCTTGAGCAGCGTTTACGATATTCCCGCCGTCCGGGAGCAGGAGTGGGCTCGCCTCATCACCCAGGATTGGCATCTTTCGGCCATCTATCAGGCCCAATCAGGTATGCCTTTCACCATCTCCGTGTTCGGTGATACCGCGAATTCCGGAACCGTGCTGGGCGAAAATCCCATCCGCGCCAACGTTACTGGCCAACCCGTTTTCAGGCCGGAAACTCGTACCGCCGCCGAATGGTTTAATCCCGCGGCGTTTGCAGCTCCCCCAGCCTTTACATACGGCAATGTGGGCCGCAACTCCGTGTACGGCCCGCCGCTAGAGACTTTGGACTTCGCGCTGGCGCGCGCTTTCCGCATCACGGAGAGAGCTAATTTTCAGTTCCGCGCCGAAGCCTTCAACTCGCTAAATAAAGTCAATCTCGGCACACCGAACCGCTATGTCAATGAGCCGCAGTTCGGGACTATCACTATGGCGATGACGCCTGGCCGTCAAATCCAGCTGAGTGGCCGGCTTTCGTTTTAAGATCTTGCTGAGCTTGTTGGCCACCAGGGGTTAGGGCGTGGACTGCAAAAACGCGCCGACCTTCCCAAGAGCTAAAACGGCGGTGGTGGGGTCACGGGGTCCGGACGCGAGTAGCGAGGTCAGGGGGCCAGGGACTGGTAATGTTTGAGATTCCAGGTGTAGATGGCCTGGGCCTTGCATTTGGCGGCGCACGCTAGAGAGCATATCGATCGAAAATGCGGCCGCTATTGAAACCACGCGAAGCGGTGTCCCGAATTGCCGCGAAGTATTCCTCGGGTGAGAGGGAAACGGGAGCCAGCCGGTGATGGACTTCCTCGACGAAAAGCATGGCCTGCTCGGGCGGAATCAAAGGCCTGACCGGCATGGAGGTCCTGACGGAGTTGATGTCCGCGAGCGAGTGCAAGCCGCAAGCAGAATGTTTCTGCGCCTCGGCGAAGCACTGAAGCTTTCTATACAAGCGAACAGAGCAACCGAGGAAGAGTAAAATCTGTTCATGGAGTTCACAAAGAGGCTGCGCGAGGGGGTTCGGCGAGGAGAGATCACGTGCAGCGTGCGGTTCTGGTGGCGTCCGCACGTGCGAGTTGGGGAGCGCTACCCGATGGGGGAAGGAGCGATCGAGATCGATTCGATTGAGCCCATAGGGTTTCCGGACATTACTCCTGAACTGGCACGCGAGTCAGGATTTTTGGGAGTGCTGGATTTGCTGAAAGTGGCGAAGCACGGCCGAAGCGAGAAGATTTATTTGGTGCGGTTTCATTACCTACGGCCGCGGAGGAAGCGCAGTGAAAAAAGGGGCCGGGTGGGCTAGTATGGGCGGCGCAGAGGGAAATTGATGAGTGGGAAAATGTCAGAGACGGTGGCGGGGACGGCCTCGGGAACTAAGGCGGATGCCGGATTGTCGCAAGGGCCATTTCGGGCGGCGCGGGGGACGGAGATTTCTTGCCAGGGGTGGCAGCAGGAGGCGGCGCTGCGGATGTTGATGAACAATTTGGATCCGGAGGTGGCGGAGAAGCCGGAAGAGCTGGTGGTGTATGGGGGGACGGGGAAAGCGGCGCGGAATTGGGAATGTTTTCACGCCATCGTGCGTTCGCTCGAGACGCTGGAGACAGACGAGACGCTGCTGGTGCAATCCGGGAAGCCGGTGGGGATTTTTCGGACGCATGAGTATGCGCCGCGGGTGTTGCTGTGCAATTCGAATCTGGTGGGACATTGGAATAATTGGGACCGCTTTCATGAGCTGGACCGCGCGGGATTGCTGATGTACGGGCAAATGACAGCGGGTAGCTGGATTTACATCGGGACGCAGGGGATCTTGCAGGGGACGTACGAAACGTTCGCGGCGGCCGCGAAAAAACATTTTGGCGGGAACCTAGCGGGGAAATTGGTGGTGAGCGGGGGAATGGGCGGCATGGGCGGAGCGCAGCCGCTGGCGGCAACGATGAATGGAGCGGCGTTCCTGGGGATTGACGTGGACCCGGAGCGCATCAAGCGGCGCGTGAAGACGGGCTACTGCGACGTGATGGTGACTTCGCTGGATGAAGCCCTGCGCATTTTGAAGAATGCGGTGCGCAAAGGCGAGGCCACTTCAGTTGGGCTAGTGGGAAACTGTGCGGACTTGATTCCGGAACTGGCGAAGCGCGGGATAGTGCCGGATTTGCTGACGGATCAGACCAGCGCGCACGATCCCATCGGCGGATACGTGCCGAATGGAATGACGCTGGAAACGGCGCTGGAGCTGCGGAAGAAAAATCCGGAACAGTACCAGCAGCATGCGATGGCGGCGATCTCGGCGCACGTCCAGGGAATGCTGGATTTGCAGAAGCTGGGGGCGGTGACGTTTGATTATGGAAATAACATTCGAACGTTCGCGTTCGAGCAGGGCGTGAAGAACGCTTATGACTTTCCGGGATTCGTACCGGCCTATATCCGGCCGCTGTTTTGCGAGGGCAAAGGACCGTTCCGGTGGGCGGCGCTTTCAGGAGAGGCTTCCGATATTGCGCGGACGGATCAACTGGTAATGGAAATGTTTCCGCAGGACGAGCATTTGCAGCGCTGGATTAAATTGGCGCAGAAGAGGGTGAAGTTTCAGGGGCTGCCGTCGCGGATTTGCTGGCTGGGTTACGGCGAGCGGGACAAATTTGGGCTGGCGCTGAACGAGTTGGTGGCTAAAGGTGAAATTAAAGCCCCAGTGGTGATGGGGCGGGATCATCTGGATTGCGGGTCGGTGGCCTCACCTTATCGCGAGACGGAATCGATGCGGGATGGGTCAGACGCGATTGCGGATTGGCCGCTGCTGAACGCGCTCATCAATACCGCGAGCGGGGCGTCGTGGGTGTCCATTCATAATGGCGGTGGAGTGGGGATTGGGTATTCGCAGCATGCCGGACAGGTGACGGTAGCGGACGGAACGAAAGAAATGGCGAAACGCATCGAACGGGTGCTCACGAATGATCCCGGGATGGGTGTCGCGCGGCATGTGGATGCGGGATATCCGGAAGCAATTCAATTTGCAAAAAAGACGAGCGTCAAAATTCCTATGATTTAGCGGTTGACGCAAGCACCCTTCGTGGCATCCTAACCAACACCCAGCAAGACCAAGCAAGGAGGAAGTCATGTACGTAATTCTGGGAGCTACCGGACACACCGGCACGATAGTTGCTAACGAGCTGCTGAGCAAGAAGAAGAAAGTTCGCGTTGTGGGACGCGATAACCAAAGACTGGCGGCGTTTATCAGCCGGGGAGCGGAAGGATTCGCGGCCAACGTCACCGACGAGAAGGCGCTGAGCCGGGCGTTCACCGGGGCAGAGGCGGTGTACGTCATGATTCCGCCTGATCCAACCCACGAAAACTACCGCGGATTCCAGAGCCAGGCGAACAACGTGATCGCCAAAGCGCTGGAAAACGCCGCAGTGCAGCATGCGGTCACCCTGAGCAGTGTTGGAGCAGACAAAACGGACAAGACCGGGCCGATTGTGGGACTCCACGAAATGGAAACGAAATTGAGCCAGATCAAGGGGTTGCATGTTCTGCATCTGCGAGCCGGATACTTCATGGAAAATACCTTGCCTCAAGCGGGAGTCATCCGGAACCTTCAAAAGATGGCCGGGCCGGTAGCTGCCGACGTGAAACTCCCCATGATCGCCAGCAAGGACATCGGAGCGGCTGCCGCGGAGGCGCTGCTAAAACTTGATTTCAAAGGAAAGCAGACACATGAACTGCAGGGACAGCGGGACTTGACCTACCAGGAGATCGCCGTCATCGTCGGAGGGGTGATCGGGAAGCCGGGGCTTGAGTACGTGCGGCCGCCGGATGATCAGATCGTGCAAGGGATGATTTCCACGGGGATGTCGAGGAATTTCGCGGAGTCGATCCTGGAATTGGCGAATGCCCTTAATCGTGGACACGTGAAGATGCTGGAACCGAGATCGACGAAGAACACGACGCCGACTTCGTATGAGACATTTGCGCGGGAAGTGTTTTTGCCCGCGTACAGGGGGCAAGCGGCGGGCGCGTAATCGAGCTCGCAGCGGAAGAGACAGTTTTCCGAGCAGGACCGGCTAAAGCCTGTCCTGCCGGTTTTGTTTTGGGCATAATACGTAAGCCTTGGCGGATTCCCTTCTGATTACGGGTGCATCGCAACTGCTAACGCTCTGCGGGCGCGGACCGCGGCGGGGCAATACCCTTTCCAATCTTGAATTGATTAAGGATGGCGCGCTGTTGGTGCGCGATGGGTTGATTGCGGCAGTGGGAACGCGCGCGGAAGTGGAAAAACTGCCGGAAGCGCAGGCGGCGGAGAAGAGCGATCTAGGTGGGCGCGTGACGCTGCCGGGATTTGTTGATTCGCATACGCACCTCGTTCACGCGGCGAGCCGAGCGGAAGAGTACGAGTTGAAAATTGCGGGGGCGAGCTATGAACAGATTGCGCGGAAGGGCGGCGGGATTCTGAATTCGGTGAAGAAACTGCGCGCGGCTACGAATGAGGCATTGAAGAAACGGGCGCTGGCGGCGCTAAGACTTTTTGCTGCGTACGGGACGACGACGGTCGAAGCGAAGAGCGGATACGGGCTGGATGTTACAAGCGAATTGAAGATTCTAAGATTGCACAAGGAGCTGGCGAAAGAGCAGCCTTTGGAGATCGTATCCACATTTCTTGGGGCCCATATGGTGCCAGCGGAGTACCGGGGGAAAGCCGGCGGAGCCGAGCAGTATATTAAGTTCATGGAGCAAAACTTGCTGCCGGAGATTGGCGAGAGCCGGCTAGCGGAATTTTGCGATGTGTTTTGCGACCGCGGGGCATTCACGGTGGAGCAATCGAAACGCGTGCTGCAGTCGGGCCGGCAGTGGGGGCTCGAGCCGCGGGTGCATGCGGAGCAGCTTTCGCGAACGGGAGCGGCGCGGCTGGCGATCTTGATGCGGGCAGCGAGTTGCGATCATCTGGAGCGGGTGAACAAAAGCGATGTCCAAGCGCTGGGAAAATCGGACACCGTGGCAACGCTGCTGCCGGGCTGCGATTTTCATCTGGGGCTGAAGGAATATGCGCCGGCACGAGCGCTGATTGACGCGGGAGCGATTGTCGCGCTGGCGACGGACTACAATCCGGGAACGAGTCCGACACTGAGCATGCCGATGATTTTGTCGCTGGCTTGCACGCAATTGCGCATGACACCGGCGGAAGCGATTGCCGCGGCGACCATCAATGCGGCATACGCTCTGCGGCGGGATAAAACGATTGGATCGCTGGAGGTTGGCAAACAAGCGGACATCGCGGTATTCGAGGTGGCCGACTACCGGGAAATTCCCTATTATTTTGGAGTGAGCCATTGCTGGATGACTGTGAAGCGTGGTCGCGTGATCCATGCAGCCGAACAAACCCCCATCTAACTATTCGAAGAGGCCGATAAAGAGAGTACGGCTTGTCAAGATCGGGCCGCGGAAAGCCAAGAGCTTGTTCGCAGAATATTTCTATGGCTTTGTAGTGGCCATTTCCCTGGCCATCATAATCTTGGGAAAAGCAGGCGGTCTAAGCGGTTACGATGCTGTCGTTACTGGGCTGTGGGTAGGAGGGTTTATTTGGTTTGCGTGGGTGATGAGGCGTTACCGCCAAGAACAAGCGGGCGCTGGGCAGAGGGAAAAATCCAAGCAAGCCGTGCAAACGCGGCAAGTGATGGCGAAGCCGTTGTCACCGAACTTCAAGCCGATGATCGGGCCGCAGTGGCCACTGCGACCTTTGCCGGGGGGAGCGAGGCCAGCAAAAAGATTCGGCCCGCCGGGACAAGAGTCGCTGAGCCCGGCGCCAACGCCGGGCTCAGCGAGCCAAGCCCCGGGGGCGCCAAACAATCCGAAGAAGCCAGTGTTCGTGTATGAAAGGCCGACATTGCCAGACCGCCCGAGGAAACTTCCCGCAAACTGGGCAGGACAACAGGATAAGAAACCGAAAAAATGAAGCGACTGATTGAGTGCGTGCCCAATTTTTCAGAAGGACGCGACCCGGCGAAGGTGGATGCCATTGTCGCGGTCATGAGCAGCGTGCCGGAGGTGTACGTGCTGGACCGCGAGATGGATGCCGACCATCACCGGTGCGTGATCACTCTGGCGGGCGACCCGGACGCGGTGGCGGAAGCAGCCATTCTGGGAACCGGGAAGGCCATGGAGCTGATCGACCTGACGAAACATAGCGGGGCCCATCCGCGCGTTGGGGCGACGGACGTGCTGCCGTTTATTCCGATCGAGGGCCTGACCCTCGAAGATTGCGTGGCGCTGGCGCGGCGCGTCGGTAACGAAATCTGGAAGCGCTACCGCATACCGGTGTTCTTTTACGAAGCGGCGGCGACGCGGCCGGACCGCGTGAACCTTGAAAACGTTCGTCGCGGGCAATTTGAAGGCCTGCGCGAAGAGATGAAGCACAATCTCGACCGCCAGCCGGATGTTGGAGAACCGAAGTTGCATCCGACGGCGGGTGTGACCGTGGTGGGGGCGCGAAAGTTTCTCATTGCCTACAACGTGAATTTGAATACCTCCGATGTAAGCATCGCGAACAAAATCGCCAAGGCTATCCGATTCTCATCGGGCGGATTTCGATATGTGAAGTCGATGGGCGTGGAACTGAAAGCGCGCAACCTGGCGCAAGTGTCGATCAACTTGACGGACTTCGAGCAGACACCGATGCATCGAGTATATGAGGCGGTGAAGCGTGAAGCGGAACGCTACGGCGTGATGCCCGTGGGGAGCGAAATCGTCGGGCTGGTGCCGAAAAAAGCGATTGAGTTGACGGCCGACTTTTTCCTGCAACTCGAGAATTTCTCTCCCGCGCAAGTGTTTGAAAACAAACTGGCGGCCGCGCTAAGCGGCGCGCCGATGGAGGCGGCAAGGGACGGAAAACTGGCGGCTCTGGCGCGGCCATTTTTGGATGCCGTGGCGACGCCCGCGGCCACTCCGGGAGGGGGAAGCGTCTCGGCCTATGCGGGAGCGCTGGCGGCCGCCTTGGGGCAGATGGTCGCCGGACTTTCGCGAAGAAAGAAATCGCAAGCGGGATATGTGGATCAACTCTCGGCCGCTCTGGACGAAATGCGGAGAATCGCGGACGAACTTGCCAAGGCGATTGACCATGACGCCGCTTCGTATGAAGCGGTGGTGGCGGCGTTCAAGTTACCGCAAGGGGATGCCCAGGAAACGAAACAGCGCGAGGAAGTCCTACAGAAAGCGACCAAGGGCGCAGCGGAAGTGCCTTTGGAAGTGGCCGAGCGAACTGTTGAACTTTTCGAACGGCTCGGACAACTGCACGCCATTGTACCCGCATCCATGCGGTCAGACTTGGAAGTAGCACGGTTGATGGCGGAAGCGGGCGGGCGCGGAGCAATGGCCAACGTAGAGATCAATCTCGAAGGACTGACGGATACGGCCTACGCCGCCGCCATGCGCGCGAAGATTGCGGCGTTGCGGGAACGTCTGGGGAATGCGCCGCGCGCGACAACGGCGTAGACTGATAGTTCCCTCTGCCCCATTTGAAAGGAGCACGACGTGAAAGCAAGAAAGAAGTCAGGTGCGGCGCAGACTCGGACGGGTTTGCTGATCCGCAGAATTGTGGCCGCCGGCATTTTGGTGGTGATGGCCCTGGCGACGGGGAAACCGGCGCAGGCCGGCCGCCTTGGCACGGACATTATTGCGCTCTTCCCCAAGGAGATTGGAGAATTTGCCTACGCGGACTTGAAAAAAGCGCGGACGCTGAAATGGTTTCCGCAACTGCAGGAGCAAATGCTTCCGGAACGCTTCCGGCAATTCGAAAAATTTCTGGCCTCGGCGGGAGTGGATCCGAACTCGCAAGTCGATGAACTTGCTTGGGGGCTTGTGGCCGAGGGATTGACGGCAAAGAGCGAAGGCCCGGGCTCAACGGACGTTCCCACCGGTGAAGAGATCGTTGGCGTGGCACTCGGGACTTACAATCCGAATTCCACGGAAGCCTTCTTCAAGCAGCAGAAACTTCCGACATTTAAGGCACGGGGTTACACGCTTTATGCCTTCGGAACGGGCTCGGGAGCGAGCGATTTGTTTTTCTTTTTCCTCGATTCCAGCACCGCGGCCTTTGGCCATCGCGCGGTTCTCGAAAAGATGATCGAGGTGCGGTTTGGCGGTGAAGAAGGTTTGATGAACAACGATAAACTGTTTCCGCTGATCAACGAGGCTAACGGAAACGGCGTGGTCTGGGCCGTGCTGAATCCCGCTTATACGCGTTTGGCGCTGCAGCAACTGGCGCCGGAAGTGGGGCAGTTCCCCGAAGCGGCGAAACTGGTGGCACGGATGCAGAACATGATTATCAACGTGGAAGCCAGCAGCGGGCTCGACGGAAAGTTTCAAGCGGTTTGCGGAACAACGGAGGATGCCAACACACTAGCGCAGTTGGTGCAGGCGGGGTTCCTTTATAAAAAGTATCAAGCGCAAAAGGACAACCCCGATTTGGCCGCTCTTATCGATCAAGCTAGGGTGACTCCGGCGGGCGATCGATTAACGATACGAATGTCGCTGAGCGACGACCAGATGGCGACACTTATTCGCAAGAACACGTTCGCGCTGAAGATGTAAAGCGCGACGGATTGTAACAGCGAAAAGGAAACTGGCCAGACGGCGAAGCTGTCTGGCCAGTTTCTTTTTAAGCGACGACTAAATTTTGGGAGCGACTTGGCCAAAGTATTTTGTCAAGCGAGTGACGGCTTCTCCGTCGTGCGTTTCGTATTGGACGCGGTCGAATCCGGCAAAAACAGTTTTGAGGGAGCCCGTGCCAGTAACTTGCGTGGCAAACCCAGCGATGGCGTCAAGGCCAATCGCCGGAGAGTCCTCGCCTGGACGGGACAGAGCAACTTCCATGCGGTCGGGAAAGCGCGTGAAGGTGACTTGCAGTTGCGAATGAGGCACGGTCAGATGCTCAAAAGCCTCCGCGCAGGCAGCGATCACCGCGGCTTGCAAGCGAGCGGCAGCATCGTTCTCGAGCCCGGCGACATCGGCGAGATAGCGGACCACACCTCCGGCAGCGGCCGCCAGGCGCGCGTCAGAATCGAGGAGCAAGCGAAAAATTTGGGGTTCAGCGGCCACGGCTACTGGCAAGTGAGACTTCGCAGGCTTCCCGGCAATCCGGGCAATAGTAGAGACCGTCCATGCACAAGCGCACGTTGTTTTGCCCCTGGCAGATGGTGCAGTATTTTTCGCAGGTGCAGCGCTCTTCCGGCAAGTCGCATTGCGCGCAATGGGTTGGACCTTGCATGGGGCCTCTCCGGAAACTGTACCTGAGCATGGGAGGTTGGGCAAGGTGAAGGTGAGAGGTCCCGGCGAGTCACTTAACTCCTAAATGCGAACACTCCTCAGGCGGGCAGAATTTCCGAGTCCAAAAAAAAAAGAAGAAGTAACGACTCAGCTTGTTTTTTTTTGTGCGCCTATCACCGTAGAGCCAATGCCGCCAACGTCTACCCGGCTGATAAACGCCGCAATCGTTCCTTTGACCTGCCGCCATCGTGGCCCTCGTGGCGGCTTCTTTGACCGGTTGGAACCCGCGTGCTAGTATCGATTTCTGCTTGAGCCATTGGAATGGACTCCGCCGCAACTCCACACAAAAGCGCGCTTCGTAAGACGCCGCTGAACGCGTTGCACCGCCGATTGGGCGCCAAGATGGTCGATTTTGGCGGCTGGGATATGCCGGTCGAATATCCATCAAGCGGCGGACTGATCGCAGAACACCAGGCCGTGCGCGGCAGCGTGGGTGTGTTCGACGTCAGCCACATGGGCGACATACGCATCCACAACGGAGGGAAGCCCGGCGGGGCGCTGGCGGCAGTGCAACACATCAGCATGAATGATGCCTCGAAGCTAGCCATTGGCCAGGCGCATTATTCGGCGATGCTCTATCCCGAAGGCACGTTTGTGGACGACGTGATCGTGCACCGGCTGGGGGAAGATGATTATCTGCTGGTGATCAATGCCGGGACGCGCGAGAAAGACATCAGCTGGGTGCGGGAAAATACAAAGAGTTTCGATTGCGCGGTCGAGGAGTTGAGCGACGCTTACACGCAATTGGCGATTCAGGGGCCGCGCGCCATCGAGGTGATGAAGAAGCTGACGGACGCGAACCTGCAGGGCATCAAGAATTACTGGTTCACGCACGGAACGGTCTGCGGGCTGAAGAATACCTTGATCGCGAGAACGGGATACACGGGCGAGGATGGATTTGAAATTTACGTTCCGTCCGATGTAGCGACCAGCGAGATGCTTTGGAATAAAGTGATCAGAGCAGGGCACGAATTTGGGATCGTACCGTGCGGCCTGGGATGCCGCAACACCCTGCGGCTGGAATCGAAGATGGCGCTGTACGGACACGAGATCAGTGACAAGATTAATGTGTGGGAGGCGGGGCTGGAACGCTACTGCAAAATGGAAAAGGGAGAGTTCGTGGGGCGCGCGGCGCTCGAGAAAACGAAAGCGGCGGGTTTGAAGCGCACGCTAGTGGGAATTGAGATGATCGACCGCGGAATTGCGCGCGACGAATATTGCTGCTGCAATGAAGCGGGCGAGGCGATTGGGGTAGTGACGAGCGGTTCGCCTTCGCCGACGCTGGGGAAAAATATTGCTTTGGCATATGTGCCGCCTTCGTATTCCGCGATCGGAACGAGTTTGTATGTGGAAATTCGCGGGCAGAAATGCAAGGCGCAAGTGGTCCCGACTCCGTTTTACAAGCGGGCGAAGAAAACCGCGGTTCAGCAAGTGTCCTGACGGGCTGGAACCGATTCCAAGGAGTGGTCTGATGGCATATCCGAAGAACTACCGCTACACGAAAGAGCATGAATGGATCAACGTGGAAAAGGGACTGGTGACGATTGGCATTACCGACTACGCGCAGCATGAGCTTGGCGACGTGGTGTTCGTGGAGTTGCCCAAGCCGGGTGCCAAGATCGAAACTGGCAAATCCTTCGGCACGGTGGAATCGGTGAAAGCCGTCAGTGAAATTTATGCGCCGGCCGCGGGCGAAGTGATCGAAGCCAACGGCGAACTCCACGACCAGCCGGAGAAAATTAATACCGATCCGCATGGCGCGGCGTGGCTGATCAAAGTGCGGCTGACCAATGCGGCGGAACTCAACGGCTTGATGGACGCGCCTGCCTACGAAGCCTACATCGCCGCCAAGGGTCAGGAAGCTTCGGCCTGATGCGCTACCTCCCGAAGAGTCCCGCCGAGCGACAAGAAATGCTCAGCGCCGTCGGCGCAAAATCCATTGAGGAACTTTTTTCCAGCATTCCTGAACGCTTCCGGCTGCGCGAGGCGCTGAAAATTCCCGGGCCGTATTCGGAAGCGGAGATCATTCAATATTTCAAAGAGCGCGCGGCGGAGAATTCGAACGGTTACACGAGTTTTCTCGGTGCGGGCGTTTACAATCACCTTCGCTCGGTGGTAACCGACGCGCTCATCCAGCGGGGCGAGTTCCTCACTTCTTACACGCCCTATCAGGCGGAAATCACCCAGGGCACTCTACAGGCAATCTTCGAGTTTCAAACGCTGATGTGCCAGCTCACGGGCCAGGAAGTGGCAAACGCGTCGATGTATGACGGATCGACGGCGACAACAGAAGCGGTGTTGATGGCGGAACGCGTGACGGGCCGGCAGCGCGTGCTGGTAGCGCGCTCCGTGCATCCCGAGTATCGCGAAGTGCTGAAGACTTATGCGAAGAATTCGGGGCTTCGCGTAGAAGAGATTCCGTTCACGGTCAGCGGAACGGTGGATGTGAAAGCACTGAAAGCTTCATTGAAAGAGGATGTAGCCGCGGTGGTGGTGCAGTCGCCAAACTTTTTTGGCGTGATCGAATCGTACGCGCCGCTCGCGGAAATTACGCACACGGGTGGTGCGATGTTTGTCGTGGTGATCGCGGAAGGCGTCTCGCTCGGCCTGGTCAAGCCGCCAACGGAGGCGGACATTGTCGCGATGGAAGGGCAGAGTTTCGGGCTGCCGCCAAGTTATGGCGGACCGTTTGCGGGCGTGATTGCTTCGCGAGACAAGTTCGTGCGACAGATGCCCGGACGGCTCGCGGGGCAAACGACGGATTCGGAAGGCCAGCGCGGATTCGTGCTCACACTGGCGACGCGCGAGCAGCATATTCGCCGCGAGAAGGCTACTTCGAACATTTGTACCAACCAAGCGCTCTGCGCGCTCGCTGCGACGGTGCACCTGACACTGCTGGGCAAAGAAGGTCTGCGCGAGATGGCGGAGCAAAACCTATCCAAGGCGCAGTTCGCGCTTTCGGAGTTGCTGAAGATTCCCGGCGTGCGGCGCACGTTTGACGCACCGTTTTTCAACGAGTTTACGATCGAGCTGCCGCGTTCGGTGAAACTGCTCAATAACCAGCTCTTGCGGGAGAAAATCATTGGACCGCTGGCGCTAGGCACGGCGTATCCGGAGTTGACCAAGCGCGCGCTGGTGTGCGTCACGGAAACCACGAAGCGCGGGGAAATTGAACGTTTCGCGGGGGCGCTGAAAAACGCTCTGGAACGGCCGGTTTAAGGGACGATCTTCTTTGTAGGGCAAGAACTGGGAAATGAATACAAAAATCAAAAAAGCGCTACGGCATACGAGTCAAAGCGAAGGGCTGATCTTCGAGAAGTCATCGCCGGGAAAGCGCGCGTTCGAATTGCCGCCCCTCGACGTGCCCGCCGCCGATCCCGCCAAAGCGCTCGGCGCGAATTACCGGCGCGCGGGCATCGAAGGATTCCCCGAGGTGAGCGAGATCGAAGTTATTCGCCACTTCACACGCCTCTCGACCTGGAACTACGCGATTGACCTGGGCATGTATCCGCTGGGCTCCTGCACGATGAAATACAACCCGCGCGTGAATGAGTTCGTCGCCCGGCTCGACGGCATCGCCACCGAACATCCTTATCAACCGCAAGAGCTTTCGCTAGGCTGCCTGAAGATCTTGCGCCTGCTGGAACAATGCCTGCTGGAAATCACCGGCATGGACGCCCTTACGCTGCAGCCGGCCGCGGGAGCACATGGAGAAATGACCGGGCTCCTATTGATCCGCGCTTATTTGGAAAAACAGGGAAATCCGCGCAAAAAAGTTTTGATTCCGGATTCTGCGCATGGAACGAATCCGGCCACCGCGGTGATCGCAGGCTACGAAGTCGAAAACATCAAGTCCGAGTCGCACGGGCAGATCGACGTCGATAAGCTGCGCGAGCTGGTCACCGGAGATGTGGCGGCGCTGATGATCACGAATCCATCGACGCTGGGAATCTTCGAGCAGCGCATTCCGGAGATCGCGGAAATTTTGCACGCCAAGGGCGCGCTGCTCTATATGGACGGCGCGAACATGAATGCGCTGGCGGGAGTGGCACGGCCTGGCGATCTTGGCGTGGATGTGATGCACCTCAACCTGCACAAAACATTCTCGACTCCGCACGGCGGTGGCGGCCCGGGCGCCGGTCCGGTGGCGATGAAAAAATTCCTCGAGCCCTTCCGGCCCGTGCCCATCTTGGTGGAAAAAGAAGGCGGGCGGCTAGCGCTGGAGCCGGTGCGACCGGATTCGATCGGCAGGGTAAAAGCATTCACGAGCAATTTCGGCGTGCTAGTCCGCGCGCTGGCATACATCCTCGCTTACGGTCCGGGAGTGCGGCAGGCCACCGAAGACGCGGTGCTGAACGCGAACTACATTCGAAAGAAACTGGAAGGCGTTTACGAACTCCCCTATTCCCTGCCCTCCATGCATGAAGTGGTGTTCAGCGACGCCCAGCAAAAGAAAAACGGCGTGAGTACCATGGACATCGCCAAGCGGCTGATCGACTACGGCTTTCACCCGTACACCACGGCGTTTCCGCTGATTGTGGCGGGAGCGATGATGATCGAGCCGACAGAATCGGAGTCCAAGGAAGAATGCGACTTGTTCATCGACGCGATGAAATCCATCGCCGAGGAAGCCGCGACGAATCCGGAAATCGTGAAGACCGCACCGCATACCACGCGCGTCCGGCGTCTTGACGAAGTCGGCGCCGCCCGCAAGCCGGTTTTGCGCTGGAAGCCGGCCACCCCACGCAGCAAAGCCGCCGACTAGCCGATGATTCTTACCGAAGTGCTTTCGCCTTGCAGATGAGTCCGCGGTGGCCAGTCGCATCCACCGTAAAGTGAAAGTGCTTCGCGTTTCGGGAGTAGGTTTCCTTTCAAATGAAAAGGGCGGTTCGGCGTAGGCCGCCGATCAGAACTGTCGGTACCTCCTACTCTTGGCTCCCGTTGCATTGCCTACAGAGTGCGGTCTTTCCTTTCTGGATTCACGCGATCGACACGCTTTATTCTCCTTCCTGTAACGCGCCTCACCTAGTCTCTACGGCGGATTAGGCGTGTCCCACCCTTTTCCCCAACAAAGGAGATTCTCTTGAAACAAAGATTGCTCGCTGTAGCACTGTCTCTCGGATTGATCGGCACCACTCTTCCAGCACCAGTCCGCGCCAAAGACGGGCTTGGCGCCGGAAACACGACCAAGCATGTTCTTCTCATCAGCATTGATGGGATGCACGCGGTTGATTACGAAAACTGCGTGGCATCCAACACCTGCCCGACCTTGGCCGCCTTGGGCAAGACGGGCGTGAACTATACCCGTACGACTACTTCCCGGCCGTCCGATTCCTTTCCTGGCCTGCTGGCATTGGTGACGGGCGGGAGCCCCCGAACGGTAGGCGGGTTCTACGACGTGGCTTACGATCGCGTTTTGGCGCCGCCGAAGATGGCTACGGGCAACGGACTTCCTAGCGGACCCTGCCATTTGAATGTGATCAACGGAACGCAGACCGAATATGAAGAAGGCGATGAAATCGATCAGACGCAGCTCAATGGTGGCTTTCCCGGATACTCCAAAATCGATGGTGGCGTTAAATCAATCAATCCCGACAAGCTGGTACGCGATCCGTTTAACAACTGCCAACCCGTATATCCTTGGAACTTCATTCGCACCAACACCATTTATGGCGTGATCCACGCCGCAGGCGGTTACACAGCCTGGTCCGACAAGCACGCTGTTTACGCTCTTGTTTCGGGCCCCACCGGAACCGATCAGCCCAGCAACGTGGATGATTACTATTCCCCGGAAGTCAACTCCAACAAGATTCCACTCCCGGGCCTCACCACTGCGGGAACCAACTACAATTGCGCCAACGTCGTTATGGACGGGAATGACTGGACGACCGATTTCGATGCCATCAAATGCTATGACCAGTTGAAAGTCAACGCCGTAGTGAACGAGATCAACGGCAAGAACCACCTCGGAACGAGCAAGGCTCCGGTCCCGGTGGTCCTCGGCATGAACTTCCAGGCGGTCAGCGTCGGCGAGAAGCTCGTTAGTCCGGCAGCCTTGCCCGCAGCCCGAAGCGACAGCAACTCAGGTGGTTATGAGGACGCCCAGGGTACGCCCAGACCCCTGATGATGAAGGAAATCGTATTCGCGGATGCCGCGATCGGACAGATGGTCTCTGCGCTCAAAAAGGAAGGCCTTTTGGATTCGACCACCATCATCGTCACCGCAAAACACGGGCAGTCGCCGATCGACCCGAATCGCTTCTTCCCGATTCCTGGGAAGACCAACAACGGCGAGCCGCCCTCGGCAGCCCTGCTACCCCCTAATCCTAACCTTCTCCCTGCAGTTTATAGCGACCCGACCAACGGCCTCGGACTGGCTGAGGACGACATTTCCCAAATCTGGTTGGCGGATGCCAGCACCACTACGGCCGCAGTAACGGCTCTGGAGAATGCCAGCACAGCGATCGGACTGGGCCAGATCTACTATGGCGCCTCACTGAACACGCTCTTTAACCCACCCGGCGTCCCCAACGTTCCCGGGCCCTGCTGCAAGCTTCGGGAAGGGGGCGACCCGCGGAGTCCCGACATCGTAGTGATTCCAAACGTCGGCGTGGTCTATACCGGCGGCGACAAAAAGCAGTCCGAACACGGCGGCTACGCTTGGGATGACACCAATGTGATGCTGCTGGTCGCGAACCCTCACCTCCGCCCCAAGACCCTTCACAGCTTTGTGGAAACCGCGCAAGTGGCTCCCACCATCTTGCAACTGTTGGGACTCGATCCGGATGCGCTGGATGCCGTGCGAGCCGAAGGCACGCCGGTTTTGCCGGGCCTGGACTAGGCAGGGGAACCGGGAAATATCAAAGTAGCACTGAATCGCTCCTACGGAGCGGGCGCTGGTGTAGCGCCCGCTCTTTTTCTTTGCCACAAGCCAGACAGAGACGTGAGCGTTTCGCGGGCCAGGTCTATCGGATTCGGCCCGTTCTTTCTAGTGGGCGAATCGGACACTGTCCAGGATTGTGGAAAACGTCTTGTCGTAATTGTCGTAGGCAGATTGCGGCGCGACACACACAAAATAAACCAATCCTTCCGGACGCAACACGGTGACCACCCAATCCGTTTCCTGGCCGCCCGCGGGAGACACATTGCTTAGATAGGTCGAGAGCCCTGGCTGACCGTTCAAGCGCAGGCGTTCACCTTGCCGCGCAATTTTCATGCTGGGGTTGGCCTTCTGAAGATCCTGAATCACCTGGTTGGTTCGGCTGTTCAGAGCTTTGCCATCGTCGGGATCGCCCTTGGCTTCTACCACGCCCACGATCAGCCCATACGCCACGGCGCTGTGGCCGCTGCCATCATCTAAAACTCCACCCTCGGGAGCAAGCGAAACGCCGCCTCCCTCATTATCGGGATACTTTTTCCAGTTGTCGGGATACTTGAGGGTGTACGCGCTCCCTTTGTACTCGGTGAAGCTGTGGGATGGCGGTCCAGGGGCGGCGACGGCCCCAGGCACACCGGGAACCGGTTTTTTCACGACCGGCAGCGCCAGAACTTCTCGTTTAATAGCTTCGAATTCCGCGGAATCCCGTTTGGCACCCGGCTTAGCGCCTCCGAGCTTCTCGATTTCTTCATCGACGCGCCCGACGCGGTGTTCCGGGCTCGGGTGGTCAGAGAAAAACTCCGGCGGATTCTTACCCTTTGATTCCGCTTCGAGTTTCTCAAAAAACTGGGCCATGGCCCGGGGATCGTATCCGGCGTCGTAGAGAACCTGCGTGCCCATTACATCAGCTTGCGATTCGGCCGTTCGCGAGTAACGCAGCAGCACCCCGCCGGCGGTAAAACTTCCCAGCGTCGTCAGGATGGCGCCCCCCGTGCTGTCGCCGAAAACGGTGCCAAAGGCGCCCACGAGGGAGTCGGCCAGGAGCGCCTTGGTTGCTTGGTTGGTCCCATGCCGGAGAGCCACGTGCGACAATTCATGAGCCATCACTGCGGCAAGCTGCGCTTCATTGTCTGCGGCTTCGATCGCGCCGCGGTTTACAAACACGTATCCCCCGGGCAAAGCAAAAGCATTGATGGCTTTGTCGTTCACACAATGAAATTCGAAGGGATATTGCACACCCTCGGTGGGAAGTTCTTGTGCCAGGCGCGTGCCCAGCTCCGCCAGGTAAGCATCCACCTTTGGGGCTTTGCAAAGAGGCAACTGCTTCTCGGCATCCGTGGCGGCTCGTTTGCCAAGCGTGATGTCCTCTTGCGGAGAGAACCTGTTCCAGCCAGGTTTGAGCGAAGTTCGTTGCGCGATCGCTGCGGGCGCAAAAAAAAGCAAAGACCAGCTCAGAAAAAACGCTGCCGTTGATCGGCGACGCGTCATAACCGCACAGAAGTCCCGGCCAGCGTTCACTTTTAGAGGTTGTCTTTCTGACCCGCCAATGCCCACAACCGTCTCCTATGTCCTCTTGCGGTAGGATGGCACTCCAGCAGTCAAGGTTACTCTAGCATCCGTTCTGTAAGAAAAGAAAAAGCCCAGGCGGCGAGCCACCCGGGCGAGAGAGAGAAGGAAATGGATTTAATTTAACGAACCGTGCGCGGCGCAGGTTCCGGCGACAAAGTTACGCCGGGAGCATCCACGGACTTGCCGGTCTTAGCGGGAGCGACACGGGCAGGAGCAGCGGGGTCCGGCTTGCGCGTCGGAATCGCCAAGTTTTCACCTTCGCGGACGAAAGTCAGACGGTCCTGTTCTTTATTCCAATCGATGCAAACTAAGTCGCCTAGGTGAACTTGTTCGGTCGCCAAAAGGTTTGCCAGCGGATACACCACGTGGCGTTCAATGGCGCGCTTGAGGTGCCGTGCTCCATAGCGCTGGTCGGTGCCTTCCTGCAGCAGGAAGTCGCGGCCGGAGTCCGTCACGCGGAACAGGAACTGCCCCTTGGCGGTTTCCAGGACGCGTTGCTGCACCTGGCGCAGCTCGATTTCCAGCACGCGCTCAAGCTGCTCGCGCCGCAGCGGATGAAACACCACGACTTTGTCAAGACGGTTCATGAATTCCGGCGAAAACTTCCGGCGGGCCGCTTCTACGGCGGTACGCTCGATCTTTTCATCGAAGCCAGCCGCGGGCTTCTCGGTGGGCCGAACAAACCCCATGCCGCCTTGCATCAATTCGGTAATTTCGCCGCCGCCCAAGTTGGAGGTCAGGAAAATGACTGTTTGGGAGAGGTCCACGCGACGGTTGTCACCCAGGGTGAGGGTGGCCTTATCCAGCATCCCGAGGAGCAATTGCCACAGGGCGTCGCTAGCCTTTTCAATCTCGTCGAAGAGCAAGAAGCTGAGTTTCACCTTCTCGGTGTGACTGGCCGCCAGGGCTTCTTGAGTGATTAAGGGATGAGTCTCGCGGTGGCCCAAATAGCCCGGAGGCGAACCAATCAGCTTCGCAATTTCATGGGAGTGCTGAAACTCCGCACAATCGACCTTGATCACCGCGCGGGCGTCTCCAAAGAGGATCTCCGCGGCTGCTTCTACGATACGCGTCTTTCCCGAGCCGGTCGGCCCCAGGAACAGCAGATTGCCCACCGGGCGGCCCGGCGAATTCAATCCGGCGCAAAAGACCTGGAACATGTCCACGAGGGACTGAACGCCTTCTTCTTGCCCTACAATCTTTGCGCGCAACGACGAGTGGAAGTCACACGTGTCATTGCTACGAATGGTTGGATCCAGTTGATGGCGGACGGCGGCTCTCATTTTCATCAACCTTTCTTCGCGTCTAGCTCCCCCAAACGCGTAGTGCGTCTCAGACTGGCGCTCGCATGAAGCCCTGCATGGGGGATGCCAATCTTTTCCATAACTTAAGGACTCGCAAAATATCGCAAACTCAACAACATACAGGATTTGCAATTTTGGAAACTGTCTCAATGGTTGAGACTCGGTTTCATCTCCGCGCTAAATTGAGAGAGATGAAACAGTTTCTGTCGGTGACCGGAGGACAAAAAGCGGCGTCCGCCGTGGCGGTGGCTCCTTCTGAAATTAAAGTGCTGCTTTAAGTATTGGAGCGGTCTTGCTTCTTGCGACCCTGAGGCGACGTTGCCGATCCACCCCCGGGCTGCGCCGCCCGCGATTTTCGCTCTTCCACGGTGGCTTCCGTCGGCGTGTCAGCGGACTTCCCGTCTTTCGCCTCCACGGCAGCAGCCTTGGCTCCTGCCCCCTGCGCTGCGGCATGCACCAGAGCTCCCTCGCCTTCGCGCACAAACGTCAGCTTGTTGTGCACCTCGTCCCAATCGATTTTTACCAGGTCTCCCAGGGTAACTTGATCCGTAGCCAGCAGATTTGCCAGCGGATAAACCACATGGCGCTCGATGGCGCGCTTCAAGTGCCGTGCGCCATACCGCTGGTCCGTGCCTTCCTGCAAAAGGAAGTTGCGTCCAGCTTCGGTCACGCGAAACAAAAACTGGCCCTTGGCCGTATCCAGGACCCGCTGCTGAACCTCACCTAGCTCGATATCCAGCACTTCCTGGAGCTGCTCTTGCTTCAGCGGGTGGAAAACGACCACCTTATCGAGGCGGTTCATGAATTCCGGCGAAAACTTGCGCCGTGCAGCTTCGACGGCCGTGCGCTGCACCTTCTCATCCAAACCAGCGATCGGTTTATCTGTTGGTTGGATGAACCCCATGCCGCCCTGCATGAGCTCGGCAATCTCTCCGCCGCCCAGGTTGGACGTCAGAAAAATCACCGTGTTCGATAAATCCACCTTGCGGTTGTCACCCAGGGTTAAAGTGGCTTTGTCCAGCATTCCCAGCAGCAACTGCCACAGCGCGTCGCTGGCCTTTTCGATTTCGTCAAAGAGCAGGAAACTCAGCTTGAGTTTGTCGGTATGGATGGCCGCCAGCGATTCCTGGGTAATCAGCGGATGCGTCTCCCGATGCCCCAGATATCCCGGAGGCGAGCCGATCAGCTTGGCGATTTCATGGGAGTGCTGAAACTCCGCGCAATCAATCTTGATTACGGAACGGGCCTCGCCAAAGAGAATCTCGGCAGCTGCTTCCACGATGCGGGTCTTCCCCGAGCCGGTCGGCCCGAGAAACAGCAGATTCCCGACGGGGCGGCCCGGCGAGTTCAACCCGGCACGAAAGACCTGATAGAGGTCCACCAGCGCCTGCACACCTTCCTCTTGTCCGACGATTTTCCCCCGTAGCGCGGTCTGGAAATCGATCGTATCCGTGCTGCGCTTGCTGGGGTCGAGATGAAGGATGTAGTCACTCATGACCGCCTCCTAGCGAACCCGCGTTGACGGGCTCGCGCTGCCGAATCGCCCGCGTCCACGGCCAAACTGGTCGAGCTTGACCTGAATGGTCGACTGCAGGAGCCGTAATTGCACAAGCAACTCCCGTGCCACTACGGGCGATTCAGAAATTCGGAGGAGCGGCGGAAAGAAGTCCGCCAGTTCGAGATTCAGGGCTCGAAGAGTGGAAACAAGTTTTTGAACCGCGGGCGAGTTGGGATTCGCCAGGTCCACTTGGCCGTTTAGTTGTTCGCGCAGTGCTTTCCAGTTCAGCTCCACAAAGGGGTGCTTTCTGGAAACTTCGCGCATCACGTCATCGGTAATTCGCGGGCGGGCTCCCAGCCGGGCCAGGTGCAGCTGTCGCACTTTTCCGCCGTGGCGCACGTTGTGCACCAGGTAAAGCGCATTTCCTTTGCGGCGGACGAAAGCCACGACGTCACCTCAAACTTCCCTTATCAAGTGTAGTGTAATCCTCTTCCACTACACTCTACAAGATAAGACACCTTTTTTCGGAAAAAGTTGCATCCCATCAGTAATGCCGCCAGCGTAGTGGAATCGGCGCACAAACCCTCATCACTTTTTTCGCTGTGTTTCATCGAACTTTCGCATCTTCGTTTCTTCGCGACTTTTTCCTTTCATCATTCACTACCGTCATTAGATGTCGGATATTCCCTTGCCGGCTCTTGCTTGCCGGCGGCCACCAGCAGCTATTCGAGCAAACCCCGCCGCGCCATTTTTCTCTTGTTCTCACTTCGACCGACCCGTAGGATGACCGACGAGTATGTTTTCGTCTTTGTCCTGGAGCATCATTTGCCATGTCTTGGAGTTCTGTTTTCCATTTTGTGAAACAAATTCCTCGCGGCCGGATTCTAACTTATGGGGCCTTGGCTAAAGCCTTGCGCCTTCCTGGCGGCGCGCGCAGCGCCGGGCGCGCCATGGCCGCAACTCCTTCCGGCCAAGGCATTCCCTGGCATCGCGTCATCGGCGAACGCGGCAAAATCCTTATCCGCGAGCCTTACGCCTCGCTGCAAAGAAAGCTCCTCGAAAGCGAAGGCATTACCGTCATCGAATCTCGCGTAGACCTGAAACGTCACCTGTGGAAACCGCCGAAGAAGTCCACTCTGAAACACGGGACCGCCAAGAACCGCACGAGGAAGTGAAGTCGCGGGGAGGCCTGGGAGGTCATTCTCCTGTTACTAGCGGGGCCCCCACCTGCGGTATGCTATACGCTCTCTCACATCCCCCGGCGAGTGGGGGCAACTGACGATGACAAGTTCCATTCTTCAGGTAGAAAACCTTGTAAAGCGTTACGGCGACGTGGAAGCCGTGCGCGGCGTCAGCTTCAATGTCGAAGAGGGCGAGGTTTTCGGGCTGCTGGGGCCCAATGGCGCCGGCAAGACTACCACCGTCGAGATTCTAGAAGGTCTTCGTGATCCCGACGGAGGCCGTGTCTCCGTCTGCGGCCTCGATCCGCAACGCGAATCGGATGCCCTTAAACACGAAATTGGCGCCGCGCTGCAATCTACTTCTCTTCCCGACAAAATCCGCGTCATGGAGGCTTTGCGCCTCTTTGCCAGCTTCTACAAGCGTGGCCGCAAGCCCGAAGAGTTGCTCAAGCGCTTCGGCCTCGAAGAGAAACGCAACACTTTTTACAACCAGCTTTCCGGCGGCCAGAAACAGCGCCTCGCGCTGGCCATTGCGCTCGTCAATGATCCGAAAGTCGTATTCCTTGACGAACCCACCGCGGGCCTTGATCCGCAGGTGCGCCGCGAAATCTACGACATCATCGAAGAACTGCGCCGCGAGAAAAAAACCATTCTTATGACCACGCACTACATCGAGGAAGCCGAGCGCCTCTGCGACCGCGTCGCCATCGTGGATCAGGGCAAAGTCATCGCTCTGGGCACGCCTCGCGAGTTGAAAGCGCACTCCGGCGGCGCCACTCGCATCGAGGTCCGCCTCTCCAAGCCGGCATCCAACGGCGACCTCGAGAGCCTCGAAGGCGTGACCGATGCCCGCGAAGTCAGCGGCACCTACGTGCTGCACTCCAAGCGTCCGCCGCAAACCATCGTTTCCCTCGTCAAACGCTTGGAAGCCGAAGGCAACGAGCTCGTGAGCCTCGAAATCGCCACGCCTTCTCTCGAAGACGTCTTCATCGAAATGACCGGAAGGAGATTACGCGATTGAAAAACTTTGTCGCACTCACGCTCATGCGCATCCGCTTGGCCATGCGCAATAGGATGTTCTTCTTTTTTATCCTAGTCATGCCTTTTGCTTTCTTCTTCATATGGTTGGGCGTATTTGCCAAGGGCGTTCCGCAAATGGTGGCGTTTTATCTCGGCTCCGTCCTGGCGTTTAATGTGATGGGCAGTTTTTGGGGGCTCAGCGCCGCGCTCGTGACTTTCCGCGAACAAGGGATCTTACGGCGCTTTCATGTAGCGCCGGTGACTGCCAGCGACCTGCTGGCGTCCAGCATCGTCGCCAATTACGTGCTTACCATTCCCATGGTGGTCCTGGAATTGTTCCTCGCCCGGGTCATCTTTCACGTTCCGACGATTGGTAATCCCATTTCTCTGTTCTTGCTCGTCTCCGTCGGCGTTGTCTCTTTTGGCTCTCTCGGATTGGTCGTGGCCAGCGTTACCAACACCATGCAAGAGACTCAGGTTCTGAACCAACTCCTCTGGTTGCCTTTGATCTTTCTCTCGGGCGCCACATTCCCGCTGGCCTTTTTGCCGCGTACCGTGCAGCGCCTCGGTCTATTTCTTCCCGCCACCTACCTCGTCAACGGTCTGCAGCAAACCATCGTGAACTCCGCCACTGCCTGGAGCCGTTATGTGGAAATCCTTTCTCTGGCCGTCTGGGCTGGCCTCACTTTCTTCCTGTCTGCCCAGCTCTTTCGTTGGGAGCCGGAAGCCAGGACTCCCCGCCGGGCAAAACTGCTGGTGGCCGCCACGGCGATTCCCTTTATCCTCTTGGGCATCGTTGAGAACAGGTCCGATCGCATTCTCCTCGAAGCCAGATCGGCATTCCTGGCGGTGACTTCAGAAATGTCTAGACCCGGGAGCGGCGCAACCAGGTCGCCAGATGCGCCTGCGCCCGACGAAAAACCATCGGATCCCTCGCCAAAATAGTTGCGGTACGCGCCAATTTGGTTGCGGGAGTCGCTCTTCGGGCGCACACCACGCATTGACGCTCCCCGCTCCGTGCCGTATTCTGCAATTTCGAGCAGCTCCACCGCGGTGGCGCTCTCGAGCAGGGAGTGTCTATGCCGATACAGGCGACCGAGAAAATCTGGCACAACGGAAAGTGGATCAACTGGGACGAGGCCAAACTGCACGTCCTTTCCCACGTCGTGAGTTACGGCTCCGCGGTCTTCGAGGGCATCCGCTGCTACGAAACCAAGCAAGGCTCAGCGATCTTCCGCTTGCGCGAGCACATGCAGCGCCTCATCAACTCCGCGAAAATTTACCGCATGGAGCTTCCCTACTCGGTCGAGCAGTTTGCCAACACAGCTTGCGAACTCGTCCGCGTGAACAAATTAAATTCCTGTTACGTCAGGCCCATCGTCTTGCGCGGCTACGGCGACGTCGGCGTGAATCCTCTAAACTCGCCCATCGACATTTACATGGCTTGCTGGAGCTGGGGCGCTTATCTCGGCCCGGAAGCCCTCGCCAAGGGCGTCGAAGTCGGCGTCAGCTCCTGGACCCGCATCTCGCCAAACACTCTGCCCGCCATGTCCAAAGCCGCCGCCAACTACATGAACTCGCAACTCATTCGCATGGAAGCCACCTTTAACGGTTACACGGAAGGCATTGCTCTCGACGCCGATGGCCACGTCAGCGAAGGCTCGGGCATGAATGTTTTCCTCGTTCACCATGGCGTGCTTTACACTCCACCGCTGGCCACCAGCATTCTTCCTGGCATCACGCGTGACGCCATCGCGAAACTAGCCGAAGACCTGACCATTCCGCTGAAGGAAACCGTGATACCCCGCGAAATGCTCTACATCGCGGACGAGGTTTTCTTTGTCGGTACCGCCGTGGAAGTAACGCCCATCCGCTCCGTCGACCACATCCAGGTTGGCAAAGGCGTTGCCGGACCGATCACCCGCAAGCTCCAAGAGGAATTCTTCGCCATCACCAGCGGCGTCAAGCCCGACCGCCACAACTGGCTCACACCCGTCAACGCCCCCGTCGCCGCCGCCACGCGCTAGCTGCAAAACAACAGCAACCATTCCTGTCATCCTCCCGGCTCGGCGCCGTTTGCCGGGCCTGGAGGATCCCAATTCTCCGCGGGCCGAGAGCGTTCTCTATCTTTGCTTTTTGCTTCTGCTTACTTTTCTCGATATTGACGGACGTTACGACGGCCACTTATCATTTCGCAGCACTAATCCACACTATGACCGGCCAAACCCTTTCTCACTACCGCATTCTTGAAAAACTCGGTGGCGGCGGTATGGGCGTCGTCTACGCCGCCGAAGATCTCAAGCTGGGCCGTCGCGTCGCCCTCAAATTTCTGCCCGATGAGCTCAGCAAAAATCCCCAGGCCCTCGAACGCTTCCGCCGCGAAGCCCGCGCCGCTTCGGCGCTGAACCATCCCAATATCTGCACCATTCACGACGTCGAGGAATTCGATGGCAAAACATTTCTCGTCATGGAGCTGCTCGAAGGCG